>JAAUYH010043488.1_pt1 | contig 11750 bp, 11 predicted proteins | sample 7278061 | NCBI WGS metagenome assembly JAAUYH01 (sample SAMN14350203, study PRJNA611818) | marine sediment metagenome | isolation source: surface marine sediment (0.6m) | place: French Polynesia: Moorea | collected 2018-08 | reverse complement strand
CACCGCAGAGACTGTTTCCAGCGCCACTTCTTCATTGTCTTCAAGGTCCGAAAAGCTCAACTTTCGCTTGTGCATGACCGACATAATATTCTCCATCATCTTGTCGATACTTGCCAGACCTTTTTCTTTATCGTGTTGATTTAGTGCGTCAATTGCTTCCTTAATATACTTCAAATCTAATACCGATATCCCCATCTCCTTCTCTTTCACAATCTCGCCCATCTCCACGTCCGACTCGCCACCATTATCATCACCACCGATTTCATCTTCTTCCTTTTCTTCGTCCTCGCTATCATCACGTATACGCCTTGTAGCTCTTCTGGTCTTCTGCGACGAATCCATTTGTGGTTTCGAGTTACCGGCAGAACTGTCAGTAGTTCCTCCAACAGAATCCCCGTCTCCACTCACAGGTACTGAAGTCGATGCACTGGATTCATTCTGCTGCTTCGCAACTAGTTTTTTCGTCGACGTACCTACAGTTTTCCTCCCCGTCATGGTAGATGACATGGTAATTGGCAAGGATTTTCTAACGACAAGAGAACGATTCGCAGACACCGGTAATGACTTTTTCACTGCGGTATTATTCTTCACGATGAAAGGGACGGTTTTTCTAGCCGACACCTGAGGCTTTTTAGATTTGTGCAGTGTTTTCTTCGATATCCTTTCAACACTTTTCGCCCTTGTTTGCACGCCCGGGTCTTCATTGGGTGCAGCATTATTCTCCTTTGCCAAATTCCGCAGCCTACAGGATCGGCGAGGACCTTGTGCCTGTGTAGGTTCCATGGGACGATTTTGCTTATCGCGAGGCTCTATTGTCATTGATTTTCTGACGGTGGGGATGTCTCTTGAGGTTGTTTCATCCGGTTCACTTGTCATCGAACTGAGTGAGTTGCGTCTCGCCGCACCAATACCAGTGACGTTCCGACGTAGATTGTAGCCCGCTTTTGTGATACCACTAGGCTGTGCAGCAAGCAAGGAGCTAGTACGCTTGCTACGTCGTCTTTTCGGTTGTTCCTCATCTAAAGCACTCTCAGTGATTTTATCCCCATTCGCAGTTTTCATCTCTTCGCTATTCTTCGTAGAAACACCAGAAGCGGGGGAATAACGCCGCGACTTGACACCCTTAGCAACCGGCCCTAAACAACCACGTAGGAATCGTCTACCCTCGCGAAACAAGTCAGCTATCGACGGCGATTCGATTAACGCCGCCAATTCCCCCTTGTCTAATTCGCGCAAAGGAGGTGGGTTGCCAGCACGATAACCGTAAAAGCAACGACAAATATGGGCACCCTCAACTTTGTTCAACTCGGAGACAGTTGCAACAACCCTTGCATGGCTGACTATACATTCCACGGCGTTCCCGGTGGTTTCTACGTTGTCCGAGAAGTAAACCTCATTGTCCAAAGGCTGATGCATAGCAATCCATGCCCGGCGCGATGCAGGGTCTAATTCCTCCCACCGATACAACCAACGCAGCGTCACCTTAAAATGATGCCAGGCCTGACTGTCGGACACCACGGAAATCTCGCTGGGTAGACGCGAATCATACAACTCCACAATGTGCGCGACCCAATTCCCGCCTTCACCGTCGATGTATACCACGTCTCCCACACGAAACGTGGTCGTCTTGGCGCCGTCGATGCGCCGTATCGAGCGATGGTGAATCCCTCGTGCTCGTTGTTCACCGGCCCCATCGAATTCGTATCGCACACTGCTCCCCGGCATGGTTGTGCGTACACACGAGCACGGGAAATTTTCTATTCAAGTACAACGTGCATGCGTGGGTATGGGTGACCCACTATTACACAGTGATATATTACTGGCTCATTGCAGGGTCCCGCACACGTGCCCATGGCGATTTTTGGGTTGCTCTCTTTTTTCGTACCTTGGGTTGCAATGGACTGGGTACTGTACTACACTGTACAACGGCGATGTGACACCAACCACTTTCCGTACACTTCTTATCAATACAATGCAGTTTTAAGATGAACCAGTCGACTCCCGCACTTCATCTGTTCTAGCTCAAGATAACGGACACAAACAACTAATTGGCTGTTAAGAAGTCCATTTTCACCAGTGTGATTTGTATGTTCCAAACACAGTGACATTGTTTCCAACTCAATGATAAGGGACAGTCAGTTGTAAATTGTACTGCACAAAGTGAATACTGAGCAATCACACTCCTTCGAAAGTTGTTGCAAAAGTAGAAATGCGTCGCTTCCTCTTCAGATTGCCTGAGATGCCAGAAGTCACACGTGTAGTAATGGATTCCAGCAATTTTTTTATGATTCAAAAAATGATTGAGTTCCATCAATCAATGTTTCCATTTGCACTTGATTCAGTATGTATAAACCATCGATTTCCATAATAATCCAACCATTATCCAACTCTTCGCACTCCAGCAAGGCGACTCACTTGAACAACACAAAAAGGACCAGAAAACCTGCCGAGTTCTACCGTGGTCTGCGATGTCGGGGCCACAAGCGGTGAACCGCGAAGATGAGACCGCCTTCGTGAAGAATTTCATCCGCGACATCCCGCCTGTGACTCGAGTGTTATTTTTCGGAACACTCCTGTGCACCGCACTTTCGCTGGGCGGAATACTGCCCACCTCTTTATTTATAATTAACTGGCAAGCGATAGCGTATCGATTCGCGATATGGATACCGTTTCTCTCGCCACTACACGCTGGGGCTGCCGGGTTCCAATTCCTTATTCATCTGTATTTCATGTACACTTACTCGAAGCAAGTCGAGAATAATCAATTCTTTGGGCATTCTGCTGCGTATTCGTGGATGCTTGTTGTCTGCCTCGGTGTCATCACGCTCATGGGTTTCATATTCGGATTTCCTTTTGCTGGCCCTGCACTGTTAATTTCAATCATGCATCTTTGGGGGCGCGCAGCCGGAGACACACGGGTTACCCTGTATGGAATTGTCCCAATACCTGCAAAGTTTTTATCGCTAGCAGTTGTCGGTCTCAATACTGTTCTGAACGGAAAGTTATCGATGGCTGATGTCTCTGGTTTATTGGCGGGTCAGGTTTACTACTTCCTCGACACCGTGTATCCGACATTACCCAATGGTCGTAATGTAATCTTTGTTCCTATGTGGTTTGAAAGGATTGTGACTTACCTCGAAGATGCGGGAGGACGTGCCCTTGGTCTAGGCGTAACTAACACTTCTGTCACCGGACCCAGTTCTGGTGGGACATATTCATCGGCTCCAAGAGGTTCTGCATCAGGTGACCGACGACCAGGCCTTACAAGGGCGCAACCGCGTGCTGGCAGTTCAAGTGGTCGGTACAACTGGGGTACAGGTCGCACACTAGGCTCATCATAGTTGATCGAATTTTTTGTTGCGTGTGTTTCGACATCTGGTTAGTAAACCTGGAATCGCCTCTCAATCGTTGCCTCGTTTTCGCGTCTGGTAGAATCGTTTTGGGTCAATGCGTCTTCCTATGGAATACGGTTTCCTAGAGCTATGTAGCGTGTAGCTTGAGAACTCCTACTACCGGTACTTATAGCCAGAATCGATTACATTTTACACATTGCATTTTGACCAATCCTACAGTATGCATCGACACACCTCAGCGTGGGTTACTTCATCAGCTCGTTTTATTTATCGAGCTCAGTTTGGTCGCATAACGAGCTCCTTGCCTGGCCCTAAGTGCAGTGCTACGATGCGAGTGCTTTCCATTCAGTCCCACGTGGTATCGGGTACGTGCATGTTTCGTTTTTCCGGCCATCACATGACGCCCTCATTCTAACGCATCATGAAAAAGGATACGTGGGAAACAAGGCTGCAGTCTTCCCATTGCAATTGCTCGGCCTCGACGTGGATGTGCTGAATAGCTGCAGCTTGTCTAATCACACCGGCTATCCGAATGGTGCTCCTGGCGCTCGGCTTACTGGCAATGACTTCCGTGTGATGATGACCGGACTAGAAAATAATGGTTTGTTGGACCCTGTCACTCACGTCCTCACTGGATTTATCGGAACGCCTAGTTTTTTACGTGCTGTTGCGGATACAATTAATTCACTGCGCAGCCGCAATCAAGCACTTGAGTATGTCTGCGACCCTGTGCTCGGGGACAATGGAAAGTTGTATGTGCCTGCGGAGCTTGTTGACATCTACCGTTCGCAGGTACTTCCGCTGGCCAGTGTGCTCACACCCAACTTATTCGAGCTCGGTCTACTGGCTGGAGTTCCCACACCCACTACCGAAGCAGATGCATTTGCTGCCTGCTCGAAGCTACATGACCTATGCCCACTCATTGTTCTGACGGGTGCGCAATTCATTGAAAGGCCACACACGGTGTCAATTCTAGTATCTGAGAAAAATGGCAACAAATTTGCGCTCGATGCCGAATTGCTGAAATCAGGGAACAATACCGCGCGTTTCACCGGCAGTGGCGATTTGGCGGCTGCGCTTACGCTCGCCTGGCGGGGTTTTGAACCGCGAGACTTACGCAAGGCACTTACCAACGTGATGGCAACCATATCTGCTGTACTTCAACGCACGCTTCGCGATTCCGATGCTAACAACTCGAACACATTCGCTCCATTACCGGAGCTACGACTTATTCAGAGTAGAGACGATATTTTGTCACCACCAGTGGACCATGTTCGCGTTCGTGAGATATCCGGTGGTATGGTAGTGTAAAACATCACCTTTACCCATACACGCACAGCCTAAACAAAGTTTTATCACACCTTTTTGCGCGAAGATTCAAGGTACCGCGATAAATGGTCTGGATAGATCATCGCAGAAGCGAGCAATACGCTTAGGACGCTGTTTCGAACAGTCGCTCGCGCGCCCCCTATAATGCATCAGTCAGTAATTAGCGATGGACTAGATGTTGGTAAATCACGTACAAGGGATGGATGGTAGTGCAGCGAGTACGCCTGTGACGCCCAAAATTACGGCCGGATGGCCTTCGACTGCAATTTTTCGCACACCCTGGTATCCGACTACGTTCTCGTCAGATTCGGAAATCATTGTTCTGTCGCGAACACATACCATGAATCGCCTCGGTTACTTTCTCATCTGCGGCCGCCAGTTTGTGCTCGTTAAATGGTGAATGCGCTCGCCCAGTTTCGAGCACATGACACCCGTAATCAATCGTCGAACGAATCGCCTTGCGCAGACTCCATTCCGACTTCACCTCCTCGTCCGCCATCTCCGTGCAAAATGAAGACCTCTTACCCGGATCGCGTTGGCCGATGCTGCACTTTGTGAACTCATACAGGTATACAACCCAGTCACATACGGAATTGTATAATTCGATTAAATTTTGGCGCGAGATTTATAAACAAACCAAACTCGTACTCGATACAGATTTGGTGCGCTTGACCACTTCGTAGTGCAGAGCAGAATCTACCTGGTTAGGACTAATTTCGACATGGCACCGGCTATTGAAGGTCAAGCAAATGGTGAGAGAGCATCACAGACGAAGTTGGCCGCTCCTGTTGATTTTACATCGCAGCTAAAATGGTATTACACTCGATTGTTTCCGATGGATCTTTTTGGACGATGGTTGGGCTATGGTTCGGAAGATTATCTAGCTCGACGCGAAATTTCATTCACGCTCGCGGGTGATATATACATACGATGGCGCTCATTCCCTAACACTGAAGAGCTACAAAACGCCTTGAAAACGCAAACGCCAGTGAAGATTGATATTGGTGCAGTTTATAATTTCCCACCGAAGGACAAATCTACAGTGACTGCCGCTTTGACACCAGAAGCGAAAGAACTTGTATTCGATATTGATCTTACAGATTACGAGGACGTCATTCGCGATTTAGATGACCATCCGAACGAATCTGCCACTGAGCGATGCGACCGACATTGGCCGTACATGGCTACAGCCGTACGTGTGCTAGATGCGGCATTACGTGAAGATTTCGGGTTTAAGCGTATTATGTGGGTATATTCTGGACGTCGTGGAATTCACGCTTGGATTTGCGATGCGAAAGCAAGGTCTTTGACCAGTGTACAACGAGCTGCAGTGGCAGATTATTTGAATATTAGAGTGAGCGGGCGTGGTGCGTTGCGTTCACTTGGTGCACCGCCACTACATCCGGCTCTTGCGAGAGCGAAAGCATTGTGTGAAAAGCTTTGGTTAAGCCACGTGCTCGAAGGCCAGGATGCGTTACGGCCTGGCGAGCGAGCAATGAAAACACTTGCAGATTTGCGTGAAAACGGAGCGGATGGCGCGTTACGAGACGGCTGGGATAGTCGGGTCTGTGACAGCCGGACTGATGTCGAAGAACGATGGCGGAATCTTGAAGCTGAAGTGAAACGGACAAAGAAGGGAGACTGGGGATTCTCAGCAGTCTGCGATTTTACGATACTGAAACATACGTATCCGAGACTCGATGTGAATGTGTCCAAGGAAATCAACCATTTACTCAAAGCACCGTTTTGTGTTCACCCAAAGACAGGGCGTATTTGTGTTCCATTCCGCGCTGAGGAAGTGGAAGAGTTCAATCCTGCCACCCATGTGCCACTGGCTCGTGAACTCATCGCTGAAATCAAGAACGAAGGCACTGAAACTGACAAAATGAAGAAAGCGGTGGGAATATTCGAGGAGTTTGTGAAAGAACTCGAAAAAGATACCAAGAAAGCTATGTTGGACGAACAGCTGAAGAGGATGGATGCTCGTGGCGCGCAGGAAATCATGAGTAACTGAGCGTCCTCGATTAACGCCTCTCGCTGTTTGTAAAGTAACGACTTCTGTATATTCCTGTTTTCAATACGTGCTGGGCAATGCGGTTCCGAACATTTTAAAACAGGCACCTTGTACTCAATAAGTACGGCTGCGTTCTGTTTCAATCAGCTTTTTCTTAGCATATTCAAGTGCACCAGGGAGTCGTATTCGTCGTTCGAATTCAACGCCACTGTCCGCAACTCGGTCAAGAATCATGCAAGCAGAAAGATACGTACACAACACGTGCAGCATGGAATGGAACAAGAGTACAGCTCCGACCACACATTGAATCTGAAACAATGTTGGTGAAGGTGCCACCCCAGTTCTGCGAGTAATCCACCATATCATGCCGACTATCTTCTGGATAAAATCTTGCAACTGGTATCCAATAAACGACCAGGCGTTCTCCTTAATCACGCCAGACATTAGAGTGAATTGAAGTCCTAATCCGACACCCTTGGCGAGCCCACCTGTCGCAACCACCGCTGGCGTGCCCCATTGTCGATACAGAGCTCTACTCATCACGAGAGCCATGATACCAGTATTCAGTAGGTACAGCACGGAAAACAGTGGTCCCATGAGCATAAGAATATGAAATAGGGACACCATCAAAACTGCATCGCCCTTTTTCACTCCCCATCGCAAGCACACGTAAAACATTGGCAGCGGATAAAACGTGAGGAACAACGGGTCGAGCCGAAACAATCGTCCAAAGTTCCACATCAGCTGAGTAAGAGCTGCCATCGCAGCGATTTCGACCGCCGGCAAAAACATGAGTTTTTTATATCTGATTTCGTCCTTCAATTCGACCCCTGGAGGAGGTGGTTTTGTGGCGCGTTGTTTAGCTCGTGACCGAATTTCAAACTCTTCCACGAGAACAGCCCAGTCGTATCGGGTAGGCTCTGGTGTATCGTCAACTGGGACGGCTTCTTGAGACGGTTTTCGTCTGAATGGGAGAAATCGTAGGATTCTGTTGAGTGGCGAGAGTTTGGATTGTTTTTGACCCTGTTTCATCACCGTTCGAGCTGGGACATGGTGCTTTCTTGTGATTGTGGCAGGATATGAGAACGAACATCCTAACTTCACGCATGTTAGCGCGGAATTTGTAGCGCAGAACGCGCTCATGGAAAGCAGTTCACTTTTTGTCCGGTTCTCCACAACCAGCTTTACGTAAGAAATTTGATGCACGGCAGTGAGCTCAAAGTACGGGACAAAATTAAAACACGGTTTCTGTCATTTTCCGACATTGATACAAGCGTGGAAAATGGGTTTTCTCTGCAACGCTTTTTACTATAAGAAGTTTACTGTTGACGGTTTCTAAGCGATGTTGCTCGTCACCTCACTTTACTGTTCTACTATTCAAGTAGTGGCTAAGCACATTATTGTCAACAGCTGGTTGAAACTTCTTATTTCGGGAGGAACTGTGCAGGGCCTTGTTCATAAGGCAGATGTGATCGAATCTGATGGGGAAAAATCCTCTGAGTAGGTAAGAATAATGGGAAATTGATGCTGTGTGGTACCATAAACTGCACAATATCGTTTATGCTGCGGTAAACGGCGGGAATCGAGAAACCAGGTGGCAATATCGAACGAAGATGTGAAGGGTGTGAGAAATACTCAGGAAACAAAAGTTTCTAATTGTTTTAAGTTCTACAATTACGGAAGGAGAAGAGATGAACTTGAATTCTTTTTACTAAAAAGCATTACGCTCATGGTTGTTTCACTGCTGCATATGACCGCCTTTCCAGGGAATGACGTCGTCATGTCTTGTTTTTTTGTATTTTCCCATACTTCCGTTATTCTAGCAGTACCCAGGGAAGACATGGGTTGGATTGAGATTGCGATCAAAGGTTTTGAACAATCTGAACCTCTATCCAATTTTCTTGAACAGTAGCACAATTTGCTGACAACCAGGAATGTGATTGAAACCTTAGTACGCAGATGAAAATCTTAATTCTTCCTATTTCCGTTAGGTAATTATTATTTTAAACAATCTTCATTTCACTAAAGCGCGTTAGAAACTGAGTTTCTGAAAGCACGATAATATCTCTATGACAAGTAGCATTAGAAAATTTCAAATTTTCCAGAAGCCAGTCGTAGAAACTTCACAATGAACAATAAGGAGATTCTTTTGTCAGTCTACTCATAGTACAGTGTATTAGTCAAAAATATATTTCAGTTTTCCACTCTTTGATGTGTTATGCATCTCATCTACTATGAAATTTAATCAAAGAGGGTTAGCCTATTTATTTATAGAGGGATTGCATCTAATTTCATTTGAAGAAATCTAGTCAATTTTGGTCGCACATTATGCTAATATTGTCCTTAACTTCAGTTTATTTAGTCATTGCCATGACTTCAGCAATTACAGATTGTCCCCAGCGTTCCCAGTTAATTTTAATAAAATATGGCATCCAGTAGTAGTAGTACAGATATGTTATGTCGACTTCTGATCATAATTTCGTGCAATTGATAACAATCATTCAATTTCAGCAACTAGCACTAAAATAAAACGTGTATTCACGAAAGTTTCTGATTCAGACATCTTTTTTCTTTTTCTACTCGCGGCAATATTTTGGAAAATTGACTTGTCGGACGAAACGTTACAATTGTCTTCGTTGGAGTCAGAAACTTTCAATTCGCGGCACGCAAACCTTTCCCTGTTACAAATACTGCTCTCATTCTCATCTTGCTTCATTAGAAGACCTGATATAAGATCCTTGCAAATATTTGTCGTTGCTTGAGGGCTAATTCGTTTGTTTCCTAATGAGCATCAATCCATGATATGATCTCTTTTATTTCTCCTTGAATAATGTTTTGCCGGAATACATCAATTGCTTGGCAACAATCGAATAGAGATTGTCCTGAGTTTTGTGGTCAAAGACAACATTGTTAATTTCAGGTAGCTGTGAGGGTCTTCGATCTTTGATATTATAACTATTAATATAAATATCGCCGTATTCCTGATCTGATACTGCAATCATTCTTTCATCTATTTCTAGAATTCTTTCCAGCATGACATCTTTCCCACTCCATCTGATGTCGCTGTCCAACACGGAGCGTAATTCTGCCGAATTTCTTGACATTGCTCGATTTCTACTATTTTATTTAAACTAGAACATAGTTTTTCGGACATTTGATATCAAAATTTCCTAATTATTTTCATTTTGTCGTTCATTCGAATCCGGAATCTAATTTGGAGCTAAACAAGGCTAAGTGAGGATTCAAAATATTTTCAAGATCCTTATATTGACAGATACGTTATCGTAAATTCGACAAAGTACCTATTAATGTCAGTTTTATCCAGAAAACTAAAAAATTCACTAAAATTTTGGGTATTAGTAGCAGCATCAAATCAAGTAGCTTCAACTTCACTTTGCGAAGTTGAAAAGGGCTCATTGATATAAAAGACTTTACTAAGCTTATGCTCAGTAACCGGATTGTATCCACGAGATTTTTTGCCTGTTTAGATGCAGTAAATAAGTTCCAATATAACGTTTTCCTTCGAAACTCTATTAGTCAAGCATCATGGAAACTTTCGTTCTTTTCATTTCTTATGCAATTTTCCTTTCAATCACTTCCTCTCTTTTGAAAATCATTTCACGGATTTTTTCATTCTACTTTTGTACGATTATTCCGGTAGATTAGGAAAAGTATATTTTCCAAGGCCGACAATGGAGCAAATTTATTAGTAATGTAGCCAATATTGTCGTTAGCGCTCGTTCAAGAAGGGCTATGGAAAAATTCTTAGAATTCTTTGTTATAAATCACTTTTCGTTTTGTATAATTGTTTTAGCTTTGGACTGCAAGAATTTCTCGTTTACATATTCGTAGCAAGAAGCAATAGAACTATATCCTCGTTTTATTTTTGGAATCGATGAATAAGGAAATTCGGCCAAATGAGGAGAGGAGCATTGCAGCTACGAAGTTCTTCATGGACAAAGATGCCGCGTTCTTGATAGCCACGATCAAGAAAACCGCGGCAAATATAGAACAAGCTCTTCTCGAATTCTGCTTTGTCGAGAACTGGTTAGCGTGTAGGTATTTTGCCTTTCTTAGTTTTCTCTCTATTGAGAACACATTCGACATGATATAGAAGATCATCAATTAAGCAGTTTAATTTATTTATTCTGATAACCAAATTTTGAATAGTTCATAAAGATCGGCTTTCGCGGCCTCCGTTACCTACACAAGGAGCCACCAGTATGATTAATTAATAAGGATTACTGGCAATTTGAAAACTGATTTTTGAAACTGTAATGTTCCTATTCAACTGTTTTCGAGTAACAGCGTTTGAATTCATCGAAGCACAGAATGACTTGTTGACCTATTTTGCTTGAAAATTCAATGGAAACATATGTATGATAGATAATAGTTATCGGCAAGGATTCTACCTCGCATTCCTAGGCTAGGCATTTGTAGAGACATCACAGAAAAATTTCCTTAGGCAGTTATTCTGTACTGTTAACACCTTTTCCTTCATGTAACACTTTTACCAATCGAGAATGAATGGTCAAGTTTGCATTAGTGCCTCTGAACTCACATTTTCTTGCGTCTGGAAACTCAAAATTTCCTTTGCCACCCCCTTGGACAACCGAGACTTCAGTGCTCCCGGCACGCTGTCGAAATGTCAAGTAGTATGGGCATTCTTCCTGAACTTTTGGACACAGAAAGAAAGATGTAGTCGATTAATCTATATATTTGCTACCACAGATGTTTGAGTGACTACTAAAGATATCGGTAGCTTTCATTGAAAGCAAGAAATTTGAGGTTGATATTCTTTCAATTACACAAAATCAAACAAAATCTGACAGATGCGATGACAAAGTTTTTCTTGAAAACGAAACTCCAATGCACATACTATTTCTCAACTTAGTTAACATTTAGGATGAAATTTTGGTCAATGTTTTAATGGAGGTAAGTATTTCTGTATATATCTGAATGATAAAGGAAGCTTTGATTCACATACATGTCCTTTCTAAAATCGGTATATATTAGAAGTTCCGAATACAAGCAGTAGCAAACAAAGCACTATT
>JAAUYH010231619.1_pt1 | contig 11751 bp, 12 predicted proteins | sample 7278061 | NCBI WGS metagenome assembly JAAUYH01 (sample SAMN14350203, study PRJNA611818) | marine sediment metagenome | isolation source: surface marine sediment (0.6m) | place: French Polynesia: Moorea | collected 2018-08 | reverse complement strand
GACCCGCCCGGTGGCGGAGCCGGAGGTCTCGCGCACGATCTCCCTGGTCACCGTCGCCGGCCGCCGCTTCTCGCCGGCCCTGCAGACCCTGATCCGCCTGGCGCAGCGGTTCCCGTGGCCGGGGTGAGGGCGGGTCCGTAGATCGGCGGGCCGTCATGGCTCAATGCCGGTCTTCCATGCAGGGATCGCCCGACAGGTTGCAGGCGGTGTGCACTCTGTCACTGAGAAGCGGGCCGCTGCGGCTATTCTCGGCCTGGATGGCGACCCGACCGCCGATCGATTCAATCAATTCGGCAGGATGCCAGACCATGGGAGGCCCAGATGACACCCGAACTGGCCGCCGGACTGATCCGGTACATCGTCGCCCGGGAGTATGTCCGTGAGGCGAAGAGAGACAATTTGAAGATCACGCGCCTGCTCACCGGTCAGACGATGCGAAACATGTCCAGGAAGAGAGTGATCCTGTCGAACCATTGCAGCGGCGCGGTCGCGAACGGGCAGGGCGGCCAGGACTGGGTCTGCTTCTGGGTGATGACCAACAGGCCAGCCACGACCAAGGACATCATCATCAAGGAGGCGAAGAACGTCGCCCTGGCCCATATCCAGGGCGGCATGGGCGGCGGGCTCGCCGCCGCCGGCGCCGGGTCCGCGGTGCTGCAGATCAACCAGGCCTACGGCCAGGCCAGGAGTGCGCAGACGGCCGCCGGCCTGGCGCGCGCGGCCACCTCGTCGGAAAACAGCAAGATGGTGGACGACATCTACGGGCAGCTTGATCAGGCCTGGCGCGCCGGTGTCTGGAGTACCGTCAAAGGCACCAATAACGAATTCTCGTTCGCCTTGCAGGAAGGGCTGATCTTCGGCTGCGCCGCCTTCAGGCCGCGCCCGTCCGGGATGAAAATCACAATGAGGATGTGGGAGACGCGGCAGCAACTCATCCACTATATGGAAGAAGCCGAAAGAAAGGGCCGCTGGTCCGAGGCTGGAAGGCAATATGCCCGCGGATTGAGCGAAGATGAGTACTGGAGATACAACTCCAACACCCACGCGCTGTCCGGGCCCGGAACGTGCTAGCCACCCGGCGCCGTCACGGCGAGCGGTTTTCTCTGAGGAAGGCCTCCAACGCGCACGGCGATTACGTCATGCCATTTCTCCCCGACGAGAACACAATCCGCCCTTGACATGACACCGGTGTCATGACATCGATGTCATAACCTGCGGCGCTGGAGTGACGCGACCGCGGGAGGGGAGGGAGCGCTGGCTACCATCTACGATGTCGCCGAACGGGCGGGTGTGTCGCCGAAGACCGTCAGCCGGGTGCTGAACCGGGACGCGCCGGTCAAGGAAAAGACCCGGGCGCGGGTCCAGGAGGCGATGGCGGCGCTGGGCTATGTGCCCTCGCTGGCGGCGCGGTCGATCAAGTCGCAGAAATCCGGGCTGATCGGGCTGATCACCGGGGCGATCAGCACGGTTCCGAATTCGCCGACCCAGGCGGGTTTGCCGGAACTCTACATCGTGCAGGGCATCCAGTCGGTGATCGAGCGGTCGCGCATGACGCTGCTGATCTCCGACACCGGCGGCCGGCTGGACCGGGTGCCGGCGCTGATCGGGACGTTCCGCCAGCACCGGGTGGAGGGGCTGCTCTATGTCGCCGATCACCATCAGGTGCTGGAAGGGACGATCGAGACCGGGTCGACGCCGATCGTTCTGGCCAACTGCCTGGACGGGCGCGGCACGCCGGCCATCCTGCCGGACGACGAAGCCGGGCAGAAGGCGCTGACAGAGCACCTCATTGGGCTCGGCCACCGACGCATCGGCTATCTGACCCTGGCCACCGCCATGGAGGCGACCCGGCTCAGGCTGGCCGGCTATCGCAGCGCGCTCGAGGCCGCCGGCATCGCCTATGACCCGCAGCTGGTGCTGCCGGTCGACATGTTTGGCGATCCGGGCGAGCACGAGCTGCTGTGGAACGGTCTCGACCGGTTCCTGAACCTCGACAGGCCGCCAAGCGTCATCTGCTGCGGCAATGACCGACTCGCCATGGCGGTGTACGGCATCCTGCGCGAGCGGGGCTTCAGCATTCCCGACGACATCTCGGTCGCCGGCTATGACGACCATCGGCTGATCTCCGAGACCCTCTACCCGATGCTGACCACCGTCGACCTCGCCTACAACGCCATCGGTGCGCGGGCAGCCCAGCTTCTGCTCGATCTCGTCGCCGGAGAGACCGCCACCGAGACGCCGATCCGGGTCGGCGGCCCGGTGGTGGTTCGAAACTCCGTCCGTCCTGCGGCTTCGCAGGCGAAAATCATCCAACTCAAAGGGAGGAAACAATCATGAGAAACACGCTGACCATTGCGGCCGGCCTGCTCGTCCTGGCCGCGCCGGCCTCGGCCCAGACCGAGCTCAGCCTCTGGTACCACGGCGCCGGCAGCGCCAATGCCGAGGAGCGGCTGGTCAACGAGCTGGTCGCCGAGTTCAACGCCAGCCAGTCGGACTATGTGGTCTCGATCGAGACCTTCCCGCAGCTCGCCTACAACGACGCGGTGGGCGCGGCCGCACTGGCCAACGAGCTGCCCGACATCCTCGATGTCGACGGCCCGGTGATGCCGAACTGGGCCTGGGCCGGCTATATGCAGCCGCTCAACCTGGACGCCGGCAAGCTGGAGGGCTTCCTGCCCGGCCCGATCGGAAGCTGGAATGGCGAGATCTACTCGGTCGGCCTCTGGGACGCGGCCGTCGCCATGATCACCCGGCGTTCGACGCTGGACAAATACGGCATCCGCGTGCCCACGCTGGATCAGCCCTGGAGCGGCGACGAGTTCATGGCGGCGCTGGAGACCATCAAGGCCTCGGGCGATTTCGAATACCCGCTCGACCTCGGCATGGCCTGGGCCGGTGAATGGTATCCCTATGCCTTCTCGCCCTTCCTGCAGAGCTTCGGTGGCGACATCGTCGACCGCTCGGACTACCAGTCCGCCGAAGGCGTGCTGAACGGCGACGCGGCGATCGAATTCGGCGAGTGGTGGCAGAGCCTGTTCGAAGAGGGCTATGCGCCCGGCACCAGCCAGGATGCCGCCGACCGCGAGACCGGCCTGATCAACGGCACATACGCCATCCAATGGAACGGCAATTGGGCGGCGCCGCAGATCGTCGAGGCCTTCGGCGACGACGTCGTGTTCCTGCCGGCCCCGGATTTCGGCAATGGCCCGAAGATCGGTGCGGCCTCCTGGCAGTTTGGCGTGTCGGCCACCTCGGCCAACCCCGATGGTGCCCGGGCCTTCATCGAGTTTGCCATCCAGGACCGCTGGCTGACCGCCTTCTCCGACGGCACCGGCCTGATCCCGCCGACCCAGAGCGCGGCACAGGAGACCGAGTTCTACAAGGATGGCGGCGCGCTTGAGGCGTTCTACGGCCTCTCCGAGGCGCAGGCGGTGCTCCGCCCGGTGACCCCCGGCTACATCGTGCAGGCCAAGGTCTTCGAGAAGGCGCTTGCCGACATCGCCAACGGCGCGGATGTGGCCGACGCGCTCGATGCTGCGGTCGACGAGATCGAGCAGGACATCGAACGCAACGACGGCTACGGCCACTGACGACCCTGGCGCGCCCCCGGGGCCTGTGACCCGCGGGGGCGCGCCCTTCACTTCGGGGAGGAGCCGGTTATGGCGTCCAAGCTGACGCAATCGAACGGTGCTGGCTGGATCATGGCGGGGCCGGGGGTCGCGCTGATCGCGATCTTCATCATCCTGCCCTTCTTCCTGGCCTTCACGTTCTCGCTGACCAACCAGCGGCTGTTCTCGCCGAACCCGACCGAATATGTCGGCTTCGAGAACTACAGCAAGCTGCTGGGGCTCTCGGTCTTCCGGCTGGAACCGGAGCGCGACGACGCCGGAGCCGTCGTGCGTGACCGCGATGGCGAGATCGAATACCCGCGGCTCAGGCGCTTCACCCGCAACAACCCGGACTACCCGCATTTGCAGGGCAAGCGGGAGTGGTTCGGCTGGCAGTCCGGGGAGGACCGAATCGTCGTGCTGGCCAGCGACGTGGTGTTCATGAAGGCGCTGGTGAACACCTTCCTGTTTGTCCTCGTCGTCGCGCCGGTTCAGGCCGGGTTCGCACTGGGCCTGGCGCTGCTGATCAACCAGCAGCTCAGGGCCATCAGCTTCTTCCGCGCCGTCTATTTCATGCCGGTGGTGGTCTCGATCGTCGTTGTCTCGCTGCTGTGGCAGTTCATCTATTCGCCGGGGGACGGGCTTCTCAACAACGTCCTGAGCTTCCTCAGCCTCGGGCTCTTCACGCCGCAGGATTGGCTCGGCAACACCTCGACCGCGCTGGGCTCGATCATGGCGATGTCGATCTGGCAGGGGGTCGGCTTCCACATGGTGATCTGGCTGGCCGGCCTGCAGACGATCTCACCCACGCTCTATGAGGCCGCAGCCATCGAAGGCTCCAACAAGTGGCAGACCTTCCGCTACGTCACCTGGCCGGGCCTGCGGAACACCGCCGTGCTGATCCTGATCGTGATCACCATGCAGGCCTTCGCGCTGTTCGCCCAGATCGACGTGATGACCGGCGGCGGACCGCTCGACTCGACGCAGGTGATCGTCTTCCAGGCCGTCGAGCGCGGGTACGGAAAGCAGGATATCTCGGGCGGGTCGACCATCTCGGTCATCCTGTTCCTGGTCGTCCTGACGATTTCCCTCATCCAACGCTATCTCACGCGGGAGAAGGTCTGATGCCTGCCTTCACGCCGGAGAACCGGGGGGCGAGGCTGGTGGCGCGCTATGCCGTCCTGGTCCTCGTCGCGATCATCTTCATCTTCCCGCTGCTGTTCATGGCGATGTCGTCGCTCAAGCCGGACCAGCAACTGCTGAACGACACCAAGAGCCTGCGGGCCTTCCTGCCGGTCGGCGACATCTCCTTTTCCAACTACACCGATGCCTTCGTGCGGGCGCCGATCGGGGTCTTCGTCCTGAACTCGGTGCTGGTGACCGGGCTGACCGTGCTGCTGACGCTGTTCGTCTGCTCGCTGGCCGCCTTCTCCTTCGTCTTCCTGGAATGGCGGGGGCGGGCGGTGGTCTTCTCGATCCTGCTGGCGACGTTGATCATCCCCTACGAGACGATCTTCATCCCGCTGCTGCTGATGGCGAGCCAACTCCCGTGGGTCGGCACATCCGGCCTCGAATTCGGCTGGCTCAACACCTACCGGGTGCAGATCATCCCGTTTGTCGCCGACGGGCTGTCGATCTTCCTCTTCGTGCAGTACTTCAAGGACCTGCCGCGCGAGCTGATCGAGGCCAGCCGGGTCGAGGGGGCGAACTGGTGGATGATCTATCGCCGGGTCGTGCTGCCGCTGTCCGGCCCGGTGATCGCCACGGCGGCGATCCTGAAATTCCTGTTCATGTACAACCAGTATCTCTGGCCGCTGATGGTGGTGCAGGAAGAGGCGATCCGCCCGGTCATGGTCGGCCTCGGCTATTTCACCGACCAGCTCAACGTGCCCTGGGGCGAGGTCATGGCCTATCTGACCGTGATCACCGTGCCGGTGCTGGCCTTCTACCTGTCCCTGCAGCGGGCGTTCATCGCCTCGGTCGCCTCGACCGGCGTGAAGGGCTGACGGCGATGGCGCTCGCACTCGACGACCATTGGGTCTGGGACAGCTGGTATGTCCGGGACGGCGATCTCTGGCACGCCTTCTTCCTGCAGGCGCCGAAATCCCTGCCTGACCCGGAAGACCGGCATTGGAATGTGTGCTACGGCCACGCGACCAGCCGGGACCTGGTGCGCTGGACCTATCTCGGCCCCTGTTTCCAGCCCTCGGAAGGCCCGGCCTGGGACGACTACACGACCTGGACCGGCTCCGTGGTGCAGGCCGACGATGGCCAGTGGCATCTGTTCTACACCGGGTCGAGCCGCGCAGAAGCCGGCAAGATCCAGCGCATCGGCCACGCGGTCAGCGGCGATCTCCATGATTGGCGGCGGGTCGGAGACGGCCTGGCCCTCGACCTGGCCCCGCCCTATGAGGAGTATGACGGGACCCGCTGGCACGACCGGGCCTTCCGCGACCCCTGGGTGATGCGCGATCCCGCAGGCGATGGCTGGCTGATGTATTTCACCGCCCGCGATGCCCGGGCCGACGAGCTGCTGGAAGGGGGCGCGATCGGTCTCGCCACCTCTCCCGACCTCGCGAGCTGGACATTGCAGGACCCGGTGTTCACCGGCGCCGCGGGGCAGCTCGAGGTGCCGCAGGTGTTCCAGGCGCAGGGGCGCTGGTTCTGCCTCTTCTGCACCGATATCCGGCACTGGTCGAGGTTCGCTCACGAGGTGGTGGAAGGGGCGGCAACCGGCACCCACTACCTGGTCGGGGAGGGGCCTCGCGGGCCCTGGAGGCTGGCCGAAGGCCCGATGCTGGACGGGGCGGAGCCCTGTCTACGCTATGCCGGGCGGATCGTAGAGGACGACGGACTTCACCTGATGGCGTTCCGCTGGTTCGACGGGCCGGCGCGGCGCTTCATCGGAGAGATCGCCGATCCGATACCGGTCGTCGTCACTGCCGATGGCCGGCTGGAACTGGAACACAATGCTCTCGGGAGGGTGGCTCATGGCTGACGTGCTGCTGAAGGGGATCAAGAAGAGCTATGGCTCGGTCGACGTCATCAAGGGCGTGGACATCGAGATCAAGCATGGCGAATTCGTCGTGTTCGTCGGGCCGTCGGGCTGCGGCAAGTCGACCCTGCTGCGCATGATCGCGGGGCTGGAGGACATCACCGGCGGCACGCTGGAGATCGGCGGGCGGGTGGTCAACGAGGTGCAGGCCAAGGACCGGGGCATCGCCATGGTGTTCCAGTCCTACGCCATCTTCCCGCACATGACGGTGCGCGAGAACGTCGCCTTCGGCCTGACGATCGCCAAGGCGTCGAAGGCCGAGAAGGAGGAGAAGGTGGCCGAGGCGGCCCGCATCCTGCAGATGGAGCATCTGCTGGACCGGCGGCCGAACCAGCTCTCCGGCGGGCAGCGGCAGCGGGTGGCGATCGGCCGCGCCATCGTGCGGCACCCGGAGGTGTTCCTGTTCGACGAGCCGCTGTCCAATCTCGACGCGGCCCTGCGCCTCGACATGCGCATGGAGATCGGCAAGCTGCACAAGTCGCTCGGCGCGACCATGGTCTATGTCACCCACGACCAGGTCGAGGCCATGACCCTGGCCGACAAGATCGTCGTGCTGAAGGATGGCTATGTGCAGCAGATCGGCGCGCCGATGGATCTCTATCACAAGCCCGACAACCTGTTCGTCGCCGGTTTCATCGGCGCGCCGTCGATGAATTTCCTCGACGTGACGGTGGAGTCCGCCGATGGCGGCCAGGCCCGGGTCAGCTCCGACGTCGTTGCCCAGTTCGCGGCACCCCTGACCCGCGACGGCATCACCGCCGGCGCCACGGCCAAGCTCGGCGTGCGGCCGCAGGATCTGAAGCCGGTGGAGGAGGGCGGCATCGTCAACGGCCGTGTGACCCTGGTCGAGCGCCTTGGCACCGAGACCGTGATCGACGTGGCCCTGCCGGATGGTGGACGGGTGCTGTCGTCGTTGGGCGAGGATGTGATCTTCGAGCCCGGACAGGCGATCTCGCTCGGCTTCGCGCCGGAGCGGGCCCATCTCTTCGCCGCGGAATAGCCATGGCGAAACCGATCCTGATCCTCGATCAGTACTTCCGGCTGGTGGATGAGCTGTTCAGCGCCGGGACCTGGACGGCGCTGAACGAGACCTGCGAGATCGTCGGCGGCGTGAACTCCGAGATGCCGCGCGAGACCTTCCTGGCGGCGCTTCCCAGCGCGTCCTTCGTCGTCGCCGCGCACCCGGCCCTGACCGCCGAGGAGATCGCGGGCGCCCCGAACCTGAAGGCCGTCATCGAGGTCTCCGGCGCATTCCAGCAAGGCCTCGACTACGAGGCCTGCTTCGCGCGCGGCATCGATGTGCTGTCCTGCGCACCAGGCTTCCGCTTCGCCGTGGCCGAGATGGCGCTCGGCATGATCCTCGCCGGCGCCCGCGGGCTGGTGGTCGAACATGAAGGATTTCGATCCGGCACGGAGAGTTGGGTCGCCGACAATGCGGAGACCGACTTCACCCTCTTCGGGCAGACGGTGGGGTTCGTCGGCTACGGCATGATCGCCCGGGAGACGCATCGCCTGCTGGCGCCCTTCGCGCCGAAAGTGACGGCCTATGACCCGTGGCTGGAAACGGCGGACGTTCCTCTGGTCGATCTGGAGACCCTGCTCACCACGTCACGGGTCGTTGTCATCGCCGCGTCGCCGACCGCCGAGAACAGGGCGATGGTCTCGGCCGAGCTGGTCGACAGGATTCCCGACAACACCCTGGTCGTCCTGGTGAGCCGGGCCCATTGCGTCGATTTCGATGCGCTGACGGCGGCAGCGGTCGAAGGCCGGATCCGCTTCGCGACCGATGTCTACCCGGACGAGCCCATTGCGTCGGACCACCCGATCCGCGGTGCCGCAAACGTGATCCTCTCGCCGCACCGGGCGGCCGCCGTCGATCGCGGCCGCCAGCCGATCGGCGACGCCATCCTGCATGACCTGCGCGCGATCCTGGCCGGCTCCGACGCCCGCGAGCTGAAGCGCGCCGACCCGGAGCGGGTGGCGAGCCTCTCCTCCGCACATAAGGAACTGACCGTCAAGCCGACCGCCTGAGGCGGGACGGAGAACGGCCACCCGGAAGGGTGGCCGCTCGTACCAAGCAGACCCCGCTGTCACACGGCCGCGAGCATCTTGCCGATCGTGTCGTAGGCCGGATCGGGGACCCAGTTCCGGTTCTCGCCCAGATAGCTCGTGGGATCGAGCTCCAGCAGCCCGATCATGACCTCCGCGACGATGCGGGCGCCCACCGGACCCAGACCCTCGCCCTGTTCGAAGTCGCATTCCGAGGTTTGGCGCCCGATCTCCTCCGCCTCGGCGAGGATGTAGAGCCACAGCGGCGCGCCCTCGGTAATGCGATTGTTGGAGAGTGATGCGATCTTCGCCATGACCTCCCGGATGTCCTTCTCGGGCTGCTCCATATACTCCGCGACCTTGTCGCCGCCCGGCAGCAGGAAGGAGTTTCCCCGGAGCAGGTTGCGCGTCGCCAGGGAGTTCTCGCCCGAGGTGATGAAGGGCAGGGCGAGAAGATCCGTCGCCAGCTTGGTGTCGAGCTTCTCGGCCTTCTGGACCGACCCAGGCCCGCCGGTTTCCAGCAGTTCGCCCCATTCGACGACGGCGTCCTGCGACGCGACCCGCGAGAAGCCTTCGCCGAGCACCGGCCCGAAGAATTCCTGCAGACCGCCGCCATTGCGGATGTTGATCTTCATGGGAACCATCGAATGGCCGAAGCGGTAGGCCGCGACGGAGAATTCGACCGGGATGTAGGGCTCCTTGCCGCAATAGTATTTGCGCCCGCAGGCCAGGATGTCGGACACCACCGGCCGGCCGCACATATGGACCAAGAAGTCGTTCACGACCGCCCATTGGTAATGCCAGGTGACGACCTTGCGCGCCTCTTCGAAGAGTTCGCTGCCCTCCAGCCCATCTGCGGCGTGGATGTCGTCGCAGATCTTGTTGTGGAAGCGGATGATTCCGAGCTGCATCTGGCTGATGACGCGGTTCTCGTCATTGCGCGGGTCGCCGATGATCGCGGGGCCGCGGCCGGGGCCGGGGACGGCGGGCGCGCGGAACAGGTCCGCCGCTGCCTCGGCGTCGGCGCCCGGTTCGTCGGCGCCGGTCAACAGCTTCGCACCGGCGAAGGGGCCGCTGTTGTGATAGAGGAAGGGATGCGGCTCCGGCCCGGCGCCGTAGATGCAATCCAGATCCAGCGTCGGTGTCCGCTGGTTGGTGATGTCCTGCGGATCGTTCACCCGGCCGAATTGCGACATGACGTCGAGCGTGATGTCATGGTCGATGAACTGGCCGAAGATCACCTGGCCGACCGGGACCGTGTCCGTGCGATCCTTCCTCGATCCCCCGTCCATCGGCCCGCCTTGGCGGCCGAGTTCCTGGAGCACGTCGGCCGGGACATAGGCCGGCGGTAGCTTGTCGGGGTCGAACATGCGCCCGAAGCGGTCCGACCGGTGATGGGTATGCGCGCGCTTGCAATAGGCGGCCTGTCCGGAAAAGTCACTCAGACCGTGATGCTTGATTTTCGTGTCATGCTCGCTCATCAAAAAACCTCCCGGGTAAAGAACTCAAACGCGACAAACCCATTCCGCTGCGTGGGGGTCACAGCGGCGGAGCGAATAGACAGCAAAGCTCTCACAGCACCGTCACCAATGATCGGCGGTTTGAACTCAGGCCGAGATGGACGGACCCGCCAGAAAGGCGGCAAGCAAGGCCAGGAAATCCTCCGGGCGCTCTGCATGGACCCAATGGCCCGCATCGGGGATGTCCGCGATCTCGGCATTCCGAAACAGGCGATGGATGGCCGCGTTCGCCTTCGTGTTCCTGGAATGGAAGGGGCGGGCGCTGCTGCCGTCGATCATCCTGGCGGCTTGCATCGTGCCGGTGCTGGCGTTCTACCTGTCGCGGCAGCAGGCCTTCATCCCCAGCATCGCCTCGACGAGGATCAGGGCGCGCGCGGGACTGAAGGCCGACCCTGGCTTAGCCATCCTCATCCTTCGACAGGCTCAGGATGAGGCGCTTTTGGCGAGGAGGCGCCACAGGCACCCTCATCCTGAGCCCGTCGAAGGATGAGGACGGCTAGGCCGGCGCTGGCTCGTCCGGTTCGGCGGTGCCTTGGCCGGCCGCCAGCCCCTCCGCATGGGCCGCGGCATCGGCCATGTCCTGGGCCAGCATCTTGCGGATCTGGCCCATGAACAGGAAACCGAAGACGGTCAGGAGCTTGGCGGTCAGGGTCAGCGGCCTGCCCTCGAACCGCAGCGTCACCTGCGTGCCGCCAGCCACCGGCGCGAAATCGTAGCGCGAGTGGTAGTGGGTGCCGTGGCTCTCGGCCTCGACCACATAGCTGAGCGGCGGGTCGAAGCCGGTGACCTCCATCTCCTCGGACGCCGCCTTGCCCATCATGATGCGGGTCTCGCGCCAGCGGGTGCCGACGCCGACCGGGCCGGCCGACAGCATCTCGAGGCTCTCGATGCCGGCGATCACCGATCCCGCGTTCGGGATGTCGGCGAAGACCCGGAAGGTGGTTGCCGGATCCGCCTTTACCAGGCGCTGGACGGTGACGCCGGGCATCGTCGTCGGCCGCCGGCGCTCGCCGGTTGCCGACCGGCGACTATTTGCCGGTCGGCGGCTTCGCAGGCGTTGTCGGCGTACGACGAGCCGTGGTCCGCCGGCTGGTGGTCGACCGCCTGGTCGTGCCAGCCGGCTTGGCGGCCGTGGTCTTCCTGGCAGCGGTACCGCCCGCGGCCGGCTTTGCCGGCGCCTTGGCGGCGGTCGTCGACTTGGCGGTGGTGCGGCGGGTGGTCGAGGTCCGCCGCGCCGGCGCCTTCGCCGCGGCCGGCTTGGCCTGGGCGGTCGCCGTTCGAGTGGTGCTCTTCGGAGTGGTGCTCTTCGGAGTCGTGGGCTTCGGAGCAGTCGTCTTGGGAGTGGCCGGCTTCGGAGTCGCCGGCTTCGCGGCCGTCGTCTTCGCGGCTGTCGTCTTCGCGGCCGTCGTCTTCGCGGCCGTGGTCTTCGCGGCCGTCGTCTTCCGGGCCGCCGTCTTCGGAGCCGTCGTCTTCGGAGCCGTCGTCTTCGGAGCCGTCGTCTTGGCGGCCGTCTTCGTCG
>JAAUYH010207807.1_pt1 | contig 11751 bp, 12 predicted proteins | sample 7278061 | NCBI WGS metagenome assembly JAAUYH01 (sample SAMN14350203, study PRJNA611818) | marine sediment metagenome | isolation source: surface marine sediment (0.6m) | place: French Polynesia: Moorea | collected 2018-08 | reverse complement strand
TGAACGCCGTCTACAACAACTTCGATTTCGCCGGGCCGCTCGACTTTGTGCGCAAGGCAGCCGGGCTTTCCGACAAGGTCATGGGCAAGAAGCACTGAGACGGGCAGGGCCGTCACGTCCATGGCGGGGCCCCGCCTTCGTCATGTGAGTCCCGTGGTCCCGGTGCGCGACGTCGCCGCGACCGCGGGCTTCTACGGCCGACATCTCGGCTTCGAGACCGCCTTCTTGATGCCGGACGCGACCTACGCCGTGGTCGCGCGCGACGGGCAGGCGATCCACCTCACCGCCGCCGACGACACGGAGGCGCTGCGCGCCACCGCGCGCAACATCTCCTTCTACGTCGAAGTCGAGGACGTCGATGGGTTATGGTTGGCGGTGGCAGCGAGCGAACCGGCCACCAAGACGCGGCCTCCTGAGGACAAGCCCTGGGGCACGCGGGAGTTCCACATCCTCGATCCGGACGGTTGCCTGCTGCGCTTCGGCCAGGATCTGGAGAGCGGCTGACGCCAAGAAGAGGGGGAGCTTCCATGCCGACGCATTCGCGGCTGCGTCAATTCAACACCAAGGACACCTACCCGGAGCAGAATCTCGACAACGACCTCTGCCAGGTCGTGCGCGCCGGCAACATCGTCTTCCTGCGCGGCCAGGTCGGCCAGGACCTGGAGACCCGCGAATCGGTCGGGACCGGCGATCCCGCGGCCCAGGCCGAGCAGGCGATGAAGAACGTCAAGCAGCTCCTGGAAGAGGCCGGCAGCCGGCTCGAGCACATTTGCAAAATCGTCGTCTACATCACCGACCGGGAGGTCCGCGAGCCGGTCTACCGCGAGGTCGGGCGCTGGCTCAAGGGCGTCTTCCCGGTCTCGACCGGGATCATCGTGAGCGGCCTGGCGCGTCCCGAATGGGTCATGGAGATCGACGTCACGGCGGTGATTCCGGAGGACACAGAGGAGGACGAGGCATGACCTTCTCGATCACGGCGCGCTGCGCCAGGACCGGTATGCTGGGCGTCGCCGTCACCTCCTCGTCCATGGCGGTGGCGGCGCGCTGCGCCTTCGCGCGCGCGGGCGTGGGCGCGGTCGCGACCCAGAACATCACCGACCCGCGCCTCGGGCCTGCGGCGCTCGACCTCATGGCCGGTGGCAGCCTGGCGGGCGTCGCCCTGGAGCGATTGCTCGGCGCGCACGGCCACATGGAGTACCGGCAGCTCGGGCTGGTCGACGCCGCCGGCAACGTCGCCGACTACTCGGGCATCAAGACCCTCGGCCGCCATGCGACGGCCCGCGGCGAGGGCGCCATCGCAGCTGGCAACCTCCTGGCCGACGCGGACGTCCCGGCGGCCATGATCCGGGCCTTCGCCGAACGGCCCGGGGAGCACCTGGCCGAACGGCTCGTGGCCGGCCTCGAGGCGGGCCGGGACGCCGGCGGCGAGGAGGGCCCGGTGCGATCGGCCGGCCTGCTGGTCGCCGACCGCGAGGCCTGGCCGCCGGTCGATCTCAGGGTCGACTGGTGCGAGGCCGATCCGATCGCCGAGCTCAGGTCCGTCTGGCAGGGCTGGGCGCCGCAGATGGACGATTACGTCACCCGCGCGCTCGACCCCGACTCCGCTCCGTCCTACGGCGTGCCGGGCGATCCCTGAAGCAGGACCCGACTTGGCTGAATCAAAATTGGGGACCCCGTTGAACCCGCACCGCATTGGGTTAGAGTCGTGAGTGGTCGCCGGCGACGGGGCAGAGGGACATCCAAGGGAAGGCAAGGATGAAGTTGCGCTCAGGGATTATTTCCGTGTTCTGCGTGGCCTTGGCGCTCGGCGCCTGCGCGCCGAAGCAGGGCATCTACATACCGCCCAACATCGTCGACGTGGCCGCCCAGAACGGGTCGTTCAACACGCTGGTCGCCGCGGTGCAGGCGGCGGGCCTGGAGGACACCCTGCGCCGTCCCGGCCCCTACACGGTCTTCGCGCCGACCGACGCGGCCTTCGCCAAGCTGCCGCCCGGCACGGTCGAGAGCCTGCTCGAGCCGGAGAACAAGGACCAGTTGGTCGAGCTGCTGACCTATCACGTGTTGCCGGCCAAGGTGACGTCGCGCGACGTGGTGGCGCAGCGCGTCGAGGCCGCCACGGTGCAGGGCGACACCGTGGTCGTGGCCGGGATCTCCGGCACCTTTGTCAACGACATCAAGGTGGTCCAGCCCGACGTGCCGGCCAGCAACGGCGTGATCCACGTCATCAACAACGTGCTCTTGCCGCCGGAATGAGCGGGTCTCAGGCCTCCGGCCGGGCCGCGCCGGAACCGCCCCCGGTTTCCTCGATAATCCAGTCGCGGAATGCGGCGACCTTGGGCCGTTCCAACGCGCCGCGCGCGCAGACCAGGTAATAGCCGAAGTTGATCGGATAGGTGACCTCGAAGGGTTTGACCAGACGGCCCGCCGCGAGGTCGCGTTCCGCCAGGACGCCGCGGCCCAGCGCCACCCCCTGGCCGTCGATGGCCGCCTGGATGACCAGCTCCGAAGAGCTGAAACGCGGACCGCGGTCGCTGTCGATATCGCGCAAACCGGCCGCCAAGAGCCAAGTCCGCCAGTCCGGATAGGTCTCGCCCATCATGCCGTGGTCCTCGTGCAGCAGGCTGTGCCAGCGCAGGTCGTCGGGCGTGCGCAGCGGGTGCTCGCCTTCGAGCAGGGCCGGGCTGCAGACCGGAAAGAACTCGTCCTGCAGCAGGTGTCGCACCTCGAGCCCGGGGTAGTCGCCGCCGCCGAAGCGCACGGCGACGTCGACCTCGTCGCGGGCGAAGTCGACCAGGTCCGTCGTGGCATCGACCCGGATCTCGATCTCCGGGTGGCGGCTGCGAAAGCTCTCCAGATGCGGCACCAGCCATTTCGCCGCGAAGGAGGGCGGTGTGCTGACCGTCAGGATGCCGCGCGACTCGCGCGCGCGTAGGCGCGCCACACCGGCCGCCAGGCGCTCGAAGCCTTCGCGCAGATCCGGCAGACAGGCCTGCCCGGCCTCGGTCAACCAGATCGCCCGGTTGGCCCGGCGGAACAGCTTGACCCCGAGATCCGCCTCCAGCGCCTTGACCTGATGGCTGACCGCCGCCGGCGTGACGTTCAGCTCCTCGGCCGCCTTGGCGATGCTCAGATGGCGCGCGGCGGCCTCGAAGGCGCGCAAGGCGTTGAGCGGCGGCAGTCGGGCCAAGGGCGTCTCCTAAAGCTGAGGATTTCTAAGCTATCCTATCACGAGATCTCGTTTGTGGGTAACGAATACGGGGCCTAATTTCTTATCCAGCAAAGATGGTTTGGCTAATCCATAGCCTAGTAATCCTAAGGTGACCTGAGAATCTTGAGTGGTTCCGGCGGAAGACCCGGCGCCACCCTGCCGAAGGAGGAGATACCATGTACCTCTGGCTGCTGAGCAACCCCGACATCACCCATGAGGTCGTCGTCGGCCGCGGTCTGCGCGCCGAGGCGATGTCCCGGACGTTCTACGCCGCTATGGTGCGGGTGGAGGACCTGGTCCGCCGTATCGTCCGCGGTGCCGTTCGATCGGCGGGCGCGGCCTGGCAAGCGCTGGCCCGCCGGCAGCGCCGCCGCCGCGCCATGGCCGAGCTGAGCGTCCTGAACGATCGCGCGCTGAAGGACATCGGGGTCTCGCGCGGCGAGATCTACGCGCGCGTCGAAGAACTCCTGGATGCCGAAGAGCGGCGCCGGCAAACCGCCGCGGATGTCCGCCCGCTGCCCATCGATCGCAGCCGGGATCGTCGAAAGACAACGGCCAGGGGCCGCGACGACGAAGGCCGCCGTGCGGCGCAGACGGATCGCCGGCGCGCCGCCTAGCCGGTCACCTACGCCCCAGCCTCCCGCAAACGAAACCCGCTGACCCTGCGGTCAGCGGGTTCCTTTTTGCCGGGGTCGGGCGCGCGCCTTACACGGCGGCGATCGGCGAACCGGGCGAGCCGGTGGCACCCTTGATCGGCACCGGCGTGTAGATGTAGGCGAACAGGAAGTGGCCGTCGGCCTTGAGGCCGCTGAAATCCAGGTTCTCGTGGATGTAGATGCCGTGCTTGGTGATCCACTCCTGGTGCGCCGGAAAGGCCAGGTTGGCGTCCGGGTTGGGCACCACCTCGACGCCCCAGCAGTCCGCGCCGACCAGGCAGATCTTCTTCTCGGCCAGGAACTTGGCCGCCTCGACGCCGGGGCCGGGCTCGCCGCTGTTGTAGCGGTCGTTGTTCTCCATCCAGAGGCTGCCCCAGCCGGTGTGGAAGAAGACCGCGTCGCCCTCGGTGATGTCGTTCTCCGACATGCCCTGCTTGGCCAGCGCGTCCTTGATCATGGCCACGGTTACCTCGGTGCCCTTGTCGAGCATGCCGCCGTTCAGGCCCTCGCAGTCGATGATGATGCCGCGGGTGAAGAAGGGCTTCACGTGCTCGACCCCGAGCTTGGCGAGACCGTAGGGCTGCGAGACCTCGCTGGCAGGGAAGCCGTTGTAGAAGCGGATCTCGCCCTTGTCCGGGTCCTCGCCGACGGCGCAGGCGATGTGGCCGAGGCCGTCGAACTGGGTGCCGACTTGGCCGATCTCGGTGGCCAGGAACTCGTCCATCCAGGCGATGCGGTTCTTGCCGAGGACGCCGCCGGTCGGCGTGCCCGGCACGCGCAAGGCGAAGGCGCGCGAGCCGAACAGCGGCATGCCGGCCTCGTAATCGCGGCCGATGCGGTAGAGCTTGCCCTCCTTGATGAGCTTGACCGCCTCCATGACCTTGGACGGCGTGATGCGGTTCGAGGCGCCGGCCTGATCCTCCGCGCCGTGCTCCGAGGGCCACCACTTGGGCCCGATCGGCGTGTCGCCGGCGGCGGCCACCTGCACGCGTTCCCCGGCCGCGGCCTGCTGCACCAAGCCGGTCTCGTGCAACGGCACACCGAGGGCGCCCATCGCGCCGGCGCCCATCACACCGGCGCCCACGCCCGCGGTCTTCAGCAGGTCGCGCCGCTCAGGTGACTCGAGCTTCTTGCCGTCGTCTTTCGCCATGTCTGCCTCCCGAAGTTTGTGTTCTTCGGCAAGGGTCCGATGCCGCGCGTCGCCCTGTCAAGAAACCAAGTCGTGAACGGCAGGCGCGATCCGTTCGACGTCGTTGCTTGCGGCTTTCTCGCGGTTCGGCTTCGTGCCAGATTGAAGTCTTCCGGCCGGCGCGGATGGCCGGCGATAGGGGAGGAGGGCCGCCGATGGCGACGATGACCGTTCATCTGCGCGGGATCGAAGACACCGAAGCCGCCGTCGGTTGGGCGGGGCCGCACACGATCGTGGTCGACCGGCCCGAGGGCAAAGCCGGCGGCACCGGGCTCGGCTTCAACGGCGGGCAGCTCTTGGCCTTGGCGATCGGCGGCTGCTTCTGCAACGACCTGCGGTACGTCGCGCACGAGGAAGGCGTAAAGCTGCGCAGCATCGCGGTCGACGTCTCGGTCGACTTCGAGGGCGAGCCGCTGCTCGCCACCGGCGCCGCGATGCAGGTGGCGGTCGAGGCCGATGACGGGGTCGACGTCGCCGACATCATCGCCAAGGCCGAAGCCACCTCGACGGTGAGTAATTCGATCGCGCGCGGCCTTCAGGTCGCGGTTTCGAGAAGGCCCGGCTGAATGGGCCTGTTCGAACACGATAGTTCGGCGGGCCGCCTGCCGGTCTCGTTGATCACCGGCTTCCTCGGCAGCGGCAAGACCACCTTGCTGAACCGCCTGCTGCGGCATCCGGACACGGGCGAGACGGCGGTCATCGTCAACGAGTTCGGCGAGATCGCGATCGATCACCTGCTGGTCGAGGCGATCGACGGCGAGACCGTCGTGCTCAACAGCGGCTGCGTCTGCTGCGCCCTGCGCGACGACCTGGTGACCTCTCTGCGCCAGCTCTACGCCCGGCGCGCCGCGGGCGAGCTGCCGCCCTTCGCGCGGGTCTTGATCGAGACCACCGGGCTCGCCGACCCGGCGCCGATCCTCCAGATGCTGCTCAATAACCCGATGGTCAGCAACTGGTACCGGCTCGATGCGGTGATCACCACCGTCGACGCCGTGCACGGCGGGGGCCAACTGGCGGCGCAGCCCGAGGCGGTCAAGCAGGTGGCCCTGGCCGACCGCCTGCTGCTCACCAAGGGCGATATCGCGGAACGATCGGAGGCGGCGGCATTGCGCGCGCGGCTCGCCGACGTCAACCCGACCGCCGCGTTGCACGAGATCGTGTCGGGCGAGATCGCACCGGCGCTCTTGTTCGGCGCTTCCGCCGCAGCGTCACGATCCGGGATCGGCGACCACGTCTCGGGGCCGCAGGCGGCGCCGAGCGAGGGGCACGAGGATCACGGGCATGCCCATCACAGCCTGATCGCGAGCTTCACCCTGGAGCTGGACCAAGCGGTCGAGTGGCGGCTCTTCTCGCGCTGGCTCGCCGACCTGCGCCGCCAGTGCGGCGAGAGGCTGCTGCGGCTCAAGGGTCTGGTCGAGATCGAGGGCGAGGAGCAGCCGCTGCTGATTCAGGGCGTGCACCACGTGTTCCACCCGCCGGTGCTGCTCGACCGCTGGCCGGAGGGCGGGCGCGGCACGCGGCTGGTCTTCATCACCCGCGACCTGCCGCGCGATCTGGTGCTGGAGAGCTGGGAGGACTACCGGCGCGAAGGCGCCGCCCCGGTCGCCTCTGCCTGAAGCTGCGGGCTATTCCGGCTGTTCGCGCAGTAGATCGGGCGAGAGCTTGGCGTTTTTCTCGCGTAGCTGAGCCAGCAGCCCGTTCACCCCGTTGTTCTCGGCGTAGCCGCTGAAGTCGGAGCGGTGCACGGCCACCGGGCGGAATCCCTGGATGCGGATGTCGACGATGCCCCAGGCGCCGTCGTTCTTGTAGAGCGCGTAATCGACGATGAAGGTCTGGCCCGAGCCGTTGGTCGACATGTTCGTGCGCAGCTGAACGTTGTTCTCCGCCTTCTCGCGCGCCGCCACGACCTCGAGGGTCATGGGCTCGAAGGCCGGCACGTACTTGCCGTAGGTGACGATCAGGTAGTCCTCGAACTCTTCGCGGAATTGCGTGCGCTCCGCCTCGCTCGCGGCCTTCCAGTGCTCGTCCAGCACCGAGCGGCTCACCTGATCCAGATTGAAGCCGTCGCGCAGCAGTTGCCGGAAGCCGTCCAGGCGCTGCTGATCGGTCAGACCGTCGTTCTCGACGTAGGCGTTAAAGTCTTGGAAATAGGCCCTCAAGAAGGTCGCCGCCTCGTCCTTGGCGGCATCCGCCGCCGCGCCGCCGGCCGCGGGTAATTGCAGGCCGAGCGCCAAGGCGGCGGCGGCGAGAAAACTCTTCCTAGAGACCTGAATCCGCTTGAAACCTTCAATGACGGTCATGGCGCTACCCTGAAATCTGTCGAGGACATCTCGCTGGGCGCTAGGGATTAACACGGATTGCCGGCAAGATCACCCTCTCGCGAACAGCCATTTGGCGCCGCCGACCCACGGCCTGTACAGGACCGCAGCGATTCGCCCCGAGACCGTCACGATTGCCCTGCTAAACTGACCGCGAGCGCCTCGCGCGCCGCCGAGCCCCGCCGCACCAGGAGGTAAGCCATGAGGTCTTTATGCGCCGTCTTGGTTCTTTTCTTCGTCGTGCTCTCCACGGGCACGGGACTAGCCGCCGGGCAGATCACCGCGACCTTCGTCGCCGCCTCCGACAAGTCCTTCGGCCGGCCGCACGACCTGGTGCTTTCGCCCGACGGCCGGCACCTCTACGTCGCCGATCTCGATAACCACGTGGTCAAGGTGCTCGACCCGAAGAGCCTGGAGACTTTGGGCGTCGTCGGCGCCGGTCACCTGAGCGCGCCGCACGACGTCGCCTTCGACAACGAGGGCCGGTTGCTGGTCGCCGACAGCGGCAACGACCGCATCGCCCGCTTCGAGGTCAAGGGCACCGAATGGCGCTATCTCGACGAGCTGACCGAGGCGCTGTCGCTGCCTCAGGGCGTCTCGGTCGCGCCCGACGGGCGCATCTACGTGACCAACGCGCGCTCCCACACCGTCGTGGTATTCCGCGACGGCGAACGCATCGCCATGGCCGGCCGGCGCGGCAACGGCCCGAACCAGTACGTCCGCCCGCACGATATTCACGTCGACCGGGACGGTCGCGTCTACGTCTCCGACCCCGGCAACAACCGACTGCAGGTGCTCGATCCCGACCTGAAGGTCGTGGGCGAGCTCGGCGGCCCGGACTACGACTTCAACGAGCCCAAGTACTTCGACATCGATTCGCGCGGCCTCTTGATCGTCGCCGACGAGTACAACAACAAGATCAAGATCCTCGACGGCGAGCGCCGCATCGTCGGCGTCATCGGCACCGGCGAGAAGGCCGAGGGCCCCGGCGTCTTCAACTGGCCCGAGGGTGTCGAGGTCAAGGGCGCCGACATGTGGATCTCCGACACGCGCAACAACCGGATCGTGCTGTACCGGCTGGAGGGGCTGCCGGCGACGGAGTAGACGCACCCTTTCCGTGTGACAAAGCGCACAGACGGAACTCGTCCTTCGCGCGAATCTCACACTCGGGCGCGGCCATTTCAGCGTCCCGAGCCATTACCGGGAATCCGTCCGGACGGAGATCCTCCAATTTGCAGCGGGCCGAATCTTCCCTCTCCCTCGAGGGGAGAGGGAGGGGCCCGCGGGGCGGCAGCCACGCGGGAGGGTGAGGGTGTATTGCGAAGCAAGCGGTCGACGTAAACACGGCCCGATACCCCAAGGATTCGCCTCAGCCGATCGATGAGCTCGCAACAAAGACTGCCACCCTCACCCAGCTCCGGCTAAGGCGCGCCTTGTGTCGCGCCAAGCCTGCGCATCCCTCTCCCCTTGAGGGAGAGGGAACCTCGAGCCCCTCCCCATTGGCCCACCCGGCGAAAGCGCGTAAACCGGGGCGTCGCCCGTTTGGGCAAAGCTGACGCGCCCGCCGATCATGCAACCCGCGCTCGTCTCCCGTTCCACCACCGGCTTCCTGCGCCAGGAATGGCGCTTCCTGCTGTTCGGCACGTTGGTGGCCTTCTGGTCGAGTCCCGGCCAGACCTACGTCATCGCGCTGTTCGGCGCGCAGATCCGCGAGGAGTTCGGGCTCACGCACGGCGACTACGGCGGCCTCTACATGCTGGCCACCCTGACCAGCGCGATCCTGCTGCTGCCGGGCGGCCGGCTGATCGACCGGCTGCGCCTGGCGGTCTTCACGCGCTGGGTGGTGCTGGGCATCGCCGCGGCCACGGCGGCCTTCTCGCTGGTGGCGGGCCCGTTCAGTTTGCTGCTCGGACTCTTCGCGCTGCGCTTCACCGGCCAGGGCCTGATGAGCCACATCGCGCTCACCGCCATGGCGCGGCGCTACCGGCGCGAGCGCGGCCGGGCGCTGGCCATCGGCGCGCTCGGCTTCTCGCTCGGCGAGGCGGTCTTCCCGCCCTTGGTGGTCGCGGCACTGCTGCTGGTCGAGTGGCGGCTGATCTGGCTCGGCTTCGCCGTTGCCGTGACGGTGACCCTGCTGCCTCTGCTGCCCTTCCTGCTGCGCCGCACCGACGCGCAGGACGGCGCCGGCCCGGCCGCGCTCGCCTTCCAAGAGGCCGAGACCCGCCATTGGACCCGCGCCGAGATGCTGCGCGACCCGCGCTTCTACCTGCTGGTGCCGCTGATCTCGGCGCAGTCGGCGATCGTCACCGGCCTGTTCTTCCATCAGGTCCATCTGGTCGCGGTCAAGGGCTGGAGCCTGGAGTGGTGGGGCTTCTGCTTCCTGCTGTTCGCGCTTGCCGGCCTGGCCTCGAACCTGGCGAGCGGCGTCCTGGTCGACCGCTTCACCGCGCGCCGCCTGGCGCCGCTGGTGCTGCTGCCGCTCACCGTGGGCCTGCTGCTGTTCGGCAGCGTCGCCGCCCCGGCCGCCGCGCCCGGCGTGCTGATCCTGATCGGCCTGACCTCGGGCGCCTCGGGCGCGGTCTATTCGGCGCTCTGGGCCGAGCTCTACGGCACCGCCCACCTGGGCGCCATCCGCGCCGTCGCCGTCTCGCTGATGGTTTTCGCCTCGGCCCTCGGGCCGGTCGCGATGGGCTTTCCCTTGGACGCGGGCGTCGGCGTCCTGGCGCTCTCGCTCGCCTGCCTGGCCTACGCGCTGGCCGCCTCGCTGATCGGGGCCTACGCGCTCAGGCGCCGCCCCGCGCCCGCAACTCCCGCCGCATGATCTTGCCCGTGGCCGTCATCGGCAGGGCGTCGATGAAGGCGACCTCGCGCGGGTACTCGTGGGCCGCCAGGCGCGACTTCACGAAGGCTTGGATCTCGCGCGCCAAAGCCTCGCTGCCCTCGTGCCCCTCCTTCAGCACCAGGAAGGCCTTGACCCGCTCGGTGCGCAGCGGGTCCGGCACGCCGACGGCGGCGGCCATGGCGACGGCCGGGTGCTTGATCAGGCAGTCCTCGATCTCGCCCGGGCCGATGCGGTAGCCGGCCGAGATGATCACGTCGTCGTCGCGGCCGACGAAGTGCAGGTAGCCCTCGCTGTCCATCTTGCCCATGTCGCCGGTGATCAGCCACTCGCCGGCGAACTTGGCATCGGTCGCCGCCGGCTTGTTCCAGTAGCCGAGGAACATCACCGGGTCGGGCGCCCTGACCGCGATCTCGCCGATGTCGTGGGCGGCGAGCGGCTGGCCGGCCTGGTCGACCACGGCGACCTCGTGGCCCGGGACCGGACGGCCCATGGAGCCGGGCTTGACCGGCATGATGCCGGCGCAGTTGGAGACCACCAGGTTGCATTCGGTCTGGCCGTAGAATTCGTTGAGCGTCAGGCCGAAGGTCTCGCGGCCCCAGGCCAAGAGCTCCTCGCCCAGGGTCTCGCCGCCGCTGCCGATCGAGCGCAGGGCGTAGTTCCAGCGCGACAGCGGCTCGGGCACCTCGCGCATGATCTTGAGCGCCGTCGGCGGCATGAAGGCGTTGCGCACGCCGACGTCGGCCATCAGGCGGAAGGTTTCCTCCGGATCGAACTTGGCCATGCGGCAGGCCAGCACCGGCACGCCATGGTGCAGCGAAGGCAGCAGCACGTCGAACAGCCCGCCGATCCAGGCCCAGTCCGCCGGAGTCCAGAACAAGTCGCCCTCCTTGGGGAAGAGCTCCTGCGGCATCTCGACGCCCGGCAAGTGGCCGAGCAGCACGCGGTGGCCGTGCAGCGCGCCCTTGGGCGGGCCGGTGGTGCCCGAGGTGTAAATGATCACCGCCGGATCGTCGGCCGCGGTGTCCACGGCCGTGTAGGCGTCGGAGGCCCGTTCCAGTTCCTCGTGGAAACCGAGCGCGCCCTCGCCGGGTCCGTCGATCGAGAGCGCCAACTCCAGGTCGGGCAGCTTGTCGCGGATCTCGGCCAGCTTGACGAGGCCGCCGGCGTCGGTAATCAGCGCCTTGGCTCCCGAATCGGCGAGGCGATATTCCAGCGCGTCTGGCCCGAAGAGCGTGAACAGCGGCACCGCGATGGCACCGAGCTTATAGACGGCGACGTGCGCGACCGCGGTCTCGGTCGCTTGCGGCAGCAGGATGCCGATCCGATCGCCGCTCGCGATTCCCTTGGCCGCCAGCACGTTGGCCAGGCGGTTCGACAGGCGCTTCAGCTCGCCGAAGCTGGTCCGCGTCTCGCCGCCGTCGCCGCGCCGATAGATCAGCGCCAGGCGCTCCGGCTCGCTGGCCGCCCACTTGTCGCAGACGTCGACGCCGATGTTGTAGCGCGCGGGCACGCGCCAGCGAAACCTGGCGCGCAGCTCG
>JAAUYH010131626.1_pt1 | contig 11751 bp, 7 predicted proteins | sample 7278061 | NCBI WGS metagenome assembly JAAUYH01 (sample SAMN14350203, study PRJNA611818) | marine sediment metagenome | isolation source: surface marine sediment (0.6m) | place: French Polynesia: Moorea | collected 2018-08 | reverse complement strand
TGAACATCAGTCGCTGGTGCGTAATCGTTTCTCCGCCGATGCACGCGCTTTTCGAAAGTTCTGGAATTCACTCCTAGCATATTCAAGTGATTTTCGAAAGAAAACAATTACGAAGAAACATTATTTTTTGTTTGACACTCTGTCTACTGGGGATAAAGTCCCAATCTCTTACCTGGATTCGAGTATGAAACAATGTAAATTTTGATGCCGGTGCAAAGGAGAGATGATTATGGTAGCGATGGTCTATGCCGAGATTTCAGATGTTCAGATTTGATGTCTAGGTTGTGATATTTATTCCAATTTCGCGCGCTTTAGCTACCCCAATCTTGTCTCTAGGTACAGCTGGCGTAGATAATTTGAGGTATGAAGATTATTCAACATGTTTTTGTTTCTCCCGATGGCGGTTATCTATCCACAAAGTTGGATTCAAGTGTATCCTAATATGATTAGAACTATGCAATTAATTTGATACCACTGAACCTTAAATTACAAAATCTTAATTTTGACTGATAGTGTTGCCGTTTCGGTTCGCGCTCTGGTTCTAACTCCAACATGGTCTCGAGCACTTCTTTGGGTACAATTAGGGAATTGCTGAATAACTCTTTGCACGCCGCGGCGTTAGCTGTAATTTAACCTCGCCCAATTCGCTAGCAGAGTAGATAGGAACGATTTAGAAGATGTTTGAAAATTTTTAACCATGACTACTGTCTTGGCGGCTTCGCGTACGGCTGGTATAGATTTTGATAAGGAATTTCTTTTGATGGCTGCTCACTTTTTTTAATCCAGCGTTAAGACAGATGCAAAGGGCTTTGTCACCAGACGAAGGGCTAGGATGACACGGACAAAACCCGTGCGTACAGTTCGCATCAGCCCTTGTGAAAGAAGGTCTGATCTCCTTTTCAATGTAATCGAGTATTTCCGTGATAGTTCTCACACCTTGCAGAGGTGATATTGATCACTCTCCGTCGCAAAAAGTGGGCCCATATACTGGTACACTCCTTCACCTAAACAAAGGGCACAGATTGGTAAGCAGATTGTAGCGTCGTAATCCGTATGGCATCAGTCGCTTGTGCACTAACATGAATTATCCGCGAGGATATCTTCAAAATAATTGAGAATCATGAAAGATTCGAGGTCTAAGATATTTAAATAATTCGTTTTGGCACATTCTGAAGATTTGTACTCAATCTTGGCATTCAAATTTTGTTCCCTGTTGAACTGGAACAGGGTTTTTATGGAAAAAAATGCCAGATTTATTAATTATTATGATTGTACAGTCTTGTATATGATTCATACGTAGATTTTGTTTGTTCTTGCACATCTTGCACTCCAAAATTATTTTTCTGTTCCTGAAACCCATTACTCAGCTAGATTTACAAACGGAAGGGATAAAGCATCTGCAGGATCAATGGACTCAGATGAAAATTGCATTGAAGCACAAAATCGCTATGCACTTTGCTTCCAAGTTTTCGAACAGTTATGAAAAAGCTCGAAAATATCAAAACTGAGAACAGTTGCTACAATGTCGTCCAGATCGAGAATGAAAGGCATGAGTATTAGATTTACCTAAAAGTGGCTGTACGATTTCGGACTTAAACGTATAGTTATTAGCATATTCATTCCTCAAAATTTGCCGTACAGTGAATGCGAGTAGAAAATTATCGCTACTGCTGGTGATTCGATAAATAGATTAGGCTGATTGAGCAAATATAAAGCTTTGGGTGAAATCAGGAATTTGATGGCAATATTTGAAACAGCGCCAGGTTGATATCCAAACCAATTTCAAGATCGGCACCACTAATTGTAGGAGTGTTCTGTGCAACAGATTCGCAACAAATTCCAAATCTAAAACAAGCCTCTATCTACACATGAGTGTTTCATACTTCGCATTGCTAGCACTTGCAATAAAAATAGCCCTGCAAAATGCAAATACGATTCCGCACTAGTATCGAGGCATACATATATTTTTGTTTCCATTTATAGCAACTCAAGCCGAATAAGCCATGATTTTTGAGGCTCAGCTATGCATATCTTCTTCCAATGCATACCAGACTATTGTGATGAAGATATGTTTGGAGCGTAGATGAGTATGAATTTTATACTTTGCAATCATAGATTCGTGAATATCTGGCTATTAGTATCTAAAGAAATTTAATAAGTGTAAGGCACCAAGGAGATCTGCACCACTCAAAATGTTTTCAAGCTATAAATATCTCACGTCGGCATAAGAAATTGAGTAATGTCAATGAATTCGAGCGCTCAGAGCCAAAGCCGGTAAAATCTATTCAATTGGTTTTGAATTTTCTAACACTTGACATCAGCGAATCTTCAATCGTAATTTCTACGAATCAGTAGCCTTCAGCATCGGTAGTATGAAGAAGAAAGTCACGTAGGATCCTATATTTCGATCCTGCTATTTTCATTTAAACGCAATCAATTCAGGGTAGCTGAATCTTCAATTGCCAGATGCAATATGAAGCTAATCGTATCAGTCAAAGAGTACTTTTTCAGTCATTTGCTGGTTCTACAACCCTGTTTCATCCCGTTGGTGGGCGGCGTTAGTTGACCGAAATAGGGGAGGTGGCACTATGTATTACAGAAAGTCGTACGTTGGGTTTTCATGACCAAAAGCCACTGCCACCCCATTGTGGAGAGTCAATATTGGACATACCCTTTTGATTTTATTATAGTATGGTACTATTTTTGTAGTACTATAGGTAGCAGTATAATTTTTATTACAGACTACTGTAAGTAGTGCGTGGACTCCGTGGAATAAACTCAAGAAATTTTCCGCCCTGAATTACATCCCTCCGGAATTCTACTTCATCATCAACCACTGATGGTAACTTCGGATGCTCCCCACGCCTGGTTTACGGGGTATTTGTTGTAGAAGTTGTGCTCTATTCCCCAAGCGTGGCCATATAGCTGCGTTGCCGACTCATCATACTTATTTTCTCCTTTCGGGTTGACATCCACGCTAGATAAGGAGTCTACGTTGTCCTGTGTGTTTCTACAGTCGTCACACTCGGTCAGGTGGTGATCACTTCCCTCACATTTAGCCTCCATTCTGGATTTATTGTGCGTTGATGTCCTTCTCCTTGCCCGTTGCGCTACACATTGTGCAGCATTTTCGAATGATTTACCTGAAAAACTATTAACTAAGTCAATTGGTAACTAATTCTGTATTTCTTTGGTCTCGAGTCCTTTTTAACAAGCATGTAATGAATCTCATTCAACAATACTACATTTCTGAAAGCTCTGGATTTAAGTATGTCCTCCATCAACTGGGCTGGATCAATTTTCAGACTTCGAATTGAATTGCAGAATGGATTAAGAATAAATAAATTCTCTATATCTAACTAATCAAGCAAATAGAAGCAGACTCAGTTTGTAGAAAGGGCCTGGTTTGACGTTTGTTTAAGGTAAGAGAATATATATGGGCTCTAATATAGACTCAACTTCATAGAAAATTCTTCGCTAAGTTGGATTAAACATTATTTCTTATAATCTGCTTGGTCCTATGTATCTGTCTATTCAATGTGAATACGATGTCATGATCCAAAACATCGGCGAGTAGCAGGCCTACAAGAGCAATAATTTAGGTGGCGACTCATCTTTTGAAACCAAATCGGCCCGATGCTAACATTGATGTTCAAAATCCTTCATTTCTAAGGTTAACTCCACGAGATCTTTTCTTTCGTGCAATGATTCTCATGGAGTTTTCATGATCGAAATTTATTAGTTGAAGAAAGGAATATCCTGCGAAATGATTGAATACATTGAGTTCGAAAAGTTGATTATGTGTCGTGTCGTGTATTGAATCAATCGCTATAAGTTTGTTATTTCAGCAATTGAACATGAACAACCTTTTTGCTCGTATTTTGCTGAAAGAAAAGTCGAAAATGAAAAGGCATAGCCGGTGTAATTCAATGGATTCGGCCATCAGAAAATGAAAATGAATCGTTGACTTCAATACTTTCGTATGTTTCACACAGATTGCGTAAGTTAGCTAGGTATATGTATATGGAGGATACAGTCTTCTACGCTTTGCTGCTTCTAAGACGATAGATATTTCTTAGAGCAACGAGTTCTTTGTCAAGATATAATTTTATGATTTTGTTCCCAATCAACTAGGAAGCAAGTCTCCTGTGAATATCTCTAGAACCAAGATTACTATTTCGCCTCAAGTACAGTTATGGTTCTGTATAATCGATGAAGCTAAAATATATTCATCCTGCATTACTACGATCAATTCTTTGTTTTGAAATTTTCTACAACATTATTCTAACCATGAATTAGATAATGATCGGAATAGGAAGCGAGGAGAGATTAGCAACAGCGTCTAGGCTCAGGCAGCTGTGCTTCATAATTTCTAGCTCAACAAGAATAATTAGTTACAAAAGAATTTGTGTGACTGACTAGTGTGCAACATTGCGTTTACCTGTTCAGCTGCAGTATCCCTTTACGCCCGGTAAATAACCACTCAAGTATTGTAGACTAAAAATTAGGTGATTTACCTTTTAGCTCTGAGCTGGCCTTAATCTTGCCCACTACTGTCGTGGAATCTATCGAAGTTTTGCGCGCAAAGATGCACCTGGCAGTAAGAGCATGCACGGCGAACACGCCGAGTATTAGCGAGCTGATCCCCTGAAATCCTTGCCTTAGCACGTAGACAAGAACAGAACACACAATATCCCTGTTTTTCACACCACAGGCGTCTATGTTCTTCATTGCTTCCTTCCAGCCGAGAAACGGGAAGCTGGGGATTTGTGAAAGACATCAGTCGTCTTTTCAGTCTTTTACTATCTGATGATAAATTACTCAAATTAATACTTACATTTCTTCGTAAGCCTCTCCTAGGTCTCGAATTAAATCCACTAGCAAAAGCTAACAGCGCTTTTGCAAATCTGAGAGTGAAGTGTTTGTGTGATAGCTTCTGCGTGTTGGGTAATGAGTGTAGGCCGAGTATGCATTATTTCGAATAATGCCCAGACATTGAAGCATCAAAGGTACCCAAGTTCGATGACAGCGAACATCTAGTGAGTACTCTGGTATTCTTTGGTCCGCTAGGTCAACTCCTCCCATACTCTTATTGTAATCATCAATCACACAAGGAATAGTCATCATCTTGGTGGCGTTATTACCCCAAACATTTTGAATATGATAGCGATTTGTAGCAGTCAGACGTGGGCGCCTCCGAACCCGATTGACAAAATCATTTGGCTTCTGCACAGTTGAAACCATCAACACTACATTACTGTCGATCCATTTCATTGTAGTCATCAGTACAGTAGTACAAATCATTGAAATTTGGTTTTCTGCCACAGTAAGCTGACTTGGAGGCCAGCTTCGTTTCGATCAAGTTGTGCCCACAATTCCAATACCTCTTTCTCTAAGTGCTGCAATTGACCGCGGGTTAATGAAACAGTTATCAACATGTATTACAAACTTGTACTCATTACTGGGTAGAGCTTTCTGGCACAAAAGCATCAACATATGATGCATTTTTCCTCTTTCTGTATTTGCCCTTGAATACTCATTCAGGCCTTGTTCTAGGATTGCAAAAAACTGTCCAATTTCTTTGACAGTAATATCAGTTTGAAGACGAGTTACATGTAAATCAGAACATTTCCGAGCATACGCATTGCTTGATGTCTTAAGCCCAGCTAGCAGTGAATGAGGAAAAAATAGAGCTAAGAAGCTAGCAGGAGTTGTGGGGATGTTGCCTGGCATTCTGAATCTTGGTCCTCTTCCATTTGTACTTGGCAAATGAAACTCCGTCTGATATTCCTCATTTTGTTCCCTGTAACATTCTATTACTCGTGGAGCGCCTAGAAGGGCAGGAGGAAAATTAGGGCCAGTTGTCCGTGCATTAGTTTTTGTGCTTTCAATTCTCCAAACCTCTTCATTCAAGTTCAAATTTTCTACTTCACCATCAAAGTATCGCACTTTTGCTCGATCTCTTTCGTCGTAGCTCTCGATAACTCCAGGATAATATTCATTGTCTGTTGACCATAGCACTGCAATTCTCGTTCCAAATTCCGGGTTTGCAGCTACAGTATCTCCACTGCCTTCACCCTCCTCGTCTAAGACCTCCATGAATGGAAAATTGAACAAAGAGCAAACGGTATACATGGATAGCCACTTCATCGTTTTTGGTGATGAAATAAAATTCATACAGTGAAAGGTATTTTGTGATCAAATCATTGTAATAGCCACGTATTTTTACGCTTTTGTTGGCAGAATTAATCGTATCTTGCTTCTAAGACGCCGTAGAGGTCGATCCTTTCCGAGTTTCGTGGATAATTTTTTGTTACATGAAGCTGTTCTAGGCCCGTTCCTTTCTTTTCGACTCGAAATCTACATAATCTGAAGTACTGAAGCCTGGTGGCTGTTCCTCTCCACTTACAAAAATTATTTACTCAATAAAAGTGCCCAGGTCGTAACGGGATAAGACTACAAGAGAACGAGAAAGTAGAGCATAGTTCTACTCAGAATAAACTTTTCTCCACTACATGGTCAGGTAAAGAGAATAAGAGGTCATAAATTCACTCAGCAAAGTACAAATTCCTCAAAATCTCTGTCAGAAAGTTGATTAAGTCCCACATCAGATTCAATTTCTAAGTCATCATATTTAATAGGACCATGCAGGCACGGCAAATTCCTAGTAATCATACGATTGAAAGGAAGAATAGATACCTATTTCAGCCATACCTGTACCCTACTTAGTGACTTCATGTTCTCTGCGAGTAGTGTCAAGCAATTACGACCTTTTATCTTTTTGTGAGTTAACAGTTTTGCAATGGGGAGCCAAATAGTTGCAAAATAGGGGGGAACATTGATGAAAGCGAAACGAAATTGATTAGTTAAATTTAGTTTGAGATTATGCACCCCTATTTGATATTGATGAATGTAAAATACAGAACTGTTCATTGTAAGTATTTCGAACAAGTCCTATTCGATAATACACCGTTGTATAGAGCATACAACAAGTCATAAGAACGAATTCAAGAGAAGTTGACTAATTAGTTGTGCTGCACGTACAGTACATTGTTGCCGAATAACCTTACATAGCATTACAGTGCCAAGGTGGCACCCACTTCTTACTGTTGAAGACCGTTCACTCATGATTGAGTTGCCCATTCTTTTCCCACTTGATGGAGGAGTAAGAGGACGACGAACTATTGAGCTTACCCATAAACCCACTTTGCTATGTGTTGCTACAGTAGTTTAATATCACGGAAAAGAACAGGGTCAATTGTACTTCCGGCGAACAGTGCCGGTTACAAACAATATCGCCAAACGGAAATGGCAAACGTTACAACTACATTATTACCACGTAATGGAGACCTTCTTTCCCCAATACATTTCGCCCTCGCCCTTGATTTGTTTGACGATGAAGTTGGCGACGTCAGCACGCGAAATCTTGGCCGACCTCAGCTTCTCTGTTTCCTGTATCTCATAGTCATTCTTCGCTGGCTTGTCGTTCAGCGCGGTTGGCCGTACAATGAGGTAACGTTCAGCAGGGATTGTATCCAAAACATAAGCTTCTTGCGAGTTATGGTCGTCCAACGGATGCTTCAACACCTTGCCAAGAATGAACGTACGCAAGAACCAATTGGTTTGCATGCCCGAATCACCAGCCCCAAGGCTTGAAACTATCACCATCTTTGCGCCCTCTTCACTGAGGGGGTCGGCATAAGCCTTCGTCACATCGTTGCGCACGGTTTGCGGGTCTTTGGTGTTCTTCGAGCCCACAGCAATGATAACGACATCGGGAGAGTGTGACAGCGTCGTTGTAACTGTCACTTTCTCTTTCGCGTTTCCCTCCACAACGGTATCGACTTTCTTGCGCACGTCCTCAGGTATTTTCGATTCGTTGCGAACCACGGCAATGACAGGCATATCCGCAGCATGGCATGCGTGTATCAGTGCCAGACCCATGCCACCGCCGGCACCGACAATAGCGACCTTCATGCTTGACGTGGCTTGAACCTAGGTTACGATAACAGTGGATGGGATCTAGGGTGTGTTCGATGCTCTGGAGAGGAGGGAATGTGCCAGATATTTAAATGCAGATCTGCGATGTATCTGGAAGTTGCTAAATGAATTCAGTCGCTTCAGCCAGAATTGAGCAGCCAATCACGACACGGAATATTGCCATCTCTTTTGAAGAACCTAACCCATAACATGCTATGCTGTGGTGTTGCACTGAACATCTGGCCAACAAGTACAAGTAAACTGTGCCTATCACGGCTGGAATATGCTCGTATGCGTTTCTGTGACGCACCCGAAATCATGTTCCAATCTACAGCCAACTTTCTGTCCGTTATCATCGAGAAATCCGCCCCCAAACACGGCAATCGCAAGTCGAGTGATGGGTGGTAAACAGTGGATGAACGTTGCTCACCCTACAGGTCTCAGAATTCAGCGCGTGTACGGAAAGGGACTTGATGGTATAACTTATTGTTCATACTGATGTGACGAGCGCGAAACGCGCACACAATTTTTATTTGGTACGAGCAAGCTGGCACCAAAATATCAGTCCCCTCCGCACCGACTAGCACACTACCGTGGAACCATTTACGACACATCCTGCAACATGAGTACCTGCAACAGGGGCAGAAGCCTCGTCAGCATCTACAACCGGGGGAGACCCATGAAAACCAACAGGTTGTGCATTTAGGACCCCGTGCTTTCGTCGCTCAACCATGCGTTGAAATCGCGCTTCCCGCGCCGCGTAGAGGTCTGCATTCATACTAATCCTTCGTCGAATTCTGTCGAGCAAGCGCTGCGTTCTACGAACCGAGAACTTACGAGCCTTCGCGAACCGTTTCGCACGCGCCATCCTCTTTTTATAACGTGCCCAGTCTCGCTTAATCCACTTTGCTTTGCGCTGAGCCGGAGTCATTGCCAGAAGCCGCTGGAATTTTCGTTCTCGTTTCTGCTCTTCCTCTACTTCATTTTTCTCTCGAAGATGGTCAGCTTTCTTACTCATACCCGTACTTGACATATCCTTTTCCACTCTTTTCACCACGTTTTCTCGCGCCGGCGTGTAGGTCGTGTTTGCATCCTGCTGCGTAGGTCGGTCCGAATTGATGAAACGTCGCGTTTCGTAGAAAAATGAGATAATTCTGCTAGTTGCCGGCATCCATGTCGCACAGTGTTGGGAAATCTGTTTCCAACTATCACCGTGCCCTCTCATAATCGAGTTCAATCTCGATGAAATTATATCGACTGTGAAGTTTTCATGTCGAGAATCCCTTCTCATGTTTCTCGCTGCTCCCATGATGGCGAGCAATAGTGCTAAAGTTTTGAGTGTCGCGGAAGTCCGCGTGATAACTTGCATGATTAGCTGTGGCCGATGATGCAAATACTTGCTTTGTCCATTCACTTTATAAGTGGGTGATACGAAGCGTTCCCTGGATAAGGATTACTTGTATTTTTTGGATTCCTGGTATTTCATGGCCGCCGCCATTCCTCTACAGTAGAACACGCAACGATTTGAGTTTCTTGGAGAATCATCTGGCAATACTGCAATTGAGCTTGAGACTGGTTAGAATTGTTTCGAATGATACTTCTATTCGCACATGACCCCAACCATTTCACGAACTCTCTCGGGCTTTTCTCTAGCTCCGACTCACTACATCACTTCGTAAGATCCGAATATCCGCTATCAACTCTCCTTCTACAGTTGTTCGTATTCGTCGTCTCCGTGTAGTTCACTACCGGCAATGTTCTGGATACTGCACCCGTCCCACTTACGTTATCCTGTACGGTACTAACTGGGACAGTATTTGAGATCCAAATTTTCTACTAGTAAATCATTTACCGTTAACGAGTCAATTGGAATGATTCCAGATCTTTTGTGTTTTTGCTACTCGAGCAGTACAATATTCTTCCATATGTTGGATAAATAGAAACTCGGTTCAAGTAAAATTCTATGACGATTTAGGGTGCTTGTTAGGTAAACTTCCCTGCCCATAGATGGTATTGCACATTCGCAGCTCGAGGTCAAAAAAGTCATCTGGTTTGTACGTTACAGTATTCCTAAGGGTCATAGAATCCATTTGAGAAACGTCATATTTTTCTCAACCCGGTGGCCTGAAGAAGTATTTCATAATTCTTGTGCGGACCATTCGGTTGATTCTCTGTTACGTTTCGTTCAACTGTCGTACAGTATCGGGCGGGCAGTCACCGAGGCACAGCATCGAGGGTAAAATGATTGATTCCATGTCTGAAATACATGTTACTGCAGAACTTTTTGTGTGTAACGTGTAGAGATATTATTGACTACTTCTGTTATATATATTGAACTTTGATTGATCCCAAATATTTTATTTTTGATATTCTCTTATAATTCTCTCAAATTACTAAATTTGATAAGCTTAATGCATAGCAATAATAACCTTCAAAAGATCTTCATATTTTAGTCTGCCATGCTTTTGGAGTTTACTCACACTAAAATGAAACCAGAATAGGTTACAAGGCACATGTACGGCCAGCATTTTTAATTCATCGGAACGATATGGGAATCCAAACTATTTGAACAGGATTAAATAAAAACTGAAGGAATTTCGCAGGATCGATGAGATAATCAGTGTGATACAATTGATGTTTAACTGGTTGAAACCGTATACTATTCTAAGACTGAAACTTAATTCTCGGACGTGGATAGCAACGTTCTTGCCATAAGAAATACAAGAATAACATTGCACATACTACCAAATAAATAGGAACTCTTTCGATTAGGCTCTTCCTAGATACATTTTTAGGGTACGATTTTTTATTTTTGGGACGATTTACGTACACTCATGAAATTTAGTTTCCCGTTCGAAGTGATCTCGTGTCAATTTACATGTTCATATACAAACTTAGATCATGCACTGTAAACGAATACAAGCGAGAGGAGGAAATTTGAATTGTAAATGCCAAAAAATATACGCCCGGTCAAACTACATCTGTTTCAACAAGAACACATGTCGACTAATAGGACTCAGAGTTCAGCTTAAACTCTGCATAGTTTGTGATGAGCTTGTACAAGAAATCGATAAAAGTTCATGAGTACTGCTATCTTCCTTTATTTGAATATGGAAGAAACATTTGTAAAGAAAGAAAATCATGGAAGAAAGAACTCTTAACAAACTATTATAGCTTAACTAAACAAGTTCTACATCAAAAAAATATCTGTATGTCGCCGAATTCTGAAATACTATCAACACCTTCTGGAGAGTTTCAAGAATACAGATCTGTATCTTCTGTCGACGAAGTTTAAAGAAGTGTTCAGAACAGCCCGGATTTGTCTAGTGTTGAAGGTAGTATCTGGGCATGAAAAACCACAAGAAAATAATAATAAATAATTAGTAAGATAGGAGGAAGATCACTTGATTCATGTTATTTTGCCTGATTTGCAAACAGTCTATCTAGAATTCAGAAAGCTTCAGGAAGAAAATAACAATTCAGTTTTAATGTTTTATAAATTTCATTTGAAAACAAGCTAACTAAGATTCTTTCAGTTAATTGGGTATGAGCGAATATCTTCAAAGTAAAATTGATTTTGCGTTCTGTTTTTTCGAATATAAGGAAAACATTTAGTCGAACTAGTATACAAGTATAGAAGCTAACATAAAATTTTAATCGCCAAGGTGACGACTAATTAATTGACATATGTGAATTGAAAAATGTTCGATTTCCATATATATGTATATATTTCCACTGCCTATAAATAAATTCTCCAAGTAAAATTCCTTA
>JAAUYH010026751.1_pt1 | contig 11752 bp, 4 predicted proteins | sample 7278061 | NCBI WGS metagenome assembly JAAUYH01 (sample SAMN14350203, study PRJNA611818) | marine sediment metagenome | isolation source: surface marine sediment (0.6m) | place: French Polynesia: Moorea | collected 2018-08 | reverse complement strand
TATTGTGAGAATAATTAATACTAGATTGATATAATTAAAAGCCATTAGCTATAATAAAATAGGACAGTTTATTCTAGGTTTCGTAAGTAGAATAATTAATTTTTTCAGAATTGAGAAAAGGATTTATGCATGCCTTAATCTGCTATTTCAATTATTCCAAGCAATTCTTTCGCAATGCATGATAAAGAAAATATGTCCATTATTTTTTTCCTGCATAAGTATAGTCTCGATTTCGTTTAAGTTGATTAAAGCAAAATAATACATCTGCAGATATTTAACTTATGTATGTAATACACGACTGACATCATCCTACCTGAAATCAAAAAATGTAGATGTACACAGAGAACTTTTAAATAGGTCGGTTTATTTGAGCTTGACGAACTTTTCATACATAATTTAAATGAATCTTGCCTGTTTTTTGCTAGTCAAATCCAATCAGAATATACCCTGTAATTATCGAAGCGGAAATATGCGCTGACTAATGATCCGTACTAGGCTTGTCAAAGCTTTTCTCTAAAAAATTAATTGATTAGAAATTTTTATTTAGGAGACCCTTTTACAGTCTATTTTTCCAGACTTCTGATAATTGAATATAGCACGGTTTAATTATCAATAACAATAAGTTGTTTAAAACTATCCATATATTTCGATGACTCATTCTACTTCAGGCGACGGATTCACTTCGCCTTCTTCTTCTCCGTAAAGAACTTGTTTCATAGTTGATTCCACACGCTTCATTCGCTTGATAGGAAGTATATTGTTCTCCATGTATGGCTCCCACAGTGTAATCGGAGTTTCGCTGGGATCTTCTCCATCAAGACAGGATTCTCGGTACGAAACGCACTTTATTTCCAGGGAGTCTTTAATGGTTCGTTCTCCGAAGGCAACCATCACGTCATCAGTTGTGGTTTCTCCATCGCGATGCTCTCCATCATATCGCTCATAACCATTGCGATCCTGCCACTCCATCCAATATCGATCGAAAGAAGCCAATAGAAGATAATATAAGGGGTCGTTGGGCGCTACTCTTTTTGCCATTTCTCCTCCAATCGACATTCTTATCCTATGCCAAGCGTATTCTGCACTATCAACAAAGTCTTGGTAGGATTCAGCTTCAACGAGTCGATTCATAGCAGTTATTCCATCAATTTTTAGAGCTTTTCCTTTCTTCTTTGCAGTGAATCCCCTAATAATGCAATGATCCTCAGGGTACTTTGCAATATAATCTCGCCAAGGTCGTTTGGCGATGCATTTATCGCGTTTTGATTGCCCAATTCCACTTTTCATTGTCCATATAGGTGAAAGCGCTATGTCATTTGCGTAAGATGTGAAGTCCCAGTAAGGGACAAAGAAATTCGGAATAACCTCACGAGCCATATTTTCAAATCTATGCAAGAAAGTTCTTCCCCAAGGAAGCCATTTCGATCCTCCAGTGGCTTCCCAAACATTATTGTAATAACTTTTGGTAAGTTCACCTATTATTCCAGCTTCAGACAAAGCTTTGAATGCCTTGACATAATCGTTTCTTTCCTTTCGATTCATACAGCTGAACTCCTTGCGTTCACGCTTTCCATTGCAATGATCAATATCAAATTTCTTTGGTGGTGGTCGGGGTGATGGAGTAGCTGATGGTGGTGCTGGTGCTGCATTTGGATCCACGCACCATGCTGCAACGCAAGCATTGCTTAGCATGCAAAGTAATCTGCCTGGAGAATTTCGACAACGCCAATCCCAACAGGCGACAGTCATTATATCGCAATGATGTCCATGAGAATTGCGACACACGCCATTCGCACAAGTTGTCCGAACTCCATTTTGATCTTGGCCGATAAAGGATGACGCCTGACCTAGAACAATAGGCAGAATCGCGAGAAGCGCCAATAATTTTAAGTTAGATTTAACCATTCCTCGTTCAACGAAGTACGTCGAACGCTCCTACCTTGCAGAATTATGCGAGGCTTTGATAAATGTAATATAAATCGGTTAAACATGGCCCTTGAAATAAATAATGTACAAACTCTTATAGATGGGCCATAACAACATGGTAAAGTTTTTGATTTCTTATTTTTTGATTGCAACCTAATATCTCAGTAATCATGTACAGAATTCGTACCGTACAGTACATATTAGTTTCGAAATAAAAAAAACTTACTAATAATCAAACGTACCATCGTAAATGAAGCAGTCTCTTCGTTTCATCTGAAGAAATTGGTTCTTATTGACAACTTCTGAATACTAGTGCTAATTTCGTTTGTATGCAAAATAATTTTATGAGTATTAACATTTTCACAAGCCCCAAACCTCGTCCAGAATCATATTCTCTTCAGGCCCTGTGCTTCACTTTTTCGAGCCATTCTTTATTTAGCTCAAACTCATTCGTGATTCTGAAAAGCTCCGGTCATGCTTCAATACATTGATTGTTTATTAAGGGTAGAGGAGATTCTGTTGTTAAAACATCGGAAAAATCACAGTTCCAGAAAGACATTGGATTTGAATTTTTCCAACCATCATTCAAGAAGAAAACTTTCAAATTTAAATTGGTGTCTCCTGACTCACAAACTTGAAAGAATTAGAGATTATTTCTTTATTTCTTGAAACAATACTGTTTGAGTCCAGAACAATTTCCTACTCATTGCTTCTCTAGAAAGTTGAGATGGCATGCAGTATGTGCCTTGTAGTAATTCCTAGCGTTCTGATTTCGATTAGTTCAGAGTTCTGTCGTTGTGAATAACCTGCACACGCCATTCGTCAGAATGATTGTTTTAGTTAGGTAGGATATAGAAATCGGGCCCCTGAAGATTTGTTAATGAATTTTAGACATATATGTTACAAACTTATTTTTATTTGGAAGTTATTCAACTTAATTGAATATCTCTGGGGATGTTCCGACCTTGGCTTAGCTGATTAAGTTCACTGCTAGCTAAGCTATTTCCATCCCGAATATTTTTTACGACAATTCGAGCAATAATGTATTCCTCTAGAAAACACTACGTACGTCGAAGGGCTTCAAGTACTCGGAACTGTTTGAAACACTCAAGTTTATGAATCTCTTTCCTTGAGTGTAGGCAATGCGCTGAGAATGCAGCACAATAATTTTCAGAAAAATACAACGATCCCGAGAACCATTGAAGTTCTGTGTAGTTTATCAGTAAACTTTCTTGGTTTTGAAACCAATAGCTGGTTTTGTTAACCTGGACAAGATCCTGGTTCTCGTTTTTTCGAAATGGAGTGGACAGCAGTTGCTCCGGAAGGTAATCATATTCGACAACTCTTTAAGTATTGGATGAGCAGGTTTCGAATTCGTGAGCAAACTGGAGCAGTAGCATGAAATGCGACGCTAAGAAACTGATTTTTATTACATGAATGCTTGGGATAGTCGGATGAAATGGTACCGTACAAAACCATTCGGTACCTGGCATGGTCGGCATGGTCGGCATCGTTCCAAGAAGCGTGTACTGTACCGTGGGTACAAATCAGTTTTTGGGTGTCGATACAACTGCTGGAGTACGGTACACCTATCAACGGTGAAGCAAATTTTTAATTTTATGATGAAAAAGCATTCCGCTCGTAGGAGCAGATACATAATCCAGATTGCTTACAGATCATTCTTTGATCCGCGTCATTCCTAATTCACTTCCACTATAAATCCGTTGTTGTTGAACTAACTTTAACCAACCCGTAAACACAGTATCACTATGGACGTGACGTCTCATAATTTTGAGCATGCCGTCCAACTGTTACAAGAAGAGCTTGATACTTGTGCGTTTGCATCCATTGACTTGGAGTTCACCGGGCTTGGTGCTGAACGACCTTCACCACTTGACACTCCCGCTTCCAGATACCAGATGATGCGAGATTGCGCGACCGCGTTTCCGCCATTGCAATTTGGACTTTCCCTATTTCGTGAAATCCCAGTTAGTGAGGACGACGAACACAACAACGCGCCACGTTGGGAAATGCTGCCATTCAACTTTTCGCTTTGCCCTCGCGCCGTTTATCGGGATCGTGGTTCCAAGTATCCCATTCGTGACAGAATGATGCAAGTGCAAGCATCGACGATAGAATTTCTCTGCAAAAATGGGTTTGATTTTCAAAAGTCCTTCTCTGTCGGAGTGAGCTGGTTGCGCCAGTGTGATGAGGAGAGCGCTCGTAGAGAAGTAATGGCATGCTTCAAGCCACCAAATGGATATGTGCCGCAAATGGACAAACACGAAAAGAGTCTGATTGATAAATTTATCCAACGCGTTAGTGAATGGATATCCAAAGAAACGCCGAATGTGGGCGATAGGAAAATGGTACCGCTGGCCGAATTCGATGTGAATCGACAACTCATTCTACAGGCAGCTAGGACGCACTTTCCGAAGCTGTGCGTAACGTTTGCTGATGGTGGTGCGAAATTAGGATTGCCACCTTCGATTCGCATTGAACTGATGGAGTCCGAGGACCAAGCGATAGAGAAAACAGTAAGTGTACTGAAGAAAATGCATGAGCAGAAAGCAGAGAGAATGATTCGGGAGGCGGTCGGTTTTCGTCGCGTGATTGATCTACTTCGAAACGCCAAGAAACCGCTGGTCGTACATCACGGGTTTTTCGACACGTCCAAGTTGATGGCAAATTTCATTGAGGAACTACCCGAAACGCTTTCCGAATTCAAACGCCAATTGCTGCAGAGTTTTCCCATTGTATGGGACACGCGTGTATTACTTACGTCATGTGCAGCGAAATATGTTTGGTTGAACAATTTGTTGGTTACTGAGAAAGGCCGACATATTTGTGGAATCATCGATGAGCTGCGCATGCACAATGATGATGTACCGAGTCTGTCATTGAGAATGTTGCCGAAAAACGAGTTCGAACGCTATGACGGTTTGCACGCGGAACAGTTCTCTCATGAAGCTGGTTTCGATTCATTGCAAACTGGTCGCTTGCTCTTGTACCTTATCGCCACTTTGCAGGGGCGTCCTGCTTGTGCTAATGATGTACGCGATGCATGCAACAATGAGAAATTGGCATCTCTGCACAACAGAATTTATTTAGGCTCTTGTGGTGGTTACGCTGACATCGCACTTAATAAGACCGCAAATGTTGGAGTCTCTTTAGAAGAGGAAAACGCGGTGGAAGATTCCCGTAACTCGTGGATGCGCCGCGATGATGTTCTAGTCATGTCAGGAGTGGCTGATGAACAATCGAAGAAATTACCCGGTTGGGAAATTCCGTATCCGTTTTATCGACGTGTGTTGAATGAATTGTTTCGCGGTACGCCGTACTGTGGACGGGAAAGCACAGTTCTACCGAGTGCAGACGGTGTCTGCATTTTCATACCAAAGAGAAAACGCTCGCTGGTAGTGGAACCGGCGAAGAAAAAGGCGCGAAGAGATGACAAGTTTTCGAGCGATGACTCGACTTCGGTTAAACCACATCGTACGACGGGATGCTACGATGTGACGGCGATGGAGTGCGCGGAGGAATCAGGAATAACAGAAGATGATATGACGAAAATTAGACTGGCGGCGAAGGAAAGGGGCATCGAGATACGGCCCTACAGAGAAGCGCTGCATGTTGATAGAGGACGTCGCATGCGCTTCTTGGTGTAAAATGTAATAACACGCTCTTTAAGCAATCTAACTTCCTTAATTTTTTCGATGGCTAATTGCCAGTATCAATTTAGCCAAGCTTTCCTGTTATACTTAAGTGCGGTAACCGTTTCAGAGAACGAAACGCATTCGCCACGTTTTCCCAGTCCGTAGGGCTTCCTTGTACGTCCGTATTACAATACCCCTTTCCTTCGCCGCTTCTACAATCTTTCTTTTATCCTCCTCTGACATACCTGATTCATCTGAGCAATCATCTGCCTCAACCTTTTCGTTGACAGGAGCGCAAGGTGGTGCTGTTGCTGTCGACGTGGTCCTCGAATCATCACCCGAACATTTCTCAATTCCATTCGTTCGTGGGCGTTTCCTCGCAGGTTCAGCGTTGGAACGCGCTTTTTTCGGGATAAAAATACATACACCGTCTGCGCTCGGAAGTACTGTGCTTTCGCGCCCACAGTACGATGTCCCCTCGAATAAATCTTCGAGTACACGTCGATAGAACGGGTATGGAATTTCCCATCCTTCCAAACGTTTCGACTCCTCATCTTCCACACCGGACATCACAAGCACATCCTCACGTAGCATCCATTTGTTGCGCAAATCTTCCACAGCCTCTTCTTCTTCTGGCGACGCATCCACACTCGCAGGCTTATTTAGCGCAATGTCAGTATACCCACCACAAGAACCCAAGTACATTAGATTGTGTAATGGTCCCAATTTCTCATGCTCGCATGCATTACGTATATCTTCGGCTTTTGCGGATCGTTTCAGTGCGATAGAAATCAAATAAAGTAACAAGCGACCCGTTTGCAAAGCGTCGAAACCAGCTTCGTGTGAGAATTGGTCCACATTGGCACCATCGTATCTTTCAAAGTCCCACTTCGGCAGAACACGTAATGATAATGCTGGCACATCATCTTTGTGCGCGCGCAATTCATGAATAATCCCCGAGATTTGCCGGCCTTGCTCTGTTGTGAGCAGGTTGCTGAGCCAAGGATATTTGTACGCAGTATTCACTAGCAGCACGCGCGTATCCCATATCACCGGGAAATGAAGCTTCAGCATTCGCTTGAAACCAGAAAGCGTTTCTGGTAGTTCTCCGATGAAGTTTGCCATCAGCTTGGTCGTGTCGAACAGCCCATGGTGAACAACTAGAGGCTTTTTCACTTTGAGAAGCACGTCAATAATACACCGAAATCCAATCGCATCACGCATGGTAGTCTCCATATTCTTCAGGTAGTTCTGTTTGTGGTCTTGTCTTCTTTTTTCCCCGGCTTTCTTTTTCGATCGGAAAACTTCCACACGCAGTGAAGGCGGGAGACCAATTTTCCTGCCACCATCAATAATAGTGGCAACTAAATTTGGAAATCGTATCTCTGCCTTGCGAATCAGGTATATGCGATTCACATTAAATTCAGAAAGTGCAAAGAAAGTGCTGCTGCCCACTTTTGTATCCTCTTTGTCGAGCCATTCCTGGACACGCTTTACGAACTTTTCGACGACATTAGTTTCTCTCTTATCCATCTTTGGAACATAAGGGCGTGGTGGCTTGTAACTAGCAACTAATTCGGCTCGCGCACTAGTCTCATCGTCATGCCGCATCCACGAGACCCCTTGACAAAACGATTTCTGAAAATCGAAGCCGTTCCTGCAAAGAAAATCAATAGTTGACGCTTGCACTTGCATGATACGGTCTCGAATCGGGTAATGGTCGCGTCGAGTTCGATACAGTGCCCGTGGACACAGCCAAAAGTTGAATGGCAACATTTCCCACATCGCTACCTTGCCCTGATTAGGGGGATGTTGTCGATTGTCATCACTCCACACTGGCTCCTTAACTTCAGATTCCTTGTTTTCCGGCAGATTACCAGGTTTCGCTTCTGTTACTTCTCCTTCTTCGACGCTGGCATCTTTTCTTTCATCTACTTCATCAATATGTTCTATCTCACGAAAAAGAGTGAGTCCGAACTGCAACGGTGGAAACGAACGAGAGTATTCGCGTGCTGTACGGTATCGGTCGCTGGGAGTGTCAAGATGCGAGGGGCGCTCTTCGCCCAGGCCGGTAAACTCAGTGTCAAACGACACAAATGAACACGATTCAATTTCCTGCTCGAGTTGGGCTAGTGCCATTTCAAAATTCTCCTTTGTCACATCCATCGGGAAAAGGGAGAATCAGAAGGCACTGGGCGCCCCACAGACTGACTGAAGTTGATGGGTCGCAAGGCGAGTGTTGTGTTTTCCAACTCTTGGCTACCGGGCGACCTGAACAATTTAACTGTAAGTAAAGCATTGATCCAAGGTAGGTCAACATGGTTGTCTTAATGAGCCATTACTGCAAGCGGGAGTCTGTCGAATCATTTCAGAAAGTGGTAATTTACTTTACAGCGCAATGCGCACTTACAAGTCAGGCCAAGACTCAGACGATCTGAACAAGAGCATTAATTATCACATTCCGTCTCCGATTCTAACAACTCGTAGAATCGTCGACGTAAATGAAATTCGAAGACGTTCGAATTAAACTCACACAATTCAAAGTCACAGTAGACTACAAGAAATTGTTGCGACGACATTTGATTCTCGTTTTTAATGGCCTCTGCGTTGACGTGAATACTACAGATTCTACCCTGAATGTTCTCTTCATTCGACAACACTATCGAGCCTTCGAGTACCTCTCTCGAATCAACCGTGGCTTTGATTGTGGGCTACAGTACAGATAAACCTGTGAATCAGTACATGCTTCTTTACCTCGGAATTCCAGCAGAACACAGTTGGAATAAATGGAATGACTTACAAATGTACAAAAAAATATGCCCAACATACAGTGCACTACAGAACGCGCGGATGACATCACAATGGTGCACGCAGATTGTGATGACAGAAAGAATGAAACTGGGCCGAGTACGATTGAGCTTTAGACATAAATAATTGGTGGTTCAAGAACGTGTGCGTCGGCAGGTAGAAGGCGTTGATTTGAGTGAGGCGCACCTCCGTTCCCTGGACCAGCACATTCATTTTTACTTAAGAAACAGCTGGCTGCAGTCGTTCAAAAACCGCAACCCCTTCGAAAACTATCGATGCCACGGAAAGAAAAAGAAGCGGACGAAGAAGTGATTCGCAAAAATTAAACGCGCTGCGGGTGCGGCTTCAGCGCATTCCGCATCGAATTATATTCAACACGGACGAGCTAAGCCTTGTCTATTTCTTTTCTCTTACCTCAACTACAGGCCCAGAGATGCTTTTTGAGCGGAGCAATGGTGATAAGCGTGTGAACACAGACGTGTCAGAGCGATAATCACCTCTCGTGATATGCTCTTACATCCGTATGCGTTGCTTTGGTGCCGAAAATGGGTTCCACTTCGGTGTCCAGTATCGGGCCACTCCAAAAGTGTATAAACGTAGCCATCTTCTTTCAATGGCTTGTCTTGTTTGACGCGTACATCGAGAGGGAGGGAAGGTGGAGAGCCATACTACTAGTTGATAACGCGTCGTGCTACGGCATTCCAAACGAAAGTCCTCGTACATCTAATGTAGTAGTGCTTTTCTTTTCCAAAACGCACTACTTTCCGGATACTGTTGCTAGACGCAGTAGTCATCGCGTCTGTCGATTGGCGCTCTTGTAGGCAAAGTATTGAAAGTGCTTTCGATATTGTTGAAGACTGAATAATTGCCTACCTATACAACTTTGATTAACTTGCAGCCATAACAAATATTGCAAATGTTTGGGAAAGAATGAATATTAGCATCATTTCAGATTGCTGGGGGAAAATAGGATTACTGAGTCAGGAAATAGTACCCAGGTACAATCATTGTGCACACATCACTGATGTTTTGCTCAGCTCGCGGCACATTATTCTTCTTCCCGATCATCGCACTCTAAGTGCACCATCGTGATCTCACTGGCGCGTTTTGTTGTGCACAGTATGGTGGGCGTAGTTCTGTACAGTTGGAAGTCATTTCATTTATTCAAACTGTGTACAGTACTGTATGAAATTCGAAGGGAAAGAAGCATGTACTTATTCGCAGGGTTATCTGTATCTCAGGATTTTTCGTGCTTAACTGTACGATGAAAATTGTAATTATTGTTGGACAGATCTAGTGTTAGTAATTTGCAAGTATTAAAGTCGGCCCTCCCTGCCAAATAGACGGTTGCAATCATGCCACGTAAAAGAAAATACTGCAAAAACTGGATAAGACTATGAAAAATTGATGAGTGGTACAGTTCAGTAGTGCATTGACCAAGCATCACTATAGATTAAATCTTTGGAAATTTATTATACTTATGTTGTAAACTAAAAAGTTATTCACTGAACATTTTCGAAAACAGACCCCTCTTTTTTGAAATACAACGGAAAACTTATTACATTTACCTCTTTAAGCGTGAACTGAATACATCCGTTCATTGTAGCTCGATTGAACAAGAATCAGCCTTTAAAACAGGGTACTGCAATTCGATGGATGTGCATAAATACAATCACTTTTGGAAGCTGGCATTGAAAAATCTTTCTCATTTAAGTTATAAACGAAAAGTGAAATTCCATAAGAATTAGAGACCAAATCCGAAGTTGACAAACGCAGATCTATCAATTGATTTCGAGCTGGGCTGCCGAGAGACCTAAATTGAACCCAGTCCCAAATGCTAGGACGATTTATCGATTCTTTCGAAATCGAAAGATCTCGATACGAAATGTAGAGCATAGACATCCTAAGAATTAGAAAAGGGTCTTGCTTGTTGGGTTTGAGAAAATTTATGAGAAACGAGTATCAGGCGCTGACGCCGATATTCAAGAAAAAGAGGTCTGTCGATTAAGTGGAATAAATCATGACTCGCCTGATTCCAAGCTGATTTCTATAGAATTTAGTAATGATTGCTTGTGGAGATTCAAGAAGCCTGACAATTTTAAGCGCTTTATCCTGCACGGTAAAAACGCAGATATTGAGGTAGATCAGGTATTAGAACTGCCATTTCTTCGAAGCTTATGGTACTAATATTCTTTACAAGGTTTTTGGAATGCTGATGAATTTGATCTATTATTCAAAGCTAAAGAAAGATGAACTACCGTTGCCGAAAGACTGACCAAAAGAAGATAATGAAGCTCATGCTCATTTTTTGGGATGTGCAAACGGAGATGGAACTAAAATTTAACTATTCATTATTAAAAATTCTAGAAAAACAAATTGATTTGTAACGAAAAAAAATTGGATCTTGATTTCGATCATACGTTCAATTGTACTGCAGTGATGAATTATAATCTTTCCAAGAGTGGATTAGGCGTTTCAACTCATATGTGTCAAGGATAGAATGAAGCGTGGCTGTACTACTGTTTGAAAATCCCTTCCGTCTTGGTGCTGTTGGTATTCTATTTGGACTTTCTGATACGGAGGTTATCTTTTGCCACTAAGTACTACGAATTTTGTGTCACCAATAGATAATGATGTCATTCAAGCGTTTGAACATCGACACAGCCGTTATAAAATACTCTAATATTTAGTGTTACTCCGTAAAGCTCACGAAGAATTTACTGAGTCATTCAATTCATAGTTCTGAAGTATGATTGGAAACTTCTAGATACACGCTGGACCAGGCGACTGGGTGATGTTTCACACCTGCTACAATCGAAGCGCTACAGGTGGATTGTGAGTACTATACAACCAGTTTATACGAGGACGTGAACAAATACAGTATCAATGCAAAACTGTCGAGACCATATCGAAGGACATTCAACTTCCAATTGATTTGCGCGATGACGACAGTAAGGCTAGGAAGAATTTACATATCAGTTAGATAGCTTCCTGTTTTTGCCTCAAACTATTTTTTCAACTGAAAGATGTGGTTACTGTGTACTTAATGAAGAATTATTTACCTTCATATCTTCCTGCTAACTGTCAAGCAGAAGTGCATTCGCTATTCCCATTTGGGGTGTTCGAATGAAAACGTCGTTTGCTATTTGCAACCGAAAAATCGTGCAAAGTTATATTGAGTGTATTATTATTGTATTTCAAAGAGAGTATATGTTTAATCGTTGAGAAATGAATACAGATAAGAAAAATAATTCCTGAAAAAAAATGTATCAGATTCCGGAATGAACGAACTGAGTAATATTCAGTATACGAAATTAACATGAGGATTGAAAATTTCTTTGTGAAGTATAGTATACATGTAG
>JAAUYH010202667.1_pt1 | contig 11753 bp, 6 predicted proteins | sample 7278061 | NCBI WGS metagenome assembly JAAUYH01 (sample SAMN14350203, study PRJNA611818) | marine sediment metagenome | isolation source: surface marine sediment (0.6m) | place: French Polynesia: Moorea | collected 2018-08 | reverse complement strand
GTGTCTAGTCCTATTTCAGCCAGGTTGATTACCCGACTTGTCAAGTACAATTTATACAAAATACGTACGATTGCCCTGGCCCCCATAGACTCTGTAACATTAGGCAAAATCCGAGAAATAGAAGAATGTAACTGGTGTAGGTGGGATGCCTAATTAAACTGTAGATACCATTAGTCACTAACTCATGGTCTGATTTAATCGTCAGGCGGTCGAAGAATTTTCCTAACGTTTGGATGGCGACTTGACTGATCAGGATTGCAGCACAAATCAGGGCGATCGCAACCACACTCAAACAGTAATCAACAACTGTCTCCAATGCCTGGCCTTGAAGTGGAAAGGTGTATAGAGTAAGCCAATGGACACCGAGTAAACCAACGATTGAAATCAGCGAGACTATGCGTCCAGCAATAGTTTTAACTTGGCGATCTGCTTGACGACTCGCTAGCTGACCATAGTGGATAACTCTCCAAACTGTTCCTAAAAAGAAAACAAAGTAGCTGATTGATAGAAGGACGACTCTCCAGTTTCCTGAAACTCCAAATAGTGCAGCTGGAATAATAATCAACACTGCAATAACAGCCAGCAAGAAAACAATCAATCCTACAGGTTTCAGGAACTTAGCCATTAAAATAACCTCCTGAGAAACTTGTGGATAAATGATGTACCCCTGTAGGAGCAAAGCATTCGATGAGAAATACACATAATCTTTGAAGATTTATCTGTCGAATGCTTTGCCTCCACTAATCTGAGTTGGGACTATATAAAATAACTCTACAATGAAGTTCAATTCACGCGCCTTCATATCTGTTGTAGTGAAAGATTTAGACACAGTAAGCTGTTTTTAGCTTTGGCCTTTCTTGCAGTTAAAATAGTCGTGAAAGCGCCTGGAATTGTAGCCTCGAACTGAAACAACAGCTTCCTACAAGAGTTCGATAGGCTGCCTTAAGCTTGAACTTCCCTGGATGCAAAGGATATAGGCGCGTGCACATATTTTTGATGTTATAGATGATGCAAACCACTATCCTTCTAGTTCCCGTTTTAGCTGGACTTATTTTAATTAGTAGCTGCCGAAATACTCAGGAGATCAAGTCATTACAGAATGAGAATAGTCAGTTGAAGACTGAAAATGAGCAGTTAAAAGCTGAGTATGAGCTGTTGAAGACTGAAAATGAGCAGTTGAAGGGACAGGTAGAGATTCAGAAGGGAATAACTGAACGTGTTAAGTACTTGGTTCATCAAAGCATGCCCGAAGAACTACGACGGCTTTATGATTCCTCAGGAATATCCCAAACTCATGAAATTGATGTTTGTATCAATCCATTTTACTTAGTTGGAGATTATGACGGAGACAGCAAACAAGATTTTGTGATTCCTGTGCTATCCAAGCAATCGGAAGCGCGTCGATTTTCTACGGAAGTTGTTCTCAGAGGTAATGGTGAAGTTAATTGGCTCGATGAGGATATCGGCGAGAATCGACCTGGTGGAGTGTGGACTCCAGTCTTTAGAGGGGCTCAAGTTAGAGATAGGCTTGGGTATAATGCTGGTCAGCCTGCACCTATTTTGAATGCAGATGCATTTATTCTGGCCCGTCCACAGTCTTCTAGCGCCTTAATTTATTGGCATGGAAATCAGTTTGCTCTTTATTGGCTTAGCGATTAAACATAACTCCCTATCACCAGAAGCTGGAATTTCCTGACAGAGTTCAATTAGGGGGATTGTTTTTAATTGACAGAGATTTTCTATTTGCCAGGTCAATATCTAACCAAGCTTTAATCCGAAAACCTATGCCACTTGAAGCGAGGTTCCAAACGTTTGGGGTTCAGGCAGAGGTTTTCCTTCTTCATGAGCTGACTCGATCAGTAATGCTAGGACCTCCTGTGCATTCTTGAGAGCCTCTTCGTAGTCATTGCCATTGGAGACAGGCCTCATAAAATTTTTAATTTAGGTGGAGACACGACAAAACAGTCATCTTCATCCGACCATTGGATCACAATCGCATATTTCATTTAATAGCAGACCCAGCTAATAGCAGACCCAGCCTTGAAATCCAAAGCTTAACCTAGCAAAGACAGTTTGAAGGCGATCAACTGCGTTATGATTAGCCGTTGGCGCTATCCCTAGCACATCCGATTTTTTGAGTGGTGGATAGCGGTAGCCTATTCCACCGCTCAAGTTGCTTAAACCCTTAGCAACTTGAGGGTTTGTCGTGGCAGAATCATTAGGTAGCGGTTGGTAACCTTAGGCATTATTTTTTTCTCCGATGACAGCAACCATTCCCACCCTCTCCAGCCAATACGATCCCGCCGCCACTGAAACCAAATGGCAAACGTATTGGGAAGAAAAGCAAGTCTTTAAAGCTGACCCAGAGCAGGGCGGCGACCCCTATTGCGTGGTAATTCCACCCCCCAATGTAACGGGGAGTTTGCACATGGGGCACGCCTTTGAGATGGCGCTGATTGATACCTTGGTGCGGTATCACCGGATGAAAGGGCGGAACACTCTCTGGTTGCCTGGCACCGACCATGCCAGCATCGCGGTGCAAACTATTTTAGAGAAGGAGCTCCGGAGCCAAGGCAAATCCCGCTACGACGTTGGCCGGGAGCAGTTTCTAAATCGGGCTTGGGAATGGAAAGAAGAGTCCGGCGGCACTATTGTGGGACAACTCCGTAAATTAGGGGTTTCCGTTGACTGGACCCGTGAGCGGTTCACCATGGATGAAGGGTTGTCCAAGGCGGTATTGGCGGCCTTTACTCAACTCTACGAGGAAGGGTTGATCTATCGCGGCGAGTACATGGTGAATTGGTGCCCCTCGAGTCAATCCGCTGTGTCTGATGTGGAGGTGGAGAATAAAGAAGTTGACGGCAACCTCTGGCATTTGCGCTATCCCTTGACCGATGAGTCTGGTTTTGTAGAAGTGGCGACAACTCGGCCAGAAACCATGTTGGGGGACACAGCGGTGGCAGTTAACCCCAATGACGACCGATATCAGCATTTGATCGGCAAAACCGTCATGCTGCCCATCATGAATCGGGAAATTCCCATCATTGCCGATGAGTATGTGGATTCCAGTTTCGGCACGGGTAGCGTCAAGATTACTCCCGCCCATGACCCCAACGACTTTGAGATGGCCCAGCGGCATGACCTGCCGATGATTAACATCATGAATAAAGATGGGTCGTTAAACGCCAATGCGGGTCCGTATGAGGGGCTGGATCGGTTTGAAGCTCGAAAGCAGGTGGTGGCTCGATTGGAGGAAGAGGGGCGTCTGGTGAAGGTGGAAGACTACCACCACACGGTGCCCTATAGCGATCGCGGCAAAGTGCCCGTTGAACCGCTGCTCTCCACCCAATGGTTTGTGAAGATCCGGCCCCTGGCGGATAAGGCGCTGGATTTCCTAGACAACCGCCAGTCTCCTCAGTTTGTCCCCGAGCGGTGGACAAAAGTCTATCGGGATTGGTTGGTGAATCTGAAGGATTGGTGCATTTCCCGCCAGCTTTGGTGGGGCCACCAGATTCCGGCCTGGTACGCCGTTAGCGAAACCGGGGGAGAAATTACCGATCACACCCCATTTGTGGTGGCTCTGAACGAAGCCGACGCCCGATCCAAAGCAGAGGAACGGTTTGGACCTGAGGTTCAGCTGGTGCAAGATCCTGATGTACTTGACACCTGGTTTTCATCTGGCTTGTGGCCATTTTCCACGATGGGTTGGCCCGATCAATCGGTGACGGACTTTAACCGCTACTATCCCACTACCACCCTGGTCACTGGGTTTGACATCATCTTCTTCTGGGTGGCCCGCATGACCATGATGGCGGGGCATTTCACCGACGTCATGCCCTTCGAAACGGTTTATATCCATGGGTTGGTGCGGGACGAAAACAATAAGAAGATGTCCAAGTCGGCCAATAATGGCATCGACCCCAAAATATTGATCAATAAGTATGGTTCTGACGCCCTGCGCTACACCCTGATTCGGGAAGTGGCGGGCGCCGGGCAAGATATTCGACTGGAATATAATCGCAAGACGGATGAATCCGCTTCGGTTGAAGCTTCCCGCAACTTTACCAATAAGCTGTGGAACGCCTCCAGATTTGTGATGATGAATCTGGGCGGCAAAACCCCGACTGAATTGGGTGATCCCGATAATGACAAGTTGGAATTGAGCGATCGCTGGATTCTCTCCCGGTTCTATCAAGTTGTGCGGACCACTAGCAATTATGTGGATAACTATGGTTTAGGGGAAGCCGCTAAGGAGCTGTACGAATTTATCTGGGGCGATTTCTGTGATTGGTACATTGAACTCGTCAAATCTCGCCTCCAATCAGACGGCGACTCGAAATTAGCCGCTCAGCAAACCCTGGCCTATGTACTGGATGGCATTCTCAAGCTGCTCCATCCTTTTATGCCCCACATTACGGAAGAAGTTTGGCGCACCCTGACTCAATCGGGGGATGATCAGTGCCTGGCGCTCCAACCCTATCCCACGGCTAACTTGAAGCTGATTGCGCCGGAGCTGGAGAAACAGTTTGATTTGCTGATTGGAACCATTCGAACAATCCGTAACTTGAGGGCCGAGGCGGGGGTTAAACCGTCGGTGAAAATTGAGGCCATCCTGCAGAGTGATAGCGCTGAGGAACGCGGCATTCTGACGGCGACTCAAACCTACATCCAGGATCTAGCTAGGGTGGAAAGTCTAACCATTAACGATGGGAAAGAGGAAGCGCAACAGGATAAGGCGTCAGCTCAGTCCCCTGAAACGACCGTTGCGACTACAGCAGTTGAGCGTGATGCGACCAAACCTCCCAGTGAGTCTCTAATGACGCCTGCGGTGAAAGACGCCCTTGCCAACACAGGCAGTTCCCTGCGGGCCTTTCTTGAAAATCCTGTGGAATTTCTCAATGGTATCTTTGGGGATGTTCGGAATCCTGCGTTCGCTCTGGGACTTTTGGTAGGCGTTGTTATTATCTTCTATCTCGTCGCCGTACTGTTCCATGCCCTTAATGAGATTCCCATACTTCCCGGGGCTTTAAAGCTAATCGGCTTTGGCTGCACAATATGGTTTTCAATCAAATACCTTCCTAAAGAGGAGCGACGACAAGCACTCTTTGCAGACTTCCAAAGCTTTTGGCGAGCCTTTGTCGGACCCAGAATTCCCAGACCGACTGCCCAACCCCTGAACTTAACGAAGGCTCAAAAAATCATCGCGTCTCCAGTCACTGACGATGAGACGCCAGTCATCAATACTGCGCCAGCGGTCCCGCCAGAGCCTGTAGAGACCCCTCAAAACGATATCTCCCAATCCCAAATGTTTGCCGGGGTAGTGGGCACCGTTCAGGTGTTGATCCCCTTGACAGGCGTGGTGGATGTTGAGGCTCTAAAAGCTAAACTGAAGAAAGATTTGGGTAAGGTGGACGGAGAAATCAAATCCCTCTCTGGCCGCCTGGGTAACGCCAGTTTCGTGGAAAAAGCGCCCGCCGAAGTTGTCCAAGGCGCACAGGCCGCTCTTGCAGAGGCTGAGAAGCAAGCTGAGATGTTGCGCCATCGCTTGAGTCTACTCTAAGGACAGAAGGCAGAAAGTGTAGGATGGGCAAAGGTCATTAGACCGTGCCCATCCCAAGATCTATCGGTATCAAGATTTATCCGCTATCCAGTTGAAAGATGGGCTGCCCATCCTATGTTTGTCGATCCGTTAGGAAACTCCCCTAAATTGAAATTGGCTCAGGCGGGTTGCTGAAGCACTCGTTTCAGCACGAAAAGCCCCATAATCAGCCAGAAAGCTAGTAATCCTGCTGCAATCAGAAGCACTGAGATCGGTCCCAATCGAGCGATCAGAACTGGAGACGCTGCCGTAAATAAGCCGCCTCCAACGATGGGTTCAAAGAAGAGCTGCTTGTAGGCGAAACTCTCAAACGCCCCCGTGCGATTATCAGGATCCACCATGCGTAGTAGAAGAATGCCCGTGGCGGTTACTCCCATTGACTGCCCCATGTCGCCAATTCCCCGTTCAAACCAATGGGTTGGAATCAGGCGAGGCGCTAGATAGACAAAGGCAAAGATATTCCAAGCAATACCGGCAATGCCAAGTAGGATGAATGGCCCTAGGTTGCTCCCGAGCACTGCTAATGAAATGGAGGCTAAGGCAGTGACAACCACAACGTCGAGAGCGACACCGGCAATATTCTTCATCAAGGGTTGAATAATTAAGGAAGCCAGTCCCATTCGCTCCATTACAACCTGCACGATGATTCCGCCAATTAGCGTCATTGGGAACAACGGCACATAGATCATCACCTCAAATCCGCTGTTTCCCCAAGTTAGAGATTCTAATAAGACCAGGCCCTTGAGAATCAACCAGCCAATTACAATTGCAATTCCGACAAACCCGAAATTGAGGGAAAGCGGATCGATCAGCATATTGCGCATTAGCCGCGATCGCTGTCGTCGGGTCTCCCGAGTTTCTGTGTGGGTCAGTTCTGGAACTTCATCCGGTTCATCGACTACTCTAGCCAAATCTTGGATATGGCCTTTCCGACGGCCCCAATCTGCTAGGGCGGTTCCCGCCACAATCCCGGAGACAATTCCGACGGTTGCAAGGCCCAACGCCAGATCGGCTCCATCTTCAAAGCCCAGGGTGGCGAAAGTGTCAGCCATTCCACCGGCTGTGCCGTGTCCTCCTTCAAAGGCGACTTCAATCAGGCAGCCTGCAATGGGGTTAATCCCAAACAAGGGAGTCAGGATCAGTAGAGTGATTAAGAGACCCACCACATATTGCCCCCAGGCGAGGCTTTGACCGAAGACAACTTGAGGCGCCGCTTTATTCCAAATATCTCTGGGACTTGGGATAGATTCCCCTAGAAACAAAGCGGCAAATACAATGTTGATGAATACGCCAGGCGACTGAGACCAAACGGTTCGAATGGGTTCAGAGAACAGACCGCCTGATAGGATCGAGTCTGGACCTGAGAGGGCAGTCGCGATCGCGCCCAAGACCTGAGGTCCCAATAAAAGGGCTAAAATACCGGCGACAATCGATTCGGGTAGATACAGCCTTTGAATCCAAGGCGACTTTTGTTTGATAAAACGCCCCGCCAGCACCAGCAGAGCAATCATAATCAAAGCGAAAAAGACATCTTTCAGGTTAAACATGGTTTTGCATAGTGACGCACCAACCTGCTTCTCCAAGACTGGATAGCCAGAAAAAGCAGGAAAAAGGAAACCCAAAAACTTTCCTTGCCCAATCCCCTTGACCGACTTACCTGAACGTCTTTTGTTAAGAGAAAAGAGTGCTAAACCAGGGATCGAGTTGCGAAAGTTTTGTGGAGCTTAATCTATATCCTTTATTCAAGGAGAAAATCTGCGCCGCAGACTACGAATTGGGCGGTATGGACTATATTTCGACAGAAAACTTGACCTTGCTTTATATCGCGATGCTCGTCTAGGTGAAATATAAGACCGTAGTTGAAAACGGCTGTTTTTAACTGGGACCTGGTTTATCTTGATGAAAGCAGGGTGTAGTCCATGCCAATTCAAACCGCAATAAACGCCGTGAAATTTAGCATTGTCATCACAACCTATAATCGGTTGTCTCTTCTTAAGCGGGCGATTGACTCAGCCCTGGCTCAGACGACGCCTTGTGAGGTAATTGTCGCGGATAACGCCTCCACTGACGGCACAGAAGACTATGTGCGCAGCTTCGGCGATCGCGTCGTCTATCGCCGAAATGCCACTAACCTAAATCACTCTGGGGCTGTGAACGCGGGCGTAGAGGCGGCGACGGGGGATTGGATTAAGCTCCTAGATGATGACGATTATCTCGCTCCCAACTGTATTGAGGAGATGACAGGCGCGATCGCCCTCCGCCCAGAAGCCGTTATTTGTTCCTGCCAGGCTGCTCAGGTTAACGAGCAGGAGGAAGAACTTAGCCAAACGCCCCCCACTGGCCCCGGTAAGGTTTTTTACATTCCTCAGGCTGATATTCACTACGGCATGTTGCTGGAGGTGGTTCCCTTTGGCACCCCTGCTCAGGTCGCTTTTCAACGAGAAGCGTTCCTGAAGTCTGGCGGGTGGGATCTCACCATGACCAGTTGCGACGACATTGATTCTTGGATCCGCATTGCCCAGTTTGGCGACGCCTTGTTTATCAACCAATGCCTATCCTATCGGACCGTTTGGTCTGGAGGATATGACCAAAAAATTTCTCTGCAGCAGCGGAGGGACACTAATCTATTGATCAAAGAACGAATTCATCGCCATATTGATCAAAAGTATCGGGCGGTTGTTCCTAATATTGGCGATATTAGCCGTTATCTGCAACTTCATTGGAGTATTGTCGCCTTTAAGCAAAAGCGTTTTGCGATCGCCCTATCAATGGCTTTCCCCACGGTGTTCTCTCCCACAGCCTGGCGACTATTACTGCAAGCGGCCAAATTTCGTAAACAGGGCGCTAATGCCTTATCCATCCGTAAAGAAATCTTGGTGAATGCATAATGAACTGAGGCTCCCACTTAAAGCGGGACAAACCGGTAGAGAAGGAATACAGCTCCCTACGGACATTGGGAATGCCCGTTAGAAATGAAAGAAACAAAATCGTCGCTTTTTCGGCGACAATCAGCTCTTTTTGAACTGGATTAGATTTTGTTTCTTAGGAGAAGTCAGAAGTCAGAAGTAATGCAGGTAATGGATTCTGACGCCTGACTCCTAAATTCTTGCCCCGTCAGAATGTCCCGGCTTAAGTTGATACCTGTGAACTGGCTTCAAAAGGGAGATACACCCTATAGAAAAAGAATCATGACTAGACGACAAAGTGACTAGCATTCAAGCTATTCGCATCTACCCCTTGCAGCGTTGCCAGGGTCTTGAAATGGTCTCCCATGTCACCCAGTTGGTCAACCTGAATCTGAGCGCCTTCAGTTGTGCCTAAAATTTGGATGTAGTCGGCAAAGGCATTGGCGCTGCCATATTTGACATCCGAGAAAATGTTGCTGACCTCGATTTTGTCGATGCCCGCTTCAAAGTCGACGATACGGTCTCCTCCATGATCAACACTGTTGTAGACAAAGGTATCCGCGCCCTTCCCTCCAGTGAGCACATCGCGGGCTTTACCCCCAATAATGCGATCGTTGCCATCGCCCCCATCGATGATATCGATGCCGCCGCCGCCTCGAATTTCATCATCACCCGCTAGACCTGAAAGGGTGTCAGGCCCCTTCAGTCCTTGAATGAGGTCATTGCCCTCGGCGCCTTGCAGGGTGTCTTTGAGACTAGTGCCAACGATGGTTTTACCGATAGGCGTTGGGGTGGGATTGGGATTAGGGGTTTGCGAGGCTTCGCCAATGATGTCCGTCTGCCAAGCCAAGTCTGGGAGGGTGTGCAGAGTCAGGGATCCAACTTGCCGCACCCCGTCCATTAGCCACACCGTATTGGCTCCAGTGGACTGATTACGCCAGAGCACATCGACCTTGCCGTCCTGATTGTAATCCCCTAACCCGGCCATCGTTTGGTTGGCGTCCATTAAGCTCGGCAGATTCGCCGAACCGATTTGAGCGCCCCGGTCTAAATACCAGACCTGGTTTTGGCCAGTGGTCTGATTGCGCCAAAGAATATCTACGCTGCCATCTTGATTGATATCGGCGGTTCCCCCAATCTTCCAATCTGGGCCTGGGCTTGTGGGTAAGTCCACATCTGCACTCCAGTCTGTGCCGTCCATCTTCCAGAATTCGACTTTGCCGGTCTTGGCATTGTGAATCAACAGGTCTGTCTGACCATCGCCATCGAAGTCGGCCGCCCCCCGCACCTCTTCATCAGTATTTTTGAGGTTTTGGAAAATCGTTTTTGTTCCAGTGCGTTGAGCGCCGTTGAGGAACCAAGCCATCATTGAACCCCGAGAGGTGTCTTTTAGGATCAGGTCGTTTTGACCATCGCCGTTGAAATCGCCGACGGCCCGCACCTCAAATCCCTTAGCATAGGCGGCAATGGGGTTGCTTCTGAGCCGCAGTTCATCACCATTCATCGACCAGGCTTGCACCTGGCCCGTGGTGGTATTTTGCCAGAGCAGATCAACCTTGCCATCACCGTTGAAATCTGGCCCAATGACCTCAGAAGACTTGGGTTGGGGCTCGGGTTGGGGCTCGGGGATGATGGCGCCCCCCCCTAACGTCTTAACCGATCCTTGACCCTTACCATAGGCCGTTTGGATAGCGAGAATGTCTTCGGCCAAAAGATCGGCGCTCTCAAGCGTTGGGTATCGGTCCCAAGTCGAAGGATACATGAGGGCGTTAGGATCAGACGAATGCTCGAGACCCAATGCGTGTCCGAGTTCATGGGCGAAATCTTCTACCAATTCTGCCGTAGAATCCCAGGTTTCATAATCCATGAAGATATCACCCCCAATGGCGTGTGATTTGGAAGGCAGCCAGGTCGTGCCAAACACGCCGCCGTCACCATCTTTGTAGTAGGCATGGAACCGTAGTTGCGTGTCACCGGGTTCAATGCCGATGCCCTTGGTGCGTACACTATGGCTATCGGGTCCCTTGTCTGGGACTTCTACAAAGTTGATAGGCGCATACTTGGCATACACAGACAATGCTTTTTCGACCGAAGCCTTAACGTCGTTTGGAGATCCCCCTTTGATTTTGATGTGGTCGAAGAAGCCGTCAACAAAACTGTAAGTTAGGGTGATTGGCGTTCCCTTACCACCAGGCTGGTCCCAAAGAGGACCGATATGTTTCGGTGTCGGGGGCGATGGCTCGGTTGGAACAACTGGCGGGTTGGGCGTGGGCGTGGGCGTGGGCGTAGGAGTAGGGTTAGGCGAAGGGGTTTGAGCTAAATCAACAGTGTTGTCAGTCTGCCAAGAAGTATCCGTGCGGACGGGCAAGGACATCGAACGGATTTGCTGTACGCCATCCATCAGCCACACCGTATTTTCTCCTGTGGCCTGGTTGTGCCAGAGGATATCAGCGTTGCCATCCTGGTTGTAATCCCCTACCCCGGCCATCGTTTGGTTGGTATCCGTTAAGCTCGGCAGGTCCGCCGAGCCGATTTGGGCGCCCCGGTCTAAATACCAGACCTGATTTTGGCCAGTGTTCTGGTTTCGCCAAAGAATATCTACGCTGCCATCTTGATTGACATCGGCGGTTCCCCCAATCTTCCAATCTTGACTTGGGCTCGTGGGCAAGTCCACATCCGCCCGCCAGTCCGTGCCGTCCATCTTCCAGAATTCGACTTTGCCGGTCTTGGCATTGTGAATCAACAAGTCTGTCTGACCATCGCCATCGAAGTCGGCTGCTCCCCGCACTTGCTCATCGGTATTGTTGAGGTTACGAAAGATATCGAATGACTGGCTAAGTTGAGTTCCGTTGAGAAACCAAGCCTTAACAGCTGCTTGAGGTCCTCCTTGTAGGATCAGGTCATCCTGACCATCGCCGTTGAAATCGCCGATAGCTTGCACCTCGAAGCCCTGAGGGGCGGTCCCAATTCGGCGACTGCTTTGGCGTCCATTGCCATCCATCAACCAAGCCTCTACTTGATTAGTGTTGGTATTTTGCCAGAGGATATCAGCCTTGCCATCACCATTGAAGTCGGAGCCGATGACATCAGGTGGATTAGGTTGGGGGTTGGGTTGAGGATTGGGTTGGGGATTGGGTGTGGGTAGTCATTTTTTGTAAAGGTTGTAGAAAATTATAGGATGCATCGATCTGGCCATCTGCTATCAGGAGTGTATTCATGAAAGTTGAACTAACCTGCCCCACCTGTGG
>JAAUYH010029791.1_pt1 | contig 11754 bp, 11 predicted proteins | sample 7278061 | NCBI WGS metagenome assembly JAAUYH01 (sample SAMN14350203, study PRJNA611818) | marine sediment metagenome | isolation source: surface marine sediment (0.6m) | place: French Polynesia: Moorea | collected 2018-08 | reverse complement strand
GTGGGGGATGATTATTTGGCGATTGACGTCTCGTAATAATTCCATAATCTTCTGCAATATTATTCGACAAACAATGATAAAAATAGAAGAAGGAGCTGCGAGATTATGATTTGGAGGCGAAGAAAGATTATTTTACATGAATCAAGGGTATTATTTTTACTTTTAGCTGTCTTACAATAACCGCAGAAAGCATTTGGGGCTGTTACAAATTTAGCACATTTCATTTAGTTTGTTGTAGCTAGGATTTATGAGAGATGTAGTTTCCGAGGTTTGACTATTTTTAGTATGGTATTTTCCATTCTGTTTCTAGATAGAAGGGGTTTGACATGTCTGAAGATAGCAGATCACTCAGCGACAGAAATCATCTACTCCTAGAACTAAAGCTATCCACTAATTCGGCTACCAAAGCAGGGCATGGAGTCCAAAAGTGATCTCAAGTTTCAGTTCGACTACAAGGCAGGCATCATGAAGTTCTTCCACGTGTGCGAGAATGTGTCAATGAAAAGAAAAATGATGAAGAGAAAGTTAAAAGGCTAATTACGCAATTGAAAACAGAGACGTTTGAATATTACTTCGGACATTTCACGGTTGAAAATGCCTTCAAAGAGGAGACCAAGACCTTCTAGAAGGATAAAAAGCACTATCATAGAAATTACCTGCGAAAATGACGAATTCAGAGACGATGAAGGAATCATTAAGCTGACAAAATCAGAAGAAAATATCAACGACTTGTTCATGAAGGCTGGAAAATTGTACAACGACATGGAAGTAAGTTTCAACGACCTAACAAAGTCCGGGATGATAATGGTAGTAATGAAGCCTTATCAAAATTTGTTGCTATTCGTACTTCTGAGTAAAGACAAAACATTTGGAGAAGTCCAGGAGACTTAGTTTGAGTGAGCAGAACATCAAGAAGTTTGTGCCTTACCCAAGTAAAAGCCGATAGAACTACGATTTATTAGATGCTAGGATACTCAAGGATTCCTTGTGAGCAGTCAAGTAGACCTTGGACAAGGTATATTGAGTCGGCACGAGTTCATAAAGCCTGATGATTATGAAAGTCAGTGCGAGATGCAAACAGACGCGGTGAAGTTGTGCAATCACTGCAGAACGTAAGGGAATTCGGAAACAGAACGTTATAAGAAGCAGGAAAACGACAGAATAACCGTACACTAGAACCCGAGCACGCACCCTACAGTTGAGGTTAAGGAGAAACCAAATAGATATGTGAGAAAGGAAAAGACAAAGCGGGAAGATGACAAGTGTTGATCAAAATTTTCGCGCTGGAGAAATAGCGGCGAAGCAAGTTCGGTTCTAAGGAAAGTCAATTCGAGTAGAAAAAAGGTCAGATATTAGGAACAGCCTGGATTCGAAGTATGACAGTATTCAGGTTGATATAGAAGAAGCCGAAGAAAGAGAATACAAAGCAGAATGATTTTCACCAAAAATCAGCCACACAAGCGTTTTTTGAGCCACCAGAAGGCCTCGACTTCCGCAACAGTCTTGTCCAAGTACCAGCAGCAATCAGCTTTGATCAGATTGCGAATGGAGATGTGAACGAAGAAAGAAAAGAATTACAGAAGATTGTCGTCAAGAAATGTACAAGGTCCAAATTAATGTTTCCAGTAAATAGAATCGAAAGAAGATTACACCCAATTCGCATTAGTATACCCTCAAACTGTATACAGACTTCTCGATTTCGGAGCCATGCAAAATTTCATGTCAGAGGCGTAAGCAGAGAAGCTGAAATGTTCGTCGTCCTCGACAAGGAGATATATTGTATTAGCAGAGACTTCAAAGGGTGATTGTGCATGCATGCTTCAAGAGTTACCGGTAAGCTCTGGTGATAATCTTGTTTCTCTACCTTATGAACGACGTTTTTTGACATGTGCGATTGCATTTATTTGAATCTTGTACTTGAATCTGAGATATGGGAAAACACCAAGAATGAGTTGACGACAGACACAAAGCTTGACATCGGAGAAGAGTCTGACGATTATGAGTACTGTGTGTTAGTACGAAACTTGAGGGAAGAATCTGAGTCTGAAATTGGAGAAGAAAAGAAGATACAGTTGAACAGAAGGTATGGTTATCTTCGAAATACCAGACCTGCCAGGAGGATATTTGAAACTAAAGATGCATGAATTGAGCTAAATTAGGACAAATATCATTTATAAGTATCAGACATTTCAGTTCAGAGTGATGCTGTTCGGTTTGAATAATTCAGGAGCACGATTCCAGAAAATGACTGATAAAATGTTGGAAAACGCGAAAAAGTGAAATGATACGTTGATAATGTAGCTGTCTGCGGGTAGGTATGTATACAATTCAGTGGCGTCTTCGAAGGTTTTTGGATTGAGAATAGTCATCAGATTGCAGATGGGTTACATGTTTACGACTGATTGTTTATAGATGCAGAAAAACTGTGAGAGTTTTATCAAATATCATGCTATAATTCATCGTTTTAAAAGTCCAGAAAGTACGGTTTTGACAGGATACTCTTCATTTGCAAAGCGACTCATGAAGCTTTTCATTTAAGATTCTGATCTTTTTTCAGCCGACTTAAATCAATGCTAACTTTTACCACAGCACACGAGAAGCGGACAGCGGACAACAGAGCCTGTGACATGGTGCCGCAAAAAGCTAGCGCGGAAAAGTCGGCAACGTAACCCGGGAAAAAGGCCCGCGACCGCAGTTTTGCCGCTCTTAAGGAAAAGCAAAGATGGAATTCGCAAGTTTCCACGATCCGCCTCCGTCTTAACAGACAAAGCGGCGTGGTTAGATCGCTTAAAAGACATGTCAGCGAACTACTAGGATGCTCTTTCAAGATTACTATGCAGATTAAGTCGACTGCAGTACTGGCAGCAAAGAAATAGCGGGAAGCTTTCATGGTCGAGTTATTTGAAGACAGAGTCTTAGCGATGTCGCTCTCAAAGCGGATTACAATAAAGTCAGATGGATTTAGACTGGCTATTCGTGTACACGGATTCGACTGAGGTGCGCGAACAAGGGGAAGGTAGGCGATATAGCGGAACAACGCACTACGAATCCCGCGAAATTTATTAAAGGGTCATGTGACACTCAGGATTCGATGGCTAAGGCGCGGTTGAGCTCGCAGTTGGGTTCAAGCTTTTACTGCGAAATTATTCCAAGTTTCAAATTGTTTTTATTGCATGTCCGATCCACGCCGCAGCACTGGCGCTGCTCTCCTTTACTTCATCAAATTATTTCCATTCTCCTAACCCGAATTTGAAACAAGAGATTAATCAACGTATCCAACACACCATTCTACAGTAGACCAGAAATGGCTATACTCAATTACGAACACAGTTCACTTGGGTTAGAGTGCTCAAATTAGCTTTCCATAATTACTTGCTTTTCCGCAGCAACCAAAGACGCCAAGATTATCGCCGAAACTCTTGTCGGTACGGACATGCGTTTTCGAAACACTGTTGGTGGAAAACATCACACAATTTCCTTCATTCGCCTGTTACAAGAATCGGTACATAGTTGTTCGACGTTCGGCGAGTAAACAATACTCTGGATCGGATGATTCCGTGAAATAACGTCTTGCTTCAAAGTAGGTCTAGAGCGGGAATAGCTCAGGAAAGATTCTCAGGATATCTCTTATACGGAGATTGTCGAATGCTAACACTCTCTGAGAACAGGCTACTTTAACAACTGCACAATGAATTTGTGAACATCGATCGCTTCTACACTATCGCATTTTTGTGTCGTTAAACGAATATCTAAGTCGACGAAAGAAATCACTAAAAGCCTACGCCTATTCGTAAATGCTACAGGTAACCTTGCTTGAATTTACGATTCTGCTTCTTTCTAGCTGCATTTGCCAGGATCAGCTTTGCGCCGCAATGCTCAAAATTATAGACACTGTAAATTCGGATGTGTGGGACACTAATTCAAGTAGCTATTGAATTACTTGAAATATTGTTTACCATCAAATGGTAAAGTAAGTAAGAAGAGAATTGATTCATCGCAATTTTGAAGTATGTGCGCTTTCCTTATTTCATGAGCTATGCACGATTTTTAATGCTCCTTTGAGACACTGCTCTTTGCTAGTCCCGTTTAAAAATCGTCAAATCCAGTTTCGAACAAAATATCGTTTCTATTCGTCCTCTAAACTTTGTTCTGACCCCACCCCCGGAGTACCTTCACCGTACACTGCCGCAAATCTCTCAGATTTGATTGAAATTTCGATATTTTCTGCATCCCGTTCCAGCCAAATCTCTATCGCTTACTTTCTGTCAATCAAAAATCACTAAAACCCCTACTGAATTACCTGAACTAATTTATTCTGTTGAACCATAGAATTACATGTCATCGATTTGGATTGCCTTCCACTCTCAGACAGGCATCGGTCACTCCGATTCAAGTTTACGCGCGGCACGCCGTCCGTCCGTCCGTCCGTCCGTCCAGCCGGGCGGCCGGCCGAAGGCCGTATAATGCTTTGGTGCTAAATTCGTACTGAAAACACATTCGAAAAATTGAGGTAAGCTATTTAAAATTAAATTGAGAAGATTTGGCAATGTGGCCACATTTAGCCTGTAAACCATATGAATTGTAACCCTGAATAGGTTCCATGCCAGGCTCCTAATCCATTTGAATAGTATAAAATTTCGAAAGGAATGTGACATAGGTACCGTGCGATCATTTCCTCGCAGAACATGAAGCGGCTCCTTATTCAATGTACCATCTGCATGATGATCATGGGATTGACTAAGGCTCAATCCTGCAATCGATGGAAGTACGCTGTAGTGTACTCACCGCGTACGATTTTTGGATTGGGCGGCTGTGATGCTGGGCTACAAGCTATAAACACGTCTGGTATACAGTTACAGAGATCATCCTGCCAATGCGGGGATCAGTTCTGTTGGTCGTTTGACAGAGTGGCCATGGCGGCTTCTTCCGATATAGGCACCACGGTAATAAAGTTAACGCTAGATAATCCTGTGTACACGCCTAGTAATGCGTGGCTTACGGAAGACTGGAGCGGGCAGACCCACCACTATGAACAGGCTCCCGGCTGGATGTCGGGGGCCACCACCGGGATCAATGGTTTTTACTACGCTGTGTACGAAGATAGTTCGGCCTGTGGCGGTCGAAGCGGCTTTGTAACCACTAGGCGCTCGTTAATGCGCTGATTATGGTTCAGAGGCGTTTAGCGCTGCTTGAAAAACGCGAAACGGGGCAAGGATGGATTCGATCGCCGCTCGAGAGTCATGGAATCTCCTGCGCTTAATGAGGGAAGCCAAACCGCATGCAATCGAATAAAAAAGTCGATAATTTAGCCTACCATTTCCTTGAGCCACATTTCTCATTAATGGCGACCCCACGCTTCGAGCAGATTCCACATACAACTGCGCTCGAGTTCAGTACAGTTCAGTTCATTGACAGCTTGTGTTGCTGTTTCATTCAGAAAGAAACTGGAGTCTAGAAACAATTACTTTTGTTTTGGTTTGCATTAGATTTTGCAATACCAATAGGATATGTTCAGTCGACTCATACTTGATCTACTCGAGTTTTGAGTTTCCTCATAGTAGGGCAGGTCTGAAAGGTAACCATCATTATTAATTCCAATCATTGTCGAAGTGCAGGCAGATTAATTATAGTATTTTCTTTTCGTGAGAGATTTGCATCTTCTACTTTCATCAACGGCCATATTCCTTTGCCAAAGGCAAATGGAAGTGAGAGTACCAGAGTTGGATGCTTTCAAAGAGCTTGAGTTTTCTTTTCTTTGGGTTTGTTTTACATATGTGAACTATCTATTAGTTTACATACGCAAATATAGGAAGGAGTAAAATGATACATAAAGCCTTGATTACTGCTCTTTGTGGATAGAATCCTCGAAAGAGACCAAGAAAGTTACCGAAATTTGCTAAGAAGTGCTATGGATACGATGAATATATGTGACAACAATCTGAAAGACTGTGATATACTGAATGAAATTTTACATGAAATAAATTATGTATTATATCAGTTTGTGAAGAATTTTATCTTGGAATTTTATGACTTGATCGTTACGATTGTCAATGTTTGAAGCATTGTAGAGTATTTCGATTATTTGATACGACTTATTGATGATACCAAAAACTTTTGCAAATACATCAGTCGATAGTTTCATGCATGTATACGAAACCTAATTCGCAGAAGACGCGGCCGCACAACAAAGAGTTAAGCAGCGATATTTGTTTTATGACTGTAATAACTAATTTTTGTAGAAGACGCAGGAGAAGTAGGAGTAGCTAGCCAGTGTCAATTTTCTCAATTCATTGATTACAGAACGTATTTCAAGATTGCAGCCAGTTATTGGTGGGTAGCATCGCTCGTCCAACAAGTTGAAAATAAATGAGTCCTACCAGGACTATAATTTTTGAGTGTAAACAAGGGTATCGTTTCCCCGAATCGAAGAAATGGAAAAATTCCATCTAAGCACAGTACGTGTTGAATGTCAATGTCACGAAATGAGAGCAAGATTGCGTGCGCGAGCAGAGTATTGTTCACTATATGCACAGTAGACACAGATGACAGATGACAGAAGCGAGAAGAGTCGTATGGGGAAGGGAAGACAGTACAGTACAGATCCCGAGGGCATGGAAGAGACTGTAAACAAAGAAGCAAGAAGACGAAAAGCTGACGAAAGTGGTAGGATAGGAGGAAGAAAGCGGAATAGAACGGCAGTGCCGTACTGTGGCAAACGTTAACGGCACAGTCACACAAGTGAAGAAATCGTGTACTGATAGCGAAGGTGGGGTGTTGGGCTCAAGTAGCGGAGAACAGCATCGCTTGCTTGACCACAACCAAATAGAATACGGACCTGATGACGTATAGAAACCCTACCTTGCTGATACAAGGTATGAATAGCAGTTCATTTAGTGACAAGTTGACACGGATCTGTGGTAGTGAGGGAATTGCGAAGGCCAAGTTCACTGTAGGATAGAAGCGTTCGGTGAAGAGATGACTCACGCGAAATGGAGAAATGAGTACAGTGGTGGACTGTGGTGATGGAGAGTGGGTGAAGAAGCACTGGTAGTGTGATGGCGCATGTAAATGTCGACAAGTAACAAGGACTGTAACGACTCGACAATTAAGTGGCGGCTTGAGGGTTTTCATTCAGTGCAGCGTTTGGCTGCACAAAAGCGAGATGGGTGTGTGAGGAGTGTGAAGTGGATGTGAGTTGCAGGCAATGTGTGCTGAGGTATTACTGTACGTACGAAAAACGGGTCACGTGATGGAAAGTAAAAAATCGCAATGGAAATCGGGCCTTGCTAATTTTATTGGCAAACGACACTGAATAAAATTAGTGTGCGTGCATTGCTTTCATATCCTTCCCACTCGACCCACTTGCTGCTCTTGCCAACTCTACCTACCACTGCCTGTGGTGTCTCCTACTGACCGACCGACTCCACGCCCAACAACTCGCCATGACTGCAGCCGGTGTCGGTGTGGACGTGCCCTGGTTCAACAACTTTGGGGAGGCCGCCCCCACACTGGGTACGGAAAATGTGGGCGCTTCTTCCATGTCCACCCTATCCGCCGTGGACAAGATCTCCGCCTGTTCCCTGGTGTCGCCCACGATGATGACGCGCTGCGCATCTTCCGGCGCCCTACTTGCAGGCGCCGATGCCGCTGCCGCTGCTGCTGCAAGCGCCGCTAACCGTCGGAGTCTTCGCGCAACAAAGAGCATGCGCAGTGCCAGCGAGTCGAACAACAGCAACAACAACGATCCTCCACCTACCAACCTACTACCTTCTTTACCTACCCCACCCCCGGCGTTACCACCACCGCAACGCGCGCTCTCCGCTGCCGCAAAGGATGTTCAGTTGAGGTCGACAAAACATGTCGAGTCGATCGAAGTCACTCCCCGATAATGGCGCTTGCACATTGCCCACCTTAGGACGTCTCCATCATGTTGTGTTGTTGTGAATTTCCAAGTTTCTTCACTACTAGACCACCTCACCGCACCCCACGCACCCTTTTCAACTACTTGTGTACATTTTTTAACTAATACATACTAGGCTCATCGCTTTCTGTTTACTTTCCCTGTTGCCATTCCCCATCCCTTCCCGCGCTTCCTTTTCTCGTTGGGACGCTAATGCTGTACGGGCGTACGTTCGAACTTGAAAATGATCTCGCTTTGTTCTGTTCCGTATGCCGCACAAGGCAATGCGCAGCAAAGCTCAAGTCACGTGTTGCGGGGGGCGTTTATTTTTTGTGTAGACTCTTTTTCTTTCCTTCTTTCGCTTTTCTAATCACCTTTTCTAATTTTTTCTCCACTCCTACCAAACGACTTCGCAGTGCGTCTCGCACTTGTCGCTTCTCCTCATCTGTGGAGTTACTTTCAAAATCTTTGTCTACCTTGTCTAGTTTCTTTCGCAGTCGCTCCAACTTTCGTAGTCGTTTCTGCGTCGCGTCATCGCCCTTCAACCCGGCCTCTTCTACGCCGCGTTCATAATAATTTACGTCTTTCTCGTCGGCTTCCTCCGCCGCTTCAGTTTTGGTCTCCACGCGCTCGATGCGCGCGAGTTTCGCAGCGCCGTGCGGTCGACACCGCCGTCCCTCGCACGCCTCGAAAATATCGACGTGGCTCCCTCCGCTGGACGGCGCACCGTACGCCTCCTCCATTAATTTCTCCCACCAAGGGTTCGCTTCGAACGGGCTTTTTCTGATACCCCCAATCCCCAGGTTGTCGCGTTTCCGCTTCACGGCCACCGGCTCCACGATGCCGTCGCGCTTCGCACCCAGGCCTGTGCCCTCGGTCCATCCCATGTTCTGCAGAATCTTCGCGCCGAAACGTTGCGAGGGCGCCATGGGGTGCGTACGTAAAGTGGAAAACGACGACGGCGACGTCGATGTTGACGTCTTTCCAAAATGTGTGACGTGAGAGCGCCCGGTGTAAGCCGGAATGGAAATATTAAATTTACAAATTTTCTGAATCCCGTGTGAGAACACTAAACAACTGAGCCGTTCCTGAGCTCATTTGCTCGCGTTTTGATCCATCCCATCTCTCCAACACAGTAAACCCATCTCTGTTACGGGACTCCTGACATTCGACAGCGTCCACCTTATCTTCACACATTGAGCACAACGTGCACATACGCGCACGATGGGGCCACCGCCCCCTCCCCCCAAACCAAGAAGAACACCCAATCCAACGACCGTAAACCTCCACAGGCGGATGTCAACACGCTCCAGATTGCCAAAATCGTGGCCGAATACACGCAGAAAATAGCCAAAGTACTCAACCTACCACCCAACCCCGCGTCTCACCCATCCGAGTCGATGCAAGCCTTCCAAGAAATTGTGCAATCTTCGGCGTTCGACACGGTCCGGCCCATCTTCGCTAATAATACGGCGACCGCCACGGTGCTTAGGGGACTCAACACCCTATCCGAGGCAAGCACGCGACGCGAACACCAAGCAAATCCACCAACCACACACAATACAACCGAAGCACAACAGCAAACCGACCCGCTTGCACAGACACCAAACGCACACCCGCAAAACCGACCCATGGATACCGCACTACCGTACCTCCAAGCGGCACGAGGGCCACCCCGCCGCGTGCTACACCTCCCTCCCATAAACCACGCGGAGAACACCAGCAACTGGAATGAAGTCGTTTTGTCTGCACGAGGGATCGGTCGACTTATTGCAACAGCTATCAGAACCATTGGCCATGAAAAGCACATGATTATTAAACTCACAAGTGATGTGGAACTCCGGAGACCCACTCACTTTCGCAAACTACTAAACGAGGGTAAAATGACTGGCCCTTCAGTCGTCATCCCGTCGTCGAACAAAAAATAGCTGTTCATTCTTGCCCAACCACGACATCTACGGTCTGTCAAACACGCCTACGACCGAATCGAAAAACAGATGACACGAGTTGGATTCGAAATGCCAACAATTACATTTTCCGAAGCCAAATTAGTGAAAAACACCTTCAATTCCCTTGTCACCGCCATACCGATGGTGAAGGAGGTTGCCAACGAACTACTACGTGTGAAACAAGACCTCTTTGAATGGAAACCAAAATCATACCTCATCCGCAGCCTGGAGACAATCGAAAAACACCTCACTTACATTATTCGATCCAACGACCCTTCAAGCATCTTCGTGAGAGAATACGACACCCGCCTCGAAGACGACACAGAAACCGAAAGGGCCTCATGCCATTCCACATCCAACAGATGATGATGAGCTGCCTGGAAGCACACGCAAAAAAAGCCTAGCACACAGCCTCGACCAACTGTGCACCCACATTGCCACAGGGAAACTTCCTCAACAAGTAGCCGATTGGATTGCCGGCGCAAAGATTATTCCACTGAAAAACCGGATGGCGGGGTCCGCCCCATTGCCATCGGCAACACATTCCGCCGGCTGGTCAGCTCGCTACTCCTTTCGCGGGTGAGATATAAGGCTACTGACTTGTTGAAACCCCTGCAATGGGGGGTTGGTATCACTTGCGGAGCAAAACTAATTATCCACTCTGCACGCCAATGGGCGAATACGCTTGGACAATCATCATCCTGGGCAATGCTGCAATTAGATCCCCGTAATGCATTCAACAATATCTCCAGAAAGGCAGTAATAAGAGAAACAAGGCTGCAGCTTCCTGAATTATCAAGATGGGTGAATTTCTGCTATGGTACGACTAAAAAACCGTTTTTATTCATGTCCTTCAGCCGTGACAAAATCCGAAACACGCAAGGAATTCAACAAGAAGACCCACTTGGGCCACTACTCTTTTGTTTGACAATAAACTCTATTCTAAAGGAGATCAAAAAAATCACCGAGATCGACCTCATCAACCGTACAAACTTGGTATCATTTTACCTGGATGACGGATTCATAATCGGTAACCACCACACAATTGCAAAAGTGATCAAGCTGCTACATTCACCGGAGGTGCAGAGCTACGGCTTGTATGTCAACTTAGGAAAATGCAAAATATAGTGGCCGGCCGGGATACCTGTTAACTGGACACGACGATACCCGAGCTCAATTTCATTATCCGAAGAAGAAGGTGTTTTTCTCATGAACACGCCGGTAAGCTCGCCCAACTTCATGCAATCTCAAATGCTCCAAGTTATTCAAGACAAAATACATCTGCTAAAAAAGATCGAAGAGTTGGAAGACGCCCACGTTGTATTCAGTCTCATAAAAATTGTATTGGTCCAGGCCGTATTAACCATATACTTCGTACCACCCCGCCCAAATACTCGTTAGAACTAGCGCACATCTACGACAAGCACATCGGCATGATTACGAGGGACTTCTGTGGGGGCACGCTTGCAGAACATACTTAGCAAGAACTTCAGCTCCCCACCAAAATCGCAGAACCAGAACATCCCCACAGAGGGCTGGGCCTCACGGCAGCTGCAAACATCGCTGCGGCGGCTTACATAGCTAGTTTGTGTAACACGGCGCCGAACCGCTCCACAAGTGCACTCCGACCTCCAGCACCACAACCGAACACAATCAACCTCGCTCATTCGGACGACACTGATGCACTAAAAACATACAAGCGAACCATTTCTGATGACTGCGAGTTTCAAGCTTTATCCTCAATAGGTGAGTTCCCACCCCACACAACACAAAAAGAACTCGTATTTCTATACCACTACCAAGTTAGCAAGAAACCTGCCTTCAACGGACGCGCGTGAGCTAAGCCTACGAAAACTCGCTGGAATGCCAGGTGCAAAGGACTGGGTGGATTGCCCCCCGTCCCGT
>JAAUYH010218624.1_pt1 | contig 11756 bp, 10 predicted proteins | sample 7278061 | NCBI WGS metagenome assembly JAAUYH01 (sample SAMN14350203, study PRJNA611818) | marine sediment metagenome | isolation source: surface marine sediment (0.6m) | place: French Polynesia: Moorea | collected 2018-08 | reverse complement strand
TCTGCCCCAAAATCTCACTCAAGCCCAACGGGATTATTTTGGTGCCCATACCTATGAAAGGACTGATAAACCTAGAGGCGAATTTATGCACACTGAGTGGACGCAAATGGAGTAATAAAGTCCGAGAAGCAAGGTTTTTAAAACTGTTTTGAATCTAAAAAAGTAAAGGTGGGCAATGCCCACCTTTACTTTTTCGACACGAATTAGACATTTATTCTTGTTAAACTATGGCAAGACAAGAAATTCATATTCAGGGAAAATTTTAAATGAGGATATTGAAGGAAGAACCTTTCTAATAGTTTGAGACAATGATGGGGAATTGCCTGGTGATATTTGTTGATAAGTTACCAAAAGAAGTGTAAGCGCGATCGCTGCTGACAACCTTTCTCGAAAACTCATCGAAGTCCGATCTTTTTTTTTCATGTTCTTAACCCTCACCATCCTCTCTTTTATTTCTAGATTAATAACAAATAGAGAAAAATTAGGGAATTATTAGAAGATAATAATATTTTAGATTCTTACAGCTTTTAAATGGGCTCTTTGACATTTACTTTAAAAACAAGATTCGTTATTCAAAAATATGTTGTTCAACAAAAGTCAAAAAAAAGAAAAGTTTTTGACAGGTACTGTTCCTCCTAAAAAAAGAAATATTGCTTGGCATATTTTTTTGGTGAGTGGAGCTTTAATAGCTCTGGGGAGTTTAATTAGTGTAGTTTGGGTAAAACTAGAACAAACTGCGATTAAAGCAAATACAGCTAAAGTCCAATCTTTATTACCTCAAGACCGCATTAATGCCCTAGTCTTAGCAATTCATACTGCTGGCAAAAACAAGCGTCTTACAAATATAATACCAAGGACAAATATATTAACTCCAGTTAAGTTAGGCTTACGTCAAGCGGTCTATACACCAGAAAAATCTGCTCTTTTTCAGCAAGAAGAAAGTATTCACTCGGTTGCTTTTGGAGCCAACGATCGAGAGGTTATTGTCAGCAGTGATGGGAATGGCATACGATTATGGTCGGACAAAGGTACTCCAATTAGTCAGCTCCTGCCCGGGCAAAATGTTACCCAAGTTATCTATAGTCCTGAAGGGGAAACAATTGCAGTTGTTATCGACCGTCGAACTATTAGACTGTTGGATCGAAACGGTAATTATCTTGAAACTTTTCATAACAATAGAGAGAGGATAACCGCTCTTACCTTTAGTCCTAATGGGAAATATCTTGTTAGTGGCAATGAGGATAAGATTCTAAGATTATGGGACTTAGAAGGCAATCTAATTCTTACTTTCCGAGGTCACGAAAGTGAAATAGACTCTGTTGCTTTTAGCCCTGATGGTCAAAATATTCTCAGTGGCAGTCATAATGACGGGACTATTAGGTTATGGGATTTAAATGGGCAATTACTAGAAACTTTTTCTATAGGTAAAAATATTCTTACTTCATTTACTTTTAGTCCTGATGGAAAAACTATTGTGATTGGTAGTCGAGATGGTGAAGTGAGATTATGGGATATCAATGGGAAGCTGCTAAAAACTCTGTCCGGACATAACCAAAGTGTTAGTTCAGTGGCATTTAATCCTGATGGTCAAACTTTTGTCAGTAGTAGTTTGGACACAACCATACGCTTATGGACTAAAGACGGTATTCTTCTACAAATTTTGCAAGGACATGAAGAAGAGGTTCAATTAGTTGCTTTTAGCTCCGATGGTAAGCAAATTATTAGCAGTAGTAAAGATGGTACCGTTAGACTCTGGCAAGGAGGCAATTGGGAAGATTGGCTCAGTGAAGGATGCAATCAACTACAAAATCATCCCGTACTAAAAAACCCCAAGACTAGAGAAGCAAAAGGAGCCAAACACACTTGTCGACCATATATGTCAACTAACATAGCTCGATCTCGAGTAGATAAAGCAGTTCCTACTAATATTTCTCCTGACGAGACTCCTAAGGTAACTGAAACTCCTAAAGTAGCCGAAACTCCTGAAGTAACTGAAATTCCTCAGGTAACTCCAGAAGACTTTGAGCCAAAAGCAAAAGCGGCAGCTAAACATTATCATCATCGAGGAAGTGAACTCGCCGATACAAAGCTGATTGAAAAGTATACTAAGATCGTCGAAAACCCTAATACTAGTACTGCTGAAAGGATAAATGCTTATATCAATCGAGGGGTTATCTACTTTAGGGACACCAAATACGAACAGGCGATCGAAAGTTACACTAAAGCGCTCGACAAGGCTTCCCAACAACAACTGATTCAAATTTACGTAAATAGGGGTATGGCTTATTCGTCTTTGCCAGAACCAAAATATGAACTAGCTATAGAAGATTACAATCAGGCTATTAATCTTGCTCCCGAGTATTTTGATGCGTATGTTAACCGAGGAATTGCTTTTTCTAGTTTAGGTCAATACAAACAGGCAATGAAAGACTATAGTAAAGCTATTTACCTCAATCCCGATAATCCCGATGTTCATTATGCTCGGGGTTTTACTCTGGCTTTGCAAGAAAATAAGCAACAAGAGGCGATCGAAGCTTATCGCCAAGCTGCCGATTTGTATCAGAAACAGGGCAAAGAAGAATACGCTCAAAATGCACGCAAAAAAATTGAGGAACTGCAAAACTAAAAGATACACTACTTAGACTAAAGAAGAATGGTATAAGTAAAGTAATCCGATTTGATACAGAGAGCATGGGTAAGATAATTTGGGAACTGGACTTTTATTCGCGTCCGATTTTAGATGAAAATAAGAAGAAGTTATGGGAAGTTGTAATTTGCGAAAGCCCCACTAGTATCGATCGATCCCTAGACTCTCTATTTCAATATTCCCAATATTGCTCTAATCAGACAGTTAACTCTATCTGGTTAAGGGAGGCGATTGAAAAAGCAATACAAGAAGCGGAAGCACCACCCAAAAAAATTCGTTTTTTTCGTCGCCAGATGAATAATATGATTACCAAAGCTTGTAACGATGCGGGTATTACTGCTATTCCCAGTCGTCGTACCTACGCTCTCTATCAACTGTTAGAAAAAAGAACAAGAGAAGTTTATCCTAACGAGCCAGGATACGATGCTAAGGCAGCTAACTCTGCTTCAGTACAGTATCCAGCCATGAATGCGGTACCTTTACCCGATGCTGTCAGAGGAGATAGAGGAGATAAATGGGCATTTGTCAGTTTAGAAGCGGCAGATTTTGCTGAAATGAAGGAATGGGATATTTCTTTTGGTGAAGCTTTTCCTCTATCTCTAGCTAATGTAACTCCAGAGACCAAAATTCCTGGATTGATTATTTATTCTCCTCGTGCTATTGCTCTTGCTGCTTGGATGTCTGGTTTAGAAATGGGTTGGTTACAATTAGAAACAGGTACTTTGCCTCGGTTGCTACTAGAAACAGGGGTGAGTGATAATTGGATTCTGGTTAATCTAACTACTCCTCAAACGGTAGCAGAGGCCAAAAAATTTGACGAAACAAAAGATCGGGCTAATGGAGTTCATTTTCTGGCAGTGCAATCGTCTTCAGAATCCGATTCTTTTGCAGGATTTTGGCTATTGAAAAACTAGTATTATTATTGTTTACAGGCTGTAAAGCAAGAAATGTAGTATTATTTTTAGGCAATTTGTCGCTATCTTTTTAGGCGATATCTATACTATTATGCCTTTCTAGTAAAATTAAAAATTCTAATAAAGATACATAATTTAAAAAACAAAATGATTCAATGTTACCTATATACTTTAGAATAACGGATATAGATTATTAAAACCCCTTGTAATTGAGAAGTATGTAAAAATACCTAAAACCAATTCTCATGCAGTAAGCAGGAGTTTAATATGAGTAAAAAATTTAGAATTTAGAAGTCAGTATATACAAGGTACAAAAGCTTTAGCCCTCAGAGAAAATATTCTTCGATTCAGGGCTATTTCATTCTAAAAAGCCAGAGAATAAATTCTCTGTCTAAGCATATAAAGTCCTATAAGACGGACTTTGACTTTAAGCCAAGAAATGAATTTCTTGGTCGATCGCAGTCAGAATGAAATAGCCCTGTCTTCGATTTATCTATAGCAGTCACCGTTACACCGCCTTTTAACGAACGGGGCGTATAAACTGCCGAGGTTTCCTCGGCAGACAGCCCCTTGCGAACCTGCGTCGCCAATTCAAGACCCCCGTCTGAGGAGACCTCAGAAGACAGCCCCTCCGGTGCCTGCGGTGACCGGCGTTCCCCGGTCAGTTTTCAATTCGATTTAAGAATTATAATTTTATCTCTTTCTCTTTTTCCTTGTCGCCGAGCTAGCTAAAAGTGAGTTAAACCAACCTAGAAACTCAAAAAGCGAATAATTTTTAGGTTTTCAAACTTTTATTTTTTCAGGGAAACAATAATAACTTTAAACTACTAAGCAACAGGAGAAAAAAATTCTTTCGCCGCTAGAAACAATATCTAGCTTCTTTTTCGGGCATAAGTTCAAAAAACAGCCCCTTGAGGTGAGCATCTCCAGAAAAATATTTATTATGCCTGTTATAAAACAAGTTTATTTTCTAAGAGTTAGACAAAGTTAAAAATTTATAGAAACCAATGCCAAACTCTCATTGACTAAAGCGTATAGCCTTGAGGTTAACAGTATAGCTATTTAGTAAAAATTGGTATAAATCCATAACTAAGCTTATATTGTTCCAAATCTATTTAAACAGGGTATATATGTTTACCTAATTTTGTAAATGAAAGGTTTATTACCAAGAAAATGAATAAGCTAGAATTAAACCATGACATATCTTTTGACAATGATTTGAACTTTTTAAGCCAATTTTCCAGTGGTTTTGAATATTGTGATTACGAACAACAACAAATAGACCTGTCTATTAATTTGCTTGCCGAAGAAAAGCCCAAAATAAATTCTTCCGTCAAAATTAAGCAACTTTTGGCTAAATGGAAAAAAGGGTTTAGTAACAATAATTGTCCGCTAGTAGAAAAATCTCAATTGCTACTAAAAAAAATATCTACTGAGACTGCTTGGGTATCTAGTTTACTAGCATTGACTTCTATAGGTATTTTTTCGGAAATTGCTCCTATCTGGTCACAAATCAATCAAAATTTAGCTTTAAAGTTACCCTTTTTCCCAACTGCCATCGGTTTAAAGAGTTCTACCGGACGATTGTTTCCTCTCTTAGCAATGGAAGAAATTGACTTGATTATAGGACTTAATCAGTTCGATAATTGGCAAAGTAAAAAACCGAACAGAATCGATCGTAAAGATTATGATTTTGGGCTTTCACTGCCAAAAAATTCTCAAGCGAACCCAAAAAAATGGTTAATGTATGAAACTAAAGTTAATGGGTCACTCATGGCGATACCTCCCTTATATAATGAACCTTCAGTGGCGGGATTTACATCTTTTCTGTCTACTCTGGAATTTATAAATTTTTCCCAAGATTTCAAGGTAAATCAGTTTAATTTACTTAATAAAAATACACTACCTGACGAGCCATCAGATTCTGTCACTTATAATCTTGAAAATAAGTTAATGGCAACACCTAAAGTAGTCTATAAGCCTTATTTGCCCCAACCAAGCTTTTTAAAGCGTAATTGAAAATTATTACTCGACATAAGTTCAGGTTAAGCCAATTTAGCTTAAAATAAGATACTAGCTGAATTTACTTACCGACCAAACCTCCTTTACACCCTAAGCGATCGAGCGTGAGACATAAACGATAACTACTCTCTGCGCCCTCTGTGCTCTCTGCGGTTTATTAAAAATGAAAATTGGTCAATAAATTTAGATTGAAATTTTAAAGTAGAGAATAGGTATTTCAGCTTATCCCGAACACAGGTTACTTTGATAGAAAGAGAAATTCAAATTTACATCGATCGCCCAAGCGAATTTATCAGACAAAATCAGCAAAGATTATTGCCTAATTGGAATATATCTATCACTTGTATAATTCTCGTTTTACAAAAGTCTAACTTTCCTCTAGAAAATTCAAGTTATGAAATAGAAAGAGAAAAAGACCATTTACGAGCAATATTTTTGCGTTTTGGTAGCAATTTAGTTTTTAAATTACGAGAATTTAAATATCAAAGCGATCTTTTCGATCCTCGTAGCGGATATCCTCTACTTTCTCGTCCGGGAGATATGACTCTAAACGATATAGCCTTGGTAAAAGATTTATTAGGCTTTAATGTGGTTAAACAGGAGTGTTCTTTATTAGTACATCCTGAATGGGGAACAGCTATTTACCCATCTACTATCGTTACTTCTGCTTCCCCAGAGATACTTCAACCCTTTTTGCCAGATTTACAAAAGTTCTCGATCGACTAGAAGAATTGACGTAATTGTTAGCGTTTTTGCCATCATTATTCGCTGTATTAGAAGGCATATAGTCGTTATATTTGTCTCGATCGTAAAAGTAGAGAGTACGAATTGGATAAGGAATACCAATATCGGCAGCATCAAAAGCTTCTTTAATTGCCATAATCGCTCTAGTTTGAACTTGCCTTACTTGTGGTTGTCTGGGATGAGTCCAATAGCGCACGATAAAATCGATCGAGCTATCCCCAAATCCAACTAAATCTATTTCTGGCGGATTATTGTCTAAAACCCCTTCTACTCTTTCAATAGTTTTAGACAAAATATATTTTGCGAATTCGATAAACTTTACCTTATTTGACAAAGACTTGTGCTTCGTATTCGGGTAGATCGATTAGAATCTGACCCTCACCAGCTTCTAGATCGTAGTTACCAGTCCACTCATGCCAAGTGCCATTTTTAGGAAAATTAGGTACAGCATAACCCGCCAAATATTGGTCAGAAAAGTTAGCTACTACAACTACGCGAGAACCTTCATCATTCCAGCGAACATAGGCAATTACCTTAGATTCTGGGTCTTCATGGAAAAATTCGATATTCTCTGTATAGAGTGCATGATTATTTTTCCGTAGATTAATTAAACCTTTATAGTGTGCCAATAAATGCTTGTTATTATCCCCAGCAAGTAAAGTCCAATCAATTTTGCTTGCTTCTTGATTTAGAGGTTGATAGTCACCAAATTCTTCTCCCATCCAAACCATGGGTATACCAACTGCGGTCATTAGCAAAACAACCCCAAGCTTAGCCCTTTTAAAAGCTGCTTCACCCACGATACTACGCTCGCCCAACTCTACCATTACTCGTTGATGGTCGTGATTGCTGAGATAGTTAACTACATTTGTAGCACCTAAAAAGCCCTGACGTTTACAATCAAGAACGTCTTTGAGTTCTTCAGGTTCATAGCGATCGCCACAAATATGAGCTACCACAGTAGAATAAAAACTGTAGTGCCAGCAGCTATCCATTGGCCCTTCGAGGTTAGTAATAGCAGGGTTTTCGGGAATGTGTTCCGCAATGTTGATACAAGGCTTCATCCCCGCCTTTTCTTTGGTTTTTTTAACAATCCAGTGCATAAAATCGTAGTTATCGATTTGTCTGGCTGCATCATAACGAATCCCGTCGATATGATACTCTCCAATCCAAAAATCAACCGTATCCCCTATATATTGCCATGCTGGTTTGATATCTAAGTTTTCGTCGTAATGTTCGTAGTTAAATTCTGGACCCCAACTATTGTCGGGATCGGTAGGAGAATGATGATACCAATAATCGTGATCTATTTGGGTTAAGGGACAGTCTGTATTGGAGTGGTTGTAGATACCATCGATAATTACCCGAATTCCCCTACCATGACATTCATCAATTAAATGCTTTAATTCGTAGGTAGAACCATAATTAGATTCAGCAGCGAAAAAATGTTGTGGACTATAACCCCAACTATACTCTCCAGGGTTTTCTTTGACTGGCATTAGTTCGATCGCATTAATGCCCAAATCCACCAAATAATCTAGTTTTTCGATGACGTGCTGATATTTACCCCGCGCTTTGGGATCGTCTTCTCCGCCAGAAAAGTCGCCAATATGTAGTTCGTATATAACTAACTCATGGTCTGGAGGTAATGGCTGCTCATCATTTTGCCAAACGTAAGTATCGACAATTTTTTGTCCGTCTTTAATCCGTAGGATTCCATTTTGAGTTGGCGGTGCAATATCTATAGCATAGGGATCGACAATGTCTACCCATTCATCTTCTTCTAGAAACCAACTTTTAGAACGAACGCGAAATTTATACTCATATTCTCCGTCTTCTAATTCGATTTTGGTTCTAAAATAACCATCATCGCCCTTCTGCATCTCGACTGGTTCCCAATCAGAAAAAGAACCGATAACAGCAGCTTCTTTATTATATGGAGCAAATAATTTAAATTCTATTAAACTTGTCATCTCTAAAATACCCTAAAAATAAAGAAAAAATAAATAGAAAGTTACCAATGTTAAGTTATTCTATTCGGCAAAGAAACGACATCTATCGATAGTATGACCGAATTAGATTTTTGTCAGGGAAGCTTAACAGCAAAACCCAAACTCTTTGGTTAAAATCACTTCTATGAACCAGCCTTTAACTAGCAAAACCCAAACGAAAATTTGGATAGTAGAAGAAAATAGTGTTTGTTCTCGTTTAGATTATCTGGCAGTAGAAGAACCCTTAGAACTTCGTTTGGTATCTCCTCCGCAAACTATCGCGGTAACTATGCGTACTCCTGGGGCAGATTTCGATCTGGCTGCTGGTTTTCTCTATAGTGAAGGAATTATTCGCGCTCGAGAAGATATTCAAACTCTGAGTTATTGTATTGATTTCAGTATAGAAGAAGAACAACGCTACAATATCGTTAACATTCGGCTCAAAGAAGAATTAGCTCCCGATTTAAAATCTCTAGAAAGACATTTTTTTACTACTAGTGCCTGTGGAGTTTGTGGGAAAGCTAGTATCGAACAATTAAAAGTTAGAGGTTGTCGGCTAATTTCAACAGAAACCAAAGTATCAGCCGAAGTTATTTACAATCTACCCAATAAACTTCGTTCATCTCAAGGAATCTTTACTGCAACAGGAGGTTTACACGCTGCGGGTTTATTTAACTTCCAAGGAGAACTGTTAAAGTTACGAGAAGATGTAGGCAGACATAACGCCCTAGATAAATTAATCGGTTCGGCTTTTTTAGCTGATGAATTACCCATGAGCGATCGCATTGTGATGGTTAGCGGACGCTCTAGCTTTGAAATTTTACAAAAATGTATTGCTGCTGGTGTCCCGATAGTCTGCGCCGTTTCTGCACCGAGTAGTTTGGCTGTTTCTCTAGCTAAAGAATTTGGCCTTACTTTAATTGGTTTTTTGCGAGGACAGAGATTTAATATTTACTCTGGAAAGGAAAGAATTGAGGTTTAAGATAGCTTGAATCTTTATGTTATTTTATTTTTTAGTTTTATAGTTGTAGTATTAAATTAGATTTTTTAGTTAGTAATTACTCACCAAAGCTCATTAGGAACGAGAGATAATGGCTCTACCGAACCTCGGATGTAAAACTGTTAGAAACTAGAAGCTAAAAGTCTTATCCAGCAAGTGTTTTACTCTTTTTCTATTGTATTTTGAGTATTTTAGGCAGCGATCGCTGCCTAAATCCTTTATAGATCAATGGTTTCGCAGGATTATAGCCCGTTAAGTTACATCTTAAGTTCGGTAGAGCCGAGATAATGTTTGGGCTATTGTTACTTAGTAGCGGTATTTTTTGGACAATTACTTATCTTCTAATTATTAGAAAAGGCTATTTTTTTTCGCTCGCCCAGGCTATTCCCTTTAATTTATTAACCTGAGTTCGATATAACTGAGATAGCCAAAATTCTTGTCCAGCTTGGCTTGAGAGGTTTCATGAGCGGTTTTTTCCTTCGGTTTATTGAGAATATTCTCAATAAACAGTCAATAAAGCCCGCGATCGCGCAGTGCCAGCGAAAGCCGATCGCGGGCTTTTTATCATTAACTGAGATTAGTTGACAATAGCCAACTCAGACTATTTAGCTTGTAAGTATTGCTAGATCTAGGTTTCAGATGTTCGCCTTATGTCGAACTCAGGTTTAATTTATTAATAACTTTGCTACTTGACCAAATTGTTAGTGATCCAGCTCCACATCAATAGGCGTATTAATCAATAGAAATTCATCAGTTACCTCTTCTCACCAGACATATGTATTCACAGAAAGAGAAAAAACTGATAGCAAAGCAAAAAACAAAAAAGGATTGAATTTTATGAAAGGTTTTCTATCTTTGAGCTTAACCGCTTTAGCTACTTCTCTTGTTTCTTTTATGCCTATTCAACAGGCTAACGCTAATACTTTTTTAGAAAAACAAATAGACCAAAACACATTAGTTGCAGTTGCTGTTCCCTTTGGTTATAAAAATCATTCTTTAACTATTATCGAACAAGTACCAGGTCAACAACAATGCTGGAGAGAACAAGGTACTTTCCCTGTAACTGTAGATCCTCTGCTACTTACTTTTGATTTTACTGGTAGTTGCAATCGTGCCACCGATACTAATGGTTATTCGATTCGTCTTGACGGTTACGATCGAACTAATTACCAACTTAATATAGTCAAGCGGGATGGGGAACTACATTTAATTGCTACTCATCAAGACCCTCATCAACCAGAATTGTTTATTGGTAGAAGCTACGGTTTACTTCACAATAATCACGATAAAAGTCTCACTAAAATCTTTCTTAATCCTGGTTGGCAGATTACTAAGCGCGTGTATCAGGGTCAAACTTTAGGTCACTTTTACCTTAGCGGAAATTCTAAAGCAATTGCCCAAAATTCTCTCTTTGAAACCGCTCCCAATACTTCGATGTCTGGCCTGTTCGAGTTGAGAGATGTTCTTAAGTTGGTCATTAACGGTCTCAATCAAGGAGGATTGATGAAGCCAAATTTTGTCGATGAGCTTCACTAACTTTTGGCGACAGAAGCGCAAAAGTTGAGAAAGACCGCATAATCCTTCTGGGAATGCTATCTCTTTTATGAGGAAATATGGCACAAAAAAGCAATATTTGCGCTAATTATGCTCTATTTTACCGATATTTAACTAAAGATTCAATTATCTTAATATATAGTTGTTTATCATTTAAATTATCTATAGATCGTACCTGATTCTTCTTGATAAATACAACCAAAACAGTAAATTCCCCCAGTAAAATTAACCATGAGTCACTCCCCATCTACACCAATTCCCCAAGTTAAACCACCACTTCCTTTTACTTCGATGCCAGATCGCTATTGGTGGGAAACTTTATGGTCAAACCCCAAACAAACATTAGCAACTTTAGGCTTAAAACCAGGAATGTCCGTACTAGATTTGGGTTGTGGCTACGGTCACTTCACTATCCCTGCTGCTCGTTTAGTTGCCCCTGCACCAGTAGTGGGGATCGAGATAGATCGCCCTATTCTGGAGGAAGCACGTCACAATTCTTCCAGACTAACTAACTGCTCTTGGCTCCATGAAGACCTTCTCGCCCTCAGGAACTTATCTCTTCCTCAGTTTGACTGTGTGATGATGCACAGCACCTTTCACGGTCTGACCGACCCCATTAAGCTAGTACAGGATATCACTACCTTACTTCAACCAGGAGGCTTTTTCTCTGTCATTAACGGGACTTTGATAATTTTCCCGCTCAAAAAGGGGTGAAAGCCTCACCAGACGCATTCGTCACAAGTTAAGGTTGTGCACCATTTGTCAATTACTTTGTAACATTTTGTTACTAAGTGTCAAAGCTCTTGCTAATTCAGGCTTTTGAGATTTTCCTTCTTATGGCGATCGCGTTCCTTGATAAGGCGATCGCCAGATACTGGCTCCCC
>JAAUYH010165006.1_pt1 | contig 11757 bp, 8 predicted proteins | sample 7278061 | NCBI WGS metagenome assembly JAAUYH01 (sample SAMN14350203, study PRJNA611818) | marine sediment metagenome | isolation source: surface marine sediment (0.6m) | place: French Polynesia: Moorea | collected 2018-08 | reverse complement strand
TGATCGCCCGATCGGCGTTTAACTCGTCGATGAACTACCGGTCAGCGACCGTCTTCGGAACGCCGCGACTGGTAGAAGACCACATTGAAAAACTGCATGCGCTCCGCGTCATCACGGAGGCAACGATACCGGGGCGTTGGGATGAACTGCGCGACCCGCACGTCAACGAAGTGAAGATGACCGGCGTTATCGCACTGAGCATCGAGGCGGCATCCGCAAAAATGTCGGCGAAGATGCCGGATGACGATGAGGCGGACTATGACCTGCCCGTCTGGGCCGGCATCCTGCCATTGCGATCGGCGTTCACTGACTTGCGCGCCGACGACCGGGTTCCTGGTGACATCACACCGTCGGATGCGCTTCGAAAACTCGAAGGAAAGTCGCTATAGCAGGGTCGCGGAGCCCTCCGCCTCCAGCCTGAGCAAGGCCGCCTTGGTCTCGAGACCGCCCCCGAAACCGGTGAGCTTCCCGCTGCTGCCGATGACCCGGTGACACGGGATGATGATCGGGATCGGGTTGCGACCGTTCGCAGCGCCGACGGCTCGAACCGCCTTCGGGCTGCCGATCCGCTCGGCGATATCCTTGTAAGTGACGGTTTCGCCGTAGGGGATCGCCTGCAACGCGTCCAGGACCTGCCGCTGGAACGCGGTGCCGTCAGGGTTGAGCGGCAGTTCGAACGACTGCCTGCGCCCGTCGAAGTACTCATCGAGCTGACGGATAACCTCCTCGAAGGCCGACCGGTCTTCCGTCCATCCGGGGTCCGGATCGCGGCGCATCTTGCCGCTCGGGAATCCGACGACCGAAAGGCCGTCCTCATCGCCGGCGAGTAACAACGGTCCGATCGGCGATTCCATGTAGCAGAATTTCATGACTATCCTCCGGTACTTGTCCGCCACAACAGCAATGCTGCGTAGGCGCGCCAGGGGCGCCAGGCCTCCGACAGATTCTCGAGTTCAGCGGGCTTGATGCGACGACCCAGGCTCTCATCGAACGCGCGCAGCAGGCCAAGATCGGACGCCGGAAATGCATCCGGGTCTTTTAGCGCGCGCATTGCAATGTATTGTGCGGTCCAGTCGCCGATGCCACGTATTTTCAACAGTTCCTGCCGGGTCTCGACAGGGTCGGCGTCTTCGTTGAGAGACAGGTCCCCTTTGACGACCGCTCGCGCAAGGTCGCGAATGCTCTGAATGCGGCTGCCGATCAGGCCCATGTCGTTAAACCTCGCGCGCGCCAGCCGTTCCGGTTCCGGAAAGTGCCGCGTGATGTCTGCATGGCCGTCGAACTGCACGGCATCGCCATAACGCTCGGCGACGCGACCTGCCATGGTTGTCGCCGCCGCCACGGACACTTGCTGGCCCAGGATCGCGCGCACGGCGAGTTCGAATCCGTTCCAGACGCCGGGTACGCGAACTCCTCTCGCGTCCGGAAGCCGGCCTGCAAGCTCGGGATCGCGTTCCAGGCATGCCTCGATCTCTGCGACCGGCGCGTCTACGTCGAACATCGATCGAGCGCGCTGTACGATCGGGAAGATAGCGCTCGTCGGCACGCCGTGAATACTCACAGACAGCGAGCCTGGCTCGTCGTGTCGAACACGGATCAGTCCGTCGCTGCCGGCATGGCGGATGCTTCTTGTATATTCGTTCTGTCCGACGGACTCGACGCCGGGCGTTGCTCGAAAGACGAAGAAACCCAAGGCCTGGTCCCAGTCGAATGGTTCGCGATAGCGCAGACGAACGGTCAGGGCGTTGCCATCGATTTGGCGGCTGCGTCGCCTTGCCCGCAGCTCTCTTGGCGACCGCTGGTACGTCTTCCGGAACTCATCGTTGAAGCGGCGGACGCTCTGGTAGCCGGCCGCGAAGGCGACTTCGCGCAGCGGCAGGTCAGTCTGGTCGATGAGCCGCTTCGCAAAGTGCAATCGCTGCGTGTTCGCGACGGACAACGGGCTCGCTCCCAGGTGCTTCTGGAACAGTCGGCGCAGGTGGCGGGACGTGACCCCGAGTCTCTCCGCCAGCACATCGACGCCGTCGTTGTCCAAGGCTCCGCTCTCGATCAGCCGAAGCCCGCGCCGGACCGTTGTCGACGTCCCCAGCCATGCCGGAGTGCCCGGTGCGGTTTCCGGCCGGCAACGCAGGCAGGGGCGAAGGCCCGCTTCGCTGGCGGCGGCCGCACTGGGATAGAACTCGATGTTCTCGCGTTTCGGCGCGTTCGCCGGACAGACCGGGCGACAGTAGATACCGGTCGTTCTGACGCCTACAAAGAAGCGACCGTCGAAGCGCGCGTCGCGAGACAGTCGGGCCCGCTCGAAAATGGCTTGTTCTGCTGCTGCAATCATGCAATGCAGTATACGACGGTCGAACCGGCAAACTAGCCATATTCGGACCTCTAAGCTCAGGCCCTGGTCCGAGTCTCGTCCCAACAAAAATGGCCGGAGCGCGAAGCGCATCCGGCCATCGTTCGAGCTTTCGCGAGGCGGGAACCCCCGCGCGACGTTGACGACTTACGCAGCCCTGTCTGACGTGTTGCGCTCAGACAGCCACGTCTCGAGATCGTCGGAGCCGCCGATCAGCTGGCCGTCAACGAACACCTGCGGGTACGTCGTCGCATTAGCAACCGCGCGCAGCGTCTGGTCCGTGTAGTCGCGGTTCAATACCAGCTCTTCGAACTCGATGCCGGCGTCGCGAAGCAGGCCCTTGGCCTTCGCGCAGAACGGGCAGCCCGGACGCGAAAACACGGTTACGTCGAGCGGCGCTTCTGCGTTGGGGTCGAGGTACTTGAGCATCGTATCCGCGTCAGAAACGTGGAACGGGTCGCCCGGCTCCTGCGGCTCGATGAACATCTTCTCTACGACGCCATCCTTGACGAGCATCGAGTAACGCCATGAGCGCTTGCCGAAGCCCAGGTCTTCCTTGCCAACCAGCAGGCCGACGCCGTCGGTCAGCTCGCCGTTGCCGTCCGGCAGGAAGGTGATGCGATCAGCATTCTGCGCGAGCTTCCACTCGTTCATGACGAATGCGTCATTGACCGAGACGCAGATGATCTCGTCGACACCCAACTCGGCGAACTTCGGTGCCAGTTGGTTGTAACGCGGCACATGCGACGACGAGCACGTCGGCGTGAATGCGCCAGGCAGCGAAAAGACGACAACGGTCTTGCCGCCGAAGATGTCGGCCGTCGTTTTCTCAACCCAGTCATGATCTTCGCGGGTCTTGAACGTGACGTCCGGCAGTTTTTTTCCTTCAAATGATTCAAACACGTGCTTCTCTCCTTTTAGCTGTTAATCGATAGGTTATTCAGGCCAGCATGCTTCTCAGCATCCAGGCGTTCTTTTCATGTATCTGCATACGCTGCGTCAGCAGGTCGGCGGTAGGCTCGTCGCTTGCCTCGTCAGCGATCGGGAACACGCTGCGCGCCGTCCTGACCACCGCTTCCTGGCCGAGCACGAGCTGCCGGATCATTTCCTCCGCAGACTCGTCTCCACTGCCTTCCTCGATGCTCGTGAGGCCGGCATAGCTCGAGTACGAGCCAGGCGCGCGCTCTCCGAGCGCACGGATTCGCTCAGCGATCTCGTCAACCGCCGTTGCGAGCTCCGTGTACTGCCCTTCGAACATCAGGTGCAGCGTGTTGAACATCGGACCTTCGACGTTCCAGTGATAGTTGTGTGTCTTGAGATAGAGCGTGTAGCTATCCGCCAGCAGCCTTGACAGCCCTTCGGCCAGCTTCTGTCGGTGCCCTTCCGAGATACCGATGTTAACCTGCATGGGAGTGCTCCTTAAGTTTAAGTTACCTAATGTTACGGTTGCGTCGATCGAATGAAAAATGGTTTATTTCGATCATTACAATCGATAAAATGCATGGATGAGGCTTCCAACGACAAAGCAATTGCAGTACTTCTCGGCCCTGGCGGAAACGGGGCACTTTGGACGGGCAGCGGAGCGCTGCTTCGTCTCCCAGTCGGCGTTCTCGAACGCCATTCGTGAGCTCGAGACTCTGCTGGGCGCGCAGTTGGTGGACCGCACCAACCGGCGTGTCACGATAACCTCGGTCGGGAGGCAGGTCGCGATTCAGGCGAGGCTGTGCCTGCAGGATATCGAGCAGCTCGTCGACATCGCCGGCGGGCACCAGAAGCCGCTTGGCGGAGAGCTTCGCCTCGGCGTTATTCCGACGATCGCGCCGTTCATGCTGCCGAAGGTACTGCCCAAGCTGCGGCGACGCTACCCGGACCTGAAGCTGTTCCTGGTCGAGGATCAGACGCAGCGCCTGTATGAAAAACTGATGGAGGGAACGCTGGATGTGTTGCTTCTGGCCTTACCGTTCGAGCTGAAGGGCGCCGACGTTCTGCCGATGTTCGAGGACCGCTTCGCGCTTGCCTATCGACGAGGCTCAGGGCGAATCGACCCCGACGACTTTCGCGTCAGCCAGCTGGAGTCCGACAGTATCCTGCTGCTCGAAGACGGGCACTGCCTGCGCGATCACGCGCTCGAGGCCTGCAAGATTCGCAACCTGCAGAAGGTCCAGAAGTTCTCGGCAAGCAGCCTGCTGACGCTGGTCGAGATGATCGACGCAGACCTGGGCGTCAGCTTCCTGCCGGACATGGCCCGAGGGTCCGCGATGTTGAAGAACACGCGCGTAGAGATGCACGCGGTCAGCGACCGGAGCGTGCGGACTATCGGCCTGGCCTGGCGCAAGGGTTCTGCACGCATCGAGGAGTTTGAGATGCTCGGCGAATTCTTCACAACGCACTTCATGCCCGCCCCCGCCGTCAAGTCAGGCGGATCGCGCAAGAAGAGGAACGGCCGCTAGGACGCCTCTAGAACGGACGCCAGCTCGATGCGGTCGCGACCCGACTGCTTGGCGAGGTACAAGGCCTTGTCGGCCTGCACGAGCAGTTTTTCGTTGGTCTCGCCGTGTTCGGGAAAGGTCGCAACGCCGGCCGAGATCGTGATCTTGATCGGCTTGGTCGCCGTTTCCACACGGACCCGTCGTGCGTCGCGGCTGACGGCGAGAGCTCGCTCCCGAGCCGCGTCGAGGCCTGCGGCCGGCAGCACGATGACAAACTCCTCGCCACCGAAGCGATAGACAATATCCTCGTCTCGCACGGACCGCGTCAGCTGATCGGCGAGCTCCACCAGGACCTGATCGCCAGTATCGTGGCCGTGCTCATCGTTCACCTGCTTGAACTTGTCGATATCCAGCATGATGACCGACACGGGCTGATCGGAGCGACGCGCGCGCAGCAGCTCCCGGTGCAGCGTCTCGTCCAGGAACCGACGGTTGTAGAGCTTGGTCAGCGGGTCACGTATCGAGTCTTCGTGGAGCTGATTGCGAAGTTCGATTCCCGACAGGGTTGGGCCAAGACGATCGGCGATACCGTTCATCAGCGATAGCGTGCGCTCCGCGTCGACTTCGCGTTTCTCCTGTGCCTCATCCACCGGCACGTGCAGTGTCAGCAGGCCGATCGGTCCGTTCTGGGTCATTACCGGGATGCAGTACTGACTGCCCGCGCCGATGCCGTTGTAGTGACGGCAACGCAACGACGCCTTCGAGTCGCTGGACTCGTGGACGACGCCGCGCCGCAGCGCCCAGCAATCGTGCTTCTGTATCGGATGCGAGAGCAGGTCCTGCTCATCACCCCAACTGATCACGCAATCGGAGCCTTCCGTATCGGTGAGGATGTAGAGCGCGCCGCTCTCATTGGGAAACAACACTCGCGCGTGTGCCAGCAGCACGTCATACGCCTCGGGCTTCGTGGCACAAGCCTGCAGATAGCTGCCGAGGTCACTGAGCATCGCATTCTCTTCGTTGAGGCGATTGACCTCGTTGAGACGTACGGTCAGCTCCGTCGTCAGTTTGCTGCGCTGTTCCTCGTTCGCTTTTCGTTCCGTGATGTCGCGGAGCATACCGACATACAGGCGCTTGCCTTCGAGCTTGAGTTCGTTGACGGTCAGCTCGATCGGGAATTCGCTGCCGTCCCGACGCTTGGCGATCAGCTCGCGACCCACGCCGATGATGCGGCCTCGCCCGGTGCGCATGTGGGACTGGATATAGCTGTCGTGTCGTTCGCTGTGTTCGGCAGGCATCAGGTCTCGAACGTTCATGCTGACGAGTTCGTTGTGGCCGTAACCGAAGATTTTGCCCGCGGCGCGGTTGCAGGATTCGATCGTTCCGGTGTGGTCGATCGTTATGATGGCGTCTTCTGCGTTGTCCAGGATCGCTCTGCCCCGGGCCTCGCTCTCACGCAGAGACTTTTCGACAGCGGCCTGGTCGAGACGGCTTCGAACGCTCAGGATCAGGTTGGTGCAGGTCGTCAGGAACGGACGCAGCGAGTCGATCAGTTCCTTGTTGTAGCCGCCCTCGCGGTTGGCGATACCGACCATGCCGATCATCTTGTCGCGATGAAAGAACGGCAGCCCCAGGAAAGCGTCCAGCGGGGGATGCCCCTCCGGAATACCGGCTCGCCTCGGGTCTGTCGATGGGCTGTTTGCGATCACAGCCGCGGCGCTGGTCATGACGCTGCCGAACAGGGACTGCATATTTCGAAACTCGAGTCCCTGCTCTGCGTTCTCTTCGTACAAGGCTCGTGTTTCGTCGTCCCACGCGATATTCGTGATGGCATGGGTTTTCAGATAGGGGCTGCCATCGTCTTCGTGAAACACCTCGCCGATAAAGCCGTATTCGCTATCGGTTAGCGACAACAGCGCCGTCAGCATGCCGTCGAACACAGCATTCGTGTCGCTGGTTATGACGAACTGCGACTGAGCACGCGTAACCGCCTCCAGCAGCTGGACCTCGATGGAGTCCTGCTTATCGCTCGTGTCGGTCGGTGGGTTCTTCATGAATCGCTGACACTCTGATCGCCATCGCAAACGGTCCTGCCACAGCCGGTGACGCCGTTTGACACACAAAATCCTTGCCGCAACCCCAATTCGGTGTTTATTCGCGGCTTCAGTACGGTGTATCGGCTGATTCGTGGCGTTCTTTAAGCCATTCTGCCCAAGCCTGACATTCAGTTAAGATGTCGCGACAGCCACCTCCGTCGCCAGTAGCGGCAGTGTCGGCGACCGACCGCCAGACCAATGATCGGCCGCGGATCCGGTAGCGTTGGCTGAACGTGAGCGTAGTCTCTGACCGGGCTCGGCAACAATAAGAACACCCGACAGCCGTCGAGCTAACAGGGTGAAGAGAATCGTCCGGGGGGACAAAGACGGATGGGAACTACGCTACCGGGCAAGCGCGTCGGCCCTAAGTTCATTGCGGCGCTGTTACTCGCCCAGTTTGTGTTCTTCGTCGCATTGCTGGGACCCGCTATCGTCGGGCTCGGCCTCAAAATACAGACTATCGTGCCCGACGCCGAGAAGACGTCGGCGCTGGGAATCGTTGCAGGATTGGGCGCCATCGTCGCCGTTGTCGCCCACGTCATTTTCGGGCGGCTCTCCGATCGGACCACCTCTCGCTGGGGCCGACGTCGTCCGTGGATCGTTGGCGGGACGATCGTCATGGCAGTCGGTCTCGTTGCGATGGCCCTGTCACCCAGCGTGCCCATGATGACGCTGAGCTGGTGCCTGGTGCAGCTTGCCGCCAATGCCGCACTCGCTCCGTTCATTGCCACAGTTTCGGACCAGGTGCCGCCGCAGCAACGAGCCAGCGTTTCCGCGCTGCTCGGCATCGCGATCAATCTGGGCGTGCTCGGCGGAACCTATGTCGCTGAGATCTTCGCCAATGAGATGCTGTTGATGTTCGGCCTGCCGTCGATCTTCGCGATCGTGGCGATGATTGTGTACGCCATCGTCCTACCTGACCAGCGGCTGGACGAGAAACCGCCGCCAATGAAGCCCACCGAATGGATCAGCACATTCTGGGTCAGTCCTCGCGAGCATCCTGACTTCTCGCTGGTCTGGCTGTCGCGTTTCATGATCATGCTGGCCACATTCATGTTTACGACTTTCCGCCTGTTCTATCTGCAGGATGAACTTGAGCTAAGCGTGGAGGAGGCGCCTGCCGTAGTCACACGGGGCGTGCTGATCTACACGATCGCACTGATGCTCGTCTGCTGGGGCGCCGGCAAGATCTCCGATGCGACGGGCAAGAGGAAAGCGTTCGTCGCCTGGTCGACGCTGATCTTCGGCATCGGCACGGCCCTGTTGGCACACGCCGAGACGGTCGCGCACTTCTATTTAATCGAGGCGTTGCTGGGCGTGGCGACGGGTGTCTACATGGCTGTTGAGCTTGCGCTCGTTATCGACGTCCTGCCGAATCCGGACGATGCGGGCAAGGACCTTGGCGTGTTCAACATCGCGAATGCGTTGCCGCAGACGGTGGCGCCGCTATTCGGCGCGATGCTGTTGGGCGTGGCGGACGCGGCGAACCAGAACTATACGCTGTTGCTTTACACGGCCGGCATTGCCGGACTGATCGGCGCGCTGGTGATTATTCCGATCAAGAAGGCAAAGTAGCGAGGCGAGCGCCGTGACTGGCTGCCGTACAGTAAGACACGGGCCTGGCGAGCTATGTCGATCCGTTTAACGTCGCAGAAACGGCATTCAGCAGCTGGCCCTGCGTGACGGGCTTCATTAGCCTTATGGCATCCTCGTCGACGTCCTCTTCATGCGTATTCGGCCGACTGTCGTAGCCCGTAATGTACAGGAAGCGCATGTGCGGGTGCTGCTCCCTGACTGCCCTGGCCAGTGACGGCCCTTGCAGTTCGCCCGGCATGACGATGTCCGTCACCACGAGATCGAATCGGCCGTTAAGCTTGAGCAGATCGAATGCCTCGTCGCCGCTTTTTGCCGTCTGTACTTTGTGCCCGCCAGACTCGAGCATGCGCCGGATGACCGTTCTAACGTCATCCTGGTCCTCCACGAGAAGAATGAGCGCCGAGGTCTTTTGTTTCCAGGACCCGGGCGCGTCCCCGGACAGGTCGTGGACTGAAGTCTGATCGGCATCGTCGAGCGCCGGAAAGTACAATCGAATCAGCGTCCCGTCACCCGGCGCCGACTCGACCTTGATCGCTCCGCGCGACTGCTTGACGAAACCCTGCACAGTAGAAAGCCCCAGACCCGTTCCCTGCCCGACCGGTTTCGTCGAGTAGAAGGGGTCGAACATCCTGTCCATCGCATCAGTGTCCATACCAATGCCGTCGTCCCCGACGGCGAGCATGACATATCGACCGGGTTCCACTCGCTCCCCGTCATGGCCTGTGAACTCGCGGTCGATTTCAACGTTGGCGGTCGTGATGCTGATCCGGCCGGAACCTGCGACCGCATCCCTCGCGTTGACCAGCAGGTTAACCAATGTACTCTGCATCGAGCCCATGTCGGCCATCGTCAGCCAGATGTCATCCTCGAGCTTCATGCTCATCCGGATGCTGCTTTCTATGGTTCTGCTAATCCACTGTTCGGTCTGGCGAACGACTTCGTTGATGTCGAGTGCGACGGGCAGGAGCTGCGCTTTTCGCGCATAGGCCAGCATATTCTGCGTGAGCTCTGCGCCGCGCTTCGCTGCCATCAGACTGTCTTCGATGTAGCGTGTTGCTTCCTCGCGAGAGAAACCCTCCCCCTGCATCTTCATTAGCAACAATTCGAGATTACCCATTACGACGGCAAGCAGATTGTTGAAATCGTGCGCGATACCACCGGTCAGCTGCCCGACGGTCTCTATTTTCTGCGCCTGGATCGCGACGGACTTGGCCTCTGCCAGCTGGTTTTCGGTCCTGCGAATCGCCGTCAGATCGATGTTCGATCCGGCGACCCTGACGGGCTTGCCGTTCTGGTCGCGAATGACGATGGCATCGCCTTTGATCCAGTTCAGCCTGCCATCCGGCAGCCGAACCCGGTATTCGGCGTCGAAGATTCCGTCCGAACCTTCTGCCAGCGATGCAAAGAACCTTTTCTTGGCCTGGTCGAGGTCGTCCGGGTGCACACTCCTTTCCCAGTCCTCGAACCTGCCATTAAACGCCGACGGCTCCACGCCGTGGAGCTCCCGGGACACGTCGTCCCAGACCAGCTTGCCGCTGGCGATATCGTAATCCCAGATACCGAAACGCCCGGCTCGCTTCGCAAGACTCAGGGCATCGTTGACGCGGTCAACCTCAGCCGACTTTCTCACGAAAATCAGGACGAGGCTGATGCACGCGATCGAATAGGCGACCGACAGTGTATTGGCGACGAAAATCAACGGCAGGTCATCGACGAGCCATCGCAACGCTCGCTCGAAAGGCTGGATCAACACGAACATCGACGCCGCGCCACACAGCGAGGCGAAAACGGTTATCAGAGTGGCCCGCAGGCTCGGCAGTTTCTCGACCAGCACGACGCGAAAGTGTCTGAGCGCCAGCCCCATCACTGCGTAGACAAGGTAGACCGCCACCCCCGAGAACGTGAAGCTCCCGCCGACGAAACCCCGCGCGGCGGCGCCCATCACGCCGGCAATGGCAGCGGCGATAGGACCGCCGACAATGCCCGACAGAATAACGGGGCCCGCCCTGGCATCCACGGTAGCACCGTCCCCGAGCGTTACCGGCACGACGGTTACGAGTGCGGCCGTCAGGCCGAAGCAGAGGCCGAACAGAATGTTGGCCGTCGCCTGCCTGACGTAAGACCGATTGTTCTCGAGGAACAGAAAGGCGAGCCCCATAAAACTCAGGAGCAGTATGTTCTCGGCAATCTGCAGAACAACGGTCATTTCCCGCCGGGGCCTCGCTGGTACGTTGTTGGCAGAGACTCAGGCGCCCGTAGTCGGACCGCACGCCGATATGGTAATGATCGAACAGGGTCAGTTTAGTGCGTAGCGATAATAAATCCAGTGGGCAGGCAGATCCGATCCGCTAGCTCTTGCTGCAAGACGATATCCGAACGGTTGAGAACTTCAGCGTATTGGAGCTGCGAATGCTGAATGCGCCGTTGCCGTCGCCATCGAAAGGCAACGGTCAAAGCCCGGGCGATCGAGGTTAAGGAAAAGGGTCGAGCCATCTTTCGGTGACTCGACCCTGTTTCATGTCACACGTTTTATCCAGTCGCTCGTTCTGACACTGGTGCCGCTAGGGAATCTCCCCACCCGGCGGTATCGGCGGGTCCCATGGATCCGGTGGCGGTGGTGGTGGCGGCGGTGGCGGCGGCGGCGGTGGTGGCGGCGGTGGCGGCGGCGGTGGCGTTCCGCCCCCACCTCCAATCGGTTGGGCAATCGGGCACAGCGGCCAACGAAAATCGGCGGGATCGCCCCAATAGTCTCCCCACGCATACAAGGTCACCGTACCTTGTGTCATGTAGCTCTTCAGACCCAGCCGGCTCTCGGCGATGACGCCGCGCAACAAGCCTGCTGTCATGTGGGTCCGGTCGAGTCCCTGGTAGTACACATCGCCCGCGCCATTGAAGATGCGATAGCGCTTCGCGTTCGCGACGGGCTGCACGGTGTAGTTCGGGAAGCACGGCGCATTGGCTTCGGCACGCCCTTCGAACTTCGACGGCGCGTCGTGGAACGCATCGAGGACGACCAGGTGCTGCGACCGATAGACGCGCAGCCGCACATTGACGCCACCGAAGATGCTTGCCCAGTCGGTGCCGACGAAGTCTTCCAGCGCCTGGATCGCCTCGGCCTCAATACTTCCGACCGCGGCGACCGCGTCGGCGTAGTAGCCGTTGAGCTCGTTGATCAGGTAGTTCCTGAGACCCGGAAGATTGACAGTGAGGTAGTTCGACAGATCGAAGTTCGCGCTGGCGAGCTGGCTCAGGGTCATCGTGTCGAGCTGCGGCAGGTTGATCGCGA
>JAAUYH010187167.1_pt1 | contig 11758 bp, 4 predicted proteins | sample 7278061 | NCBI WGS metagenome assembly JAAUYH01 (sample SAMN14350203, study PRJNA611818) | marine sediment metagenome | isolation source: surface marine sediment (0.6m) | place: French Polynesia: Moorea | collected 2018-08 | reverse complement strand
TACTTGTCTTATGACTTGTGCTGGTAAGATTTTAAAACTTTTACATTAAATTTTTTTTTAATTTTTTTCATTTTTTCTGCTAGTAGTTCCTCCTCCTACCCGTTTCAGAGTAAGATGACATGTTGGATATATGTTTCACATGCAACATGGGCAACATGTACAATCAGAGGAACTACTCACAGTACTAGTCTGGGAATGAGTAGGAAACCTTTTCCTTTCATGTTTTTTCCTAAATTTCTTCCCTGGCATTTTTCTGCCAGTAGTTCCTCCACCTTCCCATTTATGAGTAAGTTGACATGTTGGATATATCTTTTTCATGTAAGCTAGACATAATCTATATAAGTGGTGGAACTGTTCTGTTATAATCGCATGATTAACTGCAAGTTTGGGAATGAATACAATGTTTCATTGCATATAGATGAATCATTTGAGATACACTTACGCATATTTTTTTAAAGTTGCAATTGGTTTATCATACCAAAAAGGACTTGTAATGGTCAGAAATATACTGGCATTGGGCTAAATCCACAATTACAATTGAACTGTCATGCCAAAAGGGACTTGTAGTGGTAAGAAATGTATTGAAAGTTATATGTATTGCTACTTTAAATTATAGTTGAATTGGCACACCAAAAAGGACTTTTAGTGATCAGAAATGCAGTAGAAGCTATGGACATAGCTATATGATTACTTTTAGTTACACTTGACATGCCAAAAGGATGTTCACCTTTGCATTCAGCTACAATTGGATGATCACAGAAAAAGGGAATTGTGCTTATCAGAAGTGCACTAGAAGGGACATAATTATGTAGTTACCTCTGGTCAAAATTTGGTTGTCATGCCAATATGGAATTGTAATGGTCTGAAATGTATTGGAAACTACATGTATAGTTACTGTAAGTTGTACTTGACTTGGCACACCAAAAAGGGATTGTGGTGGTCAGAAATATAGAAGCTACATACATGGTAAATTTTAGTTACACTTCAAGATGTCAGAGATGTATTGAAGGTTACATCCATAGTTGTATTTGGTTACAATTGGGATTTGTAATGATTAGAAATTAATGTACTTGATAGGACTTGTAATGTGCAGAAATACACTGCTCAACTTGAGATATATATAGCTTCTGTTATGCAAAAAGTAAGTTAGTTTGCCATCTATGCATTTTAAGAAACAAATTTAACTAAGGATTGTTTCACTTTTGTTATAACTTTATTTGCAGAGGCAGACAGTATTAAATAATGACTTCATAATCCATTCATAACATAAGGTGTTAATAAGAAACAAAAATATATTTATAACAAGCAGAAATATTTACTTCCTTATATATAATAAATAATGAAACTTTCAACCACTATAAACTGTCAGAATTGCGCCACACAACAATGTAATTAATCAGAACTTTCATAGCCTGTCAATAATGCATCACCTAACTTTTTATTTTGACATATAACCCTGGTAGCTTGTCTGACACAGCTGGCCATTTAGGCTAACACACAGCTTGACCATTTAGGTTGACACACAACTTGACAAATTAGGCTTACATACAGTTTGACACTCAGTCTGACATACAGCTTGAACATTAAAGCAGACACACAAGTCGACATTTGGTTTACATACACTTTGACCATTCAGATAGACACACAACTTGATCATTTAAGCTAACACACAACTTTCCAAGTTTGGCTTACACTCATTTTGACTAGTGTGACACACAGCTTGACCATTTAGGCTGAAATACAACTTGAAGTTAGGCTTACATACAGTTTGACAAATTAGGCTTACATACAGCTTGACCATTTTAAGCGGACACACAACTCGACAAATTTGGTTTACATACAGTTTGACCATTCAGATTGACACACAGCTTGATCATTTAAGCTAACACACAACTTTTCAAGTTTGGCTTACACTCATTTTGACTAGTCTGACACACATCTTGACCATTTAGGCTGACATACAACTTGACAAGTTTGCCTTAAACACAGCTTTATCATTCAGTCTGACACACAGCTAGACAATTTTTCCTTACACACAGTTTGACCATTTAGGCTGACATACAACTTGACAAGTTTAGCTTATACATAGCTTGATCATTTAGTCTGGCACACAGCTTTACAATTTTGCCTTACACACAGCTTGACCAGTTTGGCTCACACAGAGTTTGATCATTCAGATTGACACACAGCTTGATCATTTAGGCTAACCATGCTAACACACAACTTTCCATGTTTGTCTTATAAATATTGTGACTAGTCTGACACACAGCTTGACCATTTAGGCTGACATACTTGATCATTTAGGCTAACACACAACTTTCCAAGTTTGGCTTACACACATTTGACTAGTCTGACACACAGCTTGAGCATTTAGCCTGACAAACAATTGACAAGTTTGGCTTACACACAGCTTGACCATTTAGGCTGACATACAACCCTGACAAGTTTGGCTTATATTGGTACATAGCTTGACCATTCAGTCTGACACACAGCTTGACTATGTAAGCTGACACACAGTTTGACTATTAAGGCTACCATACACAGATTTGTGCTTCAGTGCTTCAATATCACATACAATATAAGCACGAATAATGTCAAAAATATGTCAAGGAATATATTTTCATAGTCTAGCCTAGTAAAATATTTCTAATGTCTGAGCACCAATTATCTCTACAATGATGAAACACTTTATATAATACACTTGTGCTATCCACAACACATAATGCTCTGCTTTTGGCATGGTGTGTCTACTTTGTGATTCAGACTTAGCAATAATCCATGACAGAAACTACTCCTGTATTGTACATTTTACTAAATTTTCCTACACTAAAAAGCTTTTGTAAAGTTTAATACCACCTTACTCTTGAGTATGCATAATTACCGTAGTTCGCCGTCCAAGCGCCCATGGGAGCTTAATTGGGATTTTTAAAAGTTTGGGAGGTGGGCTTTTACACGAACATCAAATAAAGAAGGAAAAAAATTGAGATTTTCCAAAGTTTGGAGGTGGGCTTTTGGACGAGTTTGGGCCCTTGGACGGCAATGTTTTGTCAATATTTACCTGTGATTTACAGTTTTCTGTAACTCAGCAAATATAACAAAATCATCAGCAAACAATAATTTACAAAGTACATCATCATAAGTATAAAACCAATATTAAAGTTTTTACTAACTTTAAGCCATTTGGAAATAATCAAAACACAGTCTGCAATAACATAACACCTTGTTTGATGCAATTTTCTGTAATGGAAAGGGACAGATTTGTCACAATTCCAATATGACATGCGTGTTTCACATTTTAGCAGATGTGTTTGATGTATGTCACATTTGAATTAAGACACCAATCTGGCACCTTGCCTTACTGCTCAATATCATAAGAATTTAAATTTACTCTCAACACAGGCTGGTTTATACAAATCCTTAATACACTTACAAAGTTTGCCATTAATGATATCATTCACCAACAAATACCACTAACATATATAAAAGTGACTGGACTTACCAATACCTGGGGTCACTCTTGTGTGTCTGGTCATACTAGCCACTCAAATGCATAACAAAAAGAAATATCAACACAGAGTTTGAACCAATAACATCTTCCTGACAATGTTGTCAGTGACATACAAACACCGTCACATGCTCTCAGTGGGGAACCATGTGTAACATGTTTTGAGAGATCACCTCTACTATTACGAAACTGTGGTCTATCAGTCTGTGGAGGTGTGTTACTTTACTAAGAAGTGTCTGGAAAGGCAGTTATAAAACATTAGAAACATGTGCAGTCTCTCATAAAAGTGGTGTCACTGTATTAATATTAATTATCATCATCTGATGGTACATCTTCATCATCCATGACAACATTGGCATGTATCTGATCCTCACTCTCATTTTCTAGGATTTCAAGTATCTGCTGCTGCGACATTGTGGATAAGTTGATCACAAAATCTGAATGTGTTTCTCTTTCATCACTGCATCCCATTCTTTCAAAATACGTTTTTTCAAAATCAATATTTTCACCAAGGTGGTGTTCAATGGCATATTTCAATATACTTGCACGTTCTTCAACAAAAAGCAACTTGTTGATAATTAGTGTCTGTGCACCCTTATTGGAATTATGCATATCCAGAGCATGTTGCAACTTACAGTGAATCTCCTTATACCACTCCATGAGGGTTAACATCTCCACCCTAACTGCACACTCTTCTTCGTGTGATCTTTGTTTGTTGCAGTGTGCTTCTATGATAGCTTTTTTAAGTCTATAAGGCACTTCATCTTCTTCACCAGGTACATCACTGTAGAAGTCACTGCAGGGGTCCTTCACTTGCTCAAACATGATTTCATCAGGTGTGTTAATGGTGTTATATGAGTCCAACATTTTGTAAATGTTTTGATTTACAACTTTTATCTGCTTGGAAAATCTCATCGCCTGTTGTGAGCCATCTGTAATGAATAATACAAAATAAATTCATTCTTTATATTTTCATTTTTATCAAACAAAGGACTGCTGCCTTGACCAGAAGGAAGATTTATTTAACTCCCCACATTTAATGGATTATTTGTCATAATATAAGTGATACAGCTAATCATGCCAGTTGTGGTACCCACAACTAGGAATTTATAATATATATATTTTACTTGTCTGACTATCATTATCAAGGGAGAGAGCAGTACCAAAGACAATTTGATATTCATAGTTTGTTCTACAAATAATTTTTGTGCATATCTCATATCATAACGATTTTTGTGTTCAAGCAACAGTATTGTAATCCATAGAACATACTATTTGTTTGATGTACTTTAAATGGAAAGCCTTCCTTATGATAAAGGTCTATGGTTGAAATGTGTCACTCTTTAGCCTAGTCTTGCAAAGCAGGACAAAAGCTGAGATAGGGAACAAGTAAATTTATTACATGTATTACAAATTGCACATTGTGCAGTAATGATTTATGACTGAATGTAAAAAGTGTTTGCCAAAGCATACATTTAACTCTGAAATGAGGATTAAAGAAAAATCCGGTGATATGAGTGTATTGGCACCAAAGGCAACAGAAGAATATGCTTACTCTTTACCTACAGTACTGTACCATAACAGCTCCATATTGCAAAATTTCACAAATCACATGTGAAAACGATATTGGGTCTGCCATTTCATACAATGCAACTGTTAACAGCATATCAGATATTAATTTTCCAAAACTTACGGGCTTTCTGTCTGCAGTTGATTAGCTGTTTTCTCTCCATGGCTTCTCGGTGTAACTTTTTACACAGGTCCTGCTTCTGTAAATTCTTAGCTGAAGCTAATGCATTGATAAATCTTTCAGAAGAGGGATTCCAGCGATTGCGAATTTGATTTTTTTTCTCAATCACGGAGATTTTCTTTTCCAAACTGAAATATAAAAACATACATAAATATCTTACAAATCTTATTAATGAGGAACACAAAGACTATATTATAAGGACTTTCCTACACTTATCATTTTCAACAGGTTTGTAAGAATGACCAAAACTTGTGAGCCTAAGGGATGATTTTTACTCCTATGATCATGCACAATAGGTTAAAATAAATTTTCATTCAGCTCACATTATTATTTGCTATGAGAGCAAGAGCAATATATGTCAAGTCCAAAACCAAAATAGAAATGGAAATCCCATATTCATTTAAAATAAAACAGCTTATGTGCATGTTTGGCAACATCAACACTTGGTCAGGGCAACTTATTTTCAAAATTAGCTGTGTCCTCTCCAAGAGACCTATTTTAGGATCACAATGCTACTCATGGGAAATTGCCATGAGTGGTAAAGATGCTTAATTATGATGACCATCAATAAGGTTCATTTTCTGGCATTATAACACAATTTGGACCATCGACCTAGGGTTTAGATAGGTTAGTTACCCCGATATTTAGCTAATCAAAACCACACACAATGGCCTGCAGACATTCTGATAGGCTCTCACTGGTAGCCTTATCTGGCCCAATGTAAATGGCCCTGGCCAAACAAATGGAACAGGGGCCCAGGTGCATCAGGGCTATCCAATTAAGTCCACCCACACTTATACATTTCCAATCTTTTGATATTTGTAGCTCATACATACCTTTCAAGTTCTTTTTTCAATTTAATTTCCTCGGGCTGGATAGGGTGATCGATAACATGTAATCTGAAATATAAAAATAAACACCAGCTAAAAAGTATGTTACAGATATTGTTGTCAGCTATACTGCAACTTGGTCTGCAGTCGTTCCTTGCAATCTACTTGGAAGTAATGAATTTTGACTTTTGTGGTGTTTTGGGCATTCTATATTTTCCTTTGGAGAAAACTCCTTCAACCCGTTAACAAGTGCCCCAGAGTATGTGAATCCTGTGCCATTACATTTCATAATTTTCTAAGGAATCAAACAACTCTGTGCTGTGATACTGACAATTTCTGACTGGGTAACTTACACACTGAACAGTGTTTTACCTGAGGCTATTCCACTTGTTGAGACTTGTGACATACACCTGTTCCCATGTGTCACCTGCAACAGTACAAAACATGAAATGTAGCAACATATTCTATGAACACTCCAATAAGCCATATAACATATCATGCTTTCTGTAGTACTTTCTCAAAAGTGAAATACAGTGTAATAGTCTATGTGTCAAGACCAAGTACTGTATTTTCTTTCATTCAACAAAGTCAAAACAATTTTATATCCATTGTCCTGATATCAGCTTAAATCAGAACTGAAGTGTGCCTCCTACTACCATATTCATCTGGGTTAGCATCCATGGCCATTGACTGGCTCATGTGTAAAAGTGTGGAGGAGGGGGGGGGTGAACCCAAACATTATTAAAATTATAGAAAGATAAAAAAAATGAAATTTTCAAGCGAGTGGGGGTGGGCTTTTACCTACTGCAGTAGACATGGGCTGTAACATCCGGTGAATATGGTAAATAAAGATTATATACAAAAATATTACCTGGTACCTAATTGTATCATGGGAAAACATGGCAAAACATTAAACTGCAAATAATGACTACACTTTTCAAGCTTTTCTGAAACATCAATAAATGTAAAGTATAATTACCATCAACAGTTTTTCTACGCTTGGGTTTACTGTAGTATGTTTCTTCCTGGTCCATCCAAACTTGCACAATATCTTCAGAAAAGTTGATACCCAGATCTAAATGTAAAGAAAAATGGTCACTGTTGAACATGCAATTTGGTGTGTGTGGACTTTCTAGAGTGTTATTTGATGTTGCTCAGACAAAAAATGCTTATGGTAAGTTTATATACCAGAAATGGAGAAATCATCTACTTTTATGAACAGCACAGAAATCTAGTAGAACATTTAGAAATGTTCACAAATGAAGTTAGTGATCATATTCAATTTGATAGGACAGGCATCCTATGCATGTTTGTGGAATACCTGTTTCATTTGTTCTTTTTTTTTTAAAAATGACACCTTGATAATGTGCCAGATTCTTAATTGGGCAAATATCTTTGTAATTTTCAGAAACACTTTGGGTCTAAAATTATACTTGTAAAGAAGCGTCAGAATTGGTCTCTAAATCACTGGGTGTCCTCTCTTGAGACCTTTGACATTCACATTAAGAGTTGAATAGAAAAAAACACATTTTCACATTTTACCTAGGTGGCATGCAAGAGTGTTACACATTTCAAACATGCATATTGTTCTGTATTAAATTATCCAGATTCATGCACAAGTTATACAAGTCACTTCACTTTCAGGCTGCTATGCTGAAAACATCTAGATACCCACACTCTATAACATAACAGAACATGTTCATACCATCCGTAGCTGAAGCTGGTACCATAAAGAAACTCTTTGCTGGTACAATAACCACTATTCAAAGACAAAAGAAGGAAATTTGTTGCCTACACCAGTAATCCATAAGGGCCTAGTGCCTGGCAGTATTTGACACATCATAAATTATGGGTGTGACTAAACAGTTACCTGGTGATATGGTGACAATATGATAGTTGTACATAACCTTTATCTTAAATTATGGTCATTTTGGTATAATTTGTGAACAGAGATAAAACCACATGCCACAATGAGTGGCAACAAAGTTTCACAGTTGATAGAATTGAGCAGCAGAGTGGTGGTCTAGTGAATATTAAGACATAAAGCAAAGTCTACAATATATGTACTGCATCACACCTACAAGACATTAGTGTACTACAATTCTGAGTTATTGTACTATAAGTCATTGTGCAATATTTACTAAAGTTGTCATCAGTTATTTCATTTCTTTGATATCTTCTTTCGGTGAATGGACATTATTTACATGCAATGAACTATTAGTGTATAGTGAAATGCTTGGTTATGCTTATCCAAGAAGTATCTCCCAGTTCACACTATAGCTAGCAGGATACTTATGAATTGTATGAGTGAGTCAACCAGTCAGTCAAGCCTGTGTGCACAGTAAAAATAAGCAAAATACATAAAGCAAGGACCACCCAATTCAGTTTTACCAAGATTGTGAGTCAAAACTGGCATAACAGGCCAAAAAGTCCTCTTAATAGACATGTGTTCAAATCTCAAAGAAGATTCTCACATAGAATATATTTACTTATTGTGCAGAACAAGCATGTTCAGAAAGAGCAGCAGTACAAAAATGGTAGGAGATGCCTATTAGAACTGGGACTCTGTGATGGTGAATTCCATTGTTTTCATCTGTTATGGTGAAAATGGTCACATCAATAGACTAACAGTTTTGAGACAAAAATGAAAGAGAATGATAACTGACACTTGGAAAATAGCTGTACACAAGTTTTACATAGTTACCGTATATGTGAGCATTTGAGCGATGTATCTTTTGTGCACTTTGGTATTTGCGGAATGACAAAAACATCAGACCACACGTTCAATCTGTCAGGTTTGTTATCATAGATTAATGTCTCTCCCATATATAAGTTTGATTAGATTATTTTAATATTTATTTTGAAATTCGCAAAATATACTGTCTGCCTTATATATGAGTATATATGGTAAGTGCTACAATGAAAAATAATTGAGCTTTATTAGTCATTGCATCAAAATTATCAGACACTGTAATACCCAGGATGTATGACATTTCCAATACTAGTATAATCACAGTACTAAAGATGCAGCACTGGCCTAGGCATGCCTCAGGTAACTACAGTATGTCATATGTATGTTTTTTCTATTTCAAAATACCTGTAACCAGTTTTATATTTTCACTGTACTCCTTGTCAGACACTGAAAATAATTCCTTTGCCCTGTTTAGCTTTCTAATAAGGGCATGGACTGAAATAAAATATCAAAGCTCATCAAATATTGGTCAATGTCATACAAAGCAAAAATTCAGCTTTGCACTCGGGCTGATACAGGGCACTCGGTGGTTGATACAGTGACTGGTATGGCTCAAACAGTGTGATAACATATAAATACTGATTACATTGAGTACCATATATGTCTATTGTTAATGGTTTTTAAACAATTTGTAATTGATATTTTCATAAATAGAGTAAAGAAGAATGTTCAGTCAGCAAATACCAGCTACCTACAAGTATCGGGTACAGTTATGGTGGCAATATTCATCCCAATGTATGCAAATCACCTATAAGTCTAGAACTGAGGGGAGAACATGTACACTAGTGAAACAACTCTCCAATAAACAATAATTATTACTATAACATCAAGTACATAATGGAATGAGATGAAATGAGATGCCCATTGTTGGACATTTTATAAAACTAGACAACTGAACACCAATATATAGTGTGAAGTGACAGTCATAGCACTACACAGGGTAATATAGAGGCTAGTCATAAGATTCACAAAATCACAGATTTCTTATCAATTACCTGATTTTTGTCCACAATTTGTAGTTAATTCTATGTAGATGTAGTGCTTACACGAAATAAGCATAGTTACAACATGTAAATTTGAATTTGACGGACTCAAGGAGGGTTGGAAGATTTTTGCCAAATGTAAACAAAGACACAAATGGCAAAATCTTCCAACCCTCCTGGAGTCCACAATATGGAAACAGACATGTTGTAACTATGTTAATTTCATGTAAGTGACTATGTCAACAAAGAAACACAAAATGTTATGTCACATTCAGCTTTACTGGCATCCAAGAGGATATTGCAATATGGACAACCTGTAGTGCTCACTGGTGCTACACCACTGAAAGAGCAACCACAGTCATTCCTTTGCTGCCATTGGACACAGAATAAGTATTTATTTTATTGTGAATATTCAGAGCTACATATCATGTGTAATAAAATGTAAAATTAAACAACTGAGGTCATCCTACCTGCATCATTGGTAACTTTGGATCCTTGAAAGAGGAGTACATGCACAAGAAGGTCATGGCGATGTACTGGTGACATCTCTCTTGTCATTTTGGCAAATCCATCCAAGTAGCTCCACATACGCTCTGTATTTTCTCCATCCACCAGTCTGAAACCTTTCTTTCTGTTGGGAGCATACGTAACCTTGATGAGGAATAAATAATAAATATGTCATGTGCACCACTACTTTTCAAGCAATACACATTTCTTCATTTCTCTTGAATCTAAATAAACTGAAAACCGGACCTATTGTATACTGTAATACTGGAAACCCTGACTTTGTATTTAATCTCACTAGACAAATAACTGTGACATTATAAATCACGTGAGCATTAATATTGACTATGTTTATTGACCGACTATATAGTGAGTTTTTGACAAAAGTGACATGCCTGGCAATGTAAACTCTATACATTTCAGATTATGCTGTAATACAGTATAAATATCAACTTTTGCAAGCATTTATGATAAAATTATAATAGACACTAATAGACAAGACTGGTGGCCATTCTTACTTGACACTTGGTATTGTGTGCATATCCATGGAACTTGGGAACAGCAATATCAACATTTTCTAGGAGTGATGGAGAATGTTTCTGAAATGAAAAAAGAGTGCTAATTTAGCATGCGCTGTAAATTATAATACTGAGAAAGACTTATATATGATGGTAGTAAAATATGACGGAAATGACTAATGGGGTACCATATTCGCTGTAATGAGCGCCCCTGCCCATATTTCCCAGCTTATAGAGCTGATTTTTCTGAACATGGTAGTTTTTAAAGTTAGTTTCTATCTTGTTTTGTTGCTGAGATATTGGCATTTTAAGTTTTGCATGTGTGAAAAACTCATTAAAACTTAAGACAAGCATATTTCCACAACAAAAAATGATAGAAATATTTAAAGACTGGTAAGTTCAGCTAATTATCAGGAATCTGAAATTGATTAGTCCAAATAATTCTGTACGTGCCCAGGGCACTTATTATGGTGAATACAGTATATGCTTATAACGGGATTTAACTATAACAGACCAGACCCCTTACTGTCCATGGAGCCATTCTTTCACACAACAGGGTACTACCAGTTTTACCATCATGATCTTCTGTATGCCAATGTTTATGCATCTGTGAGTGTTATGAAATCTTGTGATGGGTGTTAACCCACATTTAAGGTGTAGAGATATTCTGGTAGCATCCAATTAGCATGACAAGGTGAACAAAACACATGTGCTGAGATCAACTGGCAAAGTGGAGGATGCTTTATTGGTAATCAAGACTTAATGATGTTAATGTTATGTTAATGTTAATGCATTTCTAAAGTGCACTAATATCATTGCAAATAATTGTGAGTGAGTGAGTGAGTGAGTGAGTGAGTGAGTGAGTGAGTGAGTGAGTGAGTGAGTGAGTGAGTGAGTGAGTGAGTGAGTGAGTGAG
>JAAUYH010016257.1_pt1 | contig 11758 bp, 8 predicted proteins | sample 7278061 | NCBI WGS metagenome assembly JAAUYH01 (sample SAMN14350203, study PRJNA611818) | marine sediment metagenome | isolation source: surface marine sediment (0.6m) | place: French Polynesia: Moorea | collected 2018-08 | reverse complement strand
GCAGCTTTCAACGCAAGACCCCCCAGCAATAAAGGAACACCATAAAATAGTCCTGCGAGATTCAAAGTAGCATAATCCAGGGCATAAGCAACAATGCCTACAACAGTTAAAATACTACCTACCGTTAGTCCCACAAGAGCCAGAGGAATTTTACGCAACATAAATTAAGCTAAAATTTATCTAATTGTATATATTTGTTAATATTACTATTTTTGAGTTCCCCTGAAACTAATTAAGGAAAATGGATAAATCTACAATCAAAGCCCGAGTTCAAACCATTGCCAGTAAAAGGCAAGTATTAATCGATCTCCTCGAAAATCCCAGTATTGGTACTCTCAGAGTAGATGTTGACCAGGCATTAGAAGAATTAGATGAACTCATTGAAGAATGCGAAGAAACTTTTCCTGATTAAATTCGGTGTTGCTCTTATTGGGACTTAAACAAAATTAAGCCCAATTAACCCCTCAACTTCTTTATTGGTTAAAGATTGAGAATTAAATAAACTCCAGAATTATGAGACTTTTTTAAAATTTTAATACCATCGGCATTAAAGGTTTTAAATCTAAAAATCTTTTTTGATTACCATAATCAAAAGTTAGTTCTAACAAAGAATGTTTTCCATACTCAATATCTAAAAGGTTTTGAGCGCCAAGACCGACTAAGGGAACAGTTGGAATATGATCACTGATTACCTTGAGTTTGATACGAGTTAATTTTCTCATTCCTAAGCTAGGATGCTTAATCTGTTCTGCGATCGCTAAAGTTCTATTTAGTCTATTACGCTGAGCCTCATAATCGGACAAAAAATAGCAAATAGGCTCTTCTGGTTTGGCTAAATTAAGAGGGCAAAAACGCAGCAATGGTTCAGATATTGGCGCTTCATCTACTGCTATGGATTTAATGGTTGCAGGGACAGAATGCTGATAGTTAGCGGTGGAATATGAAATTCCCAAGCCAAAGGGCGAAGCTCCTGTTTCGAGCCAATTAACCCGAGCCCGAAAATTAAATTCTGTGTTTATATCAGACTTATCTAAATGGCTTGTTTCCTCAACCCAAAACATCTCTAGATAAATATTCTCAAAGAAGATCAGGGTTGAAACTGTTCCTTGTGCTGGATTATTCTGGGGCTCAGTACAGTTAAGTCCCAGTGTCCTCAAAAACGGAACAAGCTGTCTGCCTAGGGCCGAAAAAGCAAAAATATAATAGATCTGATAGAGTTCTGGGACTGGTTTTTTCGGAAAATGATGAGCAATCGAAAAATTATACTTCATATGAAATCTCACACATAGAGTTAAAGTCAAAATACTATACTTGAATTATTTTTGTATTTCTTATAGGATGAATCGAATCCATCACAGAGCAGGTTGAAACCTACAAGGTATAAGCTGTAAGCTTTTTCAATATCTTTTAAATTGTATTAAGAACAAAGGAGAAGAACCTTTAAATATAAACGAAGCTAATTCATCCCCGGCAATATATTTGGAGAAAACTCTATTGGCGATCGCGTAATATAGTAATTTTGAATTCGCCAACAGTATTAATAAAGAACATCCCCTGGGCGTAGGGGCGCATCGCGCTGCGCTCCTACTAATAAATCCGCTCAAAACCTGGTATCTATATTTCAAGATTTCAAGCAATCACCTCAGTAATTAGAAAGTGAATGTAGTTCTAACTACGCCGACTAGACCATTTTTCTCAAATGAATCACCATTAGGTTTGGAAATCCAAATTAAGCCAGGAGTCACAGAAATATTGTCATTGAGTTGATACTTATAGAATCCTTCAACATGGACAGGATTATTATCAACTCCTCCTTCGTAAGGTTGTACCCCAGCAATGATCCCTGCTAAATTTCCTTCTTTCCAAAGATCAGGCATGGCAATTCCCAGACCATAGGACCAGATATCACTATCGCTAGAACCTGTCACAGCGTTAGCTTGTGTCCACATACCAAAAGCATTAAGTGCTAATCTAGAATCTAACAAGGTCCAAGAAGCTTGGAGCCCAACGGAGTCAGTAGTTACTGTCCTACCACCTAAAGGATTAATAGCACCAGGCGTTCCTACATTTAAGTTAAAAACGCCAGAAAGGTCAGTATCCCGATTTTGGAAATAGCCTCGAACATAGGTAGCTGCCAACTGAATATTATCAGTAGCGTCAAAAGTTACTTGACCTAAAGCCGCAAAATCACCGTTGAACAGACCATTTCCTTGAGAAGGATCAAAGGATTGATCGCCAAAATAGCCAGCACTGATAGTCAACCTGTCAATAGGTTTGTAGTTCAAACCAAGACCCCCACCTTCAGGAAGGCCAATCTTGTAAATAGGACTAGATTCACCAAAACTAGATAGAGCGGCAGTCGCACCAGTTAAACCATCTAGGTAAGGGCTAACTGTGGGCACGAAATCCTGCCAGATACCGCCATCAACAGGTATATAAAAATCGAACTGATCGCCAATGGGGAAATAGTAAGCTAACTTACCAATTTCAATATCGTTATCGTTGGGTTTAGTTTGATAAGTTGTAGCAGCGTTTTCAACACCGTTAAAAGCTTGGGCATTAGAAGCATCCAAACGAGTTAATAGCGAGTCTCGACCGGTAAAGCTGGAAACAAATCCTAGACGAACCCGATCTTGAAATACTGCTTGGTTGTCATTATCAGAGGTAAATTCTTGAGCTAAACCAAACACTACTTCACCTTTAAGTTTGGTAGTAGTAGAGAATTGGTGATCTTCTAGGAAAGCAATCCGACTTTCTAAGTTATCGACTCTACCCCCCAAAGCAGCTAGTTCGGCTTCAAATTCTTGAAGTAGACGATTTATGGTTTCTATGTCTTCCCTAAGTACGGCTTCAGAAGAAGCAATTAGACGTTCAATTTGATTTAAGCAAGCGTTTAAACCCGCCGCAAATTCATAACGGCTGAGGGATTTATTACCACGATAGGTTTGATCTGGGTAACCAACAATACAACCATAGCGGTCTACCAAGCTCCTAAGCGCTTCAAAAGCCCAATCGGTGGGAGATACATCTCGCAACTGATTGACATTAGTTACTTGACTAAAAGAGTTACCGCCATTTTCTTGACTATACCTATCTAGTTGTTCAAAAATCTGGTTTGTATCGTTGACTATTGAGGAACTATTATCAGCTGAGGCAACTTGAGCCTTCGCCATTAATGGAGAGAAAACTACAAGAATCATCCCTAAAATGGTAGAACTGAGTAGCTGAGATTTAAAAATATTATTAAACATCATTTACTCCTCAATTATTTAGTGTAGTAACTTAATGATCTCAAGATATACAGCTCAAGAACATTAATTTTTTATAAAGCTTAAAATAATCACTCTACTTGGCCAGAGTTCTCCCTCCAAAAAGGAGGTAAAATAGCTGAATCGAGAGGCTATTAGTTAAATATGGCAGTAACATCATCCTGTTGTTCTGAAGCTTGTTGCCATTGTCAAACTACTTCTAGGCTCTTTTCGAAAAACCTGTTCCGACAAGCAGAGCGTTGAATTTTGCGGCTAGAGGTTTTAGGAATACTCCCCGTTTTCAGTAAGACAACAGCGTAAAAAAATATATGCTGTTTGCTCTGATTGTTGTGAAGCCCTAGAACACAATAAATTTACTAAGTTTGAATAGTTATTATTGTCAATTCTCATTACCAATAAAACAACAGATAAACAGAATTATGATAACTAAAACAATTTTAGGTGATTTCCCAGAAGGCTCATCGTTTTATAACTTCAGCCCAGACTTAAACTAAATTTATTTTGCAACTAATAGTTTTCGAAAATGCCAATATTTTCAATATTTTTAACTCTAAGCCAGCTAACTTCTGGCTTCTAATATTATGCGATGCTCTCAAAACTTCAGTTCTCAAACTGGACGCAGTTTAATACCATAAATTTCTGTTAGACTACCGACAAACGCAACCTAGAGCAAAGCCAAAATCGATAGTTTGACCGACAGATGCCATGGAATTAGCACTTTATTCATTATTGGGGTTAGCTCCAATTGCGACTGTTTTTCTGTTATTAGTGATCTGGCAATGGCCTGCTAAGCGGGCAATGCCGATAGTATATTTGGTCACTGTGGCGATCGCTCTGTTGGTTTGGCAAGTACCGCCTTCTCAGGTTGCAGCAGCCACCATTGAAGGTGGCGTAACGGCAGCGGAGATTCTCTATATTCTCTTTGGGGCAGTGCTATTGCTGAACACTCTCAGAGAATCTGGTGCTCTAAACAAAATCTGCCACGGTCTGTCAGGATTATCTGGCGATCGCAGAATTCAAGCTATTCTCATCGCCTGGTGTTTTGGGGGTTTTCTGGAAGGGGCAGCGGGGTTTGGCACTCCCGCGGCAATTTGTGCTCCTCTGTTAGTTGCCCTAGGTTTTCCTCCTCTAGCAGCAATTCTGGTAGCCCTTCCTGCGCAAGGAATTCCCTCTGCTTTTGGTGCAGTCGGGACGCCACTGTTATTAGGAGTGGCAACGGGTTTAGGTCTAGAGGATATACCAGCTGTTAACGAGCGGGTAGCTGAATTGGGCATCACTTTCACTGACTACTTGTTTGTCATTGGGGAGAAAACGGCTATTATTCACGGAATCTGTGGTACCTTGATGCCCCTGCTCATGGTCTCTAGTCTCACCCGCTATTTTGGCGATCGCCAATCTTGGAAAGAGGGGTTAGCAATCTGGAAGTTCGCTATTTTTGCTGGGTTATCCTTTACCTTGCCCTCGATGCTGATTGCTAACTGGATTGGACCCGAATTTCCCTCCTTGCTGGGGGGATTGGTGAGTCTATCTCTAGTGACTATGGCACTGCAAAAAGAATGGTTGGTGCCGCAACAGGTTTGGGATTTTCCTGAAAGATCTCAGTGGTCAGAAGTTTGGGTTGGTAAAGCCACTGGCTCTCTCAACCCCGTACCCCAGCACATGAGGTTATCTAAGGCTTGGTTACCTTATATTTTAGTGGGAGTATTTTTAATCGCCTCGCGCTTGTCGTTTCTGCCTCTACAGGGGTTATTACAGTCATGGGAACTGCGTTGGTTGAATATCTTAGGTACTGAGATTACAGCTATAACTAGACCTTTATATCTACCAGCGACCATCTTTATCCTGGTGGTGGGAATTACCTATTTCCTTCACCAGATGACTTTCAAGGCAATGCAGCAAGCTATCAGTAGCACTAGCAAAACATTAATGGGAGCAGTGATTGCCACGGGCTTTGCTGTACCAATGGCTAACGTGTTTATCAGTTCTAATGTTAACGCTGCCAATCTGAGTAGTATTCCTTTGACGCTAGCTTCTGGAGTAGCCGCCTTAGCAGGTCAGGTTTGGCCAGTTTTAGCCCCAGCAATTGGCGCTTTAGGGACTTTTATTGCGGGAAGCACTACAGTGAGCAACATGATGTTTTCCCTGTTGCAGTTTGGGGTCGCAGAAAAGATTGGGGTTTCTGATACGATTGTGGTGGCATTACAGGCAGCTGGCTCCTCAGCAGGAAGCATGTTCTCTGTTAACAATGTCGTTTCTGTTTGCGCTACTGTGGGGTTGGTTGGTCGAGAGGGATTAGTAATCCAGAAAGTGCTGATATTTTTGCTCTACTGCGTTGTTGTAGAAGGAGTTCTCGGCGCGATCGCATTATTTTGAGCTCGACTATTACTTGATGTTGATATGAATTAGGAACTGAAATCACTCTAATCTTATCTAGTTTATTCCCATCTCCCTGTAGGGGCGACACAGCTTTTTTTGTTCACCAATTAAGATAACGAGACTCTTTAATAAATGTTCGTTTTCCAAAATTAACATTAGTTATAGTAGCAAAAAGGGACTCGCACTTGTTACTCTAAATCTTTGGCAATGTTAAAGTAATTAATCCGTTTATTAATTCAGAAGTAATTTACTGATTCGAAACCAAGATTTATTTATTCTATTAATTAATTCTGTTGTATCAAGAAATCAACCCATGCAGAAAAAAAAATTTCTGGTTTTTTCCCTATCAGCTGTCCTATTATCAGTCACCATATTATTCCTTGGTGTGCAAGATGCCATTTCAATTAGTTTAAGATCTTTATTAGTAAGAAATGGGTGGGAGATTGAAAATATTCAATCCTTTGTCAACAGTGGTCAAAATCTAGATTTCTCCTATAGTAAAGGAGTAGCATTGGGCGATTTTGATGGTGACGGAGACTTAGACGTAGTTTTTGCCAATAACTTAACGGAAAAAGATTCAATATGGAGCAGTAGTTGGGTATATCGTAATGACGGAAATGGAAACTTTACTAGAGCGCAAGCCTTGGGTAGTAAACATCATCGGGATGTAGCCCTGGGAGATGTTGATGCAGATGGAGACTTAGATATTGTTTTTGCTACTAGACTCCAGGGGAACGAAGTTTGGGCAAATGATGGTCAAGGTAACTTCCAACTGTCTAGGATGTTTGGAATCGGAGAAGACAACCGGGGTTTAGATTTAGGAGACATTAACAACGACGGAAACCTGGATATTATCTTTGCCAATGCCACTGATGCGGGGAATGGTATTTGGTTAAGTGACGGCCAAGGGAATTATACTAAAGTGCAAGCATTAGGCAAAGTTCACAGTAAACATGTGACCCTAGGGGACTTTGATGGTGATGGTGATTTAGATGCGGTGTTCGCCAATTGTTTCGATGCTGGAAATGGGGTTTGGTTGAATGATGGGACGGGATATTTTCATGATTTCGCTAAGCTAGGTCATGCTCATAGTTTTGATGTCGCCTCTGGGGATATCGATGCTGATGGAGACTTGGACTTAGTTTTTGCCAATGGTTTTGGTCAAGGTGATGAAGTTTGGCGTAATGACGGACAGGGTAATTTTTCCCAGGTAGAGTATTTAGGCTCTGACTATAGCTTTGCGGTGCGCTTAGCGGATATGGATGCAGACGGGGACTTAGATGCAATTTTTGCCAATGCTTTGAGTAAAGGTAGTGCGGTTTGGAATAATGACGGCACAGGTCATTTCCAATTACGAGAAGCCTTGGGAAGAAGTACCAGTAGTGATGTGGCAGTGGGAGATCTCGACAGTGACGGTAGCATGGATGCAGTTTTTGCCAATTTCTGCGGGATTCCCAACCAGGTATGGTTACAAAAAGAAGCAAAATCAGCAGCTCCCAAACTAGGCAAAAGCGTGAATACCAATCCTAGATCTATCTCTGGACTTTTCCATAACAGCGGTCAAATTCTTAGCATTAACCAAAGTTACGAAGTAGAAATAGGCGATCTAGACGCAGATGGTGATTTGGATTTAGTTTTTGCTAATTTCTTCGATGAAGGTAACGAAGTTTGGCAAAATGACGGACAAGGAAATTTTACTAAGGTGCAATCTTTAGATGGTACTTTCAGCTATGATGTCGAACTAGCCGATATTGACGCTGACGGTGATTTAGATTTGGTATTCGCCAATTTTGGTGCAGATAACGAAATTTGGAGTAATGACGGTACAGGTAAATTTCATCAAATCCAAGCGATTCCCACAACCTACAGTCATGGTTTAGAGTTGGGGGATATTGATTCCGATGGGGACGTGGATATCATTTACACTAACAGTTACGGACAACAAAGTAACCAGGTTTGGGCGAATGATGGTACGGGTAAGTTTAGTTTACTCTCATCTTTAGATAATGGTTATCTGCGGGAAGATGATTTAGTATTGGGTGACATCGATGGAGATGGGGATTTAGATGCTATTGCGGTCAATATTGCCATGGTGGGAAATGCAGTGTGGCACAATGATGGTAAAGGAAACTTCACTAAAGTGCAATCCTTAGGAGACAAGTACAGCAGAAATGCCGATTTGGGAGACATTGATGGGGATGGAGATTTAGATGTGGTGTTTGCCAACTCCTTTAGTCAAGGTAACGAAGTCTGGGTTAATGATGGTAAGGGATATTTTCAGGTAGTACAATCCCTCGGCAAAGGAAACAGTATCAGGGTGAAATTAGGTGACATTGATGGAGACGGAGATTTAGACTTAGTGTTTGCTAACACTTTTAATGAAGGAAACGGAGTCTGGATTAACGATGGGACGGGGAATTTTAACAGGTTGCAATCAGTGGGAGCTGGTTTTACCAGAGGAATTGAATTAGGAGATTTAGATGCAGACGGAGACACCGATCTGGTGTTTGCTAATTTTTGCGTTCAACCTAACTCAGTATGGTTCTCTGATTCAAAAACCAATTCAAAAACCAAATTGACAGGGTTTTAAATCTTTATCTCTGTCTTTAAAGTGACAGCAATTTATCATATCAATCGTGAATATATCGCAAGTTTCCTTATCATGAAACGGTTAGCAATTTGGAGTAATACCAAATTAAATAATGTTTGCAACACATACAATTTAGGTAGGGGTTTGGCAGTGCCAAACCCCTACATTATCTGCTGTATTCTTTATTCAAATTGGTATAACTAGTTGTAGACATTAACCGACCAAAAAAAAGCGAGACACTGGATCAAAGAAACAGAGAATGTCATCGATAAAGTTCTGAGAGCAATTGGTGACCAGGAAAAGATAGAATAGAGAAGAAAGATTTTGAAAAAGTTCTTGATCTAGTGATTGGGTATATTTCTAAAAATAGAGGGATAGCACCAAAAACAATTGCGAAACAAACAAAGAAAGAAAGTCATTGAGATGATGACTCAATTTCTAAAAGATATTCCTCTTGAAAATAGAAGCTGGCAAGTCATCATTGCCTTTCTCTATCTCAGATATCAATCAGAATTAAGCCTAATCACCGACGATATGATGGCTAAAATTTCCTCAATAACCTCATCTTAATTTTCACATTAGGAGTAAAGCTAAAATTTGTTCTATATGAGGTGCCTTTCAAATGAATATATGTCGAATGTCAAAAACAGGAAAATTAGTAAAAGTATTTGCTGGAATACTCTTCCTAATACCATCACCTTCTGCTTACGCTTCAATCAATCAAGAAGGTCGAGTGAATATCAAAGATATACAATCCTTATCTTCATTTTCTCTAATATCAGTAGCCTCTGCTCAGCCTTCATTGAAAAATGACGATGAGGCAGTATCTAACAATCAAGAAAGTGAAACATCCAGTGAGGAAGGAAATGAAGATGATTTAGACGAGCTTGTGCAAAAGGCTGTTGACCGTGCTTTCAATACCAATACTCTCTTACTGAACATTCTAATTGCAGCACTAGCAGCATTAGCCACCTTATTAGGTGTTGTATCGATAATCGCAGGCTTGTATTTTTTCATCCTTAGAAAATCTGTGGAGAAAACGGTACGAAATTCTATAGAAAAGGATGTAACCCAAAAAATGGAAAATGCAATCGAAGAAATGACAGAAAAGTTAGATGAAGTAAAATCTGAGACCAAAGAACAGGCTGAAGAATTGAAACATGACATCGAAGATTTTCAAAATAAATTAGATACCTTAAAGAGTGAATTTGACAAGCTCCAAATCATGCGTAAAATTAATGACTTAATAGTTGATTTACCTCCAAAAGCTATACCTCTTCGAGTTAAAATCAAACTTGAAAGTCTTCTAAATGACGCAAAGGAGCTATTAAAATCAGAATCATTATTCTTAACAAGTCAAGATTATATTAACTTAGGACTTACATTCTTTTCTTCAGAGCAATATGATAAGGCTCTCGAATTATATGATAGAGCACTGGAGAAAGATTCAAGCAAATCTGATTATTATGTTTACAGGGCTAGAGCACTATACTATATGGATGAGTTTGAGAAATCTCTTTTGAGCTGTGATACAGCTATAGAACTAAACCCACTCAACTGTAGAGCTTGGAATGTCAAAGGAACAAATTTTGGAAAACTAGCAGAAAATCGTCAAAATCAAGAAGAACAAGATGAGTATTGGAAGAAAGAATATGATGCTTATCAAGAAGCTCTTAAGATTGATCCTAAGTTTTCTTTGACTTTGTACAATCTGGCTTGTCACTATTCTATAAATGGAATTATCGATAAAGGGTTTAAGTATCTTAGAGAAGCCGTAAGGCTTAACAGTGAAACAATTGTTCCCCAAGCAAAGATTGATCCTGATCTAAATAATCTTAGAAAAAATAATGCCAAAGCTTTTCGGGCATTACTCTATGGGGCTGATGTTTGAACACAAAAGTTTGCTACTGCAGGTGAAGCGGAGCCGTTAAGTGTTTGCTTCAGCCTGACTGACCACCAATTTCTCTTGTCTGTAGCTTATGAGAACATCAGTTTTCTGGTAACTCGGAGTTTATCTATAGCTTGTACTTGTCACTGAGAGTTTGGATCAGTAGACTCACCGTCCAACAACTTTCTGCAGCAGACTTTTCAGCTATTACGATTTATTACTTGATTAAATTCCTTAAAGAGAAACCGTAAGCTCATAATTATCCTATAATTAGCAATTGCTAGCTTACTTACATTTTCAAGATGAGCGATACTATTTTTGGTAAAATTATCCGTCGAGAAATCCCCGCAGATATAGTCTATGAAGACGATCTAGCTTTAGCCTTTAAAGATATTAACCCCCAAGCCCCAACTCATATTTTGGTGATTCCCAAAAAACCCATTCCCCGACTTTCTGACGCAACTCCAGAAGATCAAAGCCTACTCGGTTATTTATTGCTCACAGTGCAAAAAGTAGCAGCCGAAGCAGATTTAACTAATGGTTATCGTATCGTCATGAATAATGGTCATGATGCCGGACAAACTGTTGATCATCTACATTTTCACATTTTAGGCGATCGCCAAATGAAATGGCCACCAGGGTAAAAAATTATCAAGTCCCTCTCTGAAGAAACATTGTTGTTTATGAGGAACGCGCGAGTCGTGACAGACCATTATGTGGTTTCTTGGGCAGCCAGGGTGAATACTGTAATCTCAGGACGACAATTAAAGCGCACCGCAGGTAACACCATACCCACTCCGCGATTAGTATATTGGATCATGTTCCCCACTTGATACATCCCCAGAGGGTACTTTTTCCCATAGGGTGGTAAGATATCAGGCTGCCAGAAAGGAATTCTAACTTGCCCCCCATGGGAATGACCTGATATTTCTAAGGAAAACTTTTCTGTAGCGGCACTAATATCAGCGAAATCGGGTTCATGAACTAAGAGAATAGTTACGTCATCTGTAGCCAATTGAGCAATAATTAAATCTAAACGGGATTTGTTCATCAAATAATCATCTAACCCAGCAATATTAAGCCTAGCCGCACCTCTGGCGATGGTGTAAACGCTATTGCTTAGTTCAAGGACATTACTTTGAGAGAGAATTGTCCTGATGGCAGAAGGATCAAAATAATAATCGTGATTACCCAGTACGGCTAAAGTTTTGTCCTTAGGAGTTAGTTTTTGCAGTGCTATTTCTAGTAAGTTAGTGCTATCAGCATCAGGTTTGTAGGTGAAAAAATCACCAGTTAGAGTCACAATATCTGGTTGTTGCTGATTGACTATTTCTACTATTTTGTCTAATTTGCGGCGATTCATGGATGTATCAGTATGAATATCACTGATTTGGACAATTTTAAAGCCGGCAAATGCTGGATCTAATTCTGGAATAGTCAAGTTTACAGGAACGACTTCAAACCAAGAAGGTTCGATTTGAAACATATAAACCAAGCTGACAATTATGATCGCGATCGCGCAAAATACAATATTAAGTAGCAAATTACTCAATTTCTTAAAGACAGTTATTTCAGGTAAAATATTCACAGGGTAACGACCAAATCATGCTAAAGTTTGTCCTCGGTAAAGTCTGT
>JAAUYH010133760.1_pt1 | contig 11759 bp, 12 predicted proteins | sample 7278061 | NCBI WGS metagenome assembly JAAUYH01 (sample SAMN14350203, study PRJNA611818) | marine sediment metagenome | isolation source: surface marine sediment (0.6m) | place: French Polynesia: Moorea | collected 2018-08 | reverse complement strand
GACCATGACCAACACCCCGACCGAAGACGCGGTGGCGACGATCGATCAGATCCGCCGCTGCGAAGATGTCGGGTGCGACATCATCCGCGTCTCCTGCCCGACCGAGGAAGCAACGGCCGCCTTCCCGCTGATCACGCGGGCGTCGAACATACCGGTCGTCGCCGACATCCACTTCCACTACAAGCGCGCGCTCGAAGCCGCCGATGGCGGCGCGGCGTGCCTGCGGATCAATCCCGGCAATATCGGCTCGTCCGACCGGGTCGCCGAAGTCGTCCGGGCGGCCAAGGCCAATGGCTGCGCAATCCGCATCGGTGTGAACGCCGGCAGCCTCGAAAAGGACCTGCTCGAAAAATACGGCGAGCCCTGCCCCGAAGCGCTGATCGAAAGCGCGCTCGATCACATCAAGCTGCTGCAGGATCACGATTTCCACGAATTCAAGGTTGCGGTGAAAGCCAGCGACGTGTTCCTCGCGGTCGCGGCCTATCATGGCCTTGCCGACGCGGTCGATTGCCCGCTGCATCTCGGCATAACCGAAGCAGGCGGTTTGATCGGCGGGACGGTGAAGTCCTCCATCGGCATGGGTTCGCTGCTGTGGGCCGGTATCGGCGACACGATCCGCGTTTCGCTCTCCGCCGAGCCGGAGGAAGAGGTCAAGGTCGGCTACGAGATGTTGAAGGCACTCGGCCTGCGCACCCGCGGCGTGCGCGTGGTTTCCTGCCCCAGTTGTTCGCGACAGGGTTTCGACGTGATCCGCACGGTCGAAACGCTGGAGAAGCGGCTCGAACACATCAAGACCCCGATGAGCCTTTCGGTGCTCGGTTGCGTCGTCAACGGACCCGGCGAAGCGCGCGAGACCGATATCGGGCTGACCGGCGGCGGCAACGGCAAGCACATGGTCTATCTCTCGGGCATGAAAGCGCATGCGATCGAGGACGAGGACATGCTCGATCACATCGTCAAGCTGGTCGAAGAAAAGGCCGCTGCAATCGAGGCCGGCGAAGCCGTAGCCTTCGATCCGCATGCGCAGCCGGCGGAAGCCGCAGAATAGCGCGATGAGCGAAATCGACACCCCTGTCGTAGCAGTCACCGACGAAAGCGCAGACGAAGCGCTGCTTGTCAGCCAGAACCGCGTCGCGGCGAAATCGGCATCGGCAGGCGCGGTGTCCTCCGGCGCGGCCGCGATCGGGGCGCTGGCGCTGGGAGCCTTCGCGATCGGAGCGCTGGCGATCGGTGCCCTGGCGATTGGACGCTTGGGCATCGGCAAGCTCCGCATTCGCGAAGCTCGGATCGATCGGCTGACCGTCGGCACTCTCGACATCGAAAACGGAGATGCTGCCGCGTGATCAAGGCGCTGTTTTCCGGCATCTTCGCCGCTTTGCTGCTGGCCGGCTGCGCAACCGTGGCGAACAGGGTAGCGGGCGGCTCGCACAATTATCCGGAAGCCGAATCCTATATCGTTTCCGACGATGCCGAAGGCGATGTCGATGCCGCGCTCGCCAGCGCCGCCGAGAATGGCACTCGCGTGCTTCTGGTGATGGGTGCCAACTGGTGCCACGACAGCCGTGCCTTGGCGGGATGGCTCGCCACCGCACGTTTCCAGTCGCTGATCGAGCGCGAATACGAGCTGGTGTTCGTCAATATCGGCACGCCGCAAAGGGGCGATGGCCATAATCTCGATATCGCGCGACGCTTCGGTCTCGACGATCTTCCCGGCACCCCCAACCTTCTGGTGCTGACCGCCGAGGGAGAGCTGGTGAACGCAGACACGGCCACGACATGGCGCAACGCCGCTAGCCGCGAGGAAGACGCGATCTTTGCGGAGCTGGCGAAGCTGGCCGGTTGAACGACCCGCCACAAGCTACTGCGATTAGGTATTCGGGTGCGTTTGGCGGTAAGTTCCGCGCCTGGTGTTGAATGAAAGCCTCCTGATCCCCGGAATCTGGCCGGAACTGCTCGCCCGCCTGGGCGTCGCGACGGCTGTCGGCATGCTGCTGGGGCTCGGACGCGAAATGGGTGCCCACCCGGCCGGTATCCGTACCCACGCGATCATCGCGCTCAGCGCTGCGCTGATGACGGTTTCCGCAATCCTGCTGTCCGCGCAGCTCGATCCGCAGGGCCAGCGCATGGACGTCATCCGCGTGTTTGAAGGCATGGCGACGGCCGCCGGAATTCTCGCCGCCGGCCTGATCATCTTCAAGGCGGGCGACGTCCGCAACCTGACCACCGCAGCGCATGTCTGGCTCACCGCCGTGATCGGGATCGCTTGCGGAGCTGGCCAATACATCCTCGTCGGAATTGCAGCCGCGTTGGGTCTCCTGGTCATGATCGTTGTGAAGTGGATCGAGAAGGCGATTCCGCACAAGGATTGACCACACATTTGTTCCAACACATGGTGGCGCTGAAGCAGCGATTCTCGCCTCCATCTCTGCTGTAGCTCAAATCCCAGGGAGAATAGTCGGCAAGAAGCCTATGATCCTGAATCGTTTCGAATACCTCATCTGGGACTTGATCGTGGAGCAAGGGTGCATGATCTACTCAGCGGAAGTCATTCCTCTGATCCCGAACTCGGGTTTGATGTCGAGCGAACAATTCGCGGCACTCCTGGTGCAGGCTGAGGGGATTGAGCCGTATGAATTGGGAACGAAGGATCACAGGCTAAGGCTTGAGATGTTCAAGTCCTGGATTGAACGGCATTTTGGCGCCGCCCCGATCGATGCGGAAGAACTGCTCAGGGCGCTCAGAGCTTAGACCAACCATGCTCCACGTCGTCCATCACGCCGATTACATGGCACCCCGCCCCGAGCGCGGGACATTCAAGTTCGACAAATACTACCTCGTGATGGAAGCGCTGCGCGAAAGCGGGGCAGAGATCACCGAGCATGCGCCCGAGCCGATGCCGCGCGAATGGCTCGAAGCGGTGCACGATCCGGCCTATGTCGACGAAGTGTTCCGCGCGGAAGTTCCGCGCGAGAAGGAACGTCGCATTGGCTTTCCCGTAACGGAGCGCATTCGCGACCGCGTCAGGCATACCAACGGCGGGACATGGCTCGCGGCTCAGCTGGCGATGCAGCACGGCTATGCCGCCAACAGCGCGGCGGGTAGCCATCACGCGCTGGCCGATACCGGGGCTGGCTATTGCGTGTTCAACGACCTCGCGGTCGCTTCAAACCGCCTTGTCGCGGAAGGCCATGCACGCCGGATCCTGATTATCGACCTCGACGTGCACCAGGGCGACGGCACCGCGAGCCTCACTGCCGGACGCGAGGAGATCGCGACTCTTTCCGTGCATGCCGAAAAGAATTTCCCGGTGCGCAAAGCGCGCTCCAATATTGATATCGGACTGCCTGACGGCACCGGAGACGATGGCTATATGGCGGTGCTACGCAACCATATCCCCAACGCGCTCGACAGGTTCAAACCGGATTTCGTGTTCTATCAGGCGGGTGTCGACCCGCACGCCAATGACAAGCTCGGACGGCTGGCGCTGACCGACGATGGCTTGGCGGAGCGAGATCGCTTTGTCGTGTCGCAAGTGCGCAAGCTGGGCCTGCCCATCGCCTCCGCATTGGGCGGAGGATATGGCGACGAACAACGCGAAGTCGCACAGCGCCACGCCCGGTCGATGCTGGCCATGGCCGCTGAAAACGCAATGTTCTCAGACAGCTAGATCGCTCTTTAAGGAGCCTTAAGCTTCGTCCTGTAACCCGGTGCAATGCTTGGACGCACCATCCTGTTCGTTGCTGCCGTGTTCGGCTTCACGGCGCTGGTCGTGCCTTCTTCGGACGAAAGCGACTCGTCTGGTGGATACGTTCCCAAGTCCTCCACCGGCGGCGGGTCCGGCTCCAGAGCCGGATCGGACTGGTATGCCGGGGATCACACGCTGCATCGGCAGTCGGACGGGCACTTCTACGCTTCCGCCCATGTCGACGGAGTGCCGGTCCGCATGATGGTCGACACCGGCGCCAGCGTTATCGCGCTGACCGGGAGCGACGCGGCTGCCATTGGGGTCCAATGGGACGAATCCCAGGTGCGTCATATCGGCCAGGGCGCGAATGGTGCGGTCTATGGCGTGAACACCCGGCTAGACGAGGTCGAAATCGGAGGGATCACGCGCCGCAACGTCTCCGCCGTGGTCATTCCGCAAGGGCTCGGCGTCTCGCTGCTGGGTCAGTCGTACCTCTCGCAGATCGGCGCGGTCGAAATCGCCGACGACCGCATGATCATGAGCGGCGGCTAGCCCACCTGCATCAGGCTCTCAGCCGAGGCGCAAAGTATATATCGATATAGTCGGTCAGGCGATCGCACCATTCGAATTCGCGCAGCCGGTAATAGGTGCGGTTCTGGGTGACCTCGAAGCGCCAGACCTTGCTTTCCATACACAGCCGCCCGCGACCGGGTGCGTTCGAGATGACGATCCGGCCATCCATCAGGAAGTGATCCTCGCCGATTTCGGTGATCACCCCGTCGACCGCCAATCGCCCGCCATTGCCGCGCTGCACACCGTTGATCCGCCACACGCCGTCCGGACCGCGTGCGACGTGGACGTCACCGCGGCGATCCCAGTCGATCCATTGCAGCGATATTCCCTGGGCGGTGCGCAACCGCTGCGCATCCCGCTCGCTGGAGACAGTCGTTGCGGCCGGCGCGTCTTGCGCTGCGGACGGACCTCCTCCGAGCGCCAGGCCAACACTGAAAACCAAGGCGAAAAATGTCCGATTGCGTGATAACGGCATGCGTGAACCCCTTCCCCGACGATTCGATCTAGCACGGCATCGTCGCTCTTACTTGTACAAGGACGCCGCTCTTCCATGTCCGTTATCGAGACCGACTACCTGATCGTTGGCGCTGGCGCCGTGGGCCTGGCCTTTGCCGACACGCTGATCGACGAAGATCCCGATTGCCACATCACCATCGTCGACAAGCACTCGAAACCGGGCGGTCACTGGAACGACGCCTATTCGTTTGTCGCCCTGCACCAGCCGAGCGCGACCTACGGCGTCAATTCGATGGAGATGTGCCCGGACAAGGTCGATACCGAGGGACACAACAAAGGCATGTATCCGCTCGCCAAGCACGCCGAAATCCTCGCCTATTACGGCAAGTTGATGAACGAGCGGCTGCTGCATAGCGGTCGCGTTGCGTATCATCCGCTGACCGAATACCTCTCTGGAGAAGACGGCACGCACAGGATCAGGGGAATCCTTTCGGGCGAGGACAACTCCGTCGCGGTGCGGCGCAAACTCGTCGATGCGACGTGGTTCCAGACCTCGGTACCCTCGACGCACAAACCAGCCTTCGAGATTGCCGAAGGAACGCGATTTGCCATTCCCGGTGAATTGCCCAGCCTGTGGCAGGAAGCCGACAATTTGCCCGATCGGTACATCGTTCTCGGCGGGGGCAAGACTGCGATGGACGCAGTGGTCTGGCTGGTCGAAGCCGGGGTTGCTCCCGAAAAGATCGGCTGGGTCCGTCCGCGCGATTCCTGGATGTTCAACCGCAAGAACCTCCAACCGGCGCATGCGGCGCTCGACGACCTGCTCGATTTCCAGGTCGCGCTCGTCGAAAGCGCCAACGCGGCCGAGACCGGAGACGAGATGTTCGCCGAGCTTGGCCGGCGCGGGGTAATGCTGCGGATCGACGAAAGCGTAACGCCCGGGATGTTCCACTTCGCGGTCATTTCCGAAGCCGAAATCGACCTCATGCGGCAGGTCACACAGGTCTATCGCCAGGGCCGTGTGACCAAGATCGAACCGGGCAAGATGCACTTCGCCGATGAAGCGATCGACCTGCCCGAAAACACATTGTTCATCGATTGTACGGCGACCGCCGTTCCCTTCGATGTCCGCGAAGACACCAGGCCGTTCTTCGCTGGCGACCGGATTACGCTCCAGCTGGTGCAGACGCCCTTCGTTCCCTACAGCGCTGCGCTTGCGGCCTTCATCGAAGCCAATTTCGACAGTGATGAAGAGAAGAATGCGCTGTGCCCGCCGGCCCCGCTCACCGACTGCACCAACACCTATCCCTACGCGGTGATGGCCAATCTGATGAGTACCGGGATCCTTTCGAACAATCCCAAGACCAACGAATTCAATGCGCGCAGTCGGCTCCATCCGACCGGCCCGGCGATTGCGAAAATGATGCGGGAAGGCGATCCGAGGCTCGCTGCGATGAGCAAGATCGGCGACATGATCCGCGCCAACATGCCGGGTGTCGTCAAACTCGGCATGAAGGCCAAGGCTATACACGAAGGGGCTGCATAGCACGCGACGAACCGCGCCGGACTTGCGTCAAATCGGGATTCCCGGCAGTTTCGCGTTCACGGGAACGATAGGATTGCGGTATTAGTTCTAACGGCATGAACAGGCGGGATCTCATTAAGGGCAGCCTTGCGGCAGGAGCGGCGTTTTCGCTGCCGGCCGGCGTGGCCGCAGCGCCGCGCAAAGGGTCGGCCCGCGATCGTGTCCTGTTCGACATCGCGAAGCGGGAATTGGACCGGGCCGGCGACGCGATATGGAAGCGCGACATTGTCGGCATAGCCGATTTCGGCGTGCATTCCGCCGAGCGGCGGTTCCACTTCGTCAATCTCGATCGCGAGGAAGTGCAAAGCTTTCACGTCAGCCATGGCACCGGGTCCGATCCCGAACACGATGGCTGGTTGAACAGCTACTCCAATGTCGAAGGTTCCAACGCGACCAGCAAAGGCGCGTATGTGACCTGGGAGTGGTATCAGGGTCGCTACGGAACGTCGGTAAGGCTCGGTGGCCTCGATCAGACCAACGACAACGCGCTCAAGCGCTACATCGTGATGCACCGCGCGAAATATGCCGAACCCGAGCACCTCCGACGTTGGGGCCGGATGGGTCGTTCGAATGGCTGTTTCGTCCTGGGCGAAGCGGATTTCCGCGTCGCCCTGCTGACGCTATCGGGCGGACGATTGTTGTTCGCGGATAGCCTCGGCCTGCAGGAAGACGGCAGCATTGCAAGGCGGCCGCGACTCCAGACCCTGCAGCCCGAGCGACCCAACGCAACCCAGCGCTACGCACCGGGGACGTTCTAGGCCGTGCAGTATCGGCCAAGCTATGGCCAGTTGTTCCGTCCGTCTGGATCGGTCTTCGGAGCAATCCCACTGGCAAGTTTTGGTGCGGCTGTCGTCGGGACATCCTTGACGCTGATCCTGATCCTGTCCGTTGAGATCGGTCGATCGATCGAACGAGGGATTTTCTGGGAAGTCGCTTCGGACATCGTGAACCGAAATCTCACGGAGGCCGTTTTCGGCTTGCCGCTCGGCATTTTCTTCGGGACGATTTTTGTCGCCTTGTACCTGCTTGTATTCGGCGCTCCGGTGGCCCTGCTGTTCCGCTCTCGCCTGCACGGCCTTGAGGGGATCGGACTGTCGATCGGGACGGCGCTGCTGTCCAGTCTGATCGCCTTCGCAGCGATCTTCGGAAGCGTGGGCAGACTGGCCAGCATGGGCTGGCAAGCACCTGCCATCCTCCTTGCCTACGCTATCCCGGCGGGAATCCTGTATCGGCGCAGCGTCATCATGCTGCTTGAAGAACCCGACTAGGCTCCGGCCCGCGGATCGTTCTCGATCACGATAACCTCATCGTCGATCACATTGCTGCGATCTTTCACGCGCGGCTTGTCGAGGCTCGCCAGAACCGGCGCATCGCGGCCATAGATGTCCTTGAAGGTCTTCATCTCGCCGTTGATGTCCGACGCCATCGTGAAATAGGTGATGTAGGCGGGCAGCTCGCGTTCGTTCATCACCTTGGTGTACTTGCCCGACGTGGCGATCTCGATCGCCTCTTCCTTGGAGGCGCCCTTACCCAGAATCGCCATGGTGATCGCGAGTTCGAGCGCCTTCTCGGTGCGGATGCAGCCGTGGCTCAGCGCGCGACCGGCTTTCTCGAACAGATGGCGCGAAGGGGTGTCGTGAAAGAAGATTGCGTGGCGATTGGGCATTTCCAGCTTCATGCGGCCCAGCGAATTGCCCGGCCCCGGTTGTTGCACGACGGTGATCCAACCATTCGTGCCTCTGGTGGCGGTGTAGCCATTCCTTTTCGCCCAGGCCGGGTTGTTCAGAACGCGTTCGCCCAGTCCTTCGCCCTTCACGATGCTCTGCGGCACCGTCCATGTCGGGTTGAACACCACGCCTGAAACGGTCTCGGCGAGTTGCGGGGTGGCCGTGCGTCCCGGCTTGCCCACAATCGTGCGGTATGTGTTGATGATCTTGTCACCGACCGTCAGCCGCAGCTGATATTCCGGCACATTCGTGATGAGGTAGATCGTCCCGAGATCGCGTGCCAGCCAGCGCCAGCGATCCATATTGGCGCGGATCAGCTTGCGCTTGTCGGTCTCGCTTTCGGGCGTGTTGGCGAGCTCTTCCTTCAGGCGCGTGTAGTCCGGATGAGTTGGATTGAGCTGCGCCAGCGTTCCGAGGATATCGCCTGTCTGCAAAGCTTCCGTCAGCAAGTCCCCTGTACGGAACCGGTCGCGATCGGGATCGACCACGAACCATTGCTTGCGCGCATGTTGCGGCGTGCGGCCGTCGCGCAGGTCCTCGACCAGCCAGACGAAGTTTTTCGAGGCAAGGGCGTCGAGCTCGTCCGATGGACCGGACGAAAGGGCCACTTTCAGCGCTTCGAGATCGTAATCCAGCGGATCCAGGCCTTCGGCTGCGATTCCTTCGATGAAGGCGATCAGCGTGATTGCGTTGGTGAGCGACCACGGCTGCACCAGCGGCCCGGGTGGGGTCAAATCGCCCTGCACCACTTCGCTCGCAACCATCTGCGGGAACGCTTCCTCGAAACTTGTATCTTCGGGGACGCTCGCCTCGACCGACTCCGGCGGCGAATCCGTCTCGTCCTGCGCAATGGCGCCGCTCGCGGCGATTGCAGCCAACGCCGACCCGCCTGCCAATATGCTGACCAAACTGCGCATCATTTCTCTCAAACAACCCCTTAGCGCCACTCTCGCGGCATCTCTGCGACTTCTCGCAACATAGTATGTGAACCCGCAGACTATCAACCAGCACTGCTTTCGCTTGGATGAATCCCCCACAGCTCTTGCTGCGAGTGCGTGACCTTGGGTGAATTGCAAACTAGAGCGGTGCCGCCATGTCCTCTCCGTCTCCCTCGCCGACATCGGCTCATCGCCTGATGCCCTTCGGCGCCGCATTGGTGGGCGTCGGCCTTCTCTCCTTGATGGACGCTTTCATGAAAGAGGCTGCGCTGGCGACAGGCGCCTACACGGCTACCGTATTGCGTTCGCTGATCGGAGCGGCGTTGATTGCCCCGTTCTGGCTGGCGCAGCGACGCGGATGGCCCGGACGCAGCGTGCTGAAACTCCATCTCGAACGGGGTGTCATCTCGGCGTTCATGGCGCTCAGCTTCTTCTATGCGTTGACCAAGCTCCCGCTCGCCGAAGCGATCGCTATCAGTTTCATAGCGCCGCTGATCGCACTCTACTTTGCCAATGTCCTGCTGGGCGAAGCGATCCGGCGAAGCGCCGTGTTCGCCAGCATCCTCGGCTTTGCCGGGACGATCGTCATTATCGGCGGAAAGATCGGGGCCGGCGAGTTCGATCGTGACGCGATCTTCGGGCTCGCCTCGCTGATGTTTTCGGCCGTTCTCTACGCCTACAATTTCGTCGTAATCCGGCGGCAGTCGCAGGTCGCCGGTCCGGTCGAGATCGCCACCTTCCATAGCGGGGTGGGCGGAGTGGTGCTCCTGCTGTTCGCACCATTCCTGTGGGCCGAACCGCAGTACGATTCGCTGGGCGCGATAACCATGGCCTCTTTCCTTACCGTGACCGGAGCGATGGCGATCGCCTGGGCCTATGCCCGCGAAGAGGCGCAAGCGCTGGTCCCGATCGAATATTCGGGCTTTCTGTGGGCGAGCCTGTTTGGCTGGCTGTTCTTCCGCGAAGCGGTGACGCTGCCGACGATCGGTGGAACTCTGCTTATCGTCACAGGGTGCTGGATTGCGACCCGGACTCCGAAGACGGAAAGCGAAGCGTCGCTCGAAAAAAGGGACCGGGACAGCGAAGCGTCACTGCCCCGGCCATAACCTTTCCGGGCTTGGATGTCGGGCGCGGAACACCGCTCCCGTGCGACCCTGTGGGCTTGTTTACTTTGTCGCCTTCAACGTGCGATCAAGAGCGTTTCGGAGCTTGCGGCCCGCGCCGTCTCTCCCGAAAAGGCGATGGCAGCCCCAAAGCAGGCGAAAACCATAAGTGCCGCAGCGACTATACCCGCCCGAAGGCTGGATCTGCGCGCGTTCCACTCATCGTTTTCGCTCATAGCGCCCCCGCCGCTTTGAGTGCTTGCCCACGGCGCCACCATTAGCAGCGAGGCCGAGAATCTACGAGAAAAAATTCGTAAAATCAGAAAACCGAAGGTTCCTCAGCGGCGCGCCCCGATCACGGTCTAGACCTTAGTCGCAATCGTATCGCAACAACCCGTGTTCCACTTGACCTTGCGCGCGCAGTCTAGCACTTGCCCCTGCGAGAATACTCTCCGGACTTGGATCGCCCGGATCCTCCCCTTCTCTCCAAGGGGAACAGCCAAAAGGATGGAACGCCCCGATGACAGCTATCGGCAAGGACACGCTCGCAACCCGCTCGACCCTTAATGTGAATGGCAAGGAATACGCCTATTACTCGCTCGCCAAGGCGGCCGAGCAGCTTGGCGATATCTCAAGGCTGCCGAACTCGATGAAAGTGCTGCTCGAAAATCTGCTGCGCTTTGAAGACGAAGGCTTTACCGTCGGGCGCGAGCATATCCAGGCGATCGTCGACTGGCAGAACAACCCCGTCACCGGCAGCGAAATCCAGTATCGCCCGGCGCGCGTGCTGCTACAGGACTTCACCGGCGTTCCCTGCGTTGTCGATCTCGCCGCGATGCGCGATGCGATCAAGCAGCTCGGCGGCGATACGCAGAAGATCAACCCGCAGGTTCCCGTCGACCTGGTGATCGACCACTCGGTGATGGTCGACGAGTTCGGCCACCCGCAGGCGATGGAAGCCAATATGCGGCTCGAATATGAGCGCAATGCCGAGCGTTACGACTTCCTCAAATGGGGTTCGAAAAGCTTCAAGAATTTCACCGCCGTGCCTCCCGGCACCGGCATCTGCCACCAGGTGAACCTCGAATATATCGGCCGCGGCGTGTGGTCGAGCGAGGACGAAACCGGCGCTCTGGTTGCCTACCCTGACACATGCGTCGGAACCGACTCGCACACCACCATGATCAACGGCCTCGGCGTGCTGGGCTGGGGTGTAGGCGGGATCGAGGCCGAAGCCGCGATGCTCGGCCAGCCGATCTCGATGCTGATCCCCGAAGTTGTCGGCTTCAAGCTGACCGGGCGAATGGCCGAAGGCGTCACCGCAACCGACCTCGTGCTGACCTGCGTGCAGATGCTGCGCGAAGTCGGCGTCGTGGGCCGCTTCGTCGAGTTCTACGGCGAAGGCGTCGCCAATCTCACGCTGGCCGACCGCGCCACCATCGCCAACATGGCGCCAGAGTACGGTGCGACGTGTGTCTACTACCCCATCGATCGGCAGACCGTGACTTACCTGGCGCTGTCCGGCCGCGAGCCGGACCATGTCCAGCTCGTCGAGCGCTGCGCGCAGGCACAGGGTCTGTGGTGCGACGATCGAACCAAGGCGCCGGCGTTCGACTCCACGCTGGAGGTCGACCTGGGCGAGATCGTGCCGAGCATCGCGGGGCCAAGGCGACCCGAGGACCGCGTCGCGCT
>JAAUYH010081597.1_pt1 | contig 11762 bp, 8 predicted proteins | sample 7278061 | NCBI WGS metagenome assembly JAAUYH01 (sample SAMN14350203, study PRJNA611818) | marine sediment metagenome | isolation source: surface marine sediment (0.6m) | place: French Polynesia: Moorea | collected 2018-08 | reverse complement strand
TGGGGAATCTTGTTAGTGCTCTGCTCTGGCGGGATTGGCTATGGCGCAACTTCCATGTTGCTGAAACTGCCGAAAACTCAAAGCTGCTCTAAAGTATTTTGGCCGATCGCCTCGGCCTCAGTTCGTCTCTATTGTGCTCAAACCGCTGCTGAAGATCGCAATGTCAAGGGTTTACTATCCGCCATTGATTTAGTGGCAGTACTGCCCGAAAACCATCCCCTAAGACCAGAAATAAATCGTAATATTGATCGCTGGGCAACTTCAATTCTAGATATTGGGGAAGAGGAGTTTCAGGGAGGAAAACTGGATCAAGCGATCGCCACAGCGAGAAAAATTCCTGACAATGTTTCTGCTCAAAAGTTAGTTGAGTCAAAAATTGAGCAATGGCAATCTATCTGGTCTAAAGGCGAAGAGACTTACGAACAGGTGGAAAATAAGCTCCGCGAGGCTGATTGGAATGGTGCGATTAACTGGGCAGTACGACTGACCGATAGTCCTAACGATTACTGGGCGACCACAAAGTACGAAGAAAGCATCAACAACATCAACATAGCTCAAGAAGAAAACGCGAGTCTGACTAAAGCCAAAACTCAGGTTACCACTGGCAAAATTAATGATTTAATCTTGGCGATCAATAAAGCCAACAAGATCAACAAGAAGAGCTATGCTTACGAACAAGCTCAAGAAATTATTACTGAAGCCAAAGGCAAGCTAGTTGCCATTGTGGAACAGCTAATTGAAAAACAGGATTGGCAAAAACTGCTACAGGTGACAAGTCGCATTCCTAGAAGTTTAGAATTGCAAAAACGCAATCGAGACTGGCAAATTCTGGCAAATGCTGGCTCTAGTGCCAAGCTGGATACGGTATTTGGCATAGAAGAAGCGATCGAGGAAGCCGAAAAATTAGAAAAAGATAGTGAATACTATCGTCTTGGTCAAAAGCTAATCAAACGTTGGAAATTAGAAATTAAGGACGTTGAACATTTAGCCAAAGCCAGATCATTAGCTAGATTTGGAACGATCGCTAATTTGAGAAAAGCCATCAGTGAAGCAAAATTAATTCCTAAAGCTAATCCTCGCTATCAAGAAGCTAGTCAAGAAATTGCTCAGTGGCGTGGGCAAATACAAACAATAGAAGACAAACCAATCTTAAATCGTGCCCGAGAATTATCCTATGGCAACAACATTAATTCTTGGCGAAGAGCGATCGCCGAAGCTAATCTGATCTCCCCCAGCAGTCCTCTTTATAGCGATGCTCAAGGATATGTCAGAACCTGGCGTAGTAACATTCAGCGTATTGAAGATCAACCGATCCTCGACGAGGCAGAATCCTTTGCCAACATCAATAACTATTCCGCAGCAATTGCAACAGCTAAAAAAATTCGCTCTGGCAGAGCTTTATCCTCGGAAGCTCAAAGTAGAATAGCCCTCTGGCAACAAGAAATAGATGGGCAAAGATATTTGCGGGATGCGAGGGATTTGGCTCGTCAAGGTACACCAGAATTCCTCGCCAGAGCCATCCAAACTGCCAGACTAGTCTCTGCTAATAGCTCCGTTCGTTCCCAGGCGGTGGGGGATATTAATGAATGGGCTGAACAAATACTAGCCATCGCCAAACAGGCTTCTAATAATTCTCTGTCCAGGGCAATTGAGATCGCTCGTCAAGTCCCCTCTGGCACCACCAGCTTTACTCCTGCCCAAAAAGACATCAAAATCTGGCAGATTCAGCTTAATGCCCCTCAATCAGAGATTATTCCCCCCACTTTTAAGTTAGATAAACTCCGAAAAGAACGGGAGAATGATAATTAGAGGTTAAGCCATATCTACTTTCTTAAGTTGATGCCCATACCTTCACGACGTACTCGTAAATCATAATAAACTACAGCTTTAATAGCCTGCCAGAAAGGAATAATTAGAGCTGAGGTAATTGAATTAAAAATAAAGTTGAATATTGTAAATATTGTCGAGTTAACGGCAAAATTATTAGAATTTTGAATAAACTCAAGTAATCCCTGAAGAATGAAGATTAAACCCCATAAGGGTATACTAATTGCAGAAGAAATTATAAAAATAATAACTAGGTTTACTAAGTACCCTTTGGTTAATTCTTGGCTTTTTTTGAGAGATATTGAGGCATTGACATTATCTTCTAAAGATAAAGGTAATTCTGAAACAAAGAAGCTAGCGATTAGTCTAATTAAATAGCTAAGAAATAAAACGCTGGCAGCCAAAATTATAATTATAGAAATTATTGCTCCAAGAAATGATCCTACATCACCAAAAATAGCTCTCAAACCAGCACTCAAAGCAGTTATGATTATTCCAGCACCTAAAGTTATCGCTATTCCTCCAATTATATAAGCTGAAAAGAATCTCAGAAATACTAGCAATGCTGCAACTAAGAAACCCCAGAAGCGTCTTTGGATAAAATGTTGAGCATCTTGGTTAGTTTCAGGTTTCTCTATCAGTTCTCCATAAGCCAAACGTGAGATTGTACCCTGCATCGTGTAATACTTTGCCCAGCCATAGACAGGAATCCAAAACCATAAAGATCCGATTAATGCTAAACGATAGTAATTTTTAAAATTATCACGATAAATACGTAACCCAGCACTAACAACGTTACCAACACTTAGAGGTTTCATAGTCTAGACATGCGCTCCTTGGGGCGATTTACAATGTAGAAACTTAATTAATTAATTAAGCACTAACAGTTTCATCTTTCCCTGAAAACCCCAATAACTAACTAACTAGTAACTAACTGTTAAGCAAACTTAGAGCAAGTCGAACAAAACATGATTAATCAAGTAGTAGGGATAGATTTGGGAGGAACTGCAATTAAGTTAGGACGATTTTTGAAGGATGGGACTTGCTTGGAGACAATTGCAGTAGCTACTCCTCAACCAGCTCAACCTGAAATAGTAGTTAATGCGATCGCCCAGGGAGTTAAGCAGCTTAATATAAATTATACCTGTGGTGCGATCGGTCTTGGTCTGCCTGGCCCTACAGATCATGCTCGTCGTATTGCTAAAAAATCGATTAATCTTCCTGGTTGGGATGATGTACCTGTGGCAGACTGGCTAGAAGCACATACTGGACTACCTACCCTGTTGGAAAACGATGCTAATTGTGCTGCTATTGGGGAGGCTTGGTTAGGTGCAGGGCAAGAATTTCAAGATTTTATTTTGCTAACTTTGGGTACGGGGGTAGGAGGGGGAATATTTCTCGATGGTAAATTGTTTACTGGTCGCTATGGGGCAGCAGGAGAATTGGGTTTGATTACCTTAAACCCCAACGGTTATCCTTGTCGTAGTGGCAATCAGGGTTCACTAGAACAATATGCTTCTATCGGTGCAATTCGCCGCAGCACAGGTAAAGAACCCGCAGAAATGGGCAGGTTAGCTCAAGCAGGAGATACAGCAGCTTTAGAATTCTGGCAGGATTACGGTAAACTTTTGGGTGCAGGACTTGCCAGCCTAATTTATGTCTTGACTCCAGAGGCAGTCATCATTGGTGGAGGAATTAGCGCTAGTTCTAAATTTTTTCTGCCCAGTGCCTTAACTGAAATCAACAAGCGAGTAGTATCTCCCTCTCGCCAAGGCTTACAGTTACTTACAGCTAAATTAGGTAATCAAGCAGGAATGTTAGGTGCAGCCAAATTAGTTTGGAATCAGATTGGGGAGGGAAAAATCTAACTTCCTCCTCGAAAAATGTAACTTAACAAGAGACAATAAAAATACAAAATTATTCTACAATGTTGCACTTAGATAAACCCACTGTGTCAGAGATACTAAAGATTTTAAGAATGTAGAAGTAAGAAAAGATCAATCAGCAATTACCATTTTAATTTTATTAGGCTGTATTGCGAAATCTATTAATTCTGCTGCAAAAACTTCAATCATGAGCAAGATCGAAACTTTTAAAAGCGTTACCGAATTTTTTAAAGATGTTTTAGATTTACAAGAAAATAATCTGGTTAAAGCGATCGCCAACTTTAATTAATCTATTCCTCGCCACAATTTCGACACATAATCTTTATAGATCAGTGGTTTCAGATGTTGTATGGTAGCCCTATTCTTTCAAGATACTTGAGGTAGAAGGTTCGATATCCCTAATTCCCTACTTCCTACCAAACCATCCTCTAATTAATTTGACATTGTCAAATTAAGGGTGTTAGAGAGCTTGACCAAAACTTTCTCCGTAGCAAACGCGCTCTTTACTGAACCTTCCGCCATACTTCTTAATAGGTTCATCTGCATAACCGAGAGGTAATAGACAACAAACATCTACTTCTTCAGGAATATTAAATGACTCCTTAACTTGCGCCGTCACAAAACCTTCCATGGGACAGGAATCTACCCCTAAACCTTGAGCCACAATCATCAAGTGAGCTACCGCTAACATCGTATGACGATTTGTCCACGCTTCCAAAGATTCAAAACAGGGCTGGTTTTCAAATAGCTGAGGAATTGCACCGCGCATAAACTCCGCATATTTTTCATTGACTCCTCCTGCTGCTATCCCCAGTTGGATTATTTCTTCTATATAATCAGCATTATGTACACGGCGATCGCCACAACAGATTAAAACTACTGGGGCTTGGGATACCTGGGGTTGATTAAAAGCACAAGCCTTTAATTTATCCTTGTTTGCCTGTTCTTTGACTACAATAAATCTCCAGGGTTGTAAATTATAACCCGAAGGGGAACGAAGTCCTAAACGCAAAATTTCAGCCAAAGTATCTGTTGGAATGGGATCGGAGCGAAAAGCACGAGCGGCACGGCGAGTTGAAATAGCTTCTTTAAGACTCAATTGGGGCTGAGGAGTATTTTCAATATTCATACGAAATTGCCAGTAAATCACCAAAATTATATCAATTTAGGTACAACACTTGGCAGATTAGGGCGATCGCTGGAAAAAATTAGTATGTAAAGAGTCAATTAATTAATGACTGCCAGACTTACGATGCTGAATGGCAGTAATTCCCCGGTTCTCTAATACTTCACCATATTCTACAACTGCATAAATCAAAGTGCGATCGCCCGATGGTAAATATCTTTGAACAGTACATTCTAGATACGCTAAAGCCTCCTCAATAATTAAACAACCGTTGCTAGCGATTCTAGTAGTTACATTATCAAAGGAATCACTACTTTTATCGCTGAAATTTCTTCTAACGGTTCTACCTTCATTAAGGATATTGAGGACAAATTTATCCCTAGGATTAGTGATCAAATCTGCATCTTGTGATTCAGCCAGGGCAATCATGATCCCAGGAGGATTAAAAGTTGCTTGAGACACCCAAGAAGTAAGAACACCAAGGTGAACATTATCATTACAAGTCGTGACGACACAGATCGAACCGACAATTCTACCGACAGCTTGAGCGGTGCGATCGATCTGAGTTTCGGTTACTGCTTGACGAGGAGTACGTAGTCTTTTAGCTTTTTTCAGTTTTTGGGTGAATTCTTCCCCTACTTGAATGCATTTCTTTAAAACAGCAGCATTGGGGCTAAAACGGACGCGAATTGGTTCAAAACCAAAGCTATAGTGAGCATCCCTCAGTTTGTTTTCTAACATAGCGATCGCTTCTCCACTCCAACCAAAAGAACCAAAAACCCCTGCTAATTTAGTTTTCGCTGCGGTAGCTAAGACGATTCCTAATGCCGTTTGAATTTGCGTTGGGGCATGACCACCCAATGTCGGGGAACCAATAATAAAACCATCACAAGTTTGAATTGCTGTAGTAATCTCTTCTGTGGAAGCTAGTTCGCAATTAATCGATTCTACCGTTACTCCCGACTGTACCAAGCCATGGGCGATCGCGCTAGCAATAGTTGCCGTACTACCATATGCCGAAGCATAAAGCAGGACTACTTTAAATTCTTGACTGGTTTGTTCTCGACACCACTGCTGATAATCGTAGCTAAAGCGACTGAGACTATATTTAACTAAGGAACCATGAGCAGGAGCATATATTTTACTGCGTAGAGGCGCAAATTTGCCTAAAGCAGTTTCTAACTGTTTGGTTTGGCTAGCGTGGAGACAGTCAAAATAGAAACGGCGGTCTGAATCTAGTTGTTTCCAATTATCATCAAAGATGGGTTCGTCGCACAAATGCGCCCCAAAAAACTTATCGGTGTAGAGAATTTTGCTTTGAGGATCGTAGGTACACAACCCATCTACCCAACGGGGAGTAGTGGCACTAATAAACTGTAATTGATGCCCTTGTCCTAAGTCTAAAGTATCCTTGTCTCTAACTACTTGAATTTGGTCTTGCAGTTCGGGGAAAGTTAAAGCATCCTTTAAGGCGTTAGCTGCTGGTTTAGAACAAATAATCTTAGCTTGTGGTGCATACTCTGCTAGTACTTGTATCGTTACCAAGCGATTGGGATTGACGTGCTGTAAGATCAGATAATCTAATTTTTGCCAATCAAGATGCTGTGCTAAAGTTTCTAGATAAATTTCCGTAAAAGATTGTCCTGGCGGATCGATTAAGGCTATTTTGTTGGCTTGAATTAGATAGGAATTGGAAGTCGTACCTTTTTGACGGGAATATTCCACTTCAAACTTCAATCTATCCCAAGTACGCGATCGCAATACTCGTGTGTTTGTCCCAATTTCTGCTATTTGAATGTCTCTAGTTTTTGTAGGTGTTGGTTGAATGGTTAGTTGTTTCATTGTTAGTGGTTAGTGGTTAGTGGTTGATCGTATGTCCACAGATGAACACAGATGAACACAGATGGTTTATCGGTTATGATTTGTCAGTCCTACGAATGGGGGTATACTGCTTCGTATATGGTTAGTGGTTAGTGGTTCGTCATTGATTACCGTTGACTAATTGTTGTTTATATCTTTCCGATACTTCTTGTTCAGGATCGACACCTTCAAAGGTGGGAGGTAGCCAAACTCGGACTACTAATAAAACGGCGAGAACTAATAAAAAAGAACCTGTGGCTAATACTTGACTCCAGGGAATTTCTAAGATGCCTTTGACAATGATTTCTCTTAATACCGAAACAATCGACACTTCCACTGCCACACCAATAGATACTCGGCGTTCTTTTAAATAAATGATTAATAAGCGGAATAATTCGACTAAAATCAGCACAAATAAGATATCAGCCGTTACTCTGGTAAAGTTTAAAGGCGGTAATAGGGACACAAACATTTCTCGTAACTGAAGCGTCATAAAGCCAAACAAACCAAGACAAAGGGAGATGATAATAAAGTCTTGGATAAATTCTAAAATTTTAATTATTCCACCATTGTTTAGCCACTTGTACCAGGGAGTTACTGTCTTACCAAGAGACTCATACATTATATTTAGTTATTACTTGCTACTTGCTACTTGCTAATTAATAATGATTTCCTACTTTGCGATGATGCACGGCGGTTAGGGCATCTAGTTTAGCTACTCTGCCAGCTTGGACGTTACTGTAAACAATCCAGTGATCGCTGCATTCTAGTCGGCTTTGAACTTCGCATTCGGCATAGGCTAGAGAGTCGGCAATAATCGGCGAACCATTACTAGCAGGTACGGTTTTGATCCCTTCAAAGCGATCTGCACCAGGGGAAAAACGTTTGAGAAAATGTCTGATAAGATCTTGATAATTGTCTTCTTCCAAGACATTCAAGACAAAACGATCGCCAATCTGTAAGAAAGATTCAATTGCCCGATCCTTAGCTACTGCGATCGCAATTCCTAAGGGAGTCAAGCTAGCCTGTATTACCCATGATGCAACCATCGCGCTAGAGATATCACCTTTGGTAGCTGTGATGATATATAAGCCATTGCTAATTCTGCCCAAGGCTTTCTGTAGACTACTATCGATCGCTTTGATTTGTTTAACGGTGTGATCGCGAGTTAACCACTGTCCTAAATCTGTACCTGCTTCATCGCAAGTTTGCTTGAGCCCTTGATCGGGTGATTGTTTAACTAAAATTGGTTCAAAGGCTTCGATCAGTCCAATTTCTTGCAACTGATTACGTAAGGGATAAATCGGTTCGTCTTCTCCCCCACCTGATTCAAATAAACCAATCGATTGTTTACCATGGGCTGCTGCTAGGATGGTACTGAGAATTGCCTGGGCTTCCTTGTCTGATTGAGATGGCATTCCCATGACTAAACCCGCTGCTTCAGAAACTAATTCTCTAACAAATTGAGCTTCGGTATTATTCCAATCGACTAATTCTACTGCCACTCTTGTTTTACTAATTCCTTGAGCGATCGCTCTGGCTAGATCGTCACTGTAGCCATAGTCTTCTGAGTAAAATAGTGCGACAAAAGTTTCAGTTTTCGTTTGTGCCTGACTCCATCGTTGATAGCGATCTACCAATTCAGCACGATGGTAATGTAATAAAGGACCATGTCCTGTGGCGATTGTGCTTAGTTCCAATTTTTCTATACGTTTGATGGCACCTAAAACCGAACGGGCATTGGGCTTCATCAGACAGTCGTAGTAATATTGGTAATCTGCCTCAATTAACGATAAATCTTCATCAAAAGTAGGTTCATCGCAATAGTGCAGACCAAAGGCATCACAAGTATAAAGAATTTGAGTTTTGTAATCGTAGGTGAAAATTGTATCGGGCCAATGTAAATTGGGTGCAGCAACGAATTCTAATTCATGTCCGTTGCCTAAATCCAGGCGATCGCCATTTTTGACGATGATATGTTCAAAGGGTTGATGCACCATACTTTCTAAGAAGCTAATCGCAACCTTGGCTCCAACTACCCTAACTTGAGGTGCTAATTTCAAAACATCTTTGACTAAACCACTGTGATCTGGTTCAGTATGGCTAATAATTAGATAATCGAGTTGCCCTGGATCGATCAATCCCGTTAATAACTCTAGATAAAGCTGACGAAACTTAGCATGAGAAGTATCGACTAAAGCTAGTTTTTCACCCTGAATGATAAAGGAATTATAGGTCGTGCCGTTTTGCAAGCCAAACTCGATATCAAAGCGATCGCGATCCCAATCTAGACAGCGTATAGCTGTAGTTTTTGGAGCTATCTCGGCGGTTTGCAAAGTTAGCCTGGCGTTATTGGTGGTTGGATCGGTTTTAGTTAATGCAACCATGGGTCAATTATGTTTAATTTAAATAGGGTTTGCTGAGATTTCGATGGTGAGCAACGAAACTGAAAATTTTTCACCTCGTTACCAACAATAGGGCGTAATATAGCTTACGGATTTAGGTCAGGAAGTTATTACTCGTTACTCGTTACTTGTTACTTTCGAGCCCAATATTCTGCGTGTCCTAACTTAACTTTGTACGGCTATATCTTCCCCGCAACAGTCTGCTAGAAAGCACAGAGCGCGAAACCGCAATCCTACTAATTGCTCGTAACAGGGATTCAACTTACACAAAGGAGGAATGCGAAAAAGAACTTTACCAAATCCCCGTATTTCTCGCGCAAAGGGACATTGAGCAGGAATTAGTTTGACAATATGTCGTGCTGTTTGTTTTTCTTTGATTTCTATATTTTCCAGCCATTGCTGAAAAAATCGCCAAGGATTTAGATATTTTTGCTGACGGTTGTAAATTTTAGCTGTCATTATTTTCGATTTGTTATACTTCTTTTCTGTTGACTTACTAATAAGCTAACAGAATATTCAAGTACTTTTAATATAAAAATCTTTTATATTGGATTGACAAAATTTATCTTTCTATGTGTTGTAGATAACATTTAAGACCCATAAATTATTGGCGATCGCTAAAAACTTAAATAAAGACACCTATTTTGCAATTTGTGGAGATACATTTACCCACTTAGCTTATTAGCGACTGACCGTGAGAACATATTTACCTGTACCTTGCTCGTCATAAGTATTGACAATAACGTTGTAGGTGCCGTCTTCTGGAAGTGTTACCCGAATTCGGGAATTACTGTCTGACTCACTAATATCATCATTCTCTTTGATGGTATTTCCTTGACTATCCACAAGAGCCACAAAAGTATCAAATTCGTCGCTTTCAAGATAAATAGTAAAAGACTCCCCTGCTTTGCCCTCCAAAGGATAGAAGTCATATAAACTGCCGTCATCAGCGATAACGCGATCGCCTTTCTCTAAAGAACCCCGCTCCACTTTTTCTAGCAGACCCGCATTTTCTGAATTAATAGCGACTTGCTCTGATTCGTCTTCGATTATTTCCGCTATTTCTGCTTCTGCTTCACTATCTGCTACTGGTGCTGATTGATCTTCGACAATTTCTTCTGTTTCGTTTTCGGTGGCTTCTACTTCTGCTTCGTCTTCGATTATTTCTGCTATTTCTGCTTCTGCTTCGCTATCTGCTACTGGTGCTGATTGATCTTCGACAATTTCTTCTGTTTCGTTTTCGGTGGCTTCTTCTTCGATTATTTCTGCTATTTCTGCTTCTGCTTCACTATTTGCTACTGGTGCTGATTGATCTTCGACAATTTCTTCTGTCTCGCTTTCCGTGGCTTCTTCTTCTGCTGCTTGCGGGGGTTGTTCTTCCCTGGCTTCAGGAGGTGCGGGGGGAACTTGTGGCTGAGGTGGCTGAGGTAAGGTAGCGATATCGCTATTCTCAGGGTTTTCAATATTCTCAAGTACGGCTGGTGTTCTGGTTACTTCAGATTCAGTCGCTTCTGGGCTTTCGGCTGTTTCAGGAGTGGATATTGTTTCTGGCAAATCAGCAACAGTGCCGACAACATCATCGCTGTCTGGTGTAACGACATTTTCTGGTTTTACTTCTTCTGGTTTTACCTCGGCAACATCTGCCGTAGTAGCTAAATCAGAATAAGCGATCGCACATATCTTGGCATATCGAGGGTCAGGTTTACATACAACCCCTGTATTTTCAGCATCAGGACTCAACAGACTATGACGACGACGACGATCTGGAAAAAGTTCATCTACTACTAAGCCCATCACGATGCCTGTAGCAGTTTTCCGACCGTAGCTAAAGTATTGGATATTGTGAGCAGTGGCAAAATTTTCTAGTTCAGAGGTGGCGGTAGCAGCAGCTTGAGGGGAAGTTTTCAGAGGAGGTAAAGGTTGTTGCTGTTTGAGAAATGCGATCGCTTCTTCCAGTGCTTTTCTACCTTTATTAGTCCTAATTGCCTTTTCTCCAGGGAGTCTTAGCCAAATGCCATCATAATATTGTCGCTGTTCTTCTAGCCATTGAGCATAATCTTGGGGATTAGTTCTGACTCGATTGATTTCTGATAATATTGCAGGCTCTAAAGCAGTCGGAACATTAGTATTATTTGCTGCCTGTTTACTATTGGACTCATTTGTAGGTACTTGAGCCATAACTTGGTTCGGCTTCGCCAACGCGCTGAGTGGTAGAATCGCTAAAACCAAAAGATTAACCGATAGGCTCAAGATGTAGCATCGCCAAGGAGGCAAACAAACTCCAATCATCTTAGTTTCAGTTGCATGTATCATATAATCCCCCTCTCGCAATTAAACGAAAGCTTATTCTGATCAACAATAGAAATTATAATTGACATTTTCTTTGACTGTAGGGCTGTGTCACGCGCTTAAATAGAGATAAATAATCTAAGTTCAAAAAAGTTAATTTTGCTAAATATTGGGCAAAAATAGGAGATATTAAGCCTAAAAAGGTAATGTGTTTTGACTTATGACGCAAAATTATCTATTGTAATGAAAAAGGCTCAGTTATCCTTATTTAAAGTCTTTTAAGATGAATAATTCTTATTTAGAAGCCGTTGAGATAGCGCAATCTTATTACGATGGGACAGAAACAGATCGACTGTACGCTACGATCTG
>JAAUYH010004055.1_pt1 | contig 11762 bp, 5 predicted proteins | sample 7278061 | NCBI WGS metagenome assembly JAAUYH01 (sample SAMN14350203, study PRJNA611818) | marine sediment metagenome | isolation source: surface marine sediment (0.6m) | place: French Polynesia: Moorea | collected 2018-08 | reverse complement strand
CAAGCCTTCACCTGGCTGTAAGCAGGAATGTAGAGCAATAGTAGCAACTTCCACGCCTAGACGATAGAATTGTAGTAGTATAGTCAGCTCCGAGGCGACAGACCGGTAAGAAATAGCACGATAGTGATAGTGGTGCGAACAGTGCGTGCTCCTGCTACCGCCCTCGCAACCACGCGTCAGGCTGGTGTAGCAATTTGAGCTTGAGCAATCTGTTCGTCATCTTCTTTTTATAGTTCTGGAGTCAGCGACGGTTAAGTATGTAGAAATTGGTGAATGCAATTGCTAATCAATTACATTAGACTCAAACTAATTAATTAACTCCTAGTTCTATAATTTCTAATTTCGACGACAATGCACCTTCATTTGTTACCGGATGGCCGACATGAATATTTGCATGCCTGCCTATTCTGCCATTTGGTTAGCGTGAAATGAATGCTAGCCGGCAGACTTTTACAATACGTGACAGCATTCAGAAGTCAACCCACCTGTTTCCAGCTAAAGTTTTCTTTTCGTAAAGTTGAACACATGTATTTGATTTTAGAAACTTTTACCAAACTTTCTTTTAAATTGATTATCGTAATGAACAACTATGTGTATTAATAATTCAAATACGAGTCTTTATTTCTTTTTCGTCCAAACAGTAAATTTGTTATTTTGGAAATCCTGCTTGTCCTCAACTGTCATAATCGATGCCAACTTGATCTTATCGGATGTCTAATTTACTTAAAAAAGAAACTTTTAAAAAGAACACTTATCTTTTCTATATTTTACTGTTAGTAGCGATCATTCTAGTGCTCATGATTCTAATATTAGGATAAATCTCAACGAAAGTTGCCGAAAGTTCCGAAACATTGGAATATTTATTTAGAAAAAAGCAAGACTGAACTGCAAGCGAATTTGATCACAATATAGAAGAGAATGAGTAGAAGAACAGGTTTTCATCAAAATTGGTCATTTTGAGGTCTATGGCTCTTTTTGAAAACAGCTGGATAGACTGGAAGTTACTCTTGTTAGTCGTTTCGTCCATTTGCCTGGGGCTATTCACTGCTTATTAAGAAGTGCGAGCGCTGTGACGCAAATACATAGTTATTAGAATAGTATCATATGCAAGCATATGAAACTGGGGGTTTTCTAGTGGAGGATAGGACAAGTTCTGTATAAAGAAAATCTGTTCGTATCTGAAAGCATACAGAAAATAGAAATACAAATATGAAGTAGAGGTACGAGTCAAACACACTTCAGAGTGTTGTTTCCTAGTCCACAGAAAATAATGACACTAATTTAGGGAATATGACAATAGCTTTGTATTGCTTTTAAGCAATTTATCCTTGAATTATCTTTTCTCGAGCTGGCATTACGATGCAGAAATTTTCATTAACAGTTCTGTTCATTTGATACAACTTTGGAGTGTACTCCATCGATATTAGGAAAGTTCACAGAATTTAGAATTGGGTTCACGTAAGCAATACAAGAAAAGCACTGATCCCAATTTTCGCTAAGGAGTTACCAATTCATTTTCAGGCAGTCGTTAGACCGCCAAGCTCGATAAACGGTCCGATACAATTTTCCGAATTGATTTTACAATGCAGAATTAAGGATGGTGGACTTCGAAGCAGTACCATTCATTCTCGTCTAACTTTTAGATTGCCATGCTTTCTATCAGTCCCGTGAATATGCGGAATATCATCGGCCGTACATTTTACAGTAGATCCGCCAGGTGGTACTATAGAAACATGAAGTTCGTCTATGTTCCTTTTCAGTACAATGTCGCCGTTGATGTTTTTCCCTGTCATACAGGTGCGAGCCCCGAACTTTTCGGACATCATGGAGTTAACTGCCCAGCGGCTTGACTCAAAAGCTCTGCCTCTCAGAAGAAATGTCCATAATCTCTCTGGGCTCGTAATGAGCGAGAACAAAAATGCAACGCTAGTAAACGAACAGACAACGGCAACGGCAATATAGCCCATAGGAGAGACAATCATCACATTGCCACTGCATTGCTTCCACAATCCGCGCCCTGCTGGCCGTAGTCTTGTGTATACAGAAAGCATCAGAACGATTGCATGAGACAAAACCACCCCATCATTTTTGCTCGATGCAGTGTAGCGAATATCGAAGTGCACAAGCAATTCCAGGGATGCAACAACCATCCTCATAGGAGACAGGGTACTGAACTGCTGAGATCTCGCAATGTATATGATAGGAATTCCTCGAAAGATATGCGAGGGTCCATCGATAATACCTCGTAACTTCGGACGAAGGTCACTACCTGTCGGAACAGGAATCGAATAGAACACAAAATAAACATAAGTACCGGATTGAGCAACGACAATTACGTCCGCAAAGTTAGCGTTCTGCTGAGTTTTGTACGCGCAAGCATCAATTCGCGCTTTCCCTGTATCTTGTGCATTGAAACAATCCAAAAATCCTCCGTTCTGTGAAACGAAGGCACGCAATTCTTCATTTCTCAACTTCGTCCACTGCAAGTATTTGGTGGTATTACCAATTTTTCGTACGTCATTCAGCATTTGCAGAGTAGCAGGCCTAGATAACCTCAAGCTAGAACGCCATGATGCGTCTGAAGGCGGCCCGATACGAGTTCCATTGTAAGACTGGACGCAGTTCTCTGTTTTCCAATCAGAACATCCACAAACTATTTGATTCTCAAGCAAGTAGCTGTCTGTGTATGATACCAGATATTCGGTTTTCGGCGGGATGGCACTTCTCGAAGCTTTGACCGAATCCTGTCGTATCAGACCGCACGAGAATGCAGATACCAAAATTCCAATGTTCGTTTACGAATTTTCAAGTTTCACGTCCCGCAATTTGCATTTCGCAATTGTATCTGTCGCGTATTCGAACATGAACAACCCGACAAGCGTAAGTAGGGGTAAAACACGCAAGCAAAATATACAAATTCCCACACGGAACGATCCTCTCCGAGGCCGCTCTGACTCAGTATCTGGCTCTTCCTTGTCGTCATCTTCACCCCGTATTCGCTTGAACGGAGCTTGGAACCAAGCCAGACATGACGCGAAAAATTCATCAAAGCTATGGTCCACCACATCCTGAATTGGCACAGGTCGACCGTCAATGATTTTCCTCATGTTGGCAGCTCGCTTCAATTTACCCCGAAACCAGTGGATTAGATGGTCGAACCACAAATACTCGGCGATGAACTTGATGCCATTGAAGATACCAGGGGACAAGGGTGTGACAAGATCCATGCCTCCTTCCCAACGCATCCATTTCGTGCACTGCCGGCAAATGGAGGGTTGAAGTCGATATTTGGTGGAAGAGGATGAAAACTGCTTTCTGTGGAGGCCAGGAAATTATGTTAATTTGCTCAGTGCCTCTAGCACAGAAAACACAAGAGCTACACATTCACCATCGCTGAAATTTTCGTAGATGCAGTTTGAAATAGAGTCGCTCAGTCCAATCGATTCATGTAGAAATTGATTCAACATTTCTGTTTACTTGTTGAATTTTGTGCAATAGAATAATTTCACTCACTTGAATCTCCTCTAGTTCAAGAACAATTGATTAAGTATACTTCCGAGTAGTTGAACATTGTGAAACAAATATAGAGTACCTATATTTTGAATAAAACCCGCTCTCTTTTTCGAGCATGATCCATTTATACTGTGTTGGTAGTCTCGTGGTACTTCCGTATCTGCAGAGTGTGCCAGGATACTGTGAGAGATAAAAGTTGCTAGCACCATGTTCTAAGTCATGCAGCGAAAATTGTTTCCTTTTAGAATTGTCATCAGTTGTAAAAATTCAGCAACATTAAGTTTGAATTGGATGCAAACTCTGTCACGTTGAAATACACCTTTGTAGGGTGACCACACCTCGCTGTACGTCTTCCGATGTAGACTTCAATTACAGAAGGCGGAATCAACTAGATATTTCAGACAGAAGAAATGAGTAGATTTCAAGAATTGACAAACTCTTGCCGTACTGAGTTCATATCTGCCTTGGGTACAAATTTTATCTTTCGATTTATCTATGTGTTCAGTCAGCCTTGATTCGAAAAATTAATGGTCACATTCAAAAATATCCCGATTTGAGAAAGCCATCCCGTTCTGCCTCCGAGCAATTGATGAAATATTACTTCACAATTATAACTGGGTACTTCTTGCCCAGAATAATTTATGATTGAGAGAGTTAAAGACCTATTTTCTGTTGAAACACGACTGCATTTCTTTGATAACTTTCAAATGTTTCAAATGTTTTGCAATAAAATGCTCCGCATTGAGTATAGTCGTAATAGACAGAATTTGAACATACTTCATCCATTTCAAAGTTGCTGACAAAAGTTCTGGTCTGTGGACTTCGTAAGATTCCTTTTTAGAGGGCAGATTTTAGAATAGAGATCGGATCAAGATTGCTGTAGTGTAGCTCAATTTGTAATTAATCCGTCCATAGAGGTATTCTTCGAATGATCTCTAAAACGTGGGGACCCTGTAGAAGTGGTTCAATTTTGAACTGGACATCAATTAAGCTTCAGCACGCAAGAAGAATCAAATACATCGCCTGCAATTCCGAGAAGGAGAAGGAGACAAGTGCCTGATCATTCAAATTTAACTAGATTAAAAAACATATGTATTTCTCGAATTAAGGGTCAAGATCGAGTTATGAGTCAAAATGATTTATTTGGACATTTTTCTCCAAATCATTAGCAACAGTATTACAGTACAAACATTCATGAATTTAGATCTACGGTGCTTCGAAAAGAGGTAGCTAAGTAACAAGCAAACAAATCTACTTTGAACGTTACTGCATCCTTGAAAAATATTCAATCCGATACACCAGATACTACTATTCGAAAATTCAAATTAAAATATTTTCCGCGGATTGCGTATTTGAAACTTAGTCTAAATTGATTCTGAAATAGTACAAAATTTGAAATATTACAAAATAAGGGTGGCAGTAAGTTTCAGTAAAATGGGGACAGGTGCATCTATAAATTAATAACGTGGAATGAAATGATTTGGAAAGACTTTTCTCGGTTTTATCGCACTGGAAGAAAAAAATTCTACAAATTGTTATCATTTTAAATATTTCTTGAAGCTGTCTATAATATAATTTCTAAGAACAAAAAGATTTGAAAGAGATGAAAATTTTTTTATCATTCACATAACGGTATGCTGTATCTTTTGTTGTTTCGACAGCATGAACTATCAACACAAAAAACCAACCAATTTTGTGATCTTTTTCAATACTTCGCAGTAGATGCTGGAACTGAAAAACATAAATAGCTGTCAGGTTTATGCCAATCCTGCCTCAAAAAGATTGAACTTGTGACTTACTAGTTCTCATGGCGAAGCAAGTTCGAACTAAAAAATTTCTTCGAAAGTCACCAGAACGTTATTTTACACGAAGCAAAGCCTGAAGCACACCTTTAGATGCCTCTGTGACAGACTTTAAGTGGAGCATATTACCTGCGATTATTTTGAAGACATTTCTAGCGCCATTAAAATGTCTTTCGCTAGGTCGACGGTTCGGAGCAACATGAAAATCGAACCTTCCTGTAAGGTTAAACAGCGATCTGACATAGATAATCTAGCGTCTACTTTTTTGAAAATTGTTCAAGGTACCGTATCACAACCGGCACTTAGGCTTGTAGATTATTGACTCTCACAGAATCAATATTCCGGAATGTGGGAATCAAATATTTCGTCAATATCACCAAGCTTGATGTTTTCGAGAACCAGTACTGCTCGTGAAGTAAGAATATCTGTATCATATAAACATTCTTCGATGCCCTCAAACACAGGAAGGCAAAGCCCGAAAAAAATTTCCGACGTGTTGACAGAAGAAGGTATAAGCACATTATTGTCATTTGTCACTTCGACCCTGCCTTCGTCAACGAGCAAAACAAACACCGTGTACTTTAAAGAGAATGGGCCTAACCGAGGATCACTTCGAATTTGCTATTCGCGCATACTATCTGAGAGAAACAAAATTCTAAAATGGGCGAGTATCTCAGATGCTTCGACGCGGGTTTTTACAATTTTGTATCTTAATCCACTCCTGATAACTGCTATATTTTTTTGGAAGCATACTTTGAACATGATAGTTTTCCTTCCGAAAAGAAGTCTGAATCGATGTTATGAATTCGCTCCACTTTAAGAATTTATTCGCTTTGCTTCATCTCTGAACAAATTTTTGATTCTAGGCAGGGGCATTGAATATTGAATGATAATAACGTTTTTAGCTCAAATGTTGCGAAATATCGATTATCCTTCGTCCTGGTTTACCTCTCGAATGGGCGCCAATAAAGTTCTTCCAAACATTTCGATCAGCGTCCAATTGTCGTTACCACTATGGTACTGATTTGAATGTATGTGAAATGGTATTTGTCCATTAGATGCGTGATCGATCAGATGGGGTGACTGATGCATTGTTTGAGTATTATGCATATTTGTCGTTATCGCGGATTGCTGTTTGTTGCGGTAATTTACATTTGTAATCAATCAGACTGGAAACCCCCTGTTTAAATTATGCACAACATTACAGTAAGTACAGTATATCTTCGCCGGGTGATTTGCCGCGAACGCCAAATTCCAGCGCACTCTCGGAAGACCAACTCTCTTCAGATCTGTCGGAACTGTCGGTCACCTCAACCTCAACTTGAACCTCAACTGTCGAATCGAAATGGCATCATTCAAGCTTCCTGCGATTCATGACAATCCCGATGGATGGGGTCCGCCATTCGATCTTGTTCCTCCCAAGTTCACGCATACGCCGTATGCGCCTTTCTCGAAATCAGATCGTCTCGGGCGTGCTGCAGACTGGCTGACTTACGGAAGTCGGCAGGAACGGGATCGAACGACGGACAAATCAACTGCAGCGCGATTCGCTACTGTAGACAACAGAATGGTACCTCGCTCATCAGCAGCTTTCGGGAGAGGTCGTGGCAGGATTGGTGGATTTCGTGGGCGTGGGAGCCGAGGTCGGTTCAACGACCAGCGTCGGTTCGATGACCGTCGAGACACACAAGATTCACTCCCTCGTGGGCATGGGCGTGGACGTGGGCGCGGTGGACCAGCATGGCGTGGGAGCGGCGCGGGCGGCAAAGGTAATCGGCGGTGGGATTCACATCGCAATATTCAACGAGAACCCAGTGTGCAAGTTGGCAACGATTGGGTACAGGTTGCGCAGATGAGCTCTAGCCTGCTGTCGAAACTTTCCTGTCCCGAAGTACCTCCCGTGGAGGACCTCATCCGTTGTGGCACACTCCCACACTATAATAGTGCCATGGATCATGTATCGGTTCAAAGTGCACGTCCTCTCCTTCGCGCACCGAATGGCGCCACATATCCGAAAGTTTCGACGGCGTATGATCCTGTTATCCGTCGCCTTGCCTACGCAAATGCCGGCTCTGTTTTCGCGACGGCTCCTATACTTTCGGCGATCATCACTGCTTCTCGCTGCGTTCAAAGCTGGGATATTGTGGTGGAGCGCGTCGCTGGAATGCTGTTCTTCGACAAACGCGATGGAACAATCTTCGACTTGGTTACTTTGAGAGAAACGTCAGGCGAAGCACCGAAGGACGAGAAACGGTTGCCTGCCAATCACCAAACGAATTCGTTCCAGCAATTGTGTTTGGAAGCCACTGCAATCAACTCGAATTTCGCACAGATGGCTGTAGACCAGAGTGCCACGTTTTCCTATGAAGAACCCAACCCGTTCGAGGAGGACTCCGACCAGCCAATTGCGGCCGCAGGCTACAAATACCGGAAGTGGACCTTGTCGAGTGATATCACCTTAGTCGCACGCTGTGACGTGGAGGGATGTCGGAAGCCGTCAGCGGAAGGTGCAGAACCAAGACCCATTCTCATTCGCGCACTGAATGAGTACTTCGACGCTTACCTCCAAACTAACACAAACTGGCGAAGTACTCTCGAAGCGCAGAGCGGCGCCGTGCTTGCCACCGAAATCCGAAACAATGCATCGAAGCTCGCGCGATGGACTGTCGAAGCATTACTCGCCGATGCAGATGAGATGAAATTTGGATTCGTATCACGGATGAAGCAGAACGACAGCAACCATCATTTTGTGCTAGCCACCAAGGGGTATCGCCCAAAAGTGTTCGCAACACAAATCGCGTTGACGACGGCTAATATGTGGGGCATTTTGAAGCATGTTCTTGAACTGTGCTTCAAACATCTCGAAGACGGAGAGAAGGGTGTCCTTCTGAAAGACCCAAACAAACCAGTCGTTACTCTATTCAAGGTTCCACAAGATGTGCTTACAAGTGATGATGATGAGCAGGAGGAAGTTGTGAAGGAAGAAGGCAAAGATAATGGCTTGCCTTTTAGTTGTCAGAAGTAAATGAGTATAAGAATTCCTTTCCTCACTTCCATATTCTCCGGTATCTACTACAGTACTTCATAGTGACGCACCATACCTGCACCAGCATGTTTGAATTGATGGAGGTCGAGATGGCATCGCCGAAGTGTGTGGAAGACAGGAATTTGCCCTCTTCGAATGAACAGTAGTATTCTACAATGCTGTCCCTATATTTGTTTGCGAGAACGAGTTTTGAATTCAGTTGTAAATGAAGATTAGGAAAGTTTCGTTTGTTAGGCAACTTCCTAATCGGATAAATTGGGTGCTGAATTCCAGATCTTGAGCCACGTTAGTCATTTGATATACCGTACGTACAAAACGGCGACATGATTAAACTGTGCTCTCGATCCACCTCCAGATTTACGCTGAACTTTTGAACGTTTCAGATATTCAGAAACACACATGAAACAGATAGCAAATCTAAAGAAAAGGCTGGCGTACTTTATGTTCGTCACGACACTTCCCTAAGCTTGGTCGAAGACCGATTTATACTTCTTTTCGATTGTCATAGTACTAACTTCTTGGTGTTTCAAACACTGAGACCGACGAAACCAGTGATGGTGAGACGTCGAATCGGATTCGACAAATTCTATAGCGTAGATAGAGAAAAATGCAGCATGAAGAAGCGCTGCTAATTTGCAGGAGGGTATTTGGTCCTCTGGAAGTCCAATTACTGTCCTCCCTCCATAACGAGCTACTGCTTCAGACAAAATTATCTACAAATATAGCACCCTCAAATTCGACAACTTGTGATCCAATCTCTAATCGAAAACCGATATTGCAGCTGAAGTATAGTAGGGCGCGAAGAAGAGTTGTAGCCCAGACGAACAAAACAATGGAGATCAATTGACGACAATCGTTGATGTGCGAGCAGAAATTGGCTGTAGCCATGGAATTGGAACAACGCCAAAACTATAACTTGAATCACACAGTGGACGATATTGGCGAATGAGCGAAGAAAAAATTATAATCTTCAAAAGAATTCCTGATCGAAATATAAGATCTGTGAAAACGAAATTTTGAGAGAAAAATCGTCTTCATATTACCAGTATCTCTGTGGGCACAGTAGTCATTCCTTTGTATTGTATATGTATGAGAGAAAAGTATTTGTATGGAAACATAACTAAACAAAAAGCACACCTTATTCGAATACTTTTAAATCAGTAAGTCCCAGAAGAAAATCCATCACATCTAAAGTTCAGCAATGGATGGCGTCGATAACTGAAAACTCGAAACAATTTAAAAGGTGCCGAGCGGATGCGATGCAGCACAAAATCACATACCAGTCGACAAAGGTCACTTCATAGATGGATTTATTGGAATCAATTTCTGCAGCCGCAGCACAAATTTGTGATGAAACGAAAGAAGTTAGCACTGGAATGTTGTTTCGTGACCTTCATTGCCTAAAGATGCAAGGAACGAGCTGAAAATGTAAATTTGAATATTTCACTCTTCGATATTACTGCCATCTGGCGAAGGAGAAACACAGAGCAGCAAGTGACCTACTCCCTCCGTTTCAAAACAATTGACCACATTCACGTTTTTTAATGTTTCAAAACAATTGACCGCTTTGGTTTTCGCCTTAGTCTGTCACTGCATCGCTCTTTTTGCAGCTTCTATAGCTCGATTGTAGGTAGCCTCGCTGCAATATACGTCACGAATCGGTGTTCCGGCCAACCGGAGGTGCTGCTGCTTCATGTGGTGTAACTTGAAGCCGTTCCTTCCATCGGCGTTAATCGCACACTCCGTGCTAGGAAATTGTCGTTGATATGTTGTAGTGCGTACTCTTCGTAAGCTTTCTTCACGGCCTCGATTTGTCTCAGATTCGGCGTATTATACCGTTTAAAATCCCAGGTTTTTCGCATAGTTGGCGTTTGTACCTCGTGGTTGTTTCATGTTCACTGATAATGCGAGAAGTTCGTCGTTAAGAACCAAATGTTGGTTATCAGTCAATATCTTGTAGGTATGGGATTCTTCAATAAGAAATGCAGGAAGAGATATAGCACACGACGTTGAAGGGGAAAGTAGGCACCGCCGTCCTTGAGAAAGGTTATTTTTTAATGTCCATTTTCTACTCCCTCTAGACAACTTTACCTTGAGCATTGCCAATACTCGATGCGGGAATTTGTGAACAGTTCGTACATGAAATATCAGAGTGACAAACTCGAGGAAGGCGATAATCTCGGCCAAAATGTAAATGCGGTCAATTGTTTTGAAACAGAGGGAGTATGCAATTGTTGAACTCGTAGAAAATTTTGAATGGGTTGGTCGGGCCAAACGAAGCTGAACAAAATTCGGCGAGTTCGTAACAAGCAATCGAACGAATGTGCTTCGATGACACACCCATAGATATTGGCTGGGTGACTTCAGTTTTCCTGTTTGCATCATCGTTTGAAATCATGATTTCACTTTCTCCCAAATATGAAGAAGCTACGAACCTGACCAAGTTCTGTGCCTCGACTATGTTGACAATATCTTTGAAATCCCTGATACATTCAATTGCACGGAGATATGAAGCAAATGGGAGCGTCACATGAACAGCCGACTTTTCGTGGTTGTTCTACGGAACATCATGCTCGACATTTTCAGCGATGAGATCAATCGAGAAAGTTGAATTGCGACAGCTGCGGTCTGTAATAAATGTGAACTTCAATACATCAGGTTTTTTGGCAGATAGTGGATATGAACTTTACCGCTGTTCGACACGCGAAGTAGAACGCGATGTACTGGCTTGATAGTCATGTTCAGCGAGATTGGCTGTTCACAACCGAGAAATGAATCGAATGCCGCATTAGTAAGTTTTTGCTGTAGTGCAGTCGTCTTGAACGTGCCAAAGGCCTAAGTGGAGTTAATTGTCAACCGAAAATGAAGATGAAGTAGTGAATGTACGTGCCTGTATGAATAGTGCGTCTTCTGCGAGGCGTGAATTCACAGCATCAACCAACCCCTTCACTGCATCCAAAGCTCTGCGGAGAACCGGGCAATCAACGAGCGTTGTTTCGAACATGTTCAAAAAAGTGGGGGTAAGCGGGAGTGTTGTTGAGATGCGGGATGTTAAGCTGGAATGAAAAACGTAATGCCGTCATACGTAAAGCATTAAACCGATCGAAACGAAAATAAACAATTTTTTCCAGTTAGTACACGGTTAATTAGATTTGCTGTTCTTTTATGGCCTCTATTAGTACTTTCTTCTCCCCGATACCGCAACTTTCGTACAGCACACGAAAAGTGCTGAATAGGAACAGGTATTAGTGTGGTGTTGAATGCCTCGAAATTTCCAAAAAATTTCTATAGGTTTGTTGACACGACTCGTGGCAGGTATAAATATCCTACATTGGTGGTTGATTATCAGACCGTGCGAGCGTAGCCCAGTGGAGCGGCTTGCTAAAGCGCCTCAGCGGGAT
>JAAUYH010080654.1_pt1 | contig 11764 bp, 8 predicted proteins | sample 7278061 | NCBI WGS metagenome assembly JAAUYH01 (sample SAMN14350203, study PRJNA611818) | marine sediment metagenome | isolation source: surface marine sediment (0.6m) | place: French Polynesia: Moorea | collected 2018-08 | reverse complement strand
GTGTGACCCGGTCAGGCTCTAGACCGAGAAAGGACCGCCGTCGATGGCCTCCGGAAGCAGCGACGACCAGAGCAACATCTTCGCCTAGATCATCCGCGGCGAGATCCCCTGCAACACGGTATACGAGGACGAGCACGTGCACGCCTTCCACGACAACAACCCGCAGACCCCGACCCACGTTCTTGTGGTGCCCAAGGGCCCCTATGTCTCTTCCGACGACTTCGCGGCCCAGGCCAGTGACGCCGAGATCGGCGCCTTCTTCCGCGCGGTGGGCAAGATCGCCCGCGACCTCGGACTGGTCGCGCCGGGCTACCGGATCCTCGCCAACCACGGCCGCGACGCCCGCCAGGAGGTGCCGCACTTCCACATGCACATCTTCGGCGGCAAGGACCTGGGGCGCATGATCAAGCCGGTGGAAAAGTAGACCGGCTCCTGGGCGGGCCTTGGGGGCGGTCCCCGCGCGACGGATTAAGGCCGCATAAACCTATTTTCTCTATTTCTGGGCGTAGTCGGCAGAAGGCAACGCCGAGGCTTCGCCCATGCGTTATTTCCTGATGGCTTGCGGTCTCACGACCGCTGCCGCCCTGGTCTCCACACCGGCCCTGGTCACCGACCTGATGGCGCCGCTGCGCGGCCCCGACGTGGCCTCGAACGCCAGCCGGGCGATGGCCGCCCTGGAAGCCCATTCCCTGGGCGAGCCGCTCACCGTCGCGCTCGGGCCCTTGCGCGACCTGCCGCCGCCCAAGCCGGATTCCCTGCGCAATCAGCAGCGCGGCAAGGCCGAGCCCAAGCCCGAGACCAAGCCGGCCGGGACCGTCTCGGACCTGGCGCCGGCGGCCGGCGCCGCCAGGGCGGCGGCGCGCGCCCGCGAGGCCGCCAAAGCGGCCCCGGTCACGGCCGGCCGCGTCCCCGAGCGCTCGGAGGCCGAGGCGGCCGAACGGGTTCAACAGGCCGACGCGCTGTTCCGGGACAATTGGTCTTCGGCCCCGATGCAGGCAGCCCGGACGAAGCCGACCGCCTATCCCAAGGCGGGCCGTGCCGCCGCGCGGCCGGTTCTCGATGCGGGCAGCACCGGCGACCGGGCCGCGCCGGTCGCGGACAAGCCGCTGGCCGAGATGGCGCTGTCGAGCCCGATGCGGCCGACACCGCGCAAGGACGCGCAGACCGCCGAGGCCAAGACCGAGACCGACGGCGGGCGCGGCGTCTACGTCGTGATCGGCAGCTTCGCGAAGCCGGGTCACGCGGACCTTTGGGTGCGCAAACACGACAAGTGGCAACCGAGCGTTCTGGACGCCGTGGTCGAGGGCCGCGCGCGCCAGAGGGTCGTCGTCGGTCCCTTCGCGCCGGACCAGGCCAAGGACGCCCTCGGCCGCATCAAGGCCGCGGGGATCAAGGACGCCTGGCCGCTCAAAGCTCCCGCCGGCACGACCCGCGGGCTGCGTTCCGCCGACAGTCTGGGCTGAGCGCGTTTCCGCTCGATCTCAGGTATTGCCGCCGCCCTCAGGTTCCCCGTTGCGACTGCAGCAAGCGGTGCATCGCCTGCACCTCCGCGCGTAAAGCCTCCAGCTCCCCCGCAATACGCGCCCGGTCCTCTTGGGCCGCCTCGCGGTGCGCCTCCTCGCCCGCCTCGCGCTCGGCTTCGTGCTGGCCGTGCATGGCGTTGACCAGGATGGCGATGAACAAATTCAGCACCGCGAAGCTGGTGACCAGGATGAAGGGCACGAAGAACAGCCAGGCGAAGGGATGGACCTCCATCACCGGCCGCACGATGCCCATCGACCAGCTTTCCAGAGTCATGATCTGGAACAGCGAATACATCGAGGCGCCGATGCTGCCGAACCAGTCCGGGAAGGCGGCACCGTAGAGCTTCGTCGCCATCACCGCGAAGACGTAATAGACCAGGCCCAGCAGCGTGACGATCGAGGCCATGCCCGGGATCGCCTGCAGCAGGGCCTGGACCACGTTGCGCATGCTGGGGACGACGGAAACCAAGCGGAACACCCGGATGATGCGCAGCGCGCGCAGCACCGAGAGCCCATGGGTTGCCGGCACCAGCCCGATGCCCACCACGGCGAAGTCGAAAAGGTTCCAGGGATCGCGGAAAAAACGCAGGCGATAGACCGTGATCTTGACGAGGATCTCGAGCACGAAAACGCCCAGGATCACGCGGTCGAGCAACGACAGGAGACCGCCCGCCGCCGCCGTCGCCCGGTCCCAGGTCTCCAGGCCCAAGGTCACGGCATTGAGCACGATCAACGCGGTGATTGAGCGCTGCGCCCCGCGGGATTCGATAAAGCTTTGAAGTTGCCGGGCCGGCGTCTCCGCCGCCGGACTCGCGCCGTCGCTCATGCTGATTCCATCCTTTGCGTCGAGGCGGCCCGGTGGGGCCGCCGCTTCCGAGGCAATAAATGGCGCCGCCACCGCCAGGGCTCAATAGCCCCCGGCCGACCGAAGTTCCGCCGTCGGCCGTCAAGAGACTCGACTCGGACCCGGAACGCGGCAAGATGGCCGGATCATCGTTGGGGGCGATGCGATGCGAGGCTTCTGGGCAAGGCTTTGGGACCGCTGGGCGGCGCTCGGCATTTGGAACAAGTTCGGCATCGCGTTCGTCGGGGGTCTCCTGCTGATGTGGGCGATCCTGGCTGCCGTGCCCTGAAACGAAGAGGCGCGCCATGCTGAGCGAAGATCAAGTCGAACTGTTCCGACGCCAAGGCTACCTGCTCGTCGAGGACGCGGTGACAGCGGACCAGCTGGCCGCGCTCGAGCGCGAGCTGGCCGGCTGGGTGGAGGAAAGTCGGGCGCACCGCGAGCCCTTCGGGCCCGAGACGCTTGACGGCCGGCCGCGCTTCGACATGGGCGCCGAACACACCGCCGAGCGGCCGGCGCTCCGGCGGGTCAACAATCCCTCGGACATCTCGCCGGCCTACGAGGCGGTGATGTCGGGCGCGGCGATGGTCGACATGGTGGCTGACCTGATCGGGCCCGACGTCAAGTTCCATCACTGCAAGATCAATCTCAAGCTGCCGGGCAGCCACACCGAGGTCGGCTATCACCAGGATTTCGCCTACACGCCGCACAGCAACGACGACATCGTCACCGCGCTCTTGATGCTCGACGACATGACCGAAGAGAACGGCTGTCTCAAGGTCGTTCCCGGCTCACACCGCGGGCCCGTCTACAGCCTGTTCGACGGCGCGCGCTTCACCGGCTTCATCGCACCGGAGATCGAACGCGAGCTGAAGGCCGAGGAGGTGGCGATCACCGGCAAGGCGGGCAGCGTCTGCCTGATGCACACCCGGCTGGCGCACGGCTCCGACGCCAACCGCTCGCAGCGCCCGCGCGGGCTCTACATTTGCGTTTACACGGCCGCCGACGCGTTTCCCTTGGCGCGCAATCCCATGCCGAGCCCGAACGAAGGCCGCGTCGTTCGCGGCAAAGCATCCCGTAGCGCGCGCCTGATGGAGGGCAGCGTCGAGCTTCCCGAGCAACCGAAGAAGGCTTCCTTTTTCGCCGTCCAGGGCCAGGGTTCGGCCGGGGACGCACAGGGCGGACACGGCTAGGGCGACGGAACGCGTAGCGCGGCGCTGGCGTGGCGTGCCGCGGACGGATCGGCCGACGACTCGACTAATACAACTTTTTTGATCGTAATCAACATCCGGGGTTTGCGGCGATCCTCCCGCTATCGGATCGCGGCAAAACCCTGGGCGACCGGGTTACACGCCTGTCTTACCCGACCAGTATAGGCTAACCAGCGTTTGTTAAACTGATTGAAAAATCTACTATGTCGCGTAATATCGATTCGACACGGTTTCCACTTGCGGCTGTGTGTGTGAAGGCGGAACTCGGGCCGAGGCGGTTCCGCGCAGCGTTAGATTCAATTGGGCATAGGGCGATTGGAGCGGCGCGAAAGCGAAGCTGACAGGGGGGCAGGGGGCGGCGCTCACGAGCGCTTCCGGAGTCGAGCGAGGGACAGTCACGGTCGAGGCCGGCCCAGTTGCTGACGCATACGATACAAGCACATGCAGTCATCCCGCCGGTGGCCCGAAAGCGGGGTCGGCATTAGTCCAATCCAAAAAGATAGATTGGTGGAGGGCGCCGAGCTTCGTCCGCACACCGACAGACACCTAGAGACCTGCCTGCGCCGACGTGAGGCGCTTTGGGCCTGGGCCACCGCGCCCGGGAACAGCGCCGCGCGTCCGCCGCAGGCCGACACGGAGGGACTCCAGTGGTTTTTGGCGGTGACACCTACCTGAATGTAAACCCGCCACCATCGGCGGGGCGTTTGGTTCGCTTCGGAGGGTCGCGATGACCCCGCAAGAGATCATCGCCGCTCTGAAAAAACACGAGCAGTGGCTGGCGAACGATCCTGTCGGGATCCGCGCGGATTTCGCCCTGGTCGACTTGTGCGGTTACGACTTCAGTAGTTCGGTCCTGCGCTCCGCCAAGCTGGTCGGGGCAAAGTTCGATACATCGGATCTGTCGAACGCCAACATGCGAGAGGTCGACGCCTTCGGCGCCAGCTTCATGCAGGCCGACTTGACTAACAGCGATTTCACGAGCGCGGATCTGCGCGGTGCCGACTTCCGCGGCGCCAAGATGCAGGGCACGATCCTGCACAACGCCGACCTTCGACGCGGCACGCTGTTGACGTCGAACGGCGAGGCCATGACCATGCGCAGCGCCGACCTGTCCCATGCGCAACTGGAGGGGGCCGACTGCCGGGGCGCGCTGTTGTCCGGCTGCAACCTGTCGAACACCGACCTGCGCGGCGCCAATCTGGAGCGAATCAATCTGCGCGACGCCATTCTCTCGAACGCCAAGCTCGAGGGCGCGAACCTGCTCGGTGCCAATCTGGCCGACGCCGATCTCAAGGGCGCCGATCTCAAGGGCGCCGATCTCTCGGGCGCCAACATCACCCACGCAAACTTCGAAGGCGCGAACACCGAGGGCGTGGTCAGGACTTTCGAAGAGGTCGGCCAATCGGCCTCGCTGCGCAAGACCCTCGACCTGCACCGGATCTGGGTGAAGACCAAGGGCAAGAAGGGCGAGCGCTGCGATCTGCAAAACCAGGAGCTGTCGGACAACGACCTGAGTAAAGCGGTGCTCAGCGCTGCCAACCTGCGCGGCGCGCACATGATGCGGGTCAAGCTGGTCGGCGCCAAGCTGATGATGGCGGATCTGGCCGGCGCGATCATGCAAGGCGCCGATCTGCGACGAGCCGTCTTGGACGGCGCCAACTTGCGCGGCAGCGATCTTGTGAAGGCGAATCTCACCGAGGCCAGCCTGGCGCCGGTCCCCTTGACCGCGGAGAAGGGCGAGCTCACCGGACGCTACTGGGCAGTCAACCTCTCCTCCGCCGATCTCGCGGGCGCGACGCTGCGCGGCGCCAACCTCACGGGCGCCAACCTGACCGGCGCCAGCTTCGCCGGCGCCGACCTACAGGGCGCCGACCTCAGCGGCGCCAACATCGAGTCGGCGATGTTCAACGACGCCAACCTCGACGGCGCCACGCTGCCGGAATTGATCGAGGAAGAGCTGGGCTAGAAGCAAGAAGCGGCCCGCGCAACGCGAGACGAGCCACGACCCCGCCCCACCCTAACGTCCTGGCGCTGGCGAAAGCGAGCCGCATGCCGTGCCGTTCTGCCCGGCAGATCGCGCCCTCGAGGCCCTCCCATCCTTCGCCGCCGCCTGTCCTGGTCGACCGCGTGCCTGGTCGCGAGCCTGCCCGCTGTCTCGACCGCATCCTCCGGGCCGATCGGCCGGCGAACCGGGCGGGAATGCTGGCCGCTACCGCTCGTCAAGACCCGAAAGCTAGTTAACTCTTGATATGGTTTGGATCTTCGGCCTGGACGAAGACTCGTCCTGCAAGGGCCTCTGACTCGCGCTCGTCAGCTCTTTAATCCTTCTTTATCCGCTTCCCTGGAATAACCCTCCGCAGTTTGCAGGTACTCTTACAGCAGCGGACGGGCTTTCATGCGTCTTTTCTCGATCACCATCCGTGCCAAGATCATGGCGGTTCTGGGTGTTCTCATTGTCACCTCGATCTCGGTCTGCGCGGTGTCCTTCCTGGCGACCCAGGAGCGCGGCGAGTCGGTGGCCACGGTGGGCGCCATCATCGACCGCTTGACCTCGAAGACGGTGAAATTGACCTCGGTCATCAAGGAAATCCAGCTCGATGTCGTTCAAGTGCAGCAATGGCTGACCGACATCTCGGCGACGCGGGGGCTCGACGGCCTCGATGACGGCTTCGAGGCCGCTGCGGAATATGCCGAGAAATTCGCCGGTCATGTCGAGGAGGCGCGCGAGTTGGCCACGGCCCTCGAACTCCAGGAGGTCTTGGATACCCTGGCCCGGACCGAGGCGGCCTTCGGACCCTACTATGACGTCGGCCGTCGGATGGCCCAGGCCTACGTCGATCAGGGCCCAGCGGGCGGCAATGCCATGATGGCCGCCTTCGACGAGGAGGCCGAGGCTATAGGCGAGCAACTGGAGGCCTTGCTCGAATCAACCAACCTCGCCGTTTCCGCGCAGATCGACGCGTTGACCGAGGACATTGAGACGTTGCGCGTTCAGGATCGGAACACCACGCTCATCATCGTCACCATCTCCGCCCTCGCGGTCCTTCTGGCCGGGCTCTCGCTCTGGATCTTGATCTCGACAGTTTCGTCGCCGGTGCGCCGGATGACCGCGGTGATGCACCAGTTGGCGACGGGCGACCACCAAGTGGAGATCCCCTATCAGGCGCACCGCGACGAAATCGGCGAGATGGCCGGGGCGGTGAAGGTCTTTCGCGAGAACGCGATCGAGAACCAGAGCCTGCAGGAAACCCAGGCCGAGGAGCGGCGGCGCGCGGAGGAGGAAAAGCGCCGAGCCATGCAGGCGCTGGCAAGTGAGTTCGAGAGCAGCGTGAAGGGCGTGGTCGAAAGTGTCTCCTCGGCGGCCGGACAGCTGCAGGCGACGGCCAAGCCGATGGTGAGCAGCGCCGGCGAGACCGGCGAGCGGGCGCAGGCGGTATCTGCTGCGACCGAACAGGCGGCGAATAACGTCCAGACTGTTGCCGCGGCCTCCGAGGAGCTTTCTTCGTCGATCGCCGAGATCGGCCGGCAGGTGGCGCAGTCCTCGCAGATCGCGGGCCGGGCGGTCGAAGAGGTGGAAGGCACCAATGCCACTGTGCTGGGACTGGCCGAGTCGGTGCAAAAGATCGGCGAGGTCGTCGAGTTGATCTCGGATATCGCCGAACAGACCAACCTTTTGGCGCTCAATGCAACCATCGAGGCGGCGCGCGCCGGGGAAGCGGGCAAGGGCTTCGCCGTGGTGGCCAACGAGGTGAAGGCGTTGGCAACACAGACCGCGCAGGCGACCGATGACATCACCCATCGCATCGGCGCGATCCAGAATGAAAGCCGCCAGAGCGTCGAGGCGATCGAGGGCATCCGTGGCGTGATCGGACAACTGAACGAAATCGCCACCGCCATCGCCTCGGCCGTCGAGGAACAGGCCGCAGCGACCCAGGAGATTTCGCGCAACGTGCAGGAGGCTGCCGAGGGCACGCAGGCCGTCTCGAGCAACATCGCCGGCGTCAATCAGGCCGCCTGCGACACGGGCGAGGGAGCGGCGCAGGTGCTCGACGCAGCGGGTGCGCTCACGCGGCAATCGGACAGTCTCAAGGCTGAGGTCGAGCGCTTCCTGACGCAAGTGCGCGCAGCCTAGCGTGATGGTCCCACGGTAAGTCGCATCAGTTGTGACGAACCTGGGAAGCTGAACCACGCTACATCGAAAGGGGCTCTTCGCTACGACGTTTCCGGAGTTTGAAGCGGCGATCGATCCCGAGGATTTCGAGTGACCGAAGGACAAAGGCGGCCGAAGCTAGTCCCTCGTCGCCACCCTCATTCGGCCGGGATGCCTCACGTCACCTTCAGCAGATCTCTGACAGGCAGCCGTTTGATGCGATTGCCGGTGGCGCTGCGCGCCGATCTGAAGTCTGATATGGCAAGCGGGCGCCTTAGCGCGAAGCAAGATCCGAGCGTTTCAGAACTGGCGGCCGCAGAAACGCGCATCCAGGGAGACGTCAGATGGCCGACTACGAAACCTTCGATCTCGGCGACGTGGTCCTGCAATCCGGGGCGACGCTGCGCGACGCGAAGCTGGCCTACAAGACCTTCGGGTCGCTCAACGCCAACAAGGACAACGTCATCGTCTATCCGACCTGGTACTCGGGTCAGCACATGGACAACGAGTGGCTGATCGGCGAGGGCATGGCCCTCGATCCGGCGAACTATTTCATCGTCATTCCGAACATGCTCGGCAACGGCCTGTCGTCATCGCCGAGCAACACGTCCGAACCGTACGACCGGGCGCGCTTTCCCAGGGTGACGGCCTGCGACAACGTGCGCCTGCAACACCGCCTCATGACCGAGAAGTTCGGCGTTGAGCGCATCGCGCTGGTCACCGGCTGGTCCATGGGCGGCCTGCAGACTTTCCACTGGGGCGCGCTCTACCCGGACATGGTCGAGCGCATCCTGCCGTTCTGCGGCTCGGCCAAGTGCTCGCGGCACAACTTCGTGTTCCTCGAAGGGGTGAAGGCCGCGCTCACCGCCGACGACGCCTTTCAGGGCGGCTGGTACGACGAGCAGCCGAAGAAGGGGCTGCGCGCCATGGCCCGGGTCTACGCCGGTTGGGGCTTCTCGCAGGCCTTCTACCGCGAGGAGCTCGATATCAAGGAGCTTGGCTTCTCCTCACTGGAAGACTTTCTGGTGGCCTTCTGGGAGGGATTCTTCCTGCCGAAGGACGCCAACAACCTGCTGGCCATGCTCTGGACCTGGCAGAACGGCGACATCAGCGACAACGAGCTCTACGGGGGCGACTTCGACAAGGCGTTGGGCGCGATCAAGGCCAAGGCGATCGTCATGCCCGGGCACACCGACCTCTACTTCCCGCCGGAGGACAGCGAGTATGAGGTCAGCAAGATGCCCAACGCGGAGTTCAAGGCGATGCCCTCGATCTGGGGCCACTTCGCGGGCGGACCGGCACTCAACCCGGTCGACGTGCAGTTCCTGGACGACGCGCTGAAAGGTCTGCTAGCGAGTTAGCAACTCGGCACGCGGGCCCTGACGTCGGGCGGCTCACGTCGAAGCGCGGAGCGCGATGGGCCGGCCGTCCAGATCGTTGGGCAAAGGCACCCCGAGCAGATCCAGCACGGTGGGCGCGAGGTCCAAGACGTTCGCATCGCCGAGCTGGACGCCCGCCGGGATGCCGGGCCCCCTTGCCCAGAGCCTGGACTGCACCGTGTGGTCACCGCTTCGTGGGCTGTGAGACGTAATCGGAACGCGTATCCGTCCGACGCGCTCCGACTCGCAATCCTCGAGGGGGCCCAAATCGGTCCGGAACACGACCATCAGATCGGGCAAATCGGGGTGAAGGTCGGGACCGAAGGCCTCTTCGGCCGTCATCACCCGTTGGACGATCGCTTCGCCGCTCGCCGGTTGCCGGAGCTCCAGGATCGCGGCGGAAAGCTCGGCCATCACCTCGCGCGCTTCGGTGCCGGGCTCGACGCTGCCGAATGGCTCCCGGCCCTTGAGGTTCAGCCTGATGGCACCGACCCTATTGTTGTCCAGCGCCGCCGCACGGGTCCGAGGCGATTCGAGCGGAAAGCGCATGGAGCCCGCATAGCCTTGTATCGCCTTTGCGGCGCCCAGGCGGACGAGGGCACGGAGTGCCGGTCGCAAACCGTGCGGCAGGTGGCGTTGGACGAAGGCCTGCAGATGACGCAGGGCTGCCGAGCCGGCCTGTCCTGAATCCGAGCCCATTCCGAGGCGTACGAGCACTTCCTTAAGCATTTGGTAACCCGCGATATAAGGCCCCATGCCGTGGCTCGCCACGACGATGAGGGTGCTCTCCGGCCCCGCCGCTTCGGCGATCTTGCCCAAGGCTTCATCGACGCGGGCATAGATCGATTCGATCGCGGTCTTGAACTGCTCCGGCGCCCGCGGATCGTGGCCCGGATGGTCCGGGTCGAGGAAGCGCCAGAACTGATGGCCGACGCAATGGGTCTCCGAGATCGCGCAGGTGAAGAGGTCCCAGTGCTCGCGTTCGAGCAGATCCAACAGCAACGCGGTTTTTTGTTGGATGCCGCAATCCAGGTCCTCCAGTAGCTGGGTATAGCCCCGCCGGCTGGGACGATAGCGGTCACAGGAATCGACCGGATGATCGCCATATCGCGCGCGCAGCTCGGACAGCAGGCCGGGCGGATGGCTCTTGATCGAAAAAGTCCGGTCGTGCAGTCCCCACTCCGACAGCTGGATGCCGTTCAGGTTGGCATTGATCGCGGCCTGGGGAATGTCGACGACGGCGACCCGACGGCCCATCCGGCTGGCGGTACTCCAGTAATTGTCCTCGGCATCGATGTCGTCCTCTTCGATCGGCCGCGGAACCGCCTCACCCGTGCGAAGTTGCCACGGGTGATAGTACAGGGGGACCTTGTGGCAGGCGCGGCCGCTCATGAGCTCCGGCCAGATCGCGCCCGGAAGGGTTTCCAGGGGACCGTGGAGACGCAGCTTGGTTCCCTCGGCGGTCAAATCGGCAAGGCGCTTGAGGCGGCCCTCCGATGCCCAGCGCTCGAGAAGCGTCGCTTCCGTTGCGTCGAGGCCGACGACAATCACTTTGGCGGGCACCGATTCCCTTTCGTCTTAAAGGCCCTAACGCCGGCGTTCGGCGAGGCGGGGTCCGTCGTTGTTTCGTTTCAGCATAGGGGCTCCCGGGTGTGGTCTCAATTGCCGGCCTCAACCGACATGTCCGCGCCTGTCAGAGCGGGTGACGCTCCCGAACCTGGGATTCCGCATGGATTCCGGGATAACTCTCCGCGGTCGCGGTCGGCCCGCACAGCTCGCTCGACCGGCTGCGCAGGCCCTCACGGGCCGAGAAGGTCCTTGAGCCGTTCCATCGCCCGGCCGAAAACCTCCCAGTCGCCGTCGCGGAGCGCCTGTTCCGCCGCGCTCAGCGCGTTTCTCGCCTCGGTGAGCCGGCCGTCGTCCTCCGGCGGCGACTCCGTGGCCGGCAGCCAGCGGCGCCCGCCCAAGACGGCACTTAGGGCCTCGCCCAGCGTCGGCTCCATCGCCACCCGGTCGCCGTTGCTGACGATGACGCGCTTGAGCTGCGGGATGTTGCGGCCTTCGGCGATCAGGTAGACCGGCTCGACGTAGATGAACGACTGGTCGATGGGGATCACGAGAAGATTGCCCCGGATGACGCGTGAGCCGCGCTGGTCCCACAAGGACAGTTGCTGCGAGATCAGCGTGTCCTGATCAAGCGTGGCCTCGATCTGGATCGGACCGAGGATCAGCCGCTCCTTGGGCAGCTTGTAGACGATCAACTCGCCGTAGCCCGGGAAGTCGCCGCGCGCCGCCATCCAGGCGATCATGTTGTCCCGGTTGCTCGGCGTGAGCGGGGTCATCAAGAGGAAATCGAGCCGCGCCTCGCCAGGAAGCCTCATGAGGACGTAGTAGGGCTTCATGGGAATCGTCTCGCCGCCGTACTTCTCCCAGGGCACGGCCCAGAGGTCTTCGCGGTTGTAGAACACCTGCGGCACGGTCATGTGATAGGTGTTGTAGATCGCGACCTGCGCCGCGAAGAGGTCCGGCGGATAGCGGACGTGACGCCGCAGCCCCTCCGGCATCTCCTCGAGCGTTTTGAACAGAGTCGGCATGGCCTGCCGATAGGCGGCGAGGATCGGATCGTCCGCGTCGACGACGTGGAAGGCCAGATCGCC
>JAAUYH010037792.1_pt1 | contig 11764 bp, 10 predicted proteins | sample 7278061 | NCBI WGS metagenome assembly JAAUYH01 (sample SAMN14350203, study PRJNA611818) | marine sediment metagenome | isolation source: surface marine sediment (0.6m) | place: French Polynesia: Moorea | collected 2018-08 | reverse complement strand
CTTTGATAACCTCGTCCCGCCTCGCGAGCAGGCGCTCGCCCTCGCGCGAATCGAGCCGGGCCAGCATCACCGACCAGGTCTCGAACAGGGCCTGATCGATCCGACCCTCCGCATCCGGTGCGCGGCAGGCCCGGCCCTCGAACAGGGCCGACAGCAGCGCCATGGCGGCGTCGAATCGCTGGGCCAGCAGGTGGCGGCGCAGCATGCCGTCGAGCGATTGCTCGTTCAGCGAGTCCAGAGCCGCGGTCAGCGTGTCGTCAAGCGGCCGTTCGAGCGTCGGCGGATGGGCGGTCGGGAACAGGGCCAGGAACCGCAGCACGGCCTCGCGATCGGCGGCGCCCGGGGACTCAATGCCGGTCGCCGCGCGAAAGGCCTCGCCCTCCGCCAGGGACCGTACGAGGTCGGTCCCGGCACCGTCTGCGACGGCCTCGCGAACCGCCTGCGGCGACCAGCGCGGGTTGACCCGGCGAAAGATGTTGCGGCGGATCTCGGCAGGCGTGCCCGGCTTGACGATCTCCAGCGTGATCTGTGTCTCGCCGATACGGCGCTTCTGGGCCCGGGCCAGGTCGTCATAGCCGTCGCCGTCGAGCTCAATCAGATAGTCCAACCCGCTCAAACGGTAGGATTTGTCGATCATGAACTCGCCGAGTGCGGCGAGCCGACGCCGACCATCCATGACCACCCAGCGCGCCTCATCGCCGGCATCGACATAGACCGCCGGCATCGGAATGCGGATCAGCAGGCTCTCCACCAGCCGGCTCTTCTCGGCAACCGACCATTCGCCCGCCTCCGCCGGGGCGGCGCCGATCTCCAACTCGCCATCGCGCAGCCTCGCCAGCAAATCCTCAAGCGGCATTTGGCGCGTCTCCATGTCCAGCCTGGACGGGTCCAGGCCGACTGACGGATCCGCTGTGGAAGGGCGCTCGGAGGGCATCGCCGTTGTGATTCGGAGCTCGGAAGGCCTGCGGAGAGTGTCGTCGCCGTGCGGGAAAGTCCATCCCCGCGGCTCGCAGAGGCCTGTTCGAGGCCGATCATCCGCATGCTCGGCGAAAAAAGACCGCCGCAAGACGCGGCGGTCAGTTTCTTTGGAGTGCCATCAACAGGCTACAGGGAGGTCAGGAAATTAAATTACCCTCCAAGCGCAATATGATAGCAATATTCAGCGGCAAGGCAATTGCGGATTGCAACCACCGGCTACGAAAATACTCAGCCTCATCAACAATATTTTGCGGTCGAATGGTCGCTGGCGCGTGCGATTCGGCGCGCCGATGCTCAGCGAACCAACGAGTCGATCAGTGCCGCCAGAGACGTGTGGCCGTTGATCGAGGCGATCGCGCGCAAATCACTGTAATCATTTGGAAAATAGTAGTTCTCGGCGGCGCAGCTCGAGGCATTGGCAATGGTCAGCGCCAATTGGCGCAGCCCCTGCGACTGATCGGGCACGTCGTCGCCGATATACAGGTCGACAACGATATCGCCATCGGCGTTGATTTCGACACGCAGGTTCTGGGCGAATGCCAGCGGCTCCTCCGTGACGGTGGCCAAGGTGGGCAGGAACAGGCCCTGGCGCTCGATGCATGGGGTGAAGGAGGCGACATAGCCCGCGTCGCCGACCTGCATGTCACCGATCGTCGGCATTCCCATGGCATTGGCCGCCTGACCGGCGGAGGTATCCATGCGGAATTGCGCGGAAGCGGGCACGACGGACATCGCGGCGCAAATTGCCGCCAGGCACATCAAAATCCGAGAAGACATAGCGACCGTTATTCTTGCGGCTCTGGGCCTGTTTGATGGACTCGGCGATAGTATGGCGGAAGCGCCGGCAAGTCGAGCGAACCCGACGCTTTGCCCGGCCCTCACTCGCATTAACGACCTTTTAGCAGCATTGCGGCGATCCTGTTGTCGGGGATCACCGATACGGGGGACCTGGGGATGCGAAAGGGTGCAATACGCGACCTTCGAGAGGCCGCAGAGTTGATCGACCTTTGCGAGGTCGACAATCGGCCCGATCAGGCCGAACTGGAGGAGATGTCGCTCCGCCTCAGGCTTCTGGCCGAGCGGTTGTCGACGGAAGCCGTCCTGAAGGTCGCGGAAGTCTAGCCCGCAATACGGGATCGCCGCGACCTGTCGGCCCCACGCCGGGCAGGTGGCCGCGCAAGATTATGTTCCATTAACGCGCTCGTCACGCCTTGTTAATCAAGCCGACGGAACAATGGAGCATGAAAGCTGTCGATCGAGACCGTGCTGTCGATGTCCTGCAATTGTCACGGCAAACGCATTATCCGATCGCCATATCGGAGGTTCGATTCGGCAGCCCTCACGGCGCGGCCAGACCGCCACACACTGCTTGGAGCCTGATCATGTCGGAAGACGACGAACATCCCCTGGACGGCCCGCACCCGACCGACCTGCGGTCGTAGCACGCCGCCCTCCCTCGGGGTCGTGACCGGCCGCATTGGCTGATCGCCGAACCGGCGACCGCCGTTGAGCCACATCAATGTCGGACCGCAACCAGCGCCGCATTGTCCGAACCCCCCTCCCGGTTGAAGACGAAGCGGTGTCCGGCTCATGGCAACAGCACGTACAAACTCCCGTCGCAGGCGCCATCGCCCGGCCGCCGGGCTCCCTTGGCGCATCGCCCTTCCCCTGGCCGCAATGCTGGCGTCCACAGCCCAGGCGGCAGCCGGGGACGCAGCGGTCGGCCGCCAACTCGCCGAGCAGTGGTGTACCGGTTGCCACATCATCGCGCCCGGGCGCAGCGGCAGCGACTCCGCACCGCCATTCGAGGCCATTGCCGCCGATCCTCAGAAGAGCGCCGAGCATCTTCGGACCTGGCTGTCGACGCCGCACACGGAGATGCCCGCCATGCCGCTCAGCCGGCGCGATATCGACAATATTGTCGCCTATATCACCGGGTTGCGGCCCTAGGCGGCGCGCCGGCGACCAGCGATCGCATCGGGGCCGCGGCGAAACCGCCATCGCGAATCGGTACAGCCGGAATTTGGTTGACTGACGGCTGATTCTACCGGAAGTAGACGTTTCGGCCCTGGACATCAGGTCCTGCAAGAGGGTCGAGGCCGTACTGCAACGTTTCCATCGACGCCGAATGGACGTCGTTATAGATTCCTAGGCGCCCGCAGGCCGCTGATCAGACGACATGGACCGGGGCAAAACCCGCATTCATCAGCGCCCTGCCAAAGAAATGTTTGGAGGTCGTCCGATGGCATTGAAGCCCGGATCCGGTGGCCGCAATGTCAGGCGTGGCACTCAGGACATGCCGGAAGATCTGGCACGGGTCGCCACCATCTCGATCGACGGACAGGTCCTGCCGCTGCACAGCTGGAGCATGTCGGGCTTTCGCTGCGGTGGCTACAAGGGGCATCTGAGACCCGGCCAGAAGACCAGCATCCGAATCATCATCCCCACCGGAGACGGCCCGCAATCCTTCGAGATGGTCGCGGAAATCGAGCAACGCGACATCGAATCGGGGCTCATTTCCGGCAGCTTCCTCGGATTGTCCGAATCCCAGGTCGAACGCATGGACGCGATCTTCGCGCGTCGGCTGAGCGGCCGGCGCCGGCCGGTCTGACGCCCTCCCGGACTGCCCCGGCCGACTGAGCGGCCGGCCTATTCGCCCTTGGCGCGAGCCATCGGATCGATCTGCAGACGCTCGCGATGCTCCGTCAGGCTGTCGCGGATGCGCAGCGCCACTTCCAACGCCGCACGGCCGGCGGCACCGTCGACCTTCGGCGGGCTGCCGGTTCTGACGGAAGCGATGAACGACTCGATCTCCCGGTTGAGGCTGTCACCCTTTTCAAAGTGGTCCTGGGTCATGGCGAACTCGGGAAGGCCGGGGATGGGCAGCCCCTCGCCGCCACGCACGATCCGCACCAGCACACCCTTCACCATGTCCACGACCAGCAGCCCGTTCTGCTGGAAGATCCTGAGCCGCCGTTCCTTCTTCTGGCCGACGCGGCTGGCCGTCACGTTCGCGACACAGCCATTGGCGAAGCGAATCCTGGAGTTCGCGATGTCCTCACGGTCGGATATGACCGGCGCCCCGACGGCGTCGATCGTCTCCACGGGCGAGTCCGCGAGCGCCATGATGAGGTCGATATCGTGGATCATCAGGTCCAGCACGACATCGGTCTTCAAGCCCCGCGGATCGAACGGCGCGACCCGGTCGGACTGGACGAACAAGGGCCGGTCGATGTGGCGCGAGACGGCCAGAAAAGCGGACGAGAACCGTTCGATGTGACCGACCTGCAGGACGACCCCGTGCTCTCGGGCAAGCTCGATGAGCGTGTCGGCATCCTTCAGATTGTCGGTGATCGGTTTTTCCAGCAGGACGTGGACGCCGTGCGTCAGGAAATCCCGCGCGACAGGGAAATGCTCCGCGTCCGGCACGGTGATGCTGACCAGGTCGACCTTGCCGAGCAACTGGCGGTGGTCGTCCACCGCCTCGACCTGAAGCTCTTCGGCAACCGCGACCGCGCGCTCCGTGTTCCTGTCGACGACGCCGACCAGATCACAGGACTGCAGTGCCGCGTATTTCTGGGCGTGAAATCGCCCGAAATAGCCGACGCCAACAACTGCCGCCTTCAGATTGCCGCTTTCCCGCATCGTCCCCAAAGCCTACCTGCCGTGGATCCGCCCGGACAGCCTCCTCGGCTGGCGCATCCCGGACGACCACTCTAGCGGCCAATCAATGCGCTGTTCCACACAGTGCGGCGAAAAGCCCGCATGCGCAAGATACCGGCCCATCGAGGCACGATTCCCAGCCAGCCGCCGGAGGCGCCTGAGGAATGGCCGAAATCCAGGCTTATCGCCGCGCCGCGGCGGCCCCGCCCGGCAGTTCGATATTGACCTCCAGCATCGACACCCCGCCGGCATCCTCGACCTGCACGGACACCTTGTCCTCGTCGATGCGGATGTACTTGGCGACCACTCGCAGCAGGTCGCGCTGCAGCTTGGGCAGGAAGTCCGGCCCCTTGCGGCCCGCCTTCTCGTGCGCGAGAAGGATCTGCAACCGCTCCTTCGCCGCCGGAGCCGATTCCTGGCGCGACGACCTCAGGAAGATGTCCAGCAGTCTCATGCTGTTCTCCGCAACAGGCGCTGGAAGAGGCCACGCTTCTCTTCCTTGATGAACCGGTGCTCCAGGGTCTCGCCCAGGAAGCGGCCGACAGAGTCGGCATAGGCCTGGCCGGCCGGTGCCTCGCGATCGAGGATGACCGGCGTGCCGAGGTTGGAGGCGCGCAGCACCGCCTCGTTCTCGGGGATCACGCCAAGCAGCGGGATTGCCAGGATGTCGAGCACGTCCTCGACCGTCAACATCTCGCCGCGGGCCACCCGCTGCGTGTCGTAGCGGGTCAGCAGCAGGTGCTCGCGCACCGGCTCGAGGCCCAGCTCGGCCCTGCGGGACCGGCTGGCCAGCACACCGAGAATGCGGTCGCTGTCGCGCACGGAGGAAATCTCGGGGTTGGTGACGATGATCGCCTCGTCGGCGAAGTACAGCGCCAGCAGCGCGCCCTTCTCGATCCCCGCCGGACTGTCGCAGACGATGTAGTCGAATTCCTGGCGCAACTCGTCCAGGACCCTGGCCACGCCCTCCTTGGTCAAGGCGTCCTTGTCGCGGGTCTGGGAGGTCGGCAGGATCGCCAGATTGTCGACCCGCTTGTCCTTGATCAGCGCCTGCTTCAGCTTGGCGTCGCCCTGAATGACGTTGATGAAGTCGAACACCACCCGGCGCTCGCACCCCATGAGCAGATCCAGGTTGCGCAGGCCCACGTCAAAATCGATCACCACGGTCTTGTGACCCTTCAGGGCGAGCCCTGTCGCGATGGCGGCGCTGGACGTGGTCTTGCCAACCCCACCTTTTCCCGAGGTCATTACGATAATCTTCGGCACTAGCTTCTCCGCCAGTTAAGTGTTGCGACCAGTCTCGGTACCGGTCAGGTCAGCGGCTCGATCATCAGCCGTTCCCCATCCAGAAAGATTTGGACGGCCCTACCAATAAGGTCCTCCGGAATGTCCTCGCGCACCTGCCAATGCCCGGCGATGGACACCAGTTCGGCATCGAGGCTCTGGCAGAAGATCCTTGCGGTGTGGTCACCGGTCACTCCGGCATGGGCGCGGCCGCGCAGGCGGCCATAGACATGGACGTGGCCATCGGCGAGCAGCTCGGCTCCGGTGCTGACCGTGGTCATCACCACCAGGTCGCCGCCGCGGGCGTAGACCTCCTTGCCGGAGCGGATCGGCCGCGTGACCACGGTGGAGCGGTTCTCGGCCGGCTTCTCGGCCGGCCGGGGCACCGCCTCGCGATCATCCTCGGTCGGCGCCGACCGCCAGACCGGAAACACGCTCAGCCCGGCATCCACGGCGGCGCGGTTCTGCTCCTCGGTGCCGTTCTGGACCCCGACCGGGGTCAGCTTGTGCTGCCTGAGGCCATGCACCAGCTCGTCGAAATGGAACGGCCCATCGCCCGACAGGCCCTGCAGGTCGAGGACCACCGGCGCGTGCTGGAAAAAGGTCGGCGCCTGGGCGATCTTCCGGGCCAGCTGGCTGAAGAAGGTCGGGTCGCGCAGATCCAGCACCTGCACCACCAGAAGGGTGAAGGTGCCGCCGCGCAGCTTGATGGTTTGGGGCATTTCTACGACTGGCGCGTTTATGGGCGCTGCCACGATTGTCCTTTCGTCCCGCCAACAAGGGCCCTGGACGGACCCGATCCGACGCAGTGAGGCGGCTGCCAACCCACGCCGGCCGGGAACGTCCGACCGTATCCCCGAACCGCCGCGGCTCCGCAATTGGAGGCCGCGCTCCGCCAATTATCGCGGCCGAATCACCGGAGTCCGGCCGGGGTATTAACCCAATTTGAATTTAGCGGACGCTCGCAGTCAATAAAGGCGGCAAGATGGCATGGGCTGGCCGGTTCCGATGGTGGAAAACGGCCCGGTTCCCAACGGTTTCGCCGATCGGCAAAGCGCGGCGGACGAGTCCTCCGCTCGACCGCCGCACGTGGCCCTGGCGCGGCGCATCGGCAAAACCGCGAATCGCCGTGCTGCGGCGCGCCTGGAGCGCCGGATCCGAGCGGCGACCAGGGGTTGCCGCCGTCCAAGATTTGTCACGCTCCGGTCACCGGCCGCCGGACTAGCATCGAGTCAGCCCGCAACACGGACCGACCTGCCTCAGACGCCGCCTGGGCCCGTAGCAGCGTCGGTCTCGGACCGATGGTTCACGCCCCGAAGCCATCCCCGAGTCGTCCAGGACGGGTTCAGGGCCAGGCGCCGAGACGCCGGCCGTGCGGGACCCCGGGACCCGGCCCTGCCAAAAGGGCCGGGTCCCCATCAGCGCCGAGGCACGGCGCCAAGCCAAAGGAGAGGTATCATGGTCCTTTCGGACTTGAAGAGACGGCTGCCCGCGATCTGCGTCGCCGCGGCGGCGGTTTTCGCCCTGGCGGCCTGTGACGACCAGAACACCGCGCAACAGGACGACACCACGGCGCCGCAGGCCGACCAGCAACTCGGCGAACTGCCGTCCGCGGCACCGAAGCCGGAGACGGTCGACCCGGCCGCTTCGACCGACAACTAGCCGGGCCGGGGTCGGCGGGCCGGCCAGGCCCGCCGACCGGCCTCGCCGCACAAGAAAAAGCCCCCGCAATCGCGGGGGCCCAGTCTCTCAGGGAGGTGCTCGTATCGAGGGAGGACGATCGAGCCGGCCCACCATGCCTGATCCTGGCCGCGCCGGCTGTGACGGTGGTCACGGGCCGGCCGACGCGGTGATACGGAGGTCTGAAGGTTCTTATTTATATCAGTTCGTCATATAGCTTGCAAATATATAATTCCGTGATAGTATCGAGATCACAGGAGTGTGATCGATGGATGTAAAGACCTTGTGCCTCGGCGTGCTGAGCCGGGGCGCGTTCTCCGGCTACGAGATTCGCAAGCAGTTCGAGGAGGGCCCGTTCTCCCATTTCCAGGAGGCCGGGTTCGGATCGATCTATCCGGCGCTGAAGAAGCTGACCGAGGACGGTCATGTGACCTGCGAGCAGCAGGCCCAGGACTCGCGGCCGGACAAGAAGGTCTATGCGATCACCCAGAAGGGTCGGCATGCCCTGTTTGACGCCGTGAACCGGGCGCCCGGAGCGGACAAGTTCCGCTCCGACTTCATGTTCATGATGTTCTTTGCCGACCTGATGTCGCCCGCCGACCTCGACCGGCGCATCGCCGACCGCGCCGCCTATCATCGCGACCAGCTCGAATTCCTCTTGTCCTGTGACGAGGGTCAGTCGCCTGGTGAACGATTTGTCTGCCAGTTCGGGGTCGCGATGCACCGGGCCGCGCTCGCCTATGTCGAGGAGCATGGGCACGAGCTGATCGGCGAGCTCTTGCACAGGGACGTGGCCGAGTAGGCCGCCGCCGGCCGCGCCGTCGGGGCGGCGACCGGAACTGACCGCACGAGGGGACAAGATGCGACCGTCTTGGTTGATCGCTGCCGTTATCGCGATCGTCGCGACCGGTTGGATATTGTCCGGACAGCTTCCGGGCCCGGACAGCGCTGAGGCGGAGGTCAAGGCGGCCGCCGTCGAGGCGGCCCCGCGCCCGCTGGCCAAGGTCCGTGTCGACCAGGTCACCGCCGAACCGATGGTCAATACGCTGATCCTGCAGGGCCGCACCCTCGCCGACCGCAAGGTGGAGATCCGCGCCGAGGCGACCGGCCTGATCGAGGCGGTGCTGGTGCCGCGCGGCGCGCGGGTGGCATCCGGGACCGCGCTGGTGCGCATCGACATCGATGACCGGCTCGCCAAGCTGGACGAGGCCAACGCACTGCTGGCGCAGCGCCAGATCGAGTTCGACGCCGCCCAGCAGCTCAACGAGCGCGGCTATCGCGCCAATACCCAGCTGGCCCAGGCCCAGGCCGCGCTCGACGCGGCCCGCGCCCTGGTCGAGATCGCCGAGCTGGCGGTGGAGAACCTGACCATCCGGGCGCCGTTCGACGGCGTGGTGGAAGACCGCCATGTCGAGATCGGCGACTACGTCGACTATGGCGACCCGGTCGCCATGCTGGTCGATCTCGATCCGCTGCGGATCGTCGGACAGGTCTCCGAACGCTATCTCGGCCGGATCGAACTTGACCGACCGGGCTCGGCCCGGCTGGTCGACGGACGCGAGGTCGAGGGCGTGGTGAGCTACGTCGGCACGGTGGCCGACGAGGTGACCCGCACCTTCACGGTCGAGATCGAGATCGACAATCCGCACGGCCGGATGATCGAAGGGCTGACGGCGGAGTTGACGCTGCCGATCGATCAGGTCACCGGCCATCGCGTCTCACCGGCGGTGCTCAGCCTGTCGGCGGATGGCGATGTCGGAATCAAGGCCGTCGACGAGAACGACCTGGTGGTGTTCCACCCGATCGAGATCCTCGGCGGCACCGAGGACAGCATCTGGGTGGGCGGGCTTCCGGACACCCTGACGATGATCGTCGTCGGCCAGGAATTCGTCCGGGCCGGGCAGAAGGTCGAAGCGGTGTCGGTCGATGAGATCGCGGTGGGAGGCACGCCGCAGTGACCGCGCTGATCGACGCCGCCATCAACCGGTCGCGGACGGTGATCGCGACCCTGCTGCTGCTGTTGATCAGCGGCGCGGCGGCCTATGTCGGCATTCCCAAGGAATCCGATCCGGACATCAACATCCCGATCATCTACGTGTCGATGCATCTGGACGGCATCTCGCCGGAGGATTCCGAACGCCTGATGGTGCGGCCCTTGGAGGAGGAGCTGCGCAGCATCGAGGGCGTGAAGGAGATGACCGCGTCCTCCTATGAAAGTGGCGGCAACGTCGTCCTCGAGTTCGACGCCGGCTTCGACGTCGACACCGCCTTGCAGGACGTTCGCGAGGCGGTCGACCGGGTCAAGCCCGACCTGCCGGAGGAAGCCGACGAGCCGACCGTCAACGAGGTCAATCTGAGCCTGTTCCCGGTGCTGGTCGTGACCCTGTCGGGCGACGTTCCGGAACGCACCCTGGTCCGCCTGGCCCGCGACCTGCGCGACGAGATCGAGAGCATCCCGACGGTGCTGGAGGTCGACATCGCCGGCGATCGCGACGAGGTGGTGGAGATCATCGTCGACCCGCTGCTGGTCGAGAGCTACGGGCTCAACGGCGACGAGATCGCCCAGATGGTCAGCCGCTCGAACCGGCTGGTCGCCGCCGGCACCCTGGACACCGGCCGCGGCCGCTTCGCAATCAAGGTCCCGGGGCTGTTCGACGGGCTGGAGGACATTCTCAGCCTGCCGGTGAAGGTGCAGGGCGACGCGGTCGTCGAGTTCCGGGACATCGCCACCGTGCGCCGGACCTTCGAGGACCCGGAAGGCTTCGCCCGCGTCGGCGGGCTGCCGGCGGTGGCGCTCGAGGTCTCCAAGCGCACCGGCGAGAACATCATCGACACCATCGAGGCGGTGCGGGCCGTCGTCGAGGTGGAGAGCGCGCTGTGGCCGGACACGGTCGAGGTCACCTTCAGCCAGGACCGTTCCGAAGACATCCGCACCATGCTGAAGGACCTGCAGAACAACGTGATCAGCGCGGTTCTGCTGGTGATGATCGTGGTGGTCGGCGCGCTCGGCCTGCGTACGGCGGGGCTGGTCGGCGTGGCCATTCCGGGCTCGTTCCTGACCGGCATCCTGGTGCTGTCGGTGCTCGGGCTGACGGTGAACATCGTGGTGCTGTTCTCGCTGATCCTGGCGGTCGGCATGCTGGTCGACGGCGCCATCGTGGTGACCGAGTACGCCGACCGGAAAATGGCCGAAGGGCAGGACCGCAAGATCGCCTATGCCATGGCCGCCAAGCGCATGTCCTGGCCGATCATCGCCTCCACCGCCACCACATTGGCCGCCTTCATGCCGCTGCTGTTCTGGCCCGGCGTGGTCGGCGAGTTCATGAAGTACCTGCCGATCACCCTGGTCGCGACCCTTTCGGCCTCGCTGTTGATGGCGCTGATCTTCGTGCCGACCCTGGGCGCCTATTTCGGCAAGTATGGCGGCGCGGCCGACGGCGACCAGATGCGCGCCCTGGCCGATGGCGACACGTTCGAGCCCAAACGGGTGCGCGGCTTCACCGGCGGCTATCTGAAGCTGCTGACCGTGGCGCTGCGGCACCCGGCCAAGGTGCTCGCCCTGGCGGCGGTGGCGCTGATCGGCACCTGGACCTACTTCGCAACCCACGGCAAGGGCGTCGAGTTCTTCCCCGATGTGGAGCCCGAGCAGGTCATCGTCATGGTGCACGCCCGCGGCAACCTGTCGGTCTACGAGAAGGACGACCTGATGCGCGAGGTCGAGCTGCAGGTCCTCACGCTCGCGGACGAGTTCTCCTCGGTGTACACCCGCACCGGCCAGGGCGGCGGCGGCGGCGAGGACGTCGCCGAGGACGTGATCGGGCAGATCACCATCGAGCTGAACGACTGGGATGCGCGCCGCCCGGCCGACGAGATCCTGGCCGAGATCCGCTCGCTGACCTCGGGGCTGGCCGGCATCTACGTGGAAACCCGCGAGCCGGAGGCCGGACCGCCGGTCGGAAAGCCGGTTCAGATCGAGCTGAGCTCCCGGTTCCCGGACCTGCTGGACGATGCGGTCGAGACGGTTCGGGCGCATTTGGACCAGATCGAGGGCCTGGTCGATATCGAGGACAGCCGGCCGGTGCCGGCCATCGAATGGCAGATCGCCGTCGACCGCTCCCAGGCCGCCAAACATGGCGTCGATATCACCGGCGTCGGGGAT
>JAAUYH010038051.1_pt1 | contig 11766 bp, 4 predicted proteins | sample 7278061 | NCBI WGS metagenome assembly JAAUYH01 (sample SAMN14350203, study PRJNA611818) | marine sediment metagenome | isolation source: surface marine sediment (0.6m) | place: French Polynesia: Moorea | collected 2018-08 | reverse complement strand
TCATCAACCAAACTCGCAGCGTGTTTACCGTCTCGCTGCTTCCGGGGGTGCAACTGTCGTTCCAGCAATTACCGAAGCTGTCAATACAATTGTCATAGTATCTGTACCGGTAATTACCAACGATATTCGATTGATCAAGGAGTCGGAGGCGCGCGGTGTGCGAGTGGTCGGCATTGAATGGTTGGAAGAATGCATCGAGCAAAAGAGGATCATTCCGCCGCATGCCCCGAGTTGGGATGCCACCGCGTCTGCGCCGCCGTCGCAAACTGGCGCATTCTCATTTGCAGATGAGCGAATTCCGGCTGCGCCAGCGACTACGCGAATCTTTCATGGTGCTCGCGTTGCGCTGGGACCCATTGGATTGCGAGATGCCGGTGCAGTGCGTACGCTAGCGGCTACGATACAGGCGGGCTGGGGTAAAGTTTTGCCTCATAACGATGAGGGGTTCGTTGCGGCTGGCGTTCCGACTCATGTGGTATGCCCCAAGAGTCTCAATGAAGCAGAGCAAGCAGTTGTCAATGCGATACGAACGCAAAACAACAAAGTAATTCTTGTCACACAACAATGGGTCAATGCGTGTATCGCGGAAAAATGTTTGCTATCGGCGAAAGTGTGTGTCCTTTTCCGACCGGTGTCTCGTGTGGACTGTCCAGAACTTCAAGGGCTGCACGTCGCCATAACTGGATTCAACGAAAAGACAACCGACTGGAATCGAAAGCGTGCAACTCTTGTGGAGACGGTTCGGTTACTTGGCGGAAACTACACTGAGAGAATGAGACGAAAAACTGCCGTGCTTATTGCGGATGATAGCATTGAGGATAGTGCGAAAGTCAACGCGGCGCGCGACTGGGATGTACCAGTTGTTAGCCACAGTTGGCTTTTGGCGTGCGCCGCAACCGGAACCAAGGTTCCATTTTCTCAATATCCTCTCGGCACTGCGAGAAAGCGAAAACAGCCCGAGCGAAAAGCGAAACCAGGACGCCCACCACTACCCAGTCAGCAAAATGCTACGCAAGGCCCCATGCCGGATGTCAAGACCATCTCTTTGTTCAGCAAGTTTGCGACGAGCTTGAGAGAAGGCGGCGATACGAATGAGGAAGAGGGCACTGCGAGTGATGGCACCACGCCGCCGGTGGGGGCAGAGGAAAGAAGTGTTAGCGTTAGCATAGATACGCGTGATTGGAGTGGGAGCGGCGTTGAAGCGGGTAGCGCAACGCAGTGTCAGGTCATCGTTCATCGTGACCTCACGCCGCCGCCAAGCCCCGTCTCTAGTAGAAGAGGAAGACGAAGTATGCCGCCGCGTGCAGCGAAAGCGAAGCGTGCGAAGATTGGTTCGCATCGTTCGACTGCTTGAGCGTGCCATGCGCTTTGTGCCGTGAGACCCATTCGACAAGAGTGGCTCCTAGCGCTGGCCACCCATGCACGCACCTGGTTAACATATTTTGCCCTATCTAGTATTGAACCCGCTTTCAGAGCTTATTCAGTTCAGCATAATCTGGAGCCTTTTGTATAAAACTACTTGTAAGAAATGTTTAGTGCGATACAGTCGTCTCTTGTAGTACGCACGAAAACCAGGCTTACAGACTAAAAAATTGAGATTCAATGGAATGTATTCGCTAAACTTGGCGAATATGAAAGGAAGAACGTTCGAAACAAACAAGTTGAAACTGCTGTTGCATAGTGAATTTGGGGAATGAATGTGTTTCTATCTCACACGTTGGTACAAGAAAAGCAAGTCCCTTTCAACAATCTTTGAGCGACACACCGCATTTACAGGAGCAGAAACGCTACAGTTCAACGATTGCTGGATAGATAAGTTTAGAAAGCGTAACCTATAGTAATGATTCAGGGCTAATTGCGAATCCGAAGATAGCCGAAAATGTTGCCATCAACAGAATGTTATAAATATTTCAACAAAAATTTTTAAAATATTGTGGGAAAGATAATTATTACGCGAATAAATCAGTCTTTTTTACTCCAATGGGGGCGTCAAAACTACTGGAAGAAAAGATAATCATATTACGTTTATAGCTCGATTGTACAGCGCATACTAATAGATGAATATAGGACGCTCTTAATTTCCAAACTTATATCAAACTTCTGAAGGAAAGAAAAATGTGTCGCGTTGAGGAGAAGTTCTAGTTCATGGGAAGAAGAAGAGAACTGAAATCAAGAAACAATCATATTTCTGTGCATGTGTTGGTCGGTGTGCCTCCGTGATCTTCGTAACGTATTTTAATATTGTTGTACTAGATATTGGTCAATGAGGTTACACTCGATTGAATTCGCGGTTGCTCGAGAAAACTTTTGCTGAAACTTGAGCGAAGCTTATGCTTGAGAAGCGAGGACTTGACTTTCAACAATCACACAGTATTTTCCTTTATCGATTACCAAGAGATTTCTAGATAGTCTAAGTAAAACATCATCTTTCCCACCTTCGCAAACAAGCTTTCCGTCATTCTCTGGAATAATGGTCCTGAATTCTTAAAATCAGGGCGACATAATTTCAACTTGAAATTTCCTGAATTTTCGGGCACGTTGTCTTTTTCCTATTTTCATAGTCAAATATTGCGTCAATGGCGGGCAGTGGCCTTCTGAGTAGGTCTTTCACTGATTTAATTGTAAGAAATCGTTGCGAAACATTGGACTTTCTTCTTTCTATGTTGCCAACATAATATTTGATGTCCATGAAGAATCTACAGAAGTCATGATGCCTGCTCTTAACGTGAATTCTAGTTCCTACTTGGCAAAGTCAATGTACCTCACAAAAAATCACTTCTACCTCGAGTATTCCAGTCATTTGGTGACTGAACTTTTTATCAAACTTATCCCATGTAAATTTCCGTATTGTTTCAAATATAAAATACATACGCAAGTTATGTATATATTGTTAACTTAACAAACTCATATGGATTCGACAAAACCTTCTCTGACTTGATAGTTTTCATAGTGATGATATAATGCAGTTTTTCGTGACATTATTTATATAGCTAGTATTTATTCCTGAGATGGTTTCGCTTTGAAGCATCTTTCTGAACATTAATGACCTGTTTCTCCTTCTACTTGCTTGAAAATCTTCCTGCAATTTTTATACCCGCTGCGTACTCTGAGCCTAACATATTAATATAGCATCGTCTGCTTGTATCTTGTGAATGGTTTGAACAATATAAATGTATAAATGACTCCAACAATACTTGTATGAATTGACTTCTTCGTACAGTTTTACATCTGCCCATAAATGGAAAAATATGTATTTAACATCCTGTCTAGTTTTAATATTTACACAATCCATGCTAAGTCATCGAACTGATTGCGGAGCATATTCATCTTGTTCAATTTCAGTATATCCAATTCTGCCTGACTTTCGATTGTTCGAAGAACTGGAATACTTGAAGCTTCTCGTACTTGGGTATTAATAAAATCTAACACTTTCTGCTTATATTAATTTCAAACACAGATTTCATTGAATTCATCAAGCGTTATTGCTCAATTCAGAACCATAAAATACTACATGACTTGATCAAAATTGATCTATTCCCAGATCAAGCGGAATTCTGCTGGTTCATCGGATTTGGCTTCCTTACTTAACTTCTTGATTCTAGCTAAGAAATCATTCACGCTTTTGCTTTGATAGGACTCGTTCATTAATGCTTTCGAGAGTTCGGCTTTCGTCTTATTTTCAGTAAATTTCTACAACAATGGCATCCTGCCTATCTAGAATAGTTTTACTTCCAATGATTAGGGAAAGAAGTCTTCCGTGAAAAGTATCGTCGTATAATTAAACGCCTGAGGCTTTAGAAGTACCTTGAATATCTCATCTTTCTCTTTTTATGCATTACACTGAAGTAGAATTCTCTTAGACGTAGAAACAATCATCGGCATCTTCCTCATCTTCAAATTGACGTTTGAAATCATTAAAGGATTCATGGTCTTTTTGGAAGACTAGTTTCATAAAATTCTAAGACTATAGTGTAAAGCTTTTTAGATCAAAGTGATCTGTTCCCCCTAGAACGTTCGACTTTTTTCTCCAGAAGCTTATTGGAAAGATCATCACCAAAAAACCAGTCGTAGAATTATAGCTAGCTGAATCATAAACTAGGCCTCAAATCACTGAAATAGGCAATTTGAACCGGAATTTAGACTGAATAAATACCCCCCATCAAATCAGACTCCAAATTATTTTGCTTCATAACTGACAATATCTTGAATATAAACTGTAGAAAAAATTACCTGCATTGTCTTGCTTTGATTCCAGAGTGTGCGAAATTTAAAAATTGATTCTTGAAGAGACAAATTACAAGAATGTTCGATAAATACTTACTAAATGACTGTGTCCTTATGGATCCTGAAATAAAAATTTCATGTACGGAGTAATATTTACTGAATGTTCTGAAATCGCGAGGAAGTAGTATAACTGTTGAATGAAATAGTTTACTGATTCTGGCACTTTGTAATTTATCTACGGCGTAACTCATTTACTTTGAGCTGTTAAATAGGCATCTTCATTTTCGGCAAAGAGTAACGATTGTGTTTTAAAAACCAACGTTGTAATGTTTCGTACCGTTTATTGTCAGGAATCGATCATATCTGAGCTTAAGGGTCCAAAAGGATACTGAGAACTGTTGAGGCCTGTCAGAGATACATGTAAAATGACTTCCTTGTTCATACATGACTACGTCGAAACAAATATAAATATAGAAAATACGAGAACCAGAAAGTCGAATAAATACATTACACATTTATCCTTCTTGAATAAATAATTCTGTCGAAAGAATATTTTTTAGCATTATTTTCTCACTTCTGCATTTCTCCTGACATTCTAATACTTCTACTTTTGGACAAAAATGATTTCGAACAGTTGAAGTCATTGAGTTGCTATCATGTACATGCATACCTGAGCCTTTGAAACTTCATTTCTGGTCGTTCTTACGAAATGACTTTTCTCTCATATTGGAGAACTGCTATAATTTTATAATTTTTCCTACTTAAATCCCTTTGAATACTATAGAAAATACTTGAACACAACTAATAAACAAGTATATTATTTAGATCTTAGCGGCTGCTAAGTAAATACTCCGAGTGATTTCTGTATTTAGTACGAATATATTTCGCTAGATATATTAAATTTACATGTATGCTGTCAACCCTGCTCAGCCACATATTCAACGGAAAAAGAGCGATTAGCTTGCGAACCCTCCAAAAGTTTGTAACGAATTAAGCTATAAAGTATAAGGTGCCTTGTCATATATATATTTCTAGCCTATACATGCCACTGCCGTTCTGGGGCGTCTAATAGTTGAGTACTATCTTAGATTAACAATCATGCATAACGTAAGAAAGTCTTCTTGACCTACTGTTCGACAATATCTAACTACAGTATGACTTTAAACGACATTTGTTCCCTCCTGATCCACGCGCTCTCCTTCGACTGCCTGCGGACATTGGAGGTGTGCCGTGCTTGGGTGATGCGTTGATCACTTTGGTAGGAACTAATTGGGCAACGACATGCCATGTACATTACATATTAGAACAGAGCCATTACCCTATTCCATGCCCTCGTTCTCGTAGACTTCGAACATGAAATTGCATTTCCGAATCATATCAATCTCGTCTCAAAGCTAACAATAATGCACAGCAGCCTTGTAACAAGTAGGAATTAGTTGGATGTGTTAAACATATCGGAGGAAGAAACCGAGCCCGATGATCTAGTATTGACAACAGATGAGCAATACTAAAGATGGCAACCAACTAAGCTTTTCAATTGATTAAATGCTGTATGTCAGTCATCGCCTGACTCGAATTGCTCTGCGGGTTTCATTAAGGATAAAATTTTTTTGAAAGAGAAGTAAAGTGATATGTTTCCATCCAGTTGTTCAGCCCTTCGATTTAATGTACGTTGATCGGGTGGATTCTTGTCCGTAGATGCGATAGCAGCTAAGTTCCCACTTCCAGGATTCGACAGTCCGTACACATTTGCGAAAATCTTCCTCATCGCGGACAACTCTGTTTTATGAGTTCCGTTACTTTTCAAAAGGTTGAAAGCCACAGCACCATTTTCGGTCAAGTGCGAGTTCAGATTTTGCAAGAAATCGGAATTTTTCAACCTTCCAGTTATTTCATCTGCGTTGGCAGTTAGCTTTGTGTTGAGAAACGCATCAACATAAATCGTATCGTATCGATTTCTCGACTTGGCCAAAAAGTCAAACGCGTCCATAGTGAAAATTGTTGTGGTGTTGGTTTCACGCACGCCGAAAAATTCTTTTGCTACGTTGACCACTCCCGCGTCTATCTCGACAACGTCTAGATGAGTTTTCGGAAAGTAGCGCTGATAAAAATGTACCATACTACCACCGCCGAGCCCCAGAATCAGCACACGTTTTTGCACTGGTTTCAGAAGCAACGTCATTAACGAGTTGACAAGATAGGTCGCGTGCGGTACGTGCAGGTTGTTGACATCCATCGATGATTCGAACTGTTCTGTTCCAGAAGGCTCCACAAAAATGAGCGAGCGAATTGGTCCACGGTGTCTCACACGAATGTGTGAAAAGTTGGATTGCGTTTCGTATATTACGGCTCCCATCCATTCAGGGAAGCGACTAATATCGTCACTTGCGAAAGAGCGTTCAACATCATCGCAGGTCTGTTGCACCATTTTCATTGTTCGCATCAAACAAGTGGCGCACACTGTCAATTCCGAGGACAATGAGACGCAGCTGTCGAATACCGATGGGCAGTTGGAATCGCTTGCACATGGCGCACATTTCGCAACATTTTTGAGTAGTAGGTAATTGTTCTCACAATACTTTTTCCTTCCGCATCTGCAACCCGAGTAACCTGTTCCAAGCAAATGTCAGAATATATCAAACGCTTAAAATGCCGCGGCCACACCTACAGTCCCTATTACTTGTGCACGATATCGGATGGTCGATCGAAACTTTTTTCGCTTCTTTTTCAATAGCTTTCAATACCTCCTTGTTCTTTCTGTCTATTCTGTTCAATGCAATAACGAAAAGACTTACCCATCCTACCGCAAGAAGGATGAGACTCGAACTTGTCAAAAATCTAGGAGGTTTCAAAATGCCGGACTGCATGGTGTCAACAAAAGTAGCGATAAGTCAGCCATGAACTATTTGTTACTAACCAAGCGTTTCAAGTAACGAGTAATGCTGACAGGCCCATGAACACTATTCCGGTGGTTTCTCCATCTTAGGGCCATGGGGCGTTCTTCTTTTGCAGTGACCTAAAACCGTAGAATTAAATTACTAGAACAGTCCACAGGTTAAACGGAAATAATTATTTCTACGTGCTGACCATTAATGATCAGAGATCGAGGGAGTGGCTCTCAGTATCATGTCAAACATTTTCTCCTTTGTACTCATTCGGAGGAGATGTGAATTGGATAGTGATTCCAATCCTGGATTAGTTTCAATCGCAATCCACTAAAAGACGATTCCATAGAAAATCAATTCTTTAAAAAAACACTACCAACAATAAAACAAATGGAATTCCATTTTGAGCTTATTTGTGAACGAAATTTTGACAGCGACAAACCAAAGTCGTTCAGTTTCAGTAACTGACCCTATAAAGCTCGAATACATGAACTTTTCTTTTTCGTGTGCATTTCATCCTTTTCATAAACTCTGCAATGGTATGTTGGGAGAATTTCGAAAGATGAAGTCGAAATATGCACTTGAGGCTGAGGCAATGAATGCGATTTAAGGGCGAGGGCGAGTAAGGGACGATGCGGATGAGTTCAGATGTAGTCCAATTCGTACATAATCGAGTTGAGGCTTAATTACCTCTTCTCTCCTTCTCGCTGCATTTGTGCTCTCAAATGTATAGGTAGTTCACACAGACTCTCCAAAAATATTTTCCATTCAAATACACCCTTGATGGTTCAATTTCAACAGCAAACGAAATTGATGTCAAAGAACTCGGATACTAACTGAGATGGAGTTGAAATTCTGAATAACTTGGTACGTCTGGTCATTTTTGTACTTTCTTCCCATACTAATACAGATCGGAACAGCATGTTCTCTGAATGTGGACATTTATTAATGCTGCTTAGATGTTTGCTCAGAATCGATTTCAGAATTTTCGTAGAATCCATGAAATCAGGCTAAGTCACTGATTCCCGAAACTTTTCTTTCAAACCTCTACACAAAAGACATGCACAATTCGACGACCATAATATCGAAGCCATGTCATCTATGAGCTGCAAGGAAACCAGATTTCATGTAGCACTTGATACTATTGTTCTTACTCTCCGAACCGACTAAATGATCTACCAACGCAGAAGCTACGATAGACCTAGACATACGATCCGAATCACGAGATGCACCGACGAATGAGGTTCATTCTCTTAATGCTAACCTGCACCGCAGCGGTTCACGCGGTGAACTGCCGCTGTCGCCGCTCCAACTTCGAGGTTGAGTTCGTGAAAGACGAATGTCGCAGTACGCCGTTCGCGCGCGCGGTGGTGATGGGCCGCAAGCTGAACGACGACAAGACGCGGGTGAAGTACACGCTGTACGTGGAGCAGGTGTACGCTGACTGCGTGGAGAAATTGCCACGCGTGCAGCTCGCCTATTCGAGCGCCGGCCCGTGCGGCGCCAATCTTGAGATCCACCGCGAGTACGTGCTGCCGCTGCGCAAGGACGGCGCGGCATCGAAGATCTCCAAGTGCATGATGGCGGTTCGGGTGGATCGCCTCCAACCGCGGCATTCGTACTACTTGCAAACAAGGCCAATCCGCAAATGCAGTGGCAAGCTCACATGCGCGTGGGGACAGATGCCGTACGAGTGCTCGCACGCCACGATAAACCGCCCGAGGAAGCCTTGCAACCGCGCGAAACAATGGGTGATCAATGAGTGCGACGGGTGCCGTGCAGAGTGGTTCACATGGACCGGGTTCCCCGCATGTGTCGGAGAGCCGGACGCGCACGTAGGGAGTAGTCGGATCAATCCCTACGGCGGCAAGCGAATGATGGTGAAGGCAGTATTGAGTCGTTTGCCAAAGTCCATAACGACAACAAGTACAGCGTCTGAACCCGCATTAGCGAAACAGTCCAAGACGTTATCAGACGTTATCGCAGAGGAAAGATCGAAGGTTTCAGACGAGAATGCAGAGGACTTGGGGAAGACCGATTCTGAGGATGTGGCGAACGGGGAACATGAGATCGCAGTAGAGGGCGGATCGTCGGCGTCATGGGGTGGTATGGAGATGGGCGAAACGACGAATCATGAAGCCGATTCGGACTCGAAACACAGAGAGAAGGAAGTGGCAAACTCCGGAGAGAAAGACGGATTGAAAGTAGGCCTCTCGAAGAACACAGAAATGCACGGGAATATTAGGCGAAGTTTAGTCGAGGCTGTGATGACGGACAATACAGTATTCAGAAAAGCGGTTTAGCGAACCAATACTCACATTGGTGATTTTATAGTGCCTATCATCAGGAGCTTGGACTAAATCAACGGTTTTGCATGGAATGAGTAAGTCTTACTCTCTTATTTTTCAGGAACACGAGCAGACATGCCCCTGCACGTATGCAGACACGAAGGAAGCGAAACGCAGAGTAATTGCCCCATGGGAAGTATGTTAGCATGTATGCAGCTAGAACAACACCACGGTCGTCCGCGAGATGGGCTATTCCCATGTTGAAGTGGACGATTAGACGAAGTGCCGGGCAACACAACTTTAGTTAATGTCTCTTCATACTGTACCTGGCCACGCAAGTATAACGGACATGGCCAGTGGGATACAGTTGTAGAAGAGTACAAGTTGATAGAACTAAGATGCAGTGATGTATACTATGCGTTTATACACACTGTCAGCACACAACCCAGCACGTTTTCAACTTTCATTCGTGTCCCACTCACTCAAACTGATCCGTGCACTCACCGAACAATCCTCGCAACACTTCAATGATGCATCTCAACACCGCGACACGGCTGCTGTGTCGCACACTGAGCTCGAAGTCACAAATGCCGAAGCCGGTGTTGAACGCGGGCGTGGCCGCGCTGTCGCGCGTGCGCCTGGTGGACGCGACGGGCGCCGATCATGGGGTGATGAGCGGGAGCGCGGCATACCAACAAGCGCAGCACCGAGGACTGGACGTTCTGCAAGTGGCGCGTGGGGAGGTACCGGTGGTGAAGCTGCTGGATTACGACGCGCAGCCATCGCCCAAGGCGCTCGCCAAAGCGAAGCCGCCGCGCCAGCCGAAACTGAAACAGGTGCGCCTGTCGCCCGCCACCGACACGGGCGATCTAGCGATAAAGGTGCGGCAGTGCCGGCAATTCCTACTGGGCGGGCATTGCGTGCGGCTGTTCATGCAGTTCCGGCGCGGGCACGGGCGGCTGCGCGACAACGCCATTACCACGCTGTGCGACATCGCCGCGACGCTAGTGCCCGCCGTGGCGAAGCTGCGTAAGGGCGAGCCAGCGTCGCTGCGCGCCACGTTCGTCGAGCCGCCGACACCCACACCCGACACGGGCGCGCGGATGCACAAGCCGCTGGAGGTGTTCTTCGAGCCGCTCGGGAAGGCGCAGCGCGAGAAGCTGCAGCGACTCGAGGAAGAACAATAAACTACGCGGGAGCGCAAACGCAGTCAAGTCACACGGGCCTTTACATCAACTTTTTCTGCTTGAAGAACGACTTGAGGTACATCACCTGCACGCCGGTGGACGCCAGCAGCACGACCAGCGCGAGACACGCGAGCGACACGACGCGCGACCCCACCTTGGCGTTCCTCCTCATCAGCTTGTTCTCGCGCTGTTGTAGGCGCGAGATGTCGCGCGTGACTTGGGTGAGGGTGTCGTGCATCTCGCGCATGGCGACGGAGACCGACTTGACGCCCTCGTCGCTGGCGGCGGCGTCGGCGGCGTCGACGTCGTTGTGCCCCGCAGCGATGTTGAAGTGGACCGCGCCGTTGCCGCCGTTGAGACGCACGCACGCGCGGTAGCCGGCGCGCGGGCCGTGGTACTCCTCCTCCTCCTCATCGTCGACCTCGTCCTCATCCTCGTCGTAGTGGTGCGGCGCGTGCTGGTGCTCGGGCGTGCGGAACGAGAACTTCGACTTGCCCCGCCGCAGCCGCCCCGTGTATACCGGCGGATCGTGCGGCTCGGCCGCGCTGCGCACCACCCGCACTTCCAGCTCCGCCTCCCCGCTCCCGCTGCCGCCCTTCGACGCCACCGATGCCTCGCCCTTCTGCACCGAGTTCGCATCCGCGTCGAACGTGAAGCATCGCTCCTCCCCATTCTTCAGGTAAAATCGCAGTGATGTAACCCGCGTTGTGAGGCCGATGATGAGTAACAGCCCCAGCAAGCACGTAGCCTTCGCCATCGTTGGATTCGTTGTGTCGTCTCTACTCTCTACACGACACAATGGAAGGGTGCATGTGCTGAGGTTGCGCTGCTGTAAATCAATCAACTACGTTCCTGCTTTACAGCCTCTGTTTAGTGCGTGTTCTCGCATACCGTCCTGCGCAGTAGTCGTGTGCTCTCTGTATGTTTCGAAATGCGATACGATGCGACTTGCAAGTTACAAACATAGCGACCCACTTTACGAAAGTTAACTGCAAGAACCCAACCCACGAAGCGGAACCCAGTTTCGCGTAGACAGTCCAAGTTGAGTGCCTTATTGTGCCGGCGGGGTGGGCAAACCAAAGTCTTTTGTGAGTGCTCCCATCTGCAATAGAATCGAACCGGTTAGTAATGGGCTTGCTCGCCACAACGTCGCAGCACGTACCTTTTCCTTCATGTATTGAG
>JAAUYH010050915.1_pt1 | contig 11768 bp, 8 predicted proteins | sample 7278061 | NCBI WGS metagenome assembly JAAUYH01 (sample SAMN14350203, study PRJNA611818) | marine sediment metagenome | isolation source: surface marine sediment (0.6m) | place: French Polynesia: Moorea | collected 2018-08 | reverse complement strand
TGGGCAGCAGTAGTGAAATATTTTGTCACTGTTCAGTTAGAAAACATGATTAATAATGTTTATCCTGTATTGGGTTCTCGTTTCTATATGCGGGAAGAACATGATCATGGCATTTTTCAGAAGCTTTTGCGGGATAACTCTATTATTAGTATGTTTGATGGTAGTACTGTAGTTAATCTTCACGCTTTAATCTTGCAATTCCGTCAGTTAACCAAACAGCGTCGCCGTCGTAAACCTAAAACAATGGAAGCAATTGCTGCAAGGTTAGCTCAAATTTTCACTTTAGAAAATCCTGCACCCGATTTTGAGCCAGAAAAGCTAGAATTATTCGGACGCGGTGCGGATGATCCTCTACAAGGGTTAGAAATTGCTCTGAATCAATTAGAAGCACTTAAAGATTCCCCTGATATCAATTCTGATGTGCTTTCTAAGATAATTAGTTTAAGTAATTTAGTTTTAGAAGAGTTAGATGTTCATGATAATGCGATCGCAGAATCCAAGTTTGAATTCGGTCACGATCAATCACCAGAACTCTTTGAAATAGCGAAAAAATACTGTCATTTGCATGCAGCAGCCTGTTGCTTACATATGTGGATTTACAACCGCAAATCCTTGGGAGAATTTTTTGCCAAAGGAGAATGGTTAGTATTAAGTCTCCATCGCTTACTAAAAACTATGAAAGCTTTACCCTATTCTATATCGGAGGAATGTACCGAAAATGTAGCCCAAGAACTTCTAAAATTACATCAAGAAAATAAACTATTTTCTATTGTTCCTATTCAATTAGCTCAATCAAAAACTATTAAACAAGAAAATAATACAAATGCAAAACTCATCAATATCTAATCAAACTATTGTTGAAAACTGGCTCAAAAGTCAATTAGCAGAACAATTATCTTTAGATGCCAATTCTCTTAATGTTACCGAACCTCTAACCCGTTATGGTTTAGATTCCATCGATGCTGTAACTATGGTGGGGGATATCGAAGATGCGATCAATGAAGAATTACCTTCTACTCTTTTCTGGGATCATCCCACAATTGCTAAATCCGCCCAATTTTTAGCTGATAACTATGATATTTCAGCTTTAGGTGATAGCACAACTGAAACAATAGAAGAAATAGAAGATACTCCCGTAGCTGCTGCTGCAACTAATACTAAAAGTAAAGGTTGGGGTGGTTTGTTTGGGCGCGGTGCTTAAAACATTGAACATTTATGATTAAATAAAAGCGATCGCTTAAGCTATAAGCGATCGCTTTTTAAACTAGTGTAGATAGGCGTAGATAAAATTAGCAACTAAAGATAGAAAAACTGCTCCCATACCACCTAGAATCAATTTCATTAGTTTTTTTGCATCATGAATTAATTTTTCTATATCAGACAATCTAGTATCTAAATTAGAAACATCGCTCTTGAGTATAGAGACATCACTCTTGAGTATAGAGACATCACTCTTGAGTATAGAGACATCGCTCTTGAGTATAGAGACATCGCTCTTGAGTATAGAGACATCACTCTTTAATTCAGATATATCCTCTTGCATCTTCAAAGAATTATCTTTGATGTCTTTAATATCCCTTTCCATAACAGCAATTCTTTCGCCGTTACTAGTGACTTTATTTAAAAGAGCTTCTTCCCATCTTGTATCTGTGTTTGCCATTTTGTTACGATGTACATAAGTATTTTTGTTGGGGAGAGCAAAACATTGCTCTCTTTTTTATTTTACAGTCATTTGTTGTTATGTTGCGATCGCTATTTCTAAAATTTAGAGATTATAGTGTGTCTCGAATTCAAGAGATACTCCTAACACCTTCCCTCCTGCCTCGAAACCAAAAAGTCTGTCCCGCACGCTTTGTAAGAACTGCTATATAAACCCTATTTATGCGAACATTAATAAGTAATCAATGTTTTAAAAAATATGTTTTGAATATAGGGATGATAGCTTTACTAATAAGCTGTCAAATAGCTCCTCTATTTACTAAGCCGATAATTTTTCCCTCCACAGCAATGGCTCAAGGAGCAATTCCCCTGCAAACGGTAGGTTCTGTTTTGAGTATAGGTGTCAATATACTAGAGGAGTTACAAAAAGCAATTAGAGTTGCAGGGGATGAAACTAGAACTACGTTGGAAAAGCTTAAAGATGTAGTAGAAACATTAGTTAATACTTTAGAAGCAACTTATCAAGACAACTTAAATGTTACTCTGAACAGTCTTGATGATGTTACCAGAACAAAGTTATTAGAAATTGAAGAATTAGTTACTAGCATCAATCAACAACTACAAGCGGATATAAAACTTGCTAGTCAGGAAGCACAAATTGTAATTAAAACAGCTACTCAACAAATTGAAGATTTATCTAATGAATTAGAGCAAAGTCTAAAAGAAGTAATTGTTCTTGGTGGTAAAACAGCAGCCTATATAATTGATCGCTCTACTTATAATCTGATTTTGGTAATTTCCATAATTTTTTTAGGAGTTGGATTACTTTTATTTATCTGGCTTTTATTCTCTCAAACAATACCGCAAGATATAACAGGAACTTTAACATTTTTTTTGATATCAGTTTATCTTACTTCTTTTAGTGGACTAGCTTTTGTACCTCATTTTCGAGGTCAAGTTATGGCTTTTACTGGAGTTGGATTAGAAAGGAGTCTCACAAAAGTTGCAAGTAAACCTAGTATTTTTGATGTTATACCAAACGTAATTACTCTAGAAAAAACCAAAGAAATAGAAATATGGGGTAATAGTCTTCTCTTAGATGGTAAACCTCCAAAAGTAACGATTTCTGAGAGTGATGTAGAAGTCAAAGCATTTAGTGACACCAAAATTGTGCTTAATGTGGCAGACTTAGATGCTGTAGAAGGAAGTACAAATTTAGAGCTAACTTATGATAACCAAGAAAAATTGTTTGCTATAGTAAATTTTAAAAATATTTCTATTCCTCCTGACCTAGTAATTACTAACTTGGTAATTAATCCTGATCAGCCATTGCAAAAGAGAAATACTCAAGTAACTATTTCCTTGAAAAATCTGGGTGAAAGTGAAGCTAATAACTTTATCCTAGAATGGAAACCTCTAGCAAATGCTCCTGGAAAATCAATTAGAGTCAATAATCTCAAACCTGGTGAATCCAAAGATTTTTCTGACAACTTTGCCTATCCCAATTTGGGAGTTTTCGATACAGTAGTAACTGTTGATTCCAGAAATAATATAGCTGAAAGTAATGAAGCTAATAATAGTATTTCCAGACAAATACAAGTAAGGAAAGCACCACTAAGACAAGCCAAAATAACAGTAACATTCACTGAAGTTACTATTGACGATGCTACTGATGGCGGTAAAAAAGGAGAAATTTACTTAAATTTTGATATTAATGGTGAAAAATATAGTTGGCATAAGAAAAAGGCTAAAAGTGGGAAAAGTTATAAAGTAAAAAAAGTTTTTCAAGTTACTCTTAAGGAATCAGAAAAGTTAAATATATACATTAATGGTTTTGAGAAAGATTTGAATTTTGATGACCCCATGGGTTCAGTAAATAAAGAATTTACAGTTGTTAATAATTGGGGCGAAGGCAATCACAATCATACTAGTAATTGTCCACAAGGTTGTTATACAATTCATTACAATATTAGGGTTGATTGGCTCAATTGAATAGACTTGATTGCCAAAATAATTTTCAATATCAGAAGTTATTGATTTTTTGTCCTAAAGGATTCCTATAAATTTACCTTATAAGTCTCTAAGCATAATTATTGACAAATTCCTAATTTTCCTATTGCCTATTCCCTATTACCTCTTCCCTTTCTTAACTATGGCATAACTAGTTATTTCATCTTTAACAATTTGAGCTTTATTATTCGTGTAAAATCTATTATCCTTATTAATTAGTAGCATTAGGGGATAAGCAGTTAGTTGAATTATTCTGACTTTTCTTTTTGGTGGATATTATTGTTATTTAGCGTACCCTTTTTTGGCGTTCGCTTCATTGGCAAATCCCTTAATCTTTGGCAAGGTGTTTATGACAGCATTGGCTTAATGGCTCTCTCTATGGTGTTATTTTTTAATGCCAGTGCTTCTAGCTTTGTTGTATTTGTTTTTGAAATTATTTTTAACTACTATATGGTGCAGTATATGCTGCGCTGTGAAGGAAATAAAGCTAAGTTAATTGCTACATTATTGATTATTTTTGATGTGGGAGTCTTGGCTTATTTCAAATATCTAATCTTTTTTGTCGAAGATGTTCTTGGTTTATTTATTGATATTCCTGCAAGTTGGCGAGCTGACTATAGTATTAACTTATTAGTTCGTGATTTTTCTTTAGTTAGAACTCGTATTCCACCAGGGGTGTCTTTTTATACTTTCCAAATGGTAGCGTTTGTTGTTGATTCTCTTAATGCCAGACGCAAAAAACCGATTGGTTTTATTGATTATATTAATTTTGTTTCTTTCTTTCCCCAAATTGTGGCAGGACCTATTGAAAGAAGAACTAGTTTATTTCCTCAAATTCAACGATTTAGATTTAAGTTTACAGCTGATAATCTTTATGAAGGTTTGAGATGGTTATCTTTAGGGATTTTTCTCAAGTTTGTCTTAGGAGATAATATCGCTCCCTATATTGATCTCACTGCTGCTACTAATGCTTGGTTTGTTTGGTTTTATGCTTTTTTATTTACTCTCAGAATTTATTTTGATTTTGCGGGATATAGTTTTGTAGCTTTGGGTATAGCTAGAGTTTTAGGGGTTAAATTAACTGTCAATTTTCTGGCTCCTTATACTTCCCAAAGTATTAATGAATTTTGGCGTAGATGGCATATTACTCTGAGTACTTGGTTTCGGGATTATGTATTTCTCCCTCTAATGGGGTCGAAGAAAAAGTTAGCTCCTTTATTTTTGTTTATTACCTTTACTTTGTCGGGTTTTTGGCATGGTGCAGCTTGGAATTTCTTAATTTGGGGTGCTTATCATGGTGCTTTGCTTTTGTTGCTGCGATATTTAGGAAGACCTTTTTCCCGTTTGATCGGGAATTCTGGTAATAAATCCCAGTTGGTTTCTTGGGCTTTAACCTTTGGAGCAGTAAATTTGGGATGTTTGTTTTTTATGGAAACAGATATTAATCGCTTATTAACTAAGCTCCAAACTATCCTAAATCCTGGGTGTTATTCTGTTGGTAATCTGGGAGAGTTGTTAACTCACTATAGTGTTAATCAAGGGACAGCATTGGGGATTATTTTAGCTTTATCCATCATGGTATTGTTACTAGAACATCTTGCTGTATGGCAAAAGAAATTTGAATATGAATTACTCTTGTCTCCTTGGTTGTCTCCTGCTCTCTTGGGCTTAACTATTCTACTGGCTGCCAATATACCTTCTGAGTTTATTTATTTTGAATTCTGATGGGAAAATCACTTAAACTATTACCTTGGTTAATTGCTGCTGCTTCTGCCTGGTCTTTAGGTTTTGCCTACAATGTGGTCTATGGTGGGGAATTAAGCTGGTTGCGGAGAATGTATTGGGAAAAAATCGCGATCGCGAAATCCCTAGAATCAGAGCGTAGAATACTGATTACAGGTGGCTCAGGAGCGCACTATACTTTAAACTCCAAAATTATTGAAGCAGGTTTGGGGATTCCCGTCGTAAATTTAGGTTTGGATGGTCCCATTGGCTTAGATGTTATTTTACCCAGCATTATCGATCAGGTGCGTCCTGGAGATATTGTTTTACTGATTCCTGAATACCTATTACTACTAGATACCGATGGTTTTGGCGATCGCTCAGCCAATTTTGGAGTAGCTATTGGTAAACCAGGATTGGGAGGAGTCCCTTGGAAACAACTGGCCCAAGATACCATTATGCTGGGAGTTCCTTCTTTACGAGCTGTAGCTAAATCCACAGTAGAAATTACCACAGAAGGAAAACTGTCTGGTTACTATTCCGATCCCCTTAGTGAACGAGGTGACCCCACAGCAGAAAAAATGAGACAAGAGAAATGGTGGGGATTACCTATTAATCAATATGTGTCTAATCATGCAGCTAATCGAATTCTTCAGTTTCGTAAAGAAGTAGAAGCCAAAGGGGGCACTTTAGTTATATCTTTACCTTGGATCTACGGTAGTACAGATGATAAAACCGCTAAAAATATTAGACTGACTGCTTATTATTTATCCAAAATAGCTCCTACTATTTATGATAAGGAGTCTTTGAATATTAAAACTGATTCGAGTTTATTTGCGGATACCCACTATCATCTTGTCCCAACGGGCAGGGATCTCAGAGCTAAAGAATTAGTGGAGCAGTTGCAACCAATCATAAACCAATAAAAAATACTTAACTGTTGACAAGGTTGATCCCAAACTAAGAACATACGTTAAGAAACTAAATTTTGCCATTAGCGAAGCAGAATCATGCTGGGGAATTATGAAAACTAGAAACAATATACTGATGCTCACAGGCAAAAGGTTGCTTCATAGCTTGACTAAAACACTTTTACTAATTGTAATGGTAGTTAGCTCTTTAACTGTGGTCTGGCAAGATCAAGCGATCGCTGGATTAGCTCAGGGAGATGCCATTACCGATCCTAAAACCATACTTAGATATGCACTTCCTATAGATAACGATATGGTTAGGAGATTACAGGGAAGTATCGAAGATATTTCTCGACAGTTGCGAGTTAAGATGTGGGGAAAAGTCAATCGGGATATTAAAGATGCAGCTTTTGTATTAAGAGTGCGTCGAGATAAAATTATCGCTGGAGTTCCCGAAGAATCAAAACCCCAGGCAGAAGTTTGGCTAGATGAAATAGCTACAGGAGTAGAAGAACTCCAAGAACTAGCAAAGGAGCGAGACAGGGAAGGACTCTACATTAAACGACGAGAAATCCTGGATATAATGTCCGATCTTGAAGCATCTATGGTAGTGGGATATCCTTTTGAAATTCCCGAAGAATTTGCTAATTTACCCCGACTTTTGGGCAGAGCAACGGTAGAAATGGCAACTAATAAGGGAAATTTGACCATAGTTGTGGATGGTTATAGTGCGCCGATTAATGGTGGTAACTTTGTCGATCTAGTAAATCGAGGCTTTTACGATGGATTAGATTTTAATCGGGAAGAAGAGTTTTATATCTTGCAAGCAGGAGATCCCCCTGGACCAGAAGTAGGTTTTATCGATCCTCAAACTAAGGAATATCGGGCTATTCCCTTAGAAGTATTGGTAAAAGATGACCCTGAGCCGGTTTATGAAATTACTCTAGAAGATATGGGTCGCTATTTAGATACACCCGTATTGCCTTTTAACGCCTATGGCGCGATCGCTCTAGCCCGTCCAGAAGACGATCCTAATGGCGGTTCATCCCAATTCTTCTTCTTCAAATTCGATACAGAATTAACGCCTCCTGGTTATAACCTGATGGATGGACGCTATTCCGTATTTGGCTATGTGGTAGAAGGTAAAGAAGTTTTGGCAGAACTTACAGCTAAAGATAAAATTATTTCTGCCAAAGTCATTGAGGGTTTAGAAAATTTAGTTGAACCTAACAGTTAGTTTTACAGTAGGGTGGGCGTTGCCCACCTTAATTAAGATTTTTAATTTAATGAAGCTAATTAAAGATATTGGGGAACAGGGATTACTTAGAAAACTACAGCCTTTCTTTCCTCCTGGAGTAGTAGGAGATGATGGAGCAGTATTAGATATAGACCCCAATAAAAAATTAGTTGTCACTACCGATGTTTTAGTAGATCGAGTGCATTTCAGCGATCGCACAACTAGTCCTTTTGATGTGGGTTGGCGAGGTGCCACAGCCAATTTATCAGATTTAGCAGCGATGGGGGCGACTCCTATAGGTATTACTGTAGGATTATCTTTACCAGGAGATGTTTCTGTCTCTTGGGTAGAAGAATTATATCGAGGATTACAAAGCTGTCTAAATTTACATCAGACTCCCATTGTAGGAGGGGATATTACTCGCTCTCAAACCACCACCCTCGCTATCACTGCTTTTGGTCAAGTTCTACCAAATAAAGTAATTCGCCGAAATCATGCCAGAGTTAACGATGCTATCGTCATCACTGGCTACCATGGACTTGCCAGAGCTGGATTAGAATTATTACTTGATCCAGAATTAGGACAAAATCTAACTTCCTCAGAAAAAGAGTTGCTGATCAAAGCTCATCAACAACCCAATCCCAGACTTGACTTAATCCCTCTACTAGAAACAGTAGCCTCTGAGATAGCTATAGCAGGCATGGATAGCAGTGACGGTTTAGCTGATGCTATTATCCAAATTTGCCACTTTAGTGGAGTAGGAGCCATAATTGAGGCAGATAATCTGCCCATACATCCGATTTTGTTGAAATTAGTTTCTAAAGCTCAAGCTGAAGAATGGACTCTTTATGGAGGAGAAGATTTTGAATTAGTTTTATATTTGCCTCGTCCTCTGGCTGCTACCGTAGTCAATAGTCTTGGAACAAACGCCAAAATTATTGGTCAAACAATCCTAGAACCAACAGTTCTTCTTAACTCTCAAAAAAAACATTTTTCTCAAGAGATGTCAATAAAAAGCTCACAATTTCAACATTTCTCATAATTAAGTAAATTTTTACTTTAATTAGTTTGATCTAACTTTCTGATCATTGACCTAGAGTGATTTTGATCAACGGACTCAATATTCAACAATTTATGCTTCATGTCTTATATTCTCGAAATTTATTAAAGAATATAGATAATAGTTTTGGTATAAATTTAGCAAAAATGGGAATTCTAACTTTGTAAGGAGTTCTAACACCAGATCAGTCTGTTTTATGGTAATAAAACGTAATATGAGGGGGATTCAGTAAAAGCTTGAATCCTTATAACTAGGAGCTATAAGCTTTTCCTCAACTAAGAGGGATAAGTAAATTCCATAGTTGGAAAGTCATAACGAGCTTAGAGCTATATAATCTCTGTTTAATAATCTTGGCTTCTCATATAGAGCAGAGGTATTCGGCATAGAAGATGCAACACTTAGCAGAATCAAACTTAATCGAACAAAAAATCCTGAGATTAATTTCCCAGTGTAATTCCTCAATCTTAATGAAACAGCTTGCGAGTGATATCGGAAAGCTTTTTCAAGCTAATGGTTGTGCAATTATCTCTGGTAACATTGAGCAGATCAACAATCTAGAAATTGATTGGTGGCACAATGGAGATTTTTCCCAAGTGAAAGTAGAAGTACTGGAAAAATTTTTTACTCAATTATTACAAGAAAATTCTGCTGTTGTTGAGCCAAAACTCACAAATAATATCACTCTAGAAACTTCAGCAAAATTACTCCCTCAGATATCTTCGTTGCACATCATAACCAGCTTTCAAGAAAAAGCTAACGGTGCTGTAGTGTTGCTTAGACCTCAACCTCATCAGTGGCATAACTCCGAAATCCAATTACTGGCACAAATTTCAGATTCAATGGCGATCGCACTTTCTCAGGTTCAATTACAACAACTAGCTAGAACCAAAACTCAGTATCACAATCTTCTGAGTCGGATTACTCAAGCAATAGGTAACAGTTCGGAGATTGAGGCTCTTTTTCAGCTTTCTCTATCAGAAATTGGTCAAGTACTACAGTTAAACCGCAGCAAAGTTTTAACCCTTAAGTACAAAGATCCCTTGTTTGCTCAACGGAGAACACCACAAAAGTTGATTCAGGCAACAGTAAATATCTCCTATCGCTGGTCGGATTCGGCAACCGATTCTACTAGTTCTGAGATAAATACTTTTCAAATTACAGATTCACCATGGTGTCAAAAAGCTTTAGCTCAAGCTCCCGAAGCTTTAATGGTGAGTGAATCAGCAGCTTTCCCTGATTTTCTTCCTGAAGATACAAAATCTCCTTCTGCTTCTGCATTATTAATTGTGCCTTTGATGGGAACAGCTAGTAGAGACTCTCAATCTGCCCTAGTTTTGGGGTTTTTAGTTCTAGAAAGGGATAATCCTCACTGTTGGACAGAAGATGAAATCGACTTAGTAAGCTGGATTGGAGTACAATTGAGTGTGGCACTAATCCATAATCAAACTCTAACTCAAGTACAGTCGATCGTAGAAGAAAGAACAGCTCAACTTAAGTGGAGTTTAGAAGTTCAGGCAAAACTGTCAGAAAAAATGCGTCGACAGATTCAACAATTGCGCCAACTAAATGAGTTAAAAGATGATTTTCTCAGTAGCATGAGTCATGAGCTGAAAACACCTTTGACTAGCATGAAAATGGCGATCCAAATGTTGCGCCAACCCATACCCGAAGAGATGAGAGAGAGATATCTCAATATTCTTGAACAAGAATGGCATCGAGAATATAATCTCATCAAAGACTTATTAACCCTGCAACAAGTAGAATCGGGAGAGTTGAGTTTTGCTCCTGAAGAATTAAACTTGAGTCAAATTATCCAAGAATTGTCAGAACGTTTTACAGAAAAATGGCAACCTAGTAAAGGATTAAATTTAAAGACGGAATTATCAGATAGTAATTTAACTTTATATTCCGATTCTGATAGTCTGAACCATGTTCTGAATGAACTGTTGCTAAACGCTGGTAAATATTCTGACCCTGATACTACTGTTAAGATTAAGATTATTCATCATATAACTCTTAAAGGAAAAGAAATTCATATCACCACCACTAACTATGGTGCGGGAATTACCGAGGAAGAATTGCCTTATATTTTTGATAGATTTCGTCGAGGAAAAGGGGTCACTGATCGTGCTGTACCTGGTACAGGATTAGGTTTAGCTCTAGTGAAACATCTTGTAGAACATCTCAATGGTGAAATTTTGGTCACTAGTAAGCCAATAGAAACAAACTCCGAAGTTTTTGAAACTACTTTCACCCTCAAATTACCTTCTGTTTCTAAACCTTTAAAATAATTGTGAATAGTCTGTTTTAAATTATGGCTTTTTGATGAAAAAAAACCACGAATTATCTTGGGCTAGCGATCGCTATTCCCCCTTTGTTAGACAGTTAACCACTTTCACTGTGGCTTTTAAATTCTTATTTGCTATCTGGTGGGATAATTTAATTGGCAATGATTCCTCTCAGCAAAAAAGTCGTCATGCAAGATGGCTAGTGAGGAAGATGATTCAATTGGGTCCTACATTTATCAAAATTGGACAGGCTTTATCGACTCGCGCAGATTTAATTCCCTTTGAATATACCCAAGAATTTTCCCAACTTCAAGATAATGTACCAGCTTTTAGCTCAGAAAAAGCGATCGCGGTAATCGAACAGGAATTAGGAAAATCGGTTCAATATTTGTTTCGGGATTTTAACCCTCAACCCCTTGCTGCTGCAAGTTTAGGACAAGTCCACAGAGCGAGATTACACACGGGAGAGGATGTAGTTGTTAAGGTACAACGTCCTGGGTTAGAAAAATTATTTAATTTAGATTTTGAAATCTTACATAGTTTAGTTAGAGTTATTAATCGTTTTTCTAAAACTCTCAAAAGATATAATTTAGAGGCAATTTATCAAGAGTTTTTTGAATTACTTTTTCAAGAAATAGACTATATTCATGAAGGGAAAAACGCTGAGAGATTTCAAGAAAATTTCAAGCAATATCATAAAGTAATTACTCCTAAAGTTTATTGGCAATATACCACTAGAAAAGTTCTAGCTTTGGAATATTTACCAGGAATAAAAATAGATGACCGTCAAACTTTAGAAGCAAATAAAATCAACACTCAAGAGGTAATTCAATTGGGAATTACCTGTTATCTCAAACAACTTCTAGAAGATGGTTTTTTTC
>JAAUYH010190884.1_pt1 | contig 11769 bp, 11 predicted proteins | sample 7278061 | NCBI WGS metagenome assembly JAAUYH01 (sample SAMN14350203, study PRJNA611818) | marine sediment metagenome | isolation source: surface marine sediment (0.6m) | place: French Polynesia: Moorea | collected 2018-08 | reverse complement strand
CAGGTGTGAGGTGATCCTATTTAGAGTGCAATGAATTTATGCACTGAGCTATCAATTAAATTGGGTTTCCTCTGTGGTTGTCTGTTGGGCACGACCATGGCGTCGTTCAGATGCTCGCTTCAGCCACTACACACGTCATGTTCTGAGTGCGCCTTGTATCATGCTTATTTTAATTGCATTTACCGCTTTTGAAGCGTTGTGGATGTGGGCTCTCAATATGAATTTCTCTCAAATATACCTTTACATCACGAGATTCGGAAAAAGATATACTCTCATCATGTTAGATCTGAAACCATCCAATATCATAACTTCCAAATCTGTTCAAACACGGTTCTCGAGTATCAATGTCTTCAACCCGAAAAACTCTGGAAACGGAATCGTACCTCTTAAACTGCTTCGACTGACATTTTATTAACTATTCCAAATTATTCAAATGAACCTCAAAAGAATGACAAGCATGTACTCACAAGATTTAAGATATATGCTTCTCGTGACTGGCTGAGATTATAGTCAGCACACCATAAGGTGCAATAAAATGCACTTTTGAAGAAATCGTTCTAAAATTAGGGAAGACGACATGCACAATCCATTCTCAAATTCAGCAGGTCTCCTTCGAGCATTTCCTTAGTTTTAGAGCATTTACCAATTTCACAGCTCGTAGGTTTATGACGAGACTGCTTTAAATAAATTCACTGTGTTTTTCGTGTTAGACCATGTACAGTACAATCGAAGTTAACAAAGAGGAGAATACGGTTTTTCTTTGAACCAATAATTTCTTTTATTTCATTTGCCGCAAAATACAAATTGACGTATGGTATCAAACGGTTATCACTTGCTTCGAGTTCTGTTCCGTTGACCATGGCGCGCTGTTGCCGCCAAATTTCTCACTGTAATACTGTAGTTAATCAGTACTTCTACTTGACACTCTCTTTCAACGACTACCACCACACGGCTGCTTGGGTCTACCACTCCTAGTCCTACACTCTCTCCAGCATTTCACGTCTCCCTGTTGCCTTTTCGTTTGAAACTTGCGCTCAACTTCTCTCACAATGAACCTGCTCAACGAGAGTCTCCAGATGCAGGCGTCGTTCGACGCCTTGCTGAAGAAGATGAAAGAAGTCCTCACTCGTTTGGAAATCGAACTAACAGTAAGGAAGAAGGTTGACGAAGCCTTAGTGCGCATTGAGACAGCTCTTACCGGACTCGAAGCGTATGTCGCGAATCGCAACGAAGTGCAAGCCAACATAAACGGCGATTACGAAGCGCGGGTCGAAGTGAACGGTGCTAAGGAACAACAGGCCAAAGCGAACGGCGCGAGAAAAAATCAGGCCCTAGTAAATGGAGCACACAAAGAACAGGCCGAAGTGCACGGAGCTAACAAAGAGCAGACCGAAGTGTACGGCGCGGACGAAGAGACAGTTGACGATTATATAGCGTTCATTAATGCAGCTGTTACCGCGCTGGAGGCAGATGACGAGGATGGTAGCGAAGAGCAAGCGCACGTAAACGCTGCTTACGAAGAGCCGGCTGTAGAGAACGGTGCTGGCAAAGAGCCTGCCCAGATTAACGAAGAGCAGGGTGAATTTAATGGGGCTAATGAAGAGAAGGCGGAAGTACACGGCGCTGACGAAGTGAACCGCGCTAACGAAGATCAGGCGAAAATGAACCGCGCAAACGAAAAGCTGACCGAAGTGAAATGCGCCTTGAAAGACCGGGCCGAACTTAACGGCACGAGCAAAGAGCAGATCAAAGTGAATGGCGCTAACGAAGTTAGCACTGTCTCATTGCCCATGTCGCCGCCCACCAAAGAGCAGCAAACTGGCAGCACGAATCCTGCGACGTAAGTCATTTCAGGTCTACAGTATTTGTTCGTTGAAATGCATATGGGTCCTCAAATAGTAGCGAGCGCTAGTACCATAGAACCCGCAATGCTTCGCAACACAGAGAAATGACACAAGGTCGCAGTAGACAAAGTAAAGCGAAAACTTGTTGATCTGGAACAAAAGTACGCATTGGCGAAGTTTTTTATGTGTACTGATGACGTGTATGGAGCTTGTCAAAGTGAGGCGCAGCTCGGATGCAGTTTACGTTGACTTGAAGCGCTTGATAAGCCGCCGTCAAAAGGTCAGAGAGAGTTGACATAGTGTGCGAGGGAGGAGGGGGTGATGGGAGGGGTAGCCGAATTTTACAATACAGGAATCGTTAATGGGATACAAAGTGTTCGAAAGCTAAATTGAAAGGTTGCCCGCATTTTCTTGTGAACCTACAGTACTCCACGGAGTCCGAGAGAGGAGCAGAATTTGTGATTTCACTAAAACTGGGAACAGTTATCCAATAGAAGGCAGTTTTATGGTTTGGGGCGATTACGGGAAACTATCTGATACCCTTTGCTTCGAGGCTATCGCTACCAAGCCACCTTGAATATAAAGATGTACAAAATTGGACAGCTTTTTGGAGCACTTTTGAAACGTAGGCATGCAAGCGCTCGACCCATTGCGAAATTGTCATAGAGAGAACGGAATTTAATGTTTCCACAGAACAGGAAAGTGTACAAGGAGTGTAGAACACCCAGAGCAGAGCAATACCATGTAACATTAGTTGCAGCATTTTTCATTTTCAGCCTTGCTTACTAATGTAGCCTCACCCTCATTACACACACGTACAACAGCACTGGAGTCACAGTGACAGAAAGAGAACAACGTTTTTTTGTTGATATCTGATATACCTCATCCCAATTCTCAGAGTGATCTACGTATCCATTTAGTGTTAAAAATCGGCTTACAGTAGTTGTTCGCTTCTTTCCATGTGCGTATTAATCTTAGATTAATTTGCACGAAGGACGCCCTTTTCTTTTGAAACGTTGGTTCCAGGCCGAGACTCAAACTTTTGATTTTGGCCAGTATACAGTATTGGAAAGATGCATAACAGTATGGCGAACGCTGCTGATCCAAAACCGTTCATAAATATTAATAAGTATTTCTATGAGGTAAGAAAGAATACAAGTGCATTTCTTTACGGTTTGTTTTCTGAGGTACGTTAAGTAGCACATTGATGCAAATTTCATCAAGTCCTAGGTAAGATTAGCGCTCTACAGATGCGAGCAACATACTGCATTCTTTCTCGCGCGCTGATAATCATAAAAATAATTTGGAGCCTGCAATATCTGAAAGCACAGATAACGATTATCCTGTTCTGCTATAGATTTAGTTCATATACTTGCGTTAGAGGCTTTGTAGTCATAGTCATTGGACTTCTTGCTCCGAGTGATTCTAACAATTGATTTTGATTTTACTTTGTGAACTATAAAACAAATTGAGTCTTCTACGTTTCAAGCTGATAATGCAATTTGAAACAAGAATCAAACTTCGAACATGAACTATTCTTTGTTTTTTATAATTGTTCATAAGTCAACTTCAATGCCTCTTTCTTTATTCCAAGTGTACGGACTCGCATAATATTAGGCAGCCTACAATTATATTTTCAACAAGTTGCTTCAAAATCGTGCTCATTCTGTACCGGAACAAAGAGTATTGGATAGGTTATCAACCAATTCGAGGGCACTCCCAGTCACGCTAAGTAGATGGAAAAGGAATGGTCCTATCAGAAATAAAGAAACAAGCGTGATTTCTTCAGCTGTGCGCTAATTTACCGTACCTTACTCCTCGTGTTGTACTGTACAACAAGAAAGCAGTTACATTTTGATAATATTTAATTCTCAGCTTCGATCGCTGCCCTCATTGAACATTCCGTGCTGACATAATTAACTTATCGAAAAATGATTGATTGGCCTTACTAGTTCGACCTTATTGTGTGTTTTACTCACTAAATCTATCAAGTATCCCGCCGTTTAACTTTTTAGTTTCGATGTTTCGTTCCGTGAGCTCGCTCAGTTGGGTGCGTTCTTCAAAAACGCTCCAGGGAGAAGTTTTCTCTCAATCCGGATCACTCATTTAAATGAACGGTCTAAATTGGAGTAATTTAAGCGAACAATGAAACTTTAACTTTAGGTTGTCTCCTGAAGAGCACACTATTCGGGTAATATAGCAGGCAATTATCAAAGTGGGAAATCGTATCGGTCGAGCCTCTAACATTTATAAGCAGTTCAATATAAATGCTTCATATTACTCCCATATTATTGTTCTGGTTTAGCAGAATGTGACTGCTGTGGCGTCGCGATATGCGAAGTTGGAGCTTGGAAAACGAGCTCCAAATAGAAATTTCACTGGAGCTTTTGTCTTTTAAGCGCTTCTGTAGCATAATTTATATGATTCGCTTATACAAAGCATCGAATGTATTCTGTAGACTTCGCTCTAACCGAAGTGCGCAGAGAAACGCTTTAGCTTTCTATTAAAGAGTACACAATGACATTTTCTGGTGTGGTAGAATAAACAAATAAAATAATAATTGATGCGCTCAAATTATTACTGGTACCATGATTTCAATATCATAGAATCTTACGTTGATCTTTCTGGTTGGATTAAAAATCTAAGTACTGCTAGTGATTTCTATCGGTTAACTGATTTCATTAAAGCTTTTGCGGCGTACAGCAGATATAGATCACTCAGATGAATGCTTTAGACTGAATACACCAGATATTTCTTTTCTAGTATGCTTCGCTTGCGCTTAGAGCTTATGGCATCAAAGTGGTATTCTTGAACAATTTTGCACACATCCAGATCATAAATGTAGTGGACTGAAAAGCTACATGTTTAAAGTTTACCAACAATGCTACAAATCAAATCGAATACTTTTTATGGGACGATTAACAGAGGTATAGAATATCGTATTCCTCGCAAAAACGGTTCAAGAATTCTTCATATAAAGCGTTAGCTGACTATGAACGAAGTGAAAATCAATCGTTTATGCTGGTCAACACTACGTAATAAACCTGCAATATTCAAAACGCAAGCTATAAAGAAATTTTTGTAAATCAGACGCGTCTTCTTAAGATATTCGCTTGTTCGGAATTTTGCGCTAATGTATTATCCAAAACAGCATTGATGGTGGGGAAGTAGCTTATATCACACCTTTTGCACCTGTTGTTTTAGTTTAAGCTTCAAAATTGAGAGTTGCATCAAACTTTCTTCGCTTTGACTGGTCGAATCAATAATTGAAGAACTGGACAAATACGAAATCGAGCATAAAGGATTCCGAAGAATCAATTTTTCTTACTCGGGTGCTGCTGCAAATTAATACCTCTGGCACAGTGCATCTGCATGAATAAGTCTATGTCAATAACTGTCAGACACCAAATTCTACCTTTCCCTTATGCTACTTCGTTGCAAACTCCCGTGAAAGAATAATAAGAATCTCTGTCGCCAGATCTTCGCACGTTGTAGATTTTCCATAGCTATTTAACTGCCTACTAGTTGTTCTCATTCTGAGCTGAAGATATGGTTAACAGAAGACAGTGAAGTTGTTATCTTGCAAGCTACGCTACAAGTCTCTGCCTGCTTCTGAGGTGCCTGTTTTGCTCTGCTTACAGATTAGTATAACTGGTGGAAGTTTAGTGTGAGGAAACAGTTATGGTTTTAACAATTTGCCAAATGATCTCCTTTTATATGTAGAGCTCTAAGAAAGTAAAATAGCACAATATCAACAAGAGCTACATCTGCTGTTTGGATTAACTGAAAATATTCTATCTTCGAGCTTCTCTTCCGAGTTTATTCTATCGATTGCGTCAACAGGTACGCCGGGCACCTACTAGGTGAAAGCCTAGGGGCCGTTCCCTCGCACGTTCTGCACTGTGGCGAGTGGCGGTCGTCTACCTGCAACTACGCTACTGTGTAGAAGGCGCATCGTCCGTCGACCCGCTCTTACATGCTACATTTCGTTTAAGTTTTGCATCAAGACCATATCAGGTCTCAGGAAAAACTAAGTTTCATAACTTTAATGTATTGAAATACAATATATTCTTCCCTACCTCTAACAAGTAGTACGGACTGGAGAAAAGGATTAAATGAAGAAATAACGGAATACAAGGTAACCGAAAGTAGGGAATATAAGTATTGTTTCAATTAAATATCACTTCTGAAATCGAAATTTTTATTTTAGCAAGATGATCATTGTAGAACAGTTCGACATTATTTGTTCGACTGGAATTCTACGAATCATTTTTGGTGAAGTTTGAAAAAGCGCGAGCTCAAATTTTGCCCGCAAAATTTGTGACATTGGGTTAGGGTGAGATGTATGCTAATGATTTGTAAATTCTGGTAACAATGTACCATTAAATGAGGGTGGAATTTTATCACCAATTTTCATGTGATTCCACGAACTTCAATTGTGGACTATGGTGCATTACGTTGATCTATGCCTTTATTCTATGCGTCGACCTTTCTTGAGTGGCGTAGCATACTTCAGCATCATCTCGCGCAAACGGAAGAAAAGATCGAGCATGATCCCATTGCTATTGTCACAGCTTGAAGCTGTTTCTAAAAACATTATATATTGTGTGATGACAATCCGCTACCGCACTTCATCAAATTTCCAAATTTCTTTACAGCGCGACATGAAAGTTTTAAATAACTACAAGAATCGGAAAATGCTACATTCTTGCGTCTTGGTCACCTCTGACCCGTATCTATTGTGAAAAAATAGAGCACAAACGAGTACGATATTGACTCTGTATTTTCAAATCGACGATTCTCCCAAGTTCTACCGGTCCCATAGAAAAACGCGTAGTACTAAGTGTTGTACTTTAGAGATGCACAGAATGACGATATATTCGAAATGGCGAAGGATGTCGCAGAGCGTCGAAGCCCACACATTGCCGAGCAGTGAGTGTAATCAGAGAACAAGTGGTATTTGCACCAACTGAAGGCTTCGAAGAAGAAGATGAAAGAAGGCATTGCTTGTTTAGATTTAGAGCTTACGATTCGAAGAAAATGGACGAAAATACAGTGCGCATTAATGCAGCTCTTAACTCGCTCGAGGCGTACGTCGCTGACCTTAACGAAGCACAGGCCGACGGTAACGGCGCTAACGAAGAGAAGGACGAAATGAACGGCGCATACGAAGAGCCAGTTAAAGTAAACCAAGCTAAGAACCAGCAGGCAAAAGTGAACGGCGCTCATAAAGGGAAGACCCAAGTTTAAATCGGTAAAGAAGAGCAGACCAAAGTTCACGGCGCTAACACTGAGCCGGCCGAAGTGAACAGCGCTGAAGATCAGACAATTGACGAATATCTAGTGTGCATTAACGCAGCCTTTACCACGCTCGATGCAGGAGACGCGAATCGTACGGAATAGCAGGCCGACGTAAACGGTGCCAACGAAGAGCAAGCCAAAGTAGACAGCGCATTCGAAAAGCTGGCCGAAGTTATCGGCGGTAGCGAAGAGCAGGCCAAACTTGACGGCGCTAAAGAAAAGCGAGCCAATGTTGACGGCACTAAAAAAATGGAGGCTGAACTTGAGGGCACAAACGGAGAGCAGGCCGAAGTGAAGGGCCGTTGAAGTGCCCGCCGAAGTCAAAGGCATTGTCGAAGAGACGATTAACGACTATGTATCGTTCACCAATGAAGCTGTTATAGCGCTCGAGGCAGACGACACGGATTCTAGCTAAGAGCCAGCCGATGAAAACGGTCCTAACGAAGAGCCGAACAAAGTGAACGGCGAGCAGACGGAAGTTGACGTGGCTAACCAAAAGCAGGCCAAAGGTAACGGCCATATCGAAGTATTCCCAGCCTCGTTGCCCGTGTCGTCGCCAGCCAAGGAGCAGTGCACTAGCAGCGCCAATCCTGCGACGTAAGTTTTCGATGTGTGTCTTCTTCTGCGACATTCTGTTTCGGACCTTTGTCCGTTTGTTTGCTGCTTACTGTTGGTAAATTGTGGTGTAACTCGTCGTGGTAAACGCTATTTGCTTAACCTGTCTAGGAGAGAAGCGACACTAATGTGCTACTTTGGACACATATGCGGCTACTCTTTCGACCATCCATAGTGTACTCGTTTTAGCCAGTTTCACGAAGAATAGGTAAGAGGAGAGATGATCAGAAGATAGAAGGTGTCAAAAAATGCTACGCTCAACTGATTAATGTATCGATTTTGCGTGAACGGTTAAGGGATATGCGGACAAATTGCTTTTTTCACATCCGTTCCTGTCCGCAATGTAGAGTCGGGTTTTACAGAGGCGCCACTTCTATCGCGCGGCAGTTCTGCTCCAAAAACCTCCATTGTCAACGCGACATAAAGGATTGTTCGGAAGCAGTTCTGACTACAACAGAGAAGGCAAGAGAGCAAACGAAAATACAAACAAAAGTATCACGAAGCTCACATGAATCAAGTCGAAAATGAGCATCCCGGAAATTGAAGTTTCGAACAAAGATCGGAGCATCGTCATCCATGCATCAGAAGCAGTTGAGAAATCTACCGCACTCCTCGATACCAGTGAATGGTCTAGTTCTGATAGCGAAAGGGAATTATTCGAGGCGATAGACAGTATTCCAGTGCGAGGGCTAGTGGAAAGTGATGGTGGTGTCGGGAGATCAAGTACAGAGTCGGTCGTTAAAAAAGAGGATGGTGTAAACAATGGGAAAAATTCAGAATTAGAAAAGCGCGTCCGGATTCTATCTGACTTTCTTGAAATCTGACGGAGTTCATCGCAGTACTACAACTAAGTACTCGGGTATCGTCTGGAAATTATTGGAGTGGCAGGATCTTTCTAATGGGCAACCCGAGACAATATTTCGACGCCAACTTCGAGCTATCTTTCAGCTCAAATTATGAACCGAGAAATTTCTTGCGGACAATGCTGTTGTGGGTGAGTACTGGATATTTGTACTGCGTAATAAACTGTGAAAAGTTGCAGCAGATTGTTGAAGGAGAACAAACAGTATTCGTTCAGAAATATCTAAAGCTGAATGCTAGAAAAAGTTCCCTGTCGAACACGACTGTTGAGATGCCATACACTGATAAAAAGACGCCTAAAGCGGTACCGTTGGTTCTCCTCTAAGAGTTCTTTCCATAATACGAGAAAGCAATCGCAATTTGGATAGTAAGAATCAAGAAATGTCTAATAAGGGCCGATGAGGTCCCTTGTGGAGGGACAATTATTGTGCGTTTACTATCTCCAAAACTTGCAAAACGGCATCCAGAATTGAACGGCTAGAACTAACTTAGAGCTTTAATCCGTTGGAAATGTAGCACTTATGGCGCCAAATTTCCTGCTATGATTTTCAATCAGTACTTCTACCCAACTTTCTTTTCAACTTTTCAAGTGTCACTTCCTCTCAAAAATTTTTCGTCTCTCTCGACGGCCGTTTCTTCGCAACCCGCACAATCCATTTCCCATCATGAGTGTGCTGAGCTATAGCGCTCAGATAACGGCTTTCTTGAATGCCTTCGAGAAGAAGATCAACAAAAGCCTAGGTCGATTCGATATCGAACTGAAGAAAATCAACGAACGTGTGACGCACGTTTACAACGCCGTCGCTGCACTCAAGGCTGTCGATAACTATCATAATCCTGCACAAATTACGGCCATCAAACGACGCGAAGCCGCCGATGTGCGCAAGGCTGCCGCTGTGGCGGCACAGGAGGCCCGCCCCTTCGATCCCAAGAACATCTACGGTACCCTGGTGAACACGCGCGGTCGTGTGAAGGGTGTCTTGGTTGATTATGCCACCGACGCCGCGAACAAGTACTTGGAACTCGAGACCTCGGAGGCCGTCCTTGAATTGTTTACGACCAATTTCAAACACTGGGACGAGAGTCACTTTCGTTCGTTGCCTAAGAAAGATACGGCCAGGTTGCGCGAGGTGCTATTGGAGAAGCAGATCTCCATTCACGGAGGCCGATTCCCCGCGTTCCGCGGGCTGTCGCAGATCATTCGCAACAACAACAGGGCTGTCGCCGCCGCCGCTGCGGCTGCCGACGACGCCCCCGTGAAGCCAGAGAACGTCAAGGTTAATGGCGGGAACAAAGTCAACGCCGTCTCGTCGCCCATGTCGCCGCCCACCAAGAGGCAGCACACTGGCAACACCAATGTCGCGATGTAAGGCGCGCCGTCGTGTAGTTGTATTTCTCTTCTGCGACCCTGTACTTCGTACCTTTGTTTCTTTGTTTGTTGTTTACTACTAGTAAATTGTGCCACCACTTGTCGTTGTGAGCCCAATGTGCTTACCTTATTGCTGTTCGCTCAACCGACCGCTATCACACTTTCCCTTTTGTCGAATGTATTGTTCATCTGCCTACCTCCTTCCGTCCGTTCCTATACATCTATTCTTCGGCTTCCCTTTTGTAATCTTGACCTCTCTTCTCACGAGATAATGCCAGTTCGAACGTATCTGTTTGCGCGGCCTACCATGTGAAGGCAAATGTCATAAATCCATCACGATTTCTGTTACTGCTAAGAATAGTCTTCGGTATTCGACTCCCTTCTCTTGCCTCCATTCTACAGAAACATTCAGGGGAACGAGCGAAAACAAACATCTTTGCAAACGGAAATACTAGTTCAACTTTGTTCAGTTCTATCAACACATTCCCCATCTGAAGTAGTTTGGTTCGAACAGATTCTGAATGATACAAGGAAGCACCTCTTATATTTATGAATGCCGAAGCTGAATGGTGCTCTTCCATCGGTTCAACTCCTACCGCGCAATTCTCGAACTCGCGCTAATAGAAAATCGTCTTTCTTACGCTAGCCATTTCGGTTTCTGGTTTGCGTGTTCGTGGGAGCGCGTGGTGAACGTCAAATGATTGCGAGCTCAAGTAGAAGCCGTAAAGGTTAGCAATACAGAAAATTACACAAGGCCGCACAAGATGAAGCAAGAGGGCTTCGCCTATTTAGCTCAAGCAGAACCACGTGCTGGTGAAGTTCTCATCGCATACGGATACGCTGAACGGAGCTGAACAAATGTGAGACGCAGCTCGTGTATGATTCCAGGGTGGCTTGAAGCTCTTGATAGGAAACTATGCTTATCAACATGTGAATAGATATTTGAGTAGGTCGTACAAGCTGAAGAGGGGATCTGGTCGTGGCTGAGAGAGCGAGAGAGAGTAACGCGTTAGGATAGGCGTCCGATGTTTATAGACTTGGAGTCCTGAATGGAATCGCTAGTGGTGGAGGGAGATTCGCTCTGATTTTCCGCCGAAACTTGTTCCATCGCACCAGAGAAAGGAACAGAATTTGTGCCCTCAACCAAAAATGAGGACTGATTTCCATTATGTGAGAGTTTGCGCTTCGGTGCGATTGTGAGAAACTATCTGATACCGTTTTTTTCCGGAACTATCGCTTACAAGCGCGCATGGATATCCAAATCCACAAAATCCGACAGCTTGTTGGTACAGTAGCACTTGTGAAATGTCGGCATGCAAGAACTCGAGCCACAGCGAAATTGCTATCCCAAAAAGTTGACCCCTGACATTTAGGGAACGTAATGATTCGACAGTACACGAAAGTGTACTAGAAGTGTATAAGACGCAGAGGATTATCAAATCAACGTGCTTTCTAGCATTGTGCATGATCAGTCTCGTTTTTTAATACGTTCTCGCCTTCACACGCCCTACACCTACCGGCATATGAGTCACGTTGAGAGGAGGAAAAAATGATTAACTTTTCTTGTAGATGTTTGGATTTTTCCCTGTCGCAATTCTTGAATTGTTCTGTGTGAGCATTTAGAGTTAAGGAGTTGCTCACTTCTTTCTCTGAGAATGTTCATGGAGCGCAAAATTACTACAACCAGAAACTGAGTCAGTCCAACCTTCTCCTACTACAAGGAAATTACAACATAAAAGTTAAATATTATTTTGATAGTGTTTCACGCTCTATTTTTAT
>JAAUYH010211271.1_pt1 | contig 11770 bp, 8 predicted proteins | sample 7278061 | NCBI WGS metagenome assembly JAAUYH01 (sample SAMN14350203, study PRJNA611818) | marine sediment metagenome | isolation source: surface marine sediment (0.6m) | place: French Polynesia: Moorea | collected 2018-08 | reverse complement strand
TATCAAGCTTTTCAGTCTTATTTGCCTTCAGACATATGTGGCGATCACGCAGTGCCAGCTTCGCTGATCGCCTTTCTTTTTAGCATAGTCAAATCGGAAGAACCTTATTTTCTGACTCCCAACTCCTGACTTCTGACTCCTAATTTCTATTAAAAATTAATCTTAAAAGGATTTAACTAATGCAAAATAAAATAAGCAATAGTCCCATTTTTATTGTAGGAATGCCTCGATCAGGAACAACATTAATGCGATCGCTGCGAAAATGAACAAACCCAGATGGGTAGAAAAAACTCCAGACCATTACAAATACTTAGATCAAATTCTAGATTGGTATCCTCAAGCAAAGGCTATTTGGATGCTAAGAGATCCCCGTGCCGTAGTTGCTTCGACTTTGAAACGATGGCCAAAAACCCCTGTGGATGTTCGTGCTAAAGAATGGAGTGATAGTATTGTTATTTTTCAGCAAAAATGGTCTGAAGATCCAAGAGTAAAACTAATTAAATACGAAGACTTAGTTACCGATGCAGAGTCAAAAATGAGAAATCTTTGTGATTTTTTAGGAGAAGAGTTTTACCCTACGATGATTCAAGAAGGTACTCAAAATGTACAACAAGTATTTCTTCCCGATGAAGACGTAAGCAAAGGGCCTAATCGTCTAGCAAATCGCTCTATTACTGCTGTTGGTATTGATAAATGGCGATCGACACTTTCTGCTCAACACATCACCACAATTGAAAATTCTGCTCAAGATGAAATGCGCCAATACAACTATTTAAAAGTAAAACAAGCTACTAGATGAGAAATATTTCATCTAAGTTTCATGCAAATCTTAGGTTCAGATTAGAAAATATGAATTATTAAAGATTAGTACCTTTAAAAATCATAGAAATCTAATTAGGTACATCTGACTAAATATCAGTAATGATAACTGCCCAAAAAAATATTAAAAAAATATTAAGTTGTACCGATGACCAAAAAAGTTTGTATTACTACTCTAGAATTTCCTCCTGATATTGGAGGTGTAGGGGAATCTGCTCAGCGCATCGCTCAAATGTTAATTAACTTGGGTTATGAAGTCCATATAGCTGTTTTCCGTGCTGTTTTCCGTAAAGAGAGACAGATGGCAAAAGATGGTGAGTTCCGACGTTCTCACTATACAACCAGCGAAAGAAATGGTGTAAAAGTGCATCGTCTTTTTCCCGCAGTGCGATCGACTTCGGCTAAAGAACAAGACTATATTTGCGATCTACATGGACTTCTACAACAGATACATAAACAATATAAATTCAACCTATTTCATGCTTTTTTCATCAATGAGATGGGTTTTTTGACTACTCTGTTAGCCAAGGAAAATAATGTACCTGTAATTAACAGTATCCGAGGTGCAGATTTACATAAACATATTTTCAACCCTCAACAACTTGGACAAATCAGATGGACACTGGAAAATTCTGCTTGGACTACCTTTGTTAGTCGAGATTTAATGCACAGAGCTAGAATCATAGCTCCTAGTATTGAATCAAGATCTTCTGCTTTTTGGAATTCGATCGCACCTGTCAATTTTGATAATTTACCTACTCCTACTTTAGTAGAAAAGTTAAGAGGAACTGTCATTGGTTCAGTAGGCAGATTTCGCGACAAAAAAGGTTTGGAATTTCTCTTTGATGCTTGTAGAAACCTCAAAACTGAAAGTGAATTAACCCTATTATTAGTAGGGGATTTTGTTGCTAAAGAAAAGGATTATTGGCAACAAGAACTTAGTAACAGTGGGTTAACAGACAATATCATCATAACTGGAACAGTTAGTCGAGAAGAAGCCTTAGCTTATCTACCCCATATGGATATTTTTGCTATTCCTTCTCTTCATGATGGTTGTCCTAATGCTTTATTAGAGGCTATGTTTGCTAGTAGAGCAATTGTTGGTACTAGAGTAGATGCCATCGGCGAAATTTTACAAGATCGAGTTGATGCCTTATTGGTTAATCCCTATTCTAGTGAAGAATTGGAAATAGCTTTACGAGAGTTAATCGATCGACCAGACTTGCGTCAGCAATTAGGTATGACTGCTTGGCAAAAAGTATCTCAACTCAATCCCTTTGTTGAACAACAAAACTGGGAGCAAGTCTATCGCTATGTTTTGGGTGTACCCGAATTATCCCCAGTACCTATCATAGTCTAAATAATTCAAACTAATTAAAACTTACCCATTTTTTAAGGGGGTTGTCTTCATCAACTTTACTGCTCATAATTCATACTATCAAAAATGGAAAGTCCCCAAGTTACTATCGTTGTGGTTCCCAGAGAACGCTTTAGCTATACTCGTAAAGCTTTAGAAAGTCTCTATGAAAATACTCATATTCCCTTTTCCTTAGTTTATGTAGATGGTAATTCTCCTAGCCAAGTACGCAGATATCTACAAACACAGGCTAAAGAAAAGAAGTTTACACTAGTACGGAGCGAGCGTTATCTTGCTCCTAATCAGGCTAGAAATATTGGTTTAAGCTATGTCAGGACGAAATACCTAGTTTTTGTTGATAATGATGTCATTTTTACTCCAGGTTGGTTAAAAAAGTTAGTTGATTGTGCAGAAGAAACTGAAGCTACTATTGTTGCTCCTCTTATTTGTATTGGTCAACCTGTTCATCAAACAGTTCACTTTGCTGGAGGAAAAGCACGTATTGTTGTAGAAACCCAGGGTGAAGAAACTATTAGAAAAGTCCAAGAAGAACACTATCATCTGAACAGTCCTTTAGCCGAAGTACACAAATATTTAAAAAGAGAACGATGCGAGTTTGCTGAATTTCATTGTATGCTGGTGCGTCAAAACATTTTTGAACAAATTGGTTTGTTAGATGATCGACTACTAAACACTAAAGAAAATATCGATCTATCTTTAACTGTAACTCAAATGGGGGGTACAATTTATTGCGAGCCAAGCTCTGTAGTTACTTATGTTACAGGAAAAATAGAGTGGTCAGATTTACCTTTTTTCTGTCTACGGTGGAGTGATGAATGGGAAAGATCGAGCTTACAACATTTTTGTGAAAAGTGGAACTTAATCAAGCAAGATCAATACTTGCAAAAAGAAAAACGTTTAGGGAATAGACGCTATCAAGCTCTTTTGCGTCCTCTTGTTCGTGATTTAAGCTTTGGCAAAACTAATACATGGCTAGAAAACCGTCTTAAACCTTTGGAGCGATCGCTCAATCAATACTTTATCCGTCGTCATAAAGATAATTTGATAGGAGCTAAATAATTATTAATAAGACTTTTTGGATAAGTATCTAAAACCCCTATTAAGTAAAGTCAAAACTTATGATTTGGCAATACAGATTATCTCCCACTAAATTATCTATCTATGACTACTCTTTCTCCTCAAAAAAAAAGATTATCACCTTTTCCCTCACTAATTTGTCCTGCTAAGATTGTCAGCCAAAGTCAGTTTTCCCATAATACTAGGGTGATTTTAGTTCGTCATGGTCGTAGTACTTATAACGATCGAGGTATATATCAAGGTAGTTCAGATGAATCTGTTTTAACTGAGAAAGGACAGAAAGATGCTTACAAAACAGGGATAGCTTTACAATCGATCGATATTGATTGCATCTATACTAGTCCTCTGCAACGAGCGCAGCAAACTGCTAGAGAGATACTTAATGCAAGAAAGCAATCTGTTCAAGGTCTCCCTCGGTTATTAATTACAGATAAACTAAAAGAAATCCATATTGCTCCCTGGCAAGGTTTATCTTATCAATATGTTCAGGAAAATTTTCCTCAAGAATATTACTATTGGAAAAATTTTCCCCATCAGTTTAAGTTAGTAGACCGAGAAAAAAAACAAGAAACTATCCCTGTAATCGATTTATATCAACAAGCAGAGCAATTTTGGCAAGAAATTTTACCTCAACACCAAGGCAAAACTATTTTAGTTGTAAGCCATGGTGGTACAAATCGCGCTTTAATTAATACGGCATTAGGTATAGAACCAGCTAACTATAACTTTCTTCAGCAGTCTAATTGCGGTATTAGTATTTTAGAGTTCAGCCAAGAGGAAAATTGGCGATCGCGCCTTAAAGCTTTAAATTTGACAGGACATTTAGGTAAAACTCTCCCTAAGCTTAAAGAAGGTAAACAAGGTTTACGTTTATTGCTTGTAGCTTCTGATATCTGTATTTCTCAACTCCAACAATTAGCAGAATTTTGGCAACAAGAATCGATCGACTTTATCTTCAGCAATAGTTGGAAATCTTCTTATCTTTTTATGCAAAACTTTTGCCTAAACCAATCTAAATTTTTCTATCTGCAAGTAGCAGAAAGTAATATCCTAAAAGTCTCACAACAGCAAATTTTATCAGGGAAAATATTTCACTCTTTAGCCACAGAAAAAAAATTGGTAACTGGGTTGGCAATTTTTGATCGAGCTAATCTGAACCAAATTTTGGCAGAAATATCAGGTAGCTACGCTCAAGCTTTTACAGATAATTGCTTGAATATTATTCACTATCCTGATTTAGATCGACACCCTATATTTCAAGAAATTGCCATCAATGTTGCTCACTCAGAATAAAAAATTGGAAAAGTTTGTCTAAAAAGCTCAAATACTGTTATACTTGTTTAGTCGTGAAATTACAGGTATTCCCAAAAAGAATTCCAAGTAATTCAAAAAAAAGAGTTGTTGGGGCGATTAGCTCAGCGGTAGAGCGCCTGCCTTACAAGCAGGATGCCACTGGTTCAAATCCAGTATCGCCCATTTGAATGAACCAGTTGCCCCTACTTGTATTTGTGACAGGAAGCATAACTTTGCCGTATTGGAAGCTTTATGCTTCCTCTGGCTCTTGGCAATTATATGCTTCCTCTTCAAGACAATTGAAAGAAGAGATGAAGTTCAATTGCCTCATTATTTAGGTTTTTATATCCCCAAGTTTAACATAGCTCTATTTAAAGAGTTCCTTACTTCTTTGTATCTAAAATACCCAGGTTGGGAAATTAGTTTAGATACACGAGCCTCACTGGGATATTCCCCCGATTTATAAATATCATGCACAGCCTGTTCTACTTCTTGGCAACATTTTTGTATTCGCTGTGCTGTTTGTTGTTTTTTGTAATTGCGAGATTTTGCTGATATTGCCTTACATAAGCTAGGAAAATAACCATAAATAGTCCGTTGGTTAATTTTTAATTTTTGAGCAACTTCTTTCATTGTTAAAGGAGGAAGCTCTAGGTTATTCAAAACGTTCTGAAGATAATTTTCAGTTGATATATAATCAAATGCTTTGGGTGAGGATCTTTTGTTTAGAAGAAGAGTGTTTGATAACCTTTGAGGGTTAATTTGTGGGGACTTGAATGCCTGTGGTTTCAAGGTAACAAAATCAAGTAAAGAAATTTCTAAACGATAACATACAGTTAATATCATTCTGAGTTCTGGAATACTTTTACCCTTGCACCACATCCATACAGTGTTTTTAGGCAACCCAAAAATCTTGGCAAAAGCAGCAATATTTCCTTCACAAGTAGCATCAATAATTAAATTAAAGGCTTGCGATATATTTGCACTTTGAACCGAAGATGATATTAACGGAATAGATGATATCAGTTCACCGAGGCTTTGAGCTATCCAAATATACTCAGATAACTCAGATTCATTCTGGTTGTGATGATTCTGTAAAAAGCTACCTAACCAGCGATTGCATTTAGAGCAATAACCAACTTTCGATCTACCAGTTAACCAAGGAAGTGAGCGATCGCAATGAGGACAGATATTTTTCAACGGTTGTAAATGCTCTGAACAGACTTTAACGGATTCTAGTGTCCACAACAATGGCTCGTATACTGTTTTTCCCGATATGCGCCATTGCTCACAGCAAGCAGAACACCAAGCTTTAGATTTACGAAGTAATTTTCTGGAGGAAAAAGTTTTATCAAATAGTAATAAAGTCAACAAAGATAAATCTTTTCTAAAAGTCAACTTTTCAAGAGATTGACATAGTTGTGCTGCTAAAATTCCATTACTGTTTAAAGCAGCACCTCTGTTGAATAATGTACTTAATCCCTTACTCAAGTTATCTTGAATATATCCTCGATCTAAATAGCTGCTTATTTCTCTAGCCACTAAAGTATTAACTTCTAGACTATGAGCGTTAGCCAGTCTCATCAAAAAGCTAGTCAAACTTTCAACATAAGGAGTACCAATACCAATAGGTTCGAGATAATAAAGACGGCTTCTAGGAGGAATTTTGGGTTTTTCTAAATCACAAGAGCCATAGATTTCTAAATCTTCATTGAGCATTTTGGGATACTCCTATAGAATCCCGTTTCGGCTTTCTCTGTCCCACTCGACGAGAACCTTTCTTCTTAGGTTTAGATGAATTTTTCGAGTTTTCCTCAATTAAATTTGAGTCTAAGCCAAGAGATTTTCTTAAATCGGAAACATCTTGTTCGGTTTCTTCTAATTGTTTTTCTCCTTCTGCGATTTCTTGAAGCATTCGTTTACATTGAGAAACCGACCAAGCTCTTCTTTTGAGATGCTTTTGGGTAATAGTCTCTGCTCCCTCTTCTAAAGAATCTCTCAAAGTTCTAGTCAGCCAATCCTTAAGAATACCAACACACCCTAAACTTCGTTCATAAAAATAATCCCACTTACTCACAAAATCTGGTTCTTGATGAAGGGGAAGATGTCTTTGAAATGTTAATAAAACACTTTTAAATGCCTTCAAATCTTGAGGATGATTAGGTTTATAGCGAGGAAAATGAATATCAATAGTTCTACGACTTAATTGTGCGCTGAGATCGCGGAAAATCAATAATTCATAGGTGCCAAATAGTCCATGAATCACACCAGTCATATTAGCTAGGGATTTAAGACAATCCAACTGATTTTGTAATTTTTGACCACTAGACATCTTACTTAGATGCTGCGCTTCATCGACAAAAAAGATATCTGGACGACGATGAAATAAAGCCTTTTCTAATGCTTGTCGCAATTTGGCAGCAGAAGTGGATTGTTTAATGAGAACAACTCCTTCGTCATTACGATGAATGCCAGGTATGTTGTAATCAAAACTAACTTTATGCTCTATTAAAGGCTCTTCTAGAGCCATCAAAGCACGGGTATAATAATCTTTCCAATTGAAATTTCCTGATTCAGGAGCAACGGCTTCTACGCCAATCACAGGAATTTTCCCCTTGTCTTTTTCTAGTTCAGGTAAAGCTTCTTCAATTAATTTTTTCTCAATTCCCAGTCTGAGAGTAGTTTTCCCGACACCAGTTGGACCATAAACAGAGATTAATGATGCTCCATCTGGCTTACGAATAGAATCCATAACCAACTCAAAAACTTGTTGAAGTTTGGGGTGATTTACTTTGTAACTCTCAAAATAAGCAACTCTATCAGATATTGACTGGTCTAATAAATAAGATGGAAAGCTTGGTTGATTCATAACAGTTAAAACTCCTCGTAAATTTCCAGTTCATCCGATTCAAGATCGATGTCAAATTCATTTTCTGTAGATAATGGTTCATCTGTGGATTGTTTTGATGATTGAATGGCAACTTCTGATTGTTGATCGCTTTGATTTTGATACTGGGTTAGAGGAGTAACTTTTCCCTCAATAATTTGTATGACTTGCCGTGTTTCAAAATCGTGAGTTCGCTGTTTAAATAAAGCTTCTTGAGCTTCTGCTGAGGCGAGAAAATTAGCTAACTTTTTGGCAGAAACTTTGTTGTTCTTTGTATGATTGCGATCGCGTTTTCTGATTTCGCTACTAGCTAGCTTTAATTCTTTCTCTGTATGACCTTGAAAATCGATATAGTATTGAGAAGTGCATTCGACCCATTGACCTTTGACATAGGCATAAGCAATTCCAATATTGAAGGGATCGTAGCGAACTGGAACTAGTGTATTTTCAATTTCAGGGTCACGAAACAGATTAGACCAGTAATAAATATAATTAACTTTGACTCCATGAGCAGGTTGAACTTTGGCTGTTCCTCTTTGCGTTGTGGGAAGAGTAAGCAAACAAAAATCTTTGTTGTAAGGAATCATTTTATGAGGGCGATCACCACTTTGTAACATTCCTTGAGCAAAACTGTCTCTAGGACTTTGATGAAGTGCGGGATGATCGAGAGTATCATAAATTTCATAAGCCCAATGGCATAGATAGTCATAAAGAAAAGCTAGAGTCCAAATTGCCAGATTTTTGGGATTAACCGACTTAGTAACTTGACGCACATTACGAGTGATTTGGGTATTGCCCTGAAGATTATGCACAAATTGTTTATTGGAAGTCCCAAAAAGACGTTCGCAAACCGAGCCAAATCTTGCTTGTGCGGGCGGTCTGTGCTTTTTAGTAATTTCAAAAGCAGCCAACAAAGTCTCAAAATAAGTGCTGTTAAATTCTGAGCCGTTATCTACGACAATGATCTGAGGTAAGCGTCCGTGAAGTTTGACACAAACTCTCAAAGCCATCAAGCAAGAGCGATAAGATGGGGGATCGAAAGTCAAATAAACAGCTAGTATTTTCCGAGAATAAGCGTCACTAAAAAAGGTTGCCCAAGGACGACCCAAATTACGCCCAGTCTTAGAGCAAACTAATTCAATATCTAATTCAGTATGGTCGATGTGACCAATTTCAAAAGGTCTATCTCCATGACGGGGAGTAGTTCTGTCTAATTCCCAGTAAAACTGTTTATGTTTATAGGCTGCACGACGACCTTGGCGTTTTTTAGTTTGTTGATAAGTGGAGCGTTTTTTGATTTCGACTCGGAAAGTTTTGTAGCTAGGAGTAAGAATTCCCTGTTGTTCACAAAGTTGAACTAGCCTACAGTAAGATGCCCATTTTGTCTTTTGTTTATATGTCTCATAATCTTCATCAATAACTTGATTCATTAAGTCAAAGCTCTCTTGGGGCAGTTTTCTAGAGCGATTACCCCTGCTTTTACGGTGAGATAAAAGTCCAATCAAACCGCAGCCATATTGCTCTTGTGCTGCTAAATACTTGGCTTTCCAGTCTCGAATTGTACGAGAAGAAACGGTTTCTGTTTCTGATGGCGTACCGTTTAGATATGGCTTAATAGTTTCATAACGACGAAGAGCTTCTGCTTGGTCTTCAAGACTAGCTTTCTGAAAGTTTTGCCATGCTTCTTCTTTGATACTGACTGTATCCGTAGATGGAAGACCGATGATTTTACCTTGATGAACCAAAGCCTCAAACATAGATTTGGCTATAGTTATGGGCTGATTATTGTCATCAACCAGAGTAATTTCTGTGTCCCCCACATGAAGAATTTTTCGTCCTTTCCCATCCCATAAAATTAAACTTCCCGTTGCTAAGTTAATTACTGGAGAAGAAATTGAGTTACTTTCTGTCGAGCCAGTAGTTACTAATTCATAAGCTTTTGCCGTCTGTTCGTTACAAAAAACTTTGGTTCTTTGTGGCTCTGCTAGTAAGTATGTTTCTAAATTGACATAGATATCTTTGTTAACGAGCGCGGAATAAATATCATCGGCATTAAAATCGTTGTCCGCATCAAGCAGTTCGGCAAGAGTTATGCCAGCTTGCTCTGAGATAGTTGCAATGAGGCGATGTTTGGCAGATTCTTCTATTTCCAAAGATTCTGCTCGATAGTAGTCTTCAAGAAATAAAAAATTTCTCTGGACAGTCCAATTAAACTCTTTATCTGAACAAACTGTGTAATTTAATCCAAATTGCTCTGCATATTCTTCTCCTGGTGGACAACGCCATCTGCCATCAGCATCGCGATAATAACGATGGGGATTTTTTTTCTCTAGTTTTTTCAGTTGCTCTTCAGGTTTACACTCAATCCAAGCAGCACTATCTTTTTCTATGACAAACAAATCAGGAGTGTGCAATACTCCAAGATTTTTACCATTTTTTCCTTTGTAATTGAGCTTAATTTGTGGTGGTTGATCGTAATATTCAAGAACATTCTGGTCTTGCTCTAATGAATAGATTTTAGGAGCTTCGACTCGATGAGACTCAAACTGAATTGTCTTTCCCATTTTTTGACTGGGATATCGTCCGCAGACATTACTACTTCTCCCTCCCACTAAACGGGAAGGCTCAGAAGAACGAATTTTGGCTATAGTCTGTCGCGATTTTGTCGTGATATTAAGTCGATCGCACCATTTTTGAAAATCATTTTCGGACAACATCAAGTTATGTCCTCCCAATTAATCCAACCTATCTATACTTATTACTATTGTGTATAGTACGCTCAAAGAGTGAAATTAAACTATCTTCCAATACCTTCGCCAAATGAGAAGTTAAATTTTGGTGAGAAGTCAAGAGGGCTTTTATAGGAAACTAGATTTACTCCTAAAGTTCCACAAAGCCCATGCCAGAAATTCTAACACTCCTAAGCTGTCTGACCTTTGAACTCAATAACACCAGCCTGAAGCAGCTCGGTGGTATTATCCAAGCAATGTTAGCGATGAGTGGTCGGGTAACAATGCTGGGGATATCCCGTTGGGCGGGAAAAGGAGGGAGTTATCGAACTATTCAACGATTTTTCTACAGCCCCAAGAACTGGCCGACGCTGATGTGGGTTTTCTTTCGCACCCATTGCTTTTGTCCGCAGGAAAAGTATGCTCTGGCTGGGGATGAAGTGGTTACGACCAAATCAGGTCATAAGACCTATGGGGTGGATTGGTTCTTTTCCAGTTTAGCGAATCGCCCCGTGAAAGGATTGGCGTTCTTTGCTCTATCTCTGGTGGGTCTGGAACAAAGACAATCCTATCCCTTACGCATCGAACAGGTAATTCGACCTGTGCCAGAAGCGAAAGCTGCTCCCCCAAATTCTTCATCTCAGCTCAAGGGAAAGCGAGGTCGTCCCAAAGGCTCGAAGAACAAAGATAAAACTCAGGTCAACCTTTCCCGCGAACTATTGCACATCCGAGGCATGTTGTCGGCGTTGCTGAGTACAATGGGGGGAACGATTCCCCTCGAATATTTGTTGCTCGATGGCAAGTTTGGTCACAACGCTGCGGTACAAATGACCCGTCAGATGGGGTTACATCTGGTGAGTAAGTTGCGTTATGACAGTGCCTTATACTTGCCCTATCAGGGTCCCAATTCTCGGCGCAAGTATGGCGATAAACTCAACCCTCGTAAGATGCGGGAGCAATTTCTCTGCCATACCACCATGGAAGAGGACTGGCGCATAGACTATTATCAGGTACAAGTGCTCCACAAGGAATTTGCCCAACCCCTCAATGTCGTCATTATCCTCAAAACCCATCTCAAAACCCAACAACAAGGCCATGTCCTCTTATTCTCCAGTGACTTATCTCTCACCTACAATCAGCTCATCGACCTATACTCCTTGCGGTTCCAAATTGAATTTGATTTCCGTGACGCTAAACAATTCTGGGGCTTGGAGGATTTTATGAATATCTCCCAAACCGCTGTAATCAATGCGGTGAATCTGGCTTTCTTTATGGTCAATCTCTCTCGTCGGCTCTTACGTGACTTTCGACGAGAGCATCACCCTGACTTCAGTTTGCTCGACCTCAAGGCCTTCTATCGCGGTTTCAAATATGTGGAGGAAGTCCTTAAATTACTTCCGCAAAAACCGGACCCTATTTTAATCTCTCGCATCTTGAATCAGGTGGCCAACCTCGGGGCAATTCACTCGGTTCCTGTTACGGATATTTCACTTGAATAAACTCCAAAACTAGCCAAAATTACTCTCCCCTGCTCAAAACCTCTTGACAGGGGGTACGTTCTCTGGTCTTCTTTTGGCGAAGGTATTG
>JAAUYH010059545.1_pt1 | contig 11771 bp, 8 predicted proteins | sample 7278061 | NCBI WGS metagenome assembly JAAUYH01 (sample SAMN14350203, study PRJNA611818) | marine sediment metagenome | isolation source: surface marine sediment (0.6m) | place: French Polynesia: Moorea | collected 2018-08 | reverse complement strand
TTTAATGGTTGGTGCCAAAACTTATAACTGTGGCAATCAATTATGTCGATTAAATAGTTTAGGCAACCTAACTATTACAGTCCCACCCTGCTTAATTAAAGAATTTGGTAGTAAAGTTAACTGTAGTCAAATTAAATTTAGGGACGATGGCGCTGCTTCGCACTCGTGTAGCGAGACCGCCCGCCAATGTTATATAAATAGTTTCGAGGGAGATCGAATTAAGAGAAAATGATTCTAATAAAAATAATTTAAAAACTTTATTTTAATGAGTCAATTAGCCAATATTGAAGTTCAAACAATTAATCATTTAGGAATAATAGCTGGAATAATAGATGAAAGTAGCCTTTAAGAAATACGGAATTGATAATAAATATTCCCATTTAGACTCGACGTCGATCTCTTTACAAGGAGATTATGCCCTGAGTCAAACTGTAATGCCAGAAAATTTAGAGCCTGTACCTATCAAAATAGTTCATGGATATTCAAAAGATAAACGACCAGATTGTTATTGCAATTTTTAATTAATTTGATAGCAAGTGGAGATGGAGGAGTCCCGCTATTTTTGTCATGTGGAAAGGGTAATGATAATGATAAAGCCAAATTTGCGATAATTTTATCTAATTTTAAAAACACAGAATTGCCAGTTAGTGATAAAGGCTAGCTGGTTATTTTTTTTTTGGGGCTAGCTTTGCAGATTTGATAAATAAAAAAAGAGTTAGTGAAGATAGGAATTTTTGCTTAGCGCGATCGCGCTTTTAGGGGTATTTTGGGTACTAAGTAGATTACGGGGATAGGTGCAGTAGGTTCAAATATTGCCTACTCGCAGGTTTTAAGTTTACGAGTACGGCAGGACTCGAACCTGCGTCACCTAGAACCGGAATCTAGTGCTCTATCCGCTGAGCTACGCACCCTTACAATCATTAAGGATAACATTAATTATTGACTTGAGATATTTTGATGTTTATGAAAGTTAGCCTTCAAGACGATATCTTGTTTATCGCTCGAGAAGATCTTCCTGTTTACAAAAAGGGAGGCTCAATAGTGCGAAATAGTTATTTTTGGGCATTAAAATCGATCGCTTGCTATACCAGCAGAGATAAAGATTGGGAATTTGACTCAGAGGTATGGGTAGCTCTGACAAGAATGTTATTATCTTTTGCTCGCTCTGGATATCTAGGAGATAGGGAAACTAGCTTAGAATTCGATCGAGATACTCCTATTCCTGAAGTTTTACGCTCGGTTTCTACTTGGCTTTAAGTATTTAACTCAAAGCTTCGGAAAGATAGTCCGCAGTAGTCTCGACTAAAGCGATCGCATTTTCATAAAGCATTCTGGTTGGACCTATAATACCAACACTACCTACTGGTTTATCCTCTTGATAGTAGTAAGCAGAAACTAAAGTACAGGTACGCATGGGCTCTAGAGAATTTTCTGAACCGATTTTAACAGCTACTCGTCGGGAAGAGTTATGAGCAGGTAAGTTAAAAATCACAGGACATAGTTGTTGTTGTTCTTCCTCCAGCAAATACAGTAGAGTTTGTACTTGTTCTAACTGAGAAAATTCTGGTTGTCGTAATACTTCTGCAACACCATGAATCACTATTTGCTTAGAAGAGGAAGATTGAGATAAGCGTTGTAATTCTCTAATGAGGATAGGAATAAAATCAGCATAATGGGCGAACTCTTGGTCTAATTCATCCCAATTTAGAGAAGCAATTTCTCTGAGCGATCGACCTTTTAATTTACTATTGAGAAAGTTAGAAAGAATTTGTAGTTCGCTGTCAATTAATTCTTCATCTAATTGCCCATTATCGGTACAAAAAGGGGATGATTCCATCAATAATGACTGAGTTTGATAAGAATCGGTCACAATGACCAACATTATTTGCCCTGATGTAATTCTAACTAACTGAAGATGACATAATATATTGTTGGAAGTTTGAGGAAAAGTAATTAGAGCAATATAACCACTTAACGCTGCTAATATTTTGGTCGCACCCTGTAAAAGGGCTTCAAAACTCCATCTTTCGCTTTGTAATTGTTCATTCAAAGAATGTCCTAATTTTTTGCCTAAAGTTTCATCAGGAGTAATTAGGCGATCGACATAAATACGATATCCTGAATCTGAGGGAACACGCCCAGCAGAAATATGAGGCTGAAATAGTAATCCAGCTTCTTCTAAATACCCCATAGCGTTACGAATAGTCGCCGAACTAATTTTTAAATCGTATTCTTGGGCTAGAATTTTCGAGCCTACTGGTTCAGCAGTAGCTATGTAGTGTTTGATGGTTGCTTTGAGTATATTTTGATATCTCTGACTCAAATTAGGCTGATGAGACATTGAAACAATAAACTAAACCTTAAATAAACAATGTATCCCGATAATTTTTTGTTCTCTCTAATCTGTCAACTCGTTGAGCAATTCATAGAATAACATTCTCGTTGCCTTAAACAAAATTCTAGTTAAAGAGTCTTTGCCCTTAATATTAACTCTTAATTCCCGATACCGCTCGGACAAACATTTAAACCACTAGAGATTATTATAGATTGGGAGAATGGTAGACTTATTCCCAAATTCGATCGTGCGATCGCACTTGCCCGCGAGTTAAATGTTTCTCTTAAAGACTTGGCTGGGGCTATAGTGCTAGTCTGTACTCGTTCTCAACTGCTCTAGGTTTGAGGGGATTCTATCTAGGGAATGAAGCCTATTTAAAATTATAGTGATAATATCGATCTAATCTTTATTGTATTCCTTTACACCCAAATGCGACGATGACTATTCAAAAAAATCGTCCCCCTAATCCTCCCCCTAACAAGTCAAATTTAATCATAAATTTATTGCAAAAGTTAAAACGACCGTCGAAAAAAGTCACTATTATCGGTATATCGGGTATTGTTTTAGGAATCGGTGGCTACTGGGGACTACAAGTACTAGTTAAGAAAAAATTACCTCCTTTTCTGGAAAAACAGATTGGGAATATTATCGATCGCCCGATCGATTTGGGTGAAGTAAAAGGATTTTCTTTAAATGGGATTAGGTTTGACAAGACAACTATCCCCGCTACGGCTACAGACCCCGACTATGTTACCGTCGAAGAAGTAAAGGTCGGTTTTAATATTTTACCCGTAATCTTTCGTCGTACTCTGCCTCTAGAAGTAACTTTAGTACAGCCGAAAGTTTATGCAGAACAAGAACAAAATGGCGAATGGCTAAATCTAGATTTTTTACAGAGTGAATCAGAAGAGAAAAAAGAACTTTTAATTTATTTCGATGTCAGTGTAGATGTAGAAGAAGGAGATATCACTGCCGTACCCTATAATCAACCCCCCATTGAGATAGCTATAGATGGTAGTGGTAGATACAATCCTGTCGATAATACCCAAATAGAATACGATCTAGAAGCAGCGATCGCCAAAGCTAAGGCAACTATTGTGGGCGAAACTATTATCGAGACTGGTAAAACCGATACCAAACTGTTAATTAACGATTTGGCTTTAAGGGATATAGCTACTCTGTTGCCCAATCCTCCTGTAAATCTCAGTAGCGGTACTCTCAATGCGGATTTAGATGTTAATATCCCCTCCTTTGAAGAAATCAACTCTACGAATATCGAGGGGATACTGAGTTTGCAAGGATTATCTGGGAAAGTAAAAGAGTTAGATGCACCGATTAAAGCCCGTTCTCGTCTTAACTTTGGTGGAGACAAAGCCCGAGTAAATCAAACTCAAGCTAGCATTGGCGATATTACAGCACAACTAGCAGGAACGGTAAATTGGCAAGAGGGTTATGACTTGACAGCAAAAGTTTTACCTTTCACCCTATCGAGTTTGGCTAAAATCCTGCCCACCGAGTTACCTGTAGACGCAACGGGAGAAGTAACAGCCCAACTGCAAGTAACAGGAGATATTAAGGAACCAGTAATAACAGGAAAAATCAATAATACTAAGACATTAAAAATAGCTAAATCTGAGTTTAAAGACATTCAAGCCAATTTTACAGCCGATTTAAATCGAGTTGTTCTGGATAATTTGCAGATTAATCCTGTGGCTGGAGGTAAAATTACCGCAGAAGGTACGATTGTCACTAACCTGAAAGATTCCCTAGCAAGCAAGCGAGCGAGCGATTCTGCTAAAATGCCTGTAAATCTAGATTTTAAGGCAGATTTACCCACCGAAGAAATTGTCGCCCCCTATTATCAATTCCCCACGCAAATTGAAGTCGGTAGTCTTACCGCAGAAGGAGAAGTAAGAGGTACAATTTCTAACCCAAAAGCTTTGGTAGAATGGCAAATTCTGCAAGCCAATACTACTTCAGTAGATAAAAACATTTCAGCAGAAGGAGAAATTGCTTTGATTAATAATAATTTGCTCCTGCAAGATACAGAATTACAAGTAGGATCGGGTACCATAGAGGTTGAAGGAAACAGCAATCTAGAAACTAAAACCTGGCAAACCGATATTGCAGCCAATTCTATTGCTTTGACTCCTTGGCTATCTCAACTGCAACTAGAAGGAGTTAACCTCGATCGCCCCATCAGTATAGATAATGCTAAGGCCCAATTTCAAGGGAAATTAGATGCCCTCGATCCTAATAAAATTAAAGGTATAGCCGATCTGAACTTAAATGTAGACGGTGGAGATGTAGCAGTAAATAGTAAGTTAGATGAAGGTACAATTCAAGCCAACGCTGTTACTAGAGATATTACGGTTGGTAAATTTATTCCTAACCTTCCCCTACCTACTGAGGTAAAATCAGCTAGACTCGATCTTTCTGGTAGATTAAAACAACTGCTAGAATTTTCCCAGACTCCCAATATCAGTAGTATTGATGCTAATCTCAATGCTAATTTAGCAACTGCTGATGGGACAGTAATAGCTAGAGGAAAATTAAATAATAATCAATGGCAAACTGATATTCGGGCTGCTAATCTCAATACCAATTATTTAGTAGATACATTTGCCCCCAATAACGATCGAGTAACCAACCTAGAGAATCTTAATGCTCAAGTCGATCTTACTGGCAGCATTAATCCCATACTTAATCAAGAAGTAAATTTGCCGATTAAGGTAAATAAAGCCTCTGTGCAAACAGGCAATCAATCTCTAGATGCTCAAGGCAATTTACTTATTAGCGATCTAAATACTAAGCCTGATGTAGCTAGTGCCGATTTAGATATTAATAGCAGTATAGACTTCGATCGCTTACCGATAAAAGAAATTGTGGCTACCGCTTCTAATAATAATCAATTGGTAGCAGATTCGGTTAACGTTTCTGGTAAAGCAGAATTTCAAGGGAAATTACAAGGCAAAAATTTAATTTCTGCTCCTACCCAACCAGGTAATGTATCTTTAACTGGAGATGTCCGTCTAGAAAACTTCGCCTTTAACGATACCGTTTTCGATCCCGTAATGACAGGGAATTTGGTAGCCAAGCCAGGAGAGAGAATTGCGCTTAACTTACAAGGTAAACAAGATGTAATTGCAGCAGCCTTAGAACCCTGTACTGCCAACCGTTGTCGTTTTCCCTACATACCTACTAGGGTTGAATTACGTCAAGGAGAAGATACCAGTCAACCCGTTATTGCAGAAGGTAGAAAACAGGGAGATATATTTTCTCTCGATATTGTCAATTTTCCTCTCGCTTTACTCAATCTCACTCCTGCCAAACCCGTAGGCATTCAAGGGGCATTGAATGGTAAAGTAACAGGAGAAGTAGATGCCAATCTCTACACCTTAGCTACTACAGGTGACATAACAGTCGATCGACCAGCAATAGGCTATATTAAAGCCGATCGATTTAAGGCAGAATTTGAGTACAATCCGAATCAAAATATTGCTAGAGTAGCTACTGCCTCTTTTGACTTAGGTAAGAGTCAATACAATTTTCAGGGTGACTTAAACTTACAATCGGGAGAGCTAGAAGGTAAACTAAATATTCCTCAAGCTTATATCCAAGATATCTTAACTACTTTTCGCTGGTTTACCCTGGAAGACTTAGCTCGTTTGTGGCAAACTCCCGATTATGCCGAACCTATGGCAGTCAAACCAGATTCCATTATTACCGTTAATGAATCGATTACTTATAAACTGAACGTTTTAAGAGAAATCGAAAATAGAATTCAGGAGAGCGCAGCAACGAAAAAAGCGGGCAGTATGCCCACCTTACTAGATATAGAAGGAAGATATCAAGGAGAGATTATTGTAGGCGGAACCATAACTAATCCCCAAGTAAGTTTTGATGTAGAGGGAGACGACTGGCAATGGCATACTCAACCTGGTTTCGTTAATATTGTTAAAAATGTCAAACCTCTGGTTGGTTTTTTTGGTTTGGTCAAACAAGAAAGTCCCAGAATTGCTTTAGACAACCTGCTCATTCAGGGTAATTTTCAAGGAGAAACCGTTAATCTTGACACTGCTACTATCCAAGTAGAAGATGCTGTTCTAAGTTTAAATGGACAACTATCTGCTAACCAACAAAATGCTAACTATCAGGTACAAAACTTAACTATCAATACCATTGAAAAATTCATTACTATCCCTGTCGATTTAACTGGTACGATCGACACCACAGGTAAGTTAACAGGTACTCTATCTCAGCCACAAATAGAAGGACAAATTACTTTTACTAAAGGTTCCTTTAACGGTCAAGAGTTACCACTTACAATGGCTGGGAACTATGACTATCAAGAGAATTTATTTACCTTTAAAACTAGTGAACCCTCATTTATCCAAGCCCATGCTAGTGTTCCTTATCCCATTCAACCAGGAAAGAGCGATCGAGTTTATGCAGATATAGAATTAACTAGCGAAGCTTTTTCCCTATTAGGGATTTTGACATCTAATAATTTAACTTGGATTGATGGAGAAGGAACAGCCAAGTTAAAAGGAGTGGGACATATAGATTTAGCTAGAAAAAACATTCTTTACGACTTAAATGCCACAGGAGAAGTTAATTTAGACAGCGCTACCATTAAGAGTGCTTATTTTGAAGCACCGCTGATTGCTACTGGTAAAGTAACCTTAAATAATCAAGTTTTGACGGTAGAAACCTTACAAGGAAAATTCGCCGAGAAAAATTTATCTGTTCAAGGTAATTTGCCTGTCTTATATGCTGTCAATAATATAGACAATCCCCTTACTATTAATTTTTCTCCAGGAACAATAGATGTTAAAGAACTTTATAAAGGAGAGATAGCAGGAAAAGTAGTTCTTACAGGTGCAGCTTTATCTCCCATTATTAGTGGAAAAGTAAGGTTAGAAAAGGGTCGAGTTTTTCTTCCCGAAAAAAAATCTGCTGAGTCTGAACCTGGAACTGATGGTAATATAGTCGAAAATATTCAAGCAGCATCTACCAATCAGCAACCTTCCACTGAAGAACCTCCAGCAGTAATAGTCAGGTTACAAGATTTTCAAGTTAATTTAGAAGATTTTAGATTCCAACAATCTCCCCTCTATGAATTTGAAGCAGCTGGAGATTTAACCCTCAATGGAGCTGTAGACAATATTCCTAATCTTCAAGCAGAGGGCACAATTCAAATTAAAGAAGGCAATGTAAACTTACTTAGTAATAACTTTTCTCTTGTCCGTAGACACGAAAATATAATTGTTTTTAATCCAGAAGCAGGAATTTTAAATCCTTATCTTAATATTCAAATGCACACAGAAGTTTCTCTTGTTAATGAGTCTGGATTAAGTCATCGTCAGTTAAATCAAGGCAGCAGCGAAATTCCCGATCCTCTTGCTGCTGTTGGTAACGCTAAGATACTAACAGTTAATCTAGATATCCAAGGGGAAGCACAAGAAATTCTCCCTAGTTTGGGCAAAGACCCCTCAAGTTATTGTTCTGTACATCCTGATAATGCAAACCTTACAGAAGAAATAGGCTATACTCAGGCACAATTAGACCAACTAGCAAAATGTGTAAAATTAGCTGCTTGGAATAGTGATGGCGATCGACAAATCATTAACACTACAGCCGTATCACTTAGTAGTATTCCTTCTCGTAGCGAAGGAGAGATTATCAATTTATTAGGTAATCGTTTTCTTGGCTTTGCCGAAAAGTTACAAAATGCTAGTTCAGAAGAGTTATTAAATATTGGTGCAACTCAGTTTATACTTGCTCCCATCCAAAGACGTTTATTTAACAAAGTTGATGATGCGGTTGTCAAGGCAGGGAAAGAAGTTGGGTTAGACTACTTGCGGGTATTCCCTTTTGTAGAAGGTGTCTACGAAATTAATGAGGATTCTTCTATTAGGGCAATATACAATTACCCCATTGACCTTGTCAATTTTATTAATGGAGATGAAAATTTCACTAATAATGACAATGAATTTAAAGTTGAGTATCAACTTAGGTTTTAAATAATTTTGTTTGACTCAGTTATAACGGTCATTTCGCAGGTCGAGAAATAAAGATAATAAATTCAAGATTTATAATTTTTAACAAGGTAATTTAATAAGAATTGTGACTATTATTCTGAGGTTCTTCATAGTTAATTAATAATCTAGTTTAGCGATCGAATCGGTGAATTCCCAATAAAATAGACAGCTTGACTAGAGTTTAGATTAAAAATAAAAATAAAGCTTTGGACAACTTTTAATTATAGCCTTGCGAGAGCAAATGCGAGCAATTATAAAATAATTAAACCAGTAAAAGTTATTAATTAACTTAGTTTTATTTGCTTCATTAATGACTATTTTTGATTAAATATATAGCAACTATTTTAATTTATTTTATTGGCATTACAGTTATTAATTATTGATTCTTTAGCAGCAAAAAATTATGATCGCAATTTTATCTAGTATCGGACTCTTAACTGCTATTTTAGTTATATATCTTAGTTTTTACACCAAAGATGAACAGGGAGCTCAAGTTATTAGGATACTAGGTGCTTCTATTTTCCTGTTTAGTTTTTTGGTTAGCCCTGTACTGATTAAGTTGGTTATGTTGCTAGCATTTCTTTTCGCTTGGCCGTATCTTTGTACTCGTATAAGTCTATCTTTTCATCGCCAACTTAATAAATGATGCCAAAAATAGTTACAGCGATGGCGCGCCTTATCTGTATCGCCAAATGGCTCCAATTAAGTAATATTCATATATTACATTTTGACGTGCGCAAAGTGGGTTATAATTTCTTTAGTTTTGCTTTTTGAGATTACGAGCTTTATAAAAAGTTTCTAAGCTATGACGATCGCCCACATAACGCCAATGCCATGGTTCGTAGCTAATACCTTGAGGATTATTCCGAGGGAAAGATAATTCAAAACTATATCTGGCTGCATTGTCTTGTAACCAACGAAAAGCAGCCGTATTTTCAAATTTGACGTTAACATTAGCAGAAGGAACTTTCCCATCACCAATATCGATCGCGTAACCTGTATGATGTTCGCTATAGCCAGGAGGTGCGCTTACTTCTGCTCTTTTAGCTGCCCCCTGTACTCTTTGTTCTTTGATGCGAAAAAATAAATAATCTTGCTCGGAAACACTGCGAAAAGCAGATAAGGGAGTTAAGAGTACTCCGTCGGCTATAGCTGCAGCTTGCATTTGTTTAAATTTTTCTGCTGCTGCGTGGTGCAATTTAATCCGTCCATCGGCAGAAATAGAAGTTAATTCCGATCGTGCTACTTCTTCATAGGGTAAATGACCTAATAAATCCTCTGGAGTTATAGACTTTTCTATCTGGTTAGAATTCTTGTTGTCAGTTGCCGATCGTGTCGAAGCAGAATTATTTAATGTTTCAGCTTTAACAATTGTTTCTGTCTTTTCTGGTGGAGATGAAGTACCTTGAGTTGATTTGGCAGCAGGACGAGAAAAGAATAGACTTGACAATAGAGCGATCGCACCTACGCCTAGGACTCCTCCCACAATAGTAACTAAGGGTAGTTGAGATGATGATTTAGAAGGTGCGGTTTCTCTAATTGCCTCTGGAATATCGTCCATTTCTTTTGTTGGTTATGTTCGTACTAATCGATCGAGATTTACTCTCGTATCTATTATTACAACCTATTTATCAAAATATGAAAACTCCCCGAGATTCTTCTATCGGCAAGCTACCCCATCATTTTCTGCTGCTAATTGGACGGCTTTAGCCACTGTATCGGCTACTCTAGGATCGAAAACAGAAGGAATGATATGTTCTGAGTCTAAATCTGCGGAATTAACCAAAGAAGCGATCGCTTTGGCAGCTTCTAAATACATATTCGTGGTAATTTCTGAGGCACGACAGTTTAGGGCACCGCGAAAAACGCCAGGAAAAGCCAAAACATTGTTAATTTGATTGGGATAATCACTTCTTCCTGTGGCTATAACTGCTACGCGGTCGTAAACTAATTCGGGCTGGATTTCGGGAATGGGGTTTGCCATAGCAAAAACAATTGGCTTGTCTGTCATAGAATCGACCATTTCAGGAGATAAAATTCCTGGCGCACTGACACCCAAGAATATATCTGCTCCTTTAAGGGCATCTGCTAGAGTACCTGTGGCTGCTACTGCAAATTCTTGTTTTTGAGCATTTAAATCAGTCCGTTCGGTGGAAATAATTCCTTTGGAGTCGCACATACAAATTCGGGTTGCTCCTGCTTTCTGTAATAGACGAGCGATCGCCACTCCTGCTGCCCCTGCCCCGTTAATAACAATTTTTACTTCTGATAAGGCTTTATTTACAAGTTTCAGGGCATTATACAAAGCTGCTAAGACAACAATAGCTGTTCCATGTTGATCGTCATGAAATACAGGGATATTTAATTCTTTTCTCAATCTTTGTTCGATTTCAAAGCAGCGAGGTGCAGCGATATCTTCTAGATTTATCCCCCCAAAAACAGGAGCAATATGCTTAACTGTTTGAATAATTTGTTCTGTATCTTGAGTAGCCAAACAAATAGGAAATGCATCAATGTTGGCAAATTCTTTAAATAATAAAGCCTTTCCTTCCATTACGGGTAAAGCAGCTTCCGCACCCAAATTACCCAGCCCTAAAACTGCACTGCCATCAGTTACCACTGCTACCATGTTACTTTTAACAGTAAGGGAAAAAACTCTTTCTGGTTCTGTGGCGATCGCTCTGCAAATTCTACCTACTCCTGGAGTATAAGCCATAGCTAGATCGGACTGAGACTTGAGTGGTAGTTTACTACCAATTCTAATTTTTCCTCCTTGATGAAGGGCAAAAGTGCGGTCAGAAAAACTGATGACTTTGATATCGGGTAAAGCTTGTACGGCAGCAACGATCTTATCTGCGTGTTCCGAACTAGAAGCATCAACAGTTATCTCTCTTTGCGTAAATTGTAGGTTTTGTTGCAGTAGAGCAATGTCTCCCAAACTACCTTTGACCCCCGCGATCGCATTAATTACTGAAGCTAATGTACCGGGGCGATTGGGAATTTCAATCTGAATTTTTAAGCTAAAACTTGCACTAGGATTTAGGTCTACCATCTTACATTTGGTTGCTGGTTATTTTATTATCTGTTGAATTCAATAATTTAACTTTGGCAAAACTGAATTGAACCACAGCTAGTCTAACGATATGTTTAGTTAACAATTTTTGCTTACAAAAAAATGTATCAAAAGAAAAAAAAGTTCATTGCGATTTAAAAATCAACAATGAACTACTGTTTTATAATTGTAGCGTTAAGATTTCGATAATCCCAAACCATGATCTTCGGCATATCTTTCCATAAAGCGCATAAATCTTTCCCATTCATTGACAGACTTTATGACAAGAACGGCTTCAATTGCTGTAGGCTTACCATTAACAAATTTGCCTTTTACTTCG
>JAAUYH010225922.1_pt1 | contig 11773 bp, 8 predicted proteins | sample 7278061 | NCBI WGS metagenome assembly JAAUYH01 (sample SAMN14350203, study PRJNA611818) | marine sediment metagenome | isolation source: surface marine sediment (0.6m) | place: French Polynesia: Moorea | collected 2018-08 | reverse complement strand
GGCTGTGAATCAACCATTTCAGGGCTTTCTCCAGCGATCGCCCAAACTATTGTGCAGTTGGGGATTGATGTTGGTACAGTGAAAACTACTTCGACAATGATGGATGCTTTAGATAAAGCTTTTCAGCGTCAAAATCTCAAAGTTATCGAAATGAAACAATAATAACCTATGGCTAGTTTAAATCAGCAATATATCCCTTTGCAAATATCCCAGAATTGTGTAATAGCTTTGATTCAGATTTATTTAACGCCAGAATTATGGCAGCAGTTACGTCAGGATTTGTTAGAAAAATTACATACTAGTAAAGCTAGCGGCGTAATTATCGATTTATCAGGTGTAGAAATCATAGATTTAACTGATTTTACTGAGTTAAGAAATCTTATTGATATGGTAGCAATGATGGGAGCCAAGACGGTTATTTCAGGCTTAAAACCGGGGGTAATTTCTGCTTTAGTCGATTTGGATGCCAATATGGAACTAAAGCCAATTTAGTTGCTCGTACTGCTAAAGATTATTTACAAAATATCTGGAATTATGATGTTTGCAATACTATGCTTCGTCTCCATCAAAAACTCAAAGGTAGTTTAGGAGCAGCCGTAGGATTAGGAATTTTAGACTTAGAAACAAAGCAGTTATCTTATACAGGGGTTGGCAATACAGTCATTAGGATATTTCGTGGACAAAACCAACAAAATTACTCAAAAAGACTTTATTCAACTGATGGTATTGTTGGTAGTAATATTCGTTATCCAGTTGAGCAAAAACTTCAATTAACTAAATTTGATGTAATTCTTTTTTATACAGATGGGATTAAAGAAAACTTCAGTATAGAAGAATATCCTCTAATTTTTTCCGACGATCCCATGACAATTGTGGGCAAAATTTACCGTCTTTTTGGTAAAAATCATGATGATGCTACCTGCATCGCTTTAAAGTACAAGCAATAATTTAACAATCAATAATTCATGTGATTAATTTGGGAAAAATTCGACTAAATCATAAATTTAATCTTAATGATTTACGCCAGAAAGTTTGGAAATTGGCAAAGCTTTTAACCAAAGATAAAATTATAGCTACTAGATTGGCTACTATAACATCCCAAATGACTCGCCTACTTATTGATTCTGGTCTAAAACCATACCTTAATTTTCAACTACATCCTAATATTCACCCACCAGTATTATCAATTACTTTTACAACCGAAAATCAAATTTCTGTTCCTAGTCTAATTTCTTCCTTTTTTGATCGAGTAAACTTGCTGAGATCTGAGAATAAGTATTATCAAATTAAAGCTGATTATTGGTTGAGCAATAACGGGTTATTAACAGAGGGACTAATTAGAGAAGCTCAGGCTATTTTTGAACAAAAGAGCCGCGAACAGTTAATGACCGAATTAGAAGAAAAAAATCAAGCCCTCCAAGAATCATTATGGAATTTAAAGCGTATGGGTGCTGAGTTGGATGTTGCCAGACAACTTCAGCAAATGGTTTTACCTAAACCAGAAGAACTTGAAGCTATTGAAGGTGTTGATATTGCAGGCTATATGACTCCTGCTGATGAGGTAGGAGGCGACTATTATGATGTGTTATACGCTGATGGTTTAGTGACAATGGGCATCGGGGATGTCACTGGACATGGCTTAGAAAGTGGCATTTTAATGTTAATGACTCAAACTGCTGTCCGTACCCTCCAAGAAATCAAGGAAAGCGATCCAGTTAGGTTTTTGGATACTCTTAACCGCACTATCTACCGCAACGTGCAGCGGATGAACTCCGATAAAAACTTGACGTTAGCCATTCTTAACTACTCAAAGGGCAGAGTTAGCATCAGCGGACAACATGAAGAAACCCTGGTAGTTCGTGCTGGAGGTCATATTGAACGCATTGACACAATGGATTTAGGCTTACCCATTGGTCTAGACGATGATATTGCTGATTTTATTGACCACACCATCGTTGAGTTAAATCCTGGTGATGGGGTAGTTCTGTACACCGATGGCATCCCCGAAGCTTTCAATCTAGAGAAAAAACAATATGGTCTGGAGCGCCTCTGTCAAGTTATTAGTCAAAATTGGCAGCATACTGCTCAAGAAATTAAACAAGCAGTCATTGATGATGTCAGAAAATTTATTGGTCAACAAAAAGTATTTGACGATATTACTTTGGTGATACTCAAACAGCAATAACTGTTTAACCAAATTAAATTATCTTATTTCTTTCAACCCTAGCAGCGATCGCGAATCCAGTCGTAGTCCATCCGTAATATTCTTAACTTATCATTATTTCTAACGGAATTAGTTCATGGTTTGGGATGCTGAAATTTGATGTATATAGAGCTGCGGCGTTTCCTGGTTTAACGTACTGATAGCTATACAACGCAGCCGAGTAAAATTTTCAGGTAACATTACATTGAAGTTGGCCGCAGTCCAAGCTCTTTCCAACTTCCAGCCTCCTGCCTACTGCCCGCGAAGGGGGGTTTCAATAGACCTAGATAAGGGCAACAAATCAAATAATTTAGAATTAACCCCCCTTCCGCCAACTCCTGCCTTCTACTGACCCAGATCGAAGATGCTGAACCTCCCTGATTATCAAGAAACTAACCAAATCTATACTGGAACCAAAACCCTGGTATATCGAGCCATCCGCACGAGCGATCGACAACCCGCGATCGTCAAAGTGCTACGAAACCCCCACCCCAGCGTCAATGAGTTAGTAAAATTCCGCAACCAATACCTGCTCACCCGTCATCTGGAGCATCCCCTGGTGGTTCAACCTCTGGCTCTAGAAGACTATGGTAATGGTTATGCTCTGATTATGAAGGATGAAGGAGAGATTCCCCTCTGGGACTATTGGCAGAAGTCCCCCCGTTCCCTAACCGAATTCTTGGCAATTGCCATGCAACTGAGCGAAGTTTTGCATTATCTGAGCCAAAAACGCATCATTCACAAAGACATCAAACCCAGCAACATCCTCATCCATCCCGAAACGGGTCTGGTAAAACTCATCGACTTCAGTATCTCCAGTGTGTTGCCCAAAGAGCAGCAGCAGCTCACCAACCCCAATCTCTTAGAAGGGACTCTGGCATACATCTCTCCCGAGCAAACCGGACGGATGAATCGGGGAATTGACTACCGCACGGATTTCTATTCCCTGGGGGTGACATTTTTTGAACTGCTGACGGGAACCTTACCCTTTACCACCAGGGACCCGATGGAGTTGGTGCATTGCCATATTGCCCAAGCAGTGGAATTTCCCGCCAGTAGCCAGCAGTCAGCAGTTCCAGAGATGGTACAGGAGATTGTCCTCAAGTTAATGTCCAAGAATGCCGAAGAACGCTATCAGAGTGCCTTGGGTTTAAAGCACGATCTAGAGCGATGTGAGCAACAGTTGCAAGCCACAGGAGAAATCAAACCGTTCCAGCTTGGAGAGCGGGATTTATGCGATCGCTTCCTGATCCCAGAAAAACTCTACGGAAGGGAAAGGGAAGTCCAAACCCTGCTCGATGCCTTCGGTCGGGTTGCCAATGGCACCACAGAAATGATTCTGGTGGCTGGGTTTTCCGGGATTGGCAAAACTGCTGTGGTCAAAGAAGTTCACAAACCCATTGTTAAGCAACGGGGCTATTTCATTAAAGGTAAATTTGACCAGTTTAATCGCAATATTCCCTTCTCCGCGTTCGTACAAGCCTTCCGAGACTTAATGGGGCAATTGCTGGGAGAGTCGGATGCCCAACTAGCCACCTGGAAAAGGAAAATCCTGGCAGCAGTGGGGGAAAATGGTCAGAGACTAATTGAGGTAATTCCGGAACTGGAACTAATCATTGGCAAACAGCCGACTGTACCAGAACTTCCTGACAGTGCAGCACGGAATTGCTTCAATTTGTTGTTTGGCAAGTTTTTTCGTGTCTTCAGCACCAAAGAGCATCCCCTGGTTATTTTCCTCGATGACTTGCAGTGGGTAGACTCGGCTTCGTTAAATCTGCTGAAGTTGTTGCTGGACGAATCGGCAGCAGGTTATTTACTGGTGTTGGGAGCTTATCGGGATAACGAGGTATTTCCCGCCCATCCGTTGATGCTGAAGCTAGCCGAAATTCAGCAACAGGGGGCGAAGCTCAATACCCTGACCCTGAAACCTCTAAGCGAGGTGGATATTACTCGTTTGGTTGCCGATACTTTGCTATGTTCAGTGAAAGTCGCTACGCCCTTATCTGAGTTGGTCTATCAAAAGACCCAGGGAAATCCCTTTTTTACGACTCAATTTTTACAGGGGTTGCATGAGGAGAAGTGTATTCAATTTGATGGGGAGGTGGGATATTGGCTATGGGATCTGCTGAAAGTTCGTCAGTTGGCGCTAACCAAGGATGTAGTGGAATTCATGGTGGGACGGTTGCATAAACTGCCAGAGGCGACCCAGAAAGTGTTAAAACTGGCAGCCTGTATTGGCAATCGGTTTGAGGGGGGAACATTGGCGGTCATCTGTGAGCAAACCCAAGAGGAGGTAGCCAGGGATTTATGGCAAGCTTTGTCAGAGGGATTTGTACTTCCCGAAACTGAGACCTACAAGTTTTTCCAAGGAGAACCGAGCCGAGAAACCCACACTAAATCAGTTGCAGTTAGCTATCGTTTTCTACACGATCGCGTTCAACAAGCTGCCTATTCTCTGATTCCGGAAGAACTCAAGCAAGTAACCCATTACCACATCGGACAACTGCTACTGCAAGAGACATACCCAGAAGCCAGAGAAGACAGAATTTTTGAGCTAGTGAGTCAATTAAACTATGGAACGGCTTTAATTACCGAGCCAAAACAACGAGATGAACTCGCCCAACTGAATTTAATGGCAGCCCAAAAAGCAAAGTTCTCCACTGCCTATGTTGCTGCACTGAAGTATTTGGAGGTGGGAATTGCACTTTTAGAAGCGAATAGCTGGAATACTCAATACGATCTCACTTTTTCTTTCTATAAAGAACTGGCGACTGTCGAATATTTGAAGGGTAACTTTGAACAGTCTAAGGGTTTTGTCGATTATGCGTTAGAACGTTTAAAATCACCCATTGAGAAAGGAGAACTGTATAACTTATTAGTAATTCAATATACTTTCATTGCCGAGCATGGGAAGGCAATTGACGTTGGACGCAAAGCTCTGGCAAATCTAGACATTGAGCTTCCTGAAAATGACTTTAAAAGTGCCTTAGATGTAGAGTTTGAGCAAATTAATCAACGTTTAGAATCTCGCTCAATTGAGTCCTTGATTGATGTACCAGAAATGAGAATGGCAGACAAAAAGGTCGCAATGAAGCTGTTGAATTATTTGGTTCCTCCTGCCTTTATGTCCTGTCAACCTCTATTCTTTGTTGTTGATAGCAAAGCGGTTAATCTCTCCCTCAAATACGGCCATGTTGCTGAATCTGCCTATATGTATGCCTGCTACGGCATCTTGCAATGTGCGATTATGGGAGATTATAAGGCTGGTTATGAGTTTGGGATTCTTGCCCTCAAGCTTAGTGAAAAATTCAACGATCTCGTACAAAAGACTCTGGTTTTAGAGGTGCTGGTCGGTCATTTGAACCATTGGGGCGAGCCTCTAACGCGATCGCACTATCTGACCCAAGATGCCTATCAAGTGGGTCTGGATTCGGGGGAAATTCAATTTGCCTCGTACACATTTTTGTATCAATGCTACAACCGTTTTTATGATGGTTGCAATTTGCAGCAATATATAGAGGAATTAAATGCTTATTTACTGTTTTCTAGGAAGATAAAAAATGAGGTTGCTGTTGATGTAATTTTAGGCTGTCAACTCACGATCTGTAACCTGTCTGGAACAGAAATTGATGAAACAATCGACGAATTAGAACATTTTGAAAATTGCAAAATTCGGAAAACAACTCTATTTATCTGTCCTTACTTAATTATCAAATCCCAGATCGCCTATCTCTTTGATCGTCTTGACGAAGCACTTAATTATGCTGTAGAGGGAGAAAGTCTGCTATCTGACATTCCTGGTGTTATTTCAATTGCGGAAAATAACTTTTACACCTCTCTCATCCTGGCAGCCCTCTATCCAAATTGTCCGGAGTCCCAGCAAAAGCAATACCTAGCCAAAATACAATCCAATCAAAGCAGAATGAAACTCTGGGCAGAGAACTGTCCAGAAAATTTCTTGCACAAGTATATGTTGGTAGAAGCAGAAATTGCTCGCATTTCCCAGCAATATCTTGACGCAATGAAATTATATGATCGTGCCATCGCTGGAGCCAAAGCCAATGGATATATTCAAGAAGCAGCCCTTGCCAACGAACTGGCTGCTAAATTTTACCTTCACTGGGGCAAAGAAAAATTTGCTGTCGGCTACATGGAAGAAGCTTATTACGGCTATACACGATGGGGAGCTAATGCTAAAACTGACCACCTCCAACAAACCTATCCCCAACTCCTCACTCCGATTCGGCAACCAGGAGAACCATTCCCCAGTACCAGCAATCTTCAAACTTTCACCCAAAGCCTTGACTCAAACACCTTCAGTACCTCTGTCCTCGATTTGACCTCTGCCATCAAAGCCTCCCAAGCTCTCTCCCAAGAAATCGAACTGGATGCCTTGCTGAAGAAAATGATGCATATCGTCCTGGAAAATGCTGGAGCTGACAAAGGAGCCTTAATTTTAAACAACTCCGGCACTTGGGAAATCGTAGCCAAATGCGATCGCGCAGCGCCACTTCGTGATCACGAAGTGGCGCTGCGTGATCGCACCAATTGTTACATATTTACTACTCCCCTCGACCAAACCGACACTTTGCCCAGCACCATTATCAACACCGTCAAACGAACTCAACAGCCCCTGCTCATCAACAACCTCCCACAAGACCTGACCTTTACCGCCGCCGACCCCTACTTGATCCAAAAGCAACCCAAAAGTCTTTTCTGCACCTCGATTCTCAATCAAGGAGAACTCCTCGGCATTCTCTACTTGGAAAATAACCTCACTACAGAAGCCTTTACCTCAGACCGCATCGAAGTTCTCAACCTCCTTACCACTCAAGCAGCAATCTCGATCAAAAATGCTCAGTTCTATCAAACTCTAGAAGCTAAAGTCGCCGAACGCACCACTCAACTGGCTGCTGCCAATGCTGAAATCACCCAACTCAATGAAAAACTCCAGGTGGAAAACCTGCGCCTGGGGGCAGAACTAGACGTGGCTAGGCAGATTCAGCAAATGATTTTGCCCAAACCCGAAGAATTATCAAGCATTGAGGGTCTGGATATCGCTGGTTTTATGGAACCGGCCGATGAAGTAGGCGGAGACTACTATGACGTGCTGGAGACAGATGGCGTTGTCACTCTGGGTATTGGGGACGTAACAGGTCATGGTTTAGAGAGTGGTCTGTTGATGCTGATGACTCAAACCGCAGTGCGTACTCTGCAAGAAATCCGCGAGCATGATCCCGTCAGGTTTCTAGATACCCTAAACCGCACCCTCTACCGCAACGTGGAACGGATGAACTCTGATAAAAACCTCACTCTAGCCATTCTCAACTACTCAGAGGGGAGAGTTAGCATCAGTGGACAACATGAAGAAACCCTAGTAGTCCGAACTGGAGGACACATTGAACGCATTGACACGATGGATTTGGGCTTACCCATTGGTCTAGACGATGATATTGCTGATTTTATTGACCACACTATGGTTGAGTTACATCCTGGTGATGGGGTAGTTCTCTATACTGATGGCATCCCCGAAGCTTTTGATTTGGAGAAACAACAATATGGTATGGAGCGGCTTTGTGAGATTATTAGTCAAAATTGGCAGCACCCTGCTCAAGAAATTAAGCAAGCAGTCATTGATGATCTCAGAGCATTTATTGGGGAACAAAAAGTATTTGACGATATTACTTTGGTGATACTCAAGCAGCAATAAATTTAAGTTAAGAGGTTTATATAATAATGCACAAAGTATTTGGCGATTACATCGAAAAATTTCCTCCCGAACTTGATTCTTTAGAAATGATCTTTACCCCCACGGCTGATTCCATTAGAAAACGATGGTCGAACAATCGTTTATCGGCTCAATTTGTAGCTGATTATTGCTCCGCTTTTTTGCCAGTAGATGACGACGACCCTGATGGCGATCGCAGAATCCAAGAAAGTAAAGGGTCGGAGATAAGGGAGATGGTACAAGAACCCAGAAGGGAGGAACCACTCTACAGTTGTATAGTTCCAGTTGACAGTTAGATTAAAGTTTTATCCTAGGGAAAAAGTAGAATTTTACTGCGGATAATGCCGAGAAGCTTGTCGCCCCCACAGAACGGTTACGCCTAAATCGTGGGGACAAATCAGGGGATTTATGCCAAGGTTAAACAGCATTCCCAAAATTTGATTTTTCAGGGAAGCTTTCCAGATGGTAGAAAGTCTGAACTAATTAAATTACCGATGCAACCTGCTGCTCTTTTAGAGGAAGCGGAAAAAGGAGAGTTTTTCAGTTATATTGCAGGAACAGCTTATCAAATTTTGACTAACTATGAAGTCAGAGGACTAGAAATTGATAACTATCTCACAGATTTGCCGCTCCGAAAGGGATTATCCTCCAGTGCAGCTATATGTCTATTGATTGCCCGAGCTTTTAATCGGATATATAACTTGCAGCTAACCATTAGAGAAGAAATGGAAATTGCCTATTTGGGGGAAAGAATGACCCCAAGTCTTTGTGGTCGAATGGATCAGGCAGGAGCTTTTGGCAATAAACCAATCTTAATGACGTTTGATGGGCCCAAAGCTTCATCTGTTGCTAAACCATCCAGAACTTCAGCCGTTTATCTACGGCGGTAAAGGGGTAGGTTCTCAAGGAGATGGCACAGCGCAATTAGTGGCTCGGGATCTAGAGAGTCAAGAGCAAGTGATTGCTATTATTCATCGAAATTTTCCTCAAATGCAAGCCTTAAATCTCACTATTACCCCTCCCTCCAAAGTCAAGAAAGCCGTTATTCCAGCAGCGGGCTTTGGAACAAGAATGTTTCCTGCTACCAAAGTTATTAAAAAAGAACTGCTGCCCATTATTGATCGCGATGGTCGAGCCAAACCGATTATCTTGAAAATTGTGGAGGAAGCGATCGCTGCTGGCATTGAAGAAGTTGCCATTGTAGTGCAAAAAGACGACCGGGAAATTTTTGAAGAATTTTTCCAAGCTCCGCCCAAAGCCGAGCTATTAGCTAAACTGTCGCTAGAGAATCGGAAATATAGCCAATATCTGGAAGATTTAGGTGAGCGCATTACTTTTTTAGTTCAAGAGCAACAAGAAGGTTTTGGCCATGCTGTTTTTTGTGCCAAAACTTGGGTAAACAATCAACCTTTTTTGCTGCTATTGGGAGATCATATCTATCAAACTCAAACGGAACTTTCTTGTGCAGAACAGTTATTAGAAGCATTTGCTCAAAGCGAGTGCAGTGTAGTAGGCTTAACAGTAATGCCTGAAGCAATTATTCACAAAGCAGGCTGCGTCACGGGAGTCTGGCAAAAGCCCAATTCCCTGTTAGAAGTTACTAAACTGTATGAAAAGCCCGAACTAGAATACGCCAAAGCTAATCTTCACATACCAGGAATGCCAGAGTCAGATTTTCTCGGGGTTTTTGGGATGTATGTTCTCAAACCAGAACTTTTCGAGCATCTAGAAGTAGAAATTGCTAAGAATCTGCGATATAAAGGAGAGTTTCAGCTAACTACTTGCTTAGATCGCTTGCGGGAAGAACAAGGAATTCTGGGTTATTTGGTTAAGGGACAATATTTTGATGTGGGGATGCCCCAATTTTATCGGCAAACCATTCATGATTTTTACATCAAGGATAGTGGCATTGGGGGATAGATAGTTTCACCATAATCTTATAGCAACTTTGGCGAAAAAAAGGCCAGCACATAACCAGGGTTAATGGGTTGAATATCCATAAAAGCTGAAACTTTTTCATCTTGATAGACAAATGAAGCGGGAACTTTGCCTTGAATAATTTTGGTAAAAATGCTCAACATTGCTGAAATTTCCTCCGAAAATAGAATTTAACGGGCTGGAGTTTTAGCTCAAAATTTTACTAGGGAAGGGGTTTAAGGATTCTGGTCAATTAAAGTATCTAATTCGCTTAATATTTTATCGGCAGCAATATTTTGAGCAGTTCTTTTTTTAGTGGCTTTGCCAACTTTTGAGATGGTCTTTTCTTCTAACTTAACTGTAACAGTACAGATGAAAATGCCATCTTGTTGTTCATATTTAAAGCTGGGTTTTTTCCAGTGGTTTTGTTGACATAAATTATTTAAAGTACTTAAAGGTAATTTATGTTTTAATTCTACAACTTCTGGTTCTAAAACTGTGAGGTGGCTTTCGGGTTTTGACAATTCTGATGGAGGGACTAATTTTTGATTGATATACGCGGATAACCAGGCTTTATAAGCTTGAGTTTTAGCATCCTTTTTATTCTTTCCTTTAACAATTTCGGATGGGGTTAAATTCTGATTATTGAATGTTACAATTAAGCGACTAATAAAGAGAAGTTGTTCGGGGTTATAAATTATTTCTTCATATTTTAGGTGATTAATTTCTTCTAAGATTTTGGCACAATTATCTAGGAGGTTAACTAAGCTTTTCTCTTCAATGGTATTAAAGATAAGTTCTTTAAGCTCCTGCTCTTCAGTTTTGAACAAAATCACAGACAAATCAGTATTAGTTAATTGCCCCCCTGACAATCTGATTTCTATCTCATTTCTAATTTCTGAGAAAGATTCTTTTCCAACACTTAGGTAAATTAAACGAGAAAAATCTTTAGAATCTAGCTCTGAATAATCAGTAGTTTTCAATAAGCTTTTATCTCTTTTTTGCTTGAGATAATTACTTTGTCTTTCCTTCTGTTCCAGGCGAAATTGATTGATTTCTTCCGCTAATTTAGTTATTTCATCTTTTGTATAAGGAGTTTCTTGACCTGCTAATTCGGCTTTGACAATGCGATGAACTATAAAATCAGCAAATCGTCTTAAAGGAGAAGTGAAATGAAGATAATTAGGAGTAGCCAAAGCAAAATGACCTTGACAAACGGGACTATAAACCGCTTTGGCTAAACAATGACTATAGCTCGAACGGAAATTTTTACTATCTTCTGATTCTAAATCTTGCCAATTAATATCTTCGGGTAAATCCCCTTGAGGGGCATGATTACGATATAAACTAATTAATGATTTTTCGGTTAACCATTGAGCGACTACAGTATTAGCTAAAATCATATATTCAGCAATTAAAACTTGACTATTGCCAGAAATTTTCTTAATGTCTCCATCTTCATTAATATAATAATTGCCTTTAATGATGCCAGCAAAAGCTCCATTCTTAATTCGCAGTCTATTAAGTACCTTTGCCCACATTTGAGCCGAGTTTAAAGCTAAAAATAACGGATGGTCGGGATTATTACCAATCTCTTCAGCTTCAGTGTAGGATAATTTTCCTAAACTAACAAAACAACTTTCAAAGATTCGATAGTTAGAAATTTCACCCGTAGCTTTAAGTTCGATTTCGACAGTAAGAGTAAGCTTTGGTTCTCCTTCTAGAAGTGATAATTTTTGTTCAGAAAGAGCAGGAGGGAGCATAGGAATCCTGCCTCTAGCTAAATATAAAGTTTCAATACGTTTTCTGACAGTTTTATCTAAGGGGGAATCAAGATCAATTACTTCTGTGGGGTCAGCAATGTGAATTGAAATTTTTCCTGTATCTCCATAAGTTTCGACCCAAATAGCATCATCTAAATCTAG
>JAAUYH010118647.1_pt1 | contig 11775 bp, 8 predicted proteins | sample 7278061 | NCBI WGS metagenome assembly JAAUYH01 (sample SAMN14350203, study PRJNA611818) | marine sediment metagenome | isolation source: surface marine sediment (0.6m) | place: French Polynesia: Moorea | collected 2018-08 | reverse complement strand
GAGCAACGAAACGAGGCAAGCAGGCAGTGTACGTCAAAGCTTCTCGGTACTCTCATCCCGGGCGCTTATGCGCCAATCGGCCGTTCGCCGTCCCATCCGGCCGGTGTCAACGCATTCCCAGCGTTTGAAACGAATTAGCACAAAATAGACAGTCTCGACTATTGGCTATTCAGGGCGCTCTGCCATTTTCCCAGTACCTTCTGGCGCTTTGCTCGGTCAAGATAGACCATGAGCGCCGGGCTCATTCTTATCGGTACGATACTCGGTGCCAACCTGCCCAGGTTCGCCGCTGTAAACGTTCCGGATACATCGGGATCCAGTGCGTATAGACCGGCGGAGCTCGCGAGAGTCTGTTGACCACCCGGTGACAGCAGAAACTCCAGGAATTGATTCGCCAGTTCTGGCTCCAGGCTATTGCGTGGCAGAACCGCTGTTCGGACCATCGCCAGGGTGTAGTCCCGCGAGAACATGATTCCGAGATTCTCATCATCTTCCGCCCTGCTCATTGCGTAAGACCCGAGCAAGTTGTAGCCGAGCACAAATCGTTCGCTTGATATCAGATCGAGCATGGCAGCCGTGTTCGTATAAAGCCTTACCGAGCTGTTTCCCAGTGCACCGACCAGCTGCCAGATTTCCTCCGAGCGTTCGGCGTCCTGAGTCAAGAACAGGAACCCGAGCCCGCTTCGCTCTATATCGTAGGTGGCGACTCGCCCGTAGAGCATCTCCTCCCTGTCCAGAAGCAGCCTGCGTAACTCGTCTCGGGTAGTAGGCACGTCGTCTTCGTCGAGTGCATTCTTGTTATAGACAACAACAGCGGGCTCGAAACTGAATCCGAAGACTTCATTGCGCCATTGTGACCATTTTGGCAGAGCGTCGGCCCTGCTCGGTTGGTATTGCCGAACATAGCCGTCGTTGGCGAGCTTTACCTGCAGGTCCATCGCCGGGCTTAGCAATACGTCCGCTGGCGCTTCATCTCGCTGAAGACCATCGACAACGGCAGCGTATATCTCGAGCGTGTCGAGCTCGTGATACGCAAGGCCAACGCCGGGCGTTTCGCGCAGAAAGTGTTCGATCAACGGCCTAGCCGACGCAATGTCCATTGAGCCATACACCGTCAGCAGTCGACTTTCCCCGCTAGCTCCGTCGGCTGGAGGGAATTCATATAACTCCGCGGACGCGATGAGCGGAGACGAGGCGAGCGACAGAACGACTGCAGCTGTCGCGAGCCGGTGAAGAGTCCGGCGAATAGCAGTGATTCGTTGTTTGCTAGTCCGCGCTGTGATCACCGAAGTGAACGCTCTCCGCGTAAAGAAGGTGGCCTGTGCCTGCATGGTAAAATTGTACTACTACTTGAGGTCGCTCGTACGCCACCCAACGCGACGCGCCGTCCTCGCCCGGACTATCGATGACATTGTTCACTTGAACAACCGTATAGACGGGCGTTCGACGCAGGCGCGATGGCGTCTCGTCGTGGTACCAGGTGCCCCATCGAATATCCGCGTCGAACGCACCCTGTTGAAGAAGACCGTTTGCGCCCACGAGGTGTGATTGGCCTTCCTTGACTGTGCGATTCAACGAACCGATCGGGCCTACGGCGAACTCCCACACGTTCTCGGAAATCTGTATCGAGTAAGCGTTGTGCAAATCTCCCGTCAGAATCACGACGGTTTTGCCACTCGCCTCAAGCAGCTCAATCAGGCGGTCACGCTCCCCGGGGTAGCCGCTCCAAGACTGGTCGTCGACCGCTGGCGGCGTGCCCGAGACGTGAGGAATGACGATGCTGACCGATGAAAGCAGGACGAGCAGGTCGGCGCTGCTGCCTTCGACTCGGTCGGCCAGCCACTGCCACTGTTCGTCGCCAAGCATGCTGGGCTCGCTGGACGCGAGCGTTGACCGACGACGACTGCGCGTGTCCAAGCCGAGGAACTCGACATTCGCCAACTGCCAACCGAAAAAGTACCGCAGGCCGCCTATCGAGTATGACGACTCTCCATCTGACTTCGGCGCCGGGTCGATCTCGACGGTGTTGCGGTCAATGATCTTCCCGATACTGTACACACCGGCATTCGGATCGTTCGGACCCGCGCCGTCAATCGATGCGTCAATAGCCGAGCGGTTCTTTGCATCGGTATTTCGAAATCCGGCATAGGGACCGCCCCAGTGGACGTGCAGGTTTGTCGAGGTTTTCAGATCGAGGCCCAGAAAGTCCGCATCAGGGTCGTGCAATGTACTACTGGCGGAGTCGATGTGCCCTCGTCCGAACACGACGGTCGACTCGTCCTGTTCGGGGTTTGCCCAGCCCAGGTAGTCTCGCCAGCCGCGCAGACCAGGATCGCGGAATAGTGCGTTTCGTGCGCTGTGACCGACGACGGTCGCGTCCTGGAAGTTGTTGAGAACCTCGTGATCGTCAAACACCGCCATCGACGGTACCGAAGCGTGCCAACGACTCAGATCAGGATCGTTTTCGAGATAGTGTTTGTAGTTTTCCCACACTCCGGGAAGGGAAGGGACGTCGCGGACAAGATCGGGAAGTACTGATCCAGGCTCGCTTGAGCTTGCGAACCAGTGGTCCGCCGACTGCAACCGGTCTTCTTCGTACAGCCAATCACCGAGTGCTATGTGAAACGCCATGTCGTCGGCATGCCGTGCCAGCATCATACGGTGCTGTGCTCTGCCCTGACTCAAGGTTGGAGATTGCTTCCCGCACGACGTCGCTGAGAACGAAAAATTGAACAGGCCTTGCGGATTCAGCTGGCCTCGACGCGCATCCTGCGCCGGCAGGCTGCGAAACGAAAACACCTCTGTTGCGACGTCAGGATGCTCCTGGATAACAGCCTGGTAGTAATAACGGGTGTCCTGTCGCAGCTCTGGGAGCACGACGTGTGCAGTGTTGTCACGCTCGAGCAGCGTAGTGACGACGCGTGAAGAAGCGGTCAGTCGTTCCGGATTGTTGCCATAACGAACGTAGAACGACGTCGGGCGCGAGGTTCTTACCCAGACCGCAATGCTGTCGTCACCGAGACGTCCCAGAATCGGCCCATGGGAGATGTGCGGTGTTATGGAAGGCGGTACGCCCGCCGCATCGCTGCCGGAAGCCTCAAAGCCGACCAGACAGGCTAGCAGGATCGCAGCGAGTCCGATCGGCCTTGAGGGGCCTTTCTGTGGCACAGGCTAAAAGTTGCCCTGAACGCCGAGGGCCGTTGTGTAGCCGTAGACTTCATACTGCCGCAGGAAGCGACTGCTCGCGCCTCCATAGACAACACTTAGAGCTTCGTCATTCGCATTGCTGTGTTCGAGGTAGACTGTAAAGCTGTCGGTCAGATCGTATTTGACCGTGAAGTCCAGCTGCGTGTGGTCACGCGCATAGTTGTCTGCCGCAGAGTCCGACGGGTCCTCGAGCAGGTCGAGGTACGCGTCCCGGTAGGCCATGGAGGCGCGAAGGCTCCACCGGTTCTTCTCGTATCCAATCGACAAGTTGCCGACCGTATCGGACTGCCGTGGCAGCGGAATCTTTTCGCCATTCCTGATGGATCCCAGGTCTGCTTCACTATCGATGAACGCGGCGTTCGCACTGATCAGGAAACCATCCCATGGCGCCGGCAGATTGTCGAACGACTGTTGATAGTAGATCTCGAAGCCGAGCACATCGGCCTCGTCGCCGTTGATCGCCTTGATAACTTCGTTAAAGCCGGTCGACAAAGGAAAGTCGGGATCGACGCCGAGAACATCGGCCTGCACAATGAAGTCGTCGAGTTGCTTGTAGAAGACTCCGATGCCAACGGCTGCCTGTAAACCTTCCGGGTACCACGCAAGCGACAGATCAAAGGCCTGCGACTCGATAGGATCAAGCTCCGGATTTCCAGCGAAAACATCGCCGTCGTCATCAATCAACCGCGACGCCGACTGGTCAAACAGAGGCCTGATCAGCGAAGCGGCGTAGGAGGCTCGCACTACCACGGTGTCGCTGACATCCCAACGCAGGTGCAAACTCGGCAGAACATTGGAGTAGGAGTTCGAAACGGTGGGTGCGGGAGCCACTGTCTCATTCTCGATATCGACAATCTTGCCCTGGGTCTCGAAGTCGGTGTCCTCGTAACGGACGCCACCGATCAGACGAACCGTGTCACTAAGATCGACAGTACCCATCAAATACAGGGCAGTCACATCCTCACTTGACGAGTAGTCGCCGACATTCGAATCCTCGAGCGTACCGCCCGTGTCCAAACCAGTCGCACGCAGCGTATCGAGGTTTGAGAAGAAATAGTCGGCAAGTCCGCTCGCGCTGATACGCGGCCCGAAGACACCGAGGTCGAAACCAGACTGTTCTCCCTCAATAAACTGTGTCAGCAACGGCGGTCCGCCAAGTGCGTCAAAGTCGTCAAACACTTCGCGGTCTTCATTCGCAGACTTATCGCGCATCCTGATGGCGCCGCCGAACTTGATCGATGCGGGCTTTCCGCCCCATTCCAACATGCGTTCAAAGTTCAGCCGAATTGCCGTTTCATCATCTTCGGTATCCTGCTGCCGCAGCTCGAGGTCCTCCAGCGGGAATGCGTCGCCGCTAAAAAAGTCCGACTCGGCGTTGATGTACTGTGCTGACGTGGTTCCCGCAATGTAGCCAATATCAATTCCGCCAGTGCGAAACGTCGCGTCGATTCGATTATTCACATCGGTCTCGGCGAGAGAATATGCGACGCTATAGTCAATGACCCAGTCATCCGACACGTTCTCGCCACCCAACACGTAAGACGAGATTGTCTGGTCAATCTTGCGAGTTCGATACTCTCTGTCCACGCGGGTATCAGTGAACTGGCCTGTGCCCTCGCCCAGCGTCCCGGGGACCAGGTCTCCACGGCCGAAACCAACTTCGTTGCGCCGGCGTGTCTCCACGTCCTCGAAGTCACTGTGCAGGAACTTAAGGTAGTAGCTTGCGCTGTCCGTCGGCCTGTAATCGAAACTCAGCGTTGCGCCAAGCCTGTCGCGGTCGATTTCGTAAGCACGCTGTTCCAGTTCGCCGAATGCGAAGAAATCGCCGGTAGTGTCTGTCGTCAGCTCGGGCGGGCCGTCAGCTTCAATGTTGTCACTCTCGGCCTCTCGCTGTGAGTAGCTTATCGATGCTGCGATTCCAAAGTTCTCGGAACCATTGCCAAAATCGAACAGGTTGGTCCAGGTGACTGACCCCTTGGGGCTCATCTCCTCCGACTGCTCGTTGTATCGAGCTTCCCCTCGAAACTGCAGCGAGTACCCGCCGCGATCGAAAGCCGTCAAGCTTCGTATGTTGATACTGCCGCCAATGGAGTCGCCATCGATGTCGGGGGTCAACGTCTTCGTCACTTCCAGGGTCTCGAGCAAGTCCGCAGGAATCACATCCAGCGGCACGGATCGTTCAGTACCAACTGGCGATGGCACACGAACACCATTGATTGTGACTGCGTTGAAATTGGGGTCTGCGCCGCGAACAACGGGGAATCGACCCTCACCCTGATCCCGGGTAACTGAGATGCCGGGTAAGCGTTGTAAGGATTCCGCAACGTTCTGGTCCGGGAAGTTACCAATCTGGTCCGAGGCGACTATCGATTTGAGGGAGTCGGACGCGCGCTCCTGCTCAATTGATGCGGCCTGGCTGGCCTTCTGACCGACAACGAGAATCTCCTCAGTTGGGACATCGCTGTCCTGGGCCAGTGCCTGGGACGGCAGGACCATGACGCCCAGGACTGAGATTGCTACAAAACTTAGTTGAGTGACGTTTCTTGCGCGGATCATTGGTGCCCCCGTGTCGTCTGACAATTCGACTTCGACACGATGAGGCTAGAGCGCGAAGCTTTCACCAGCCTTTCAGCGAAGACACTAATCAACGACAGCCCTGCGCCATGCTTTACGAAACAATGGAATGCCGGCTATCAGAACGGTTGCGGAGAGGATAGCCAGGGTTATCGGTCGTTCCCAAAGAAAACTGAACGAATCGTTATAGAGCACCAGGCTCCGACGCAGATTGGTTTCCAGCAAGCCTCCAAGGGTGAAGCCGACAATCATAGGCGCCATTGGGTATCGGTAGAGTCGTAGCACCACCGCAATCACGCCAATTCCGATCATCATGTACAAGTCGAAGGTGTTGAAGGACACCAGGAACACGCCAGCCAGGCAGAAGAACACAATCAATGGCGCCAGCACATTGGACGGCAGAGTCAGCACCCGGGATATGTACGGGATGAGCGGGAGGTTCAAAATCAGCAGCACGACGTTGCCGATATACATGGAGACGATGACGCCCCAGAAGACGTCGGGCCGTTCGACGAAGAGCGTTGGACCCGGGTTTATACCGTAGGAAATTAGCGCTCCCAACATGACGGCCGTCGTGCCAGAACCGGGAACGCCAAGTGTCAGGAGCGGGACGAACGATCCTGACGACGCGGCGTTGTTGGCGCTTTCCGGCGCAGCCAGTCCTCGAAGCGAACCCTTGCCGAATTCCTTTTGCGCCTCGCCCTTCGCGATGCTGCGCTCCATCGAGTAACCCATGAACGAAGCGATGGTGGCTCCGGCTCCGGGAAGCACGCCGACGAAGAAGCCCAGGAGCGAGGACCGTCCGACCGCAGGGGCAACCTGCTTCACTTCTTTGCGCTTAAGGCGCAATGACCCCAGTGCAGAACGGCGTGCGTTTCCGCTTACGCTGTGACCTGAAAGTACGCTCAACAGCACTTCTGACAGTGCAAAAGCGGCCATGGCGAGCAACAGGAAGCTTATGCCATCCAATAGATCCAGGCGGCCATAGGTAAAGCGCATGACGCCGTCTGTTCGATCGGTGCCTACCGTGCCGAGCATCAGACCAAGTACGGCCATAAATCCGGCCTTGGCCGCATTGTCCTCGCCTGCGAACGCCGTGACGGATATCAGGCCCAGAACCATCAACGCAAAGTATTCAGGCGATTGGAAGGACAAACTGACAACAGCTAATGCGGGCGCTGCCAGCAGTAGCAGGACGGCGGCAATGGTGCCGCCCGCAAAGGAAGCATACGCTGCAACCGCCAACGCCTTACCCGGCAAGCCCTTCTGAGCTAACGGATAGCCGTCAAAGGTCGTAGCAACGGTTCCGGCTACGCCCGGTGCGTTCAACAGGATTGCTGACGTCGAGCCACCGAAGACCGCGCCATAGTAGACGCCAGCCAGAAGAATCAATGCACTCGCGGGGTCGAACGCATAGGTCACAGGGACCAACAACGCAATGGCCGACACCGGACCGAGGCCCGGCAGCATGCCGATGATTGTCCCGGCAAAACAACCGACACTCACCAGCAGTAGATTGACTGGGCGAATCGCGACCTCCAGTCCTGTAAGAATTCCGTCAATCACGCTTGAATCCCCAAGCTCATATTCACGGCAGGCTTATGTCGAGGCCAAGCTCGAGCAGCAGCCAGAAAATCAGGGGTGGCAGTACAGCCGCCGGCACAACATAACGCCAGCGTCGCTCGCCGAGGTAGACGATACCGGCGGCGAGGAACCCTGCCGTCGACACGATGAAACCGATCCTTGTGAGTAAGAAAGCATAGACAAGCGCAAGACCAACGAGTCCCGCGCAAGCGCGCCAGTGACGCACCTCGTGAGCTCTTCCCGGACCGGAGGCGGCCTGTTCGCGTAGCGCGCTGTAGAGAATCGATAGTGAGCAGGCGGCACCGACAGCAGTCAGAATGTAAGGAAACGTCCGGCTGGTCATTACCTCGTGCTGCGCTGCGCTGAACAAGTCGATTGATCCGGCCGACATCCCGTAGAACGCGCAGAAAGCCAGGCATAGGAGCGCGACATAGGTTTCACCGTTCCAGGCGTTCATCGCTTCGGCCCGTCCAGTGGCTCACGTGCCGAGTTCACGATCTGCAGCATCTGCAAGCGGTTCTCCTCGAGAAAACGCTCGAAATCCCCGCCGGACAACAGGAAATTCGTCAACGCAAGCCGCGACCGCTGCACCTCCCATTCAGGACGCTGCACGAGTTCGGCGATCAGACCTGCCACGCGATCGCGCTCCTCCTGTGTCATCTGCGGCGGTCCGAAGAATCCGCGCCAGTTCGCGAACAGTGCGTCCACGCCTAACTCCCGGAATGTAGGAACGCCTGGCAATTCAGGCAGCCGCTTCGGCGCGGTTATAGCAAGAATCCGCACCTGCCCCTGGTTGTGCGCACTGACCACCTCCGAGACGCCAGTCGACAGTGCCTGTGTCTCTCCGGAAAGCAGGCTCGTCATGGCCTGGCCTCCCGCGTCGTAAGCCACGTAAGAGACGGTGTCCGGCGCGTAGCCACTGGCGAGCATTACTTGCTGAATCACGAGGTGGTCCATCCCGCCGCGAACCGATCCCCCGGCAATCATCGTCGAACCTGGCGTCAATGACGATGCTCGAACGAATGCGCGGTAGGACTGATAGGGCGAGTCACCGCGAACCACCAAAGCACCGTAGTCCGAGACAACACTCGCAACGGGCACCAGATCGCCAACCCCTTGCGGCAACAGACCGTTCAGGGACCTGACCACCAGCGCCGCGGAACCGACCATGATGGTGTTTCGTTGACGTTCACCAGTCTCAATGAGGTGCGCTATCGCGACTCCGCCGCCTCCTCCCGAGCGGTTCTCGTACGAAACGGCGGGGACGAGGCCTGATCGCCGAAGTCCTTCGCCAACCGCCCTGGCCGTCGTATCCCAGCCGCCGCCTGCACCGCCGGGGATCAGAATGTGAAGCCGTTCGCCATTGCTGTGTGCGTCGTTTGTGTCAGATTGCTCACAGGCGGCGACGCCGATTGTGGCGACGATAACGGCCGTCACGCGTATTGCCAGAGCAATCGCAGCAAGACGTTCACTGTTTGAATGGGCGAACATTGGTGTCTACACCCCTACAATGACTTCCAGGCTATCGAAAGCGGTTCCTGCCAGCCCTGCGAGTCCTTATGAACTGGTGCCGCTCGCCTGAGTCGTGGTAGAAACTCAGGCGTCACTGACTTTCTAACGAAAGATTCTGTCAGGAGCCTTTCACCGGAAGAAATTCATGAAATTGCTGCTCGTCGAGGACGATCAACCACTGGCGACTGCCCTTCAGCAGGCTTTCGTGCGCGAGAACTACGCTGTTGACGTTGCGGACAACGGCGCATCGGCTGATCAGCTCCTGTCGACCGAGACTTACGATCTTCTGGTCCTGGATCTGGGGCTACCCCAGATGGATGGTCAGGACGTTCTGCGGAAGCTGCGTGCCCGCGGTGACCGGTTGCCGGTCATCATTTTGACCGCTCGCAGCGGCCTGGATCACAAGATTGTCGGCCTGGATCTCGGTGCCGACGATTACATGACGAAGCCGTTTGAGCTCAGTGAGCTGCTTGCCCGGGTCCGGGCAAACCTCCGTCGCGGCGCGAATCAGACCAAGCCAACCATCGACCACGGCCGCATAAAATACGACACCGTGGCGAAACGGGTGTACGTTGACGATCAGGAGCTCTCGCTTCGTGCCAAGGAACTTGGCGTGCTCGAGACGTTGCTTCGATCTGTCGGTCGGGTGCTCAGCAAACAGCAGCTCGCGCAGCATCTGTACAGTTTCGACGACAACAGCAGCGACAACGCAATCGAAATCTATATCCACAGATTGCGCAAGCAGCTTCCGAAAGACTCCTTTCATCTTCGCACCGTGAGAGGCATCGGCTACCTGCTGGAACCCCCCGAATGAGCAGGTCACTGCGGGCCAGCTTCTCGCTGTGGTTGGGCATTCCTTTGTTGCTTGCCGCGGGCGTCCTTCTTTTCGAGAACTACCATAATGCACATCGATCTGCTAACGCGGCTCACGATAATTCGCTGTATGCCTCGGCCCTGGCGATCGCAGATCATGTTGTTGTTGAGGGAACCGCGCTGGAGGTCGATCTCCCGTACATCGCACTCGAGATGTTGTCGGCCACCGGCGATGATCACGTGTACTACAAGGTTGTGGGTGAGAACGGTACCTTTATCACCGGTTACAAGGATCTGCCGGAGCCTTCGGAGGCCGACGCACAGTCAGAAAATGGTGAAACGACGTTCTTCGACTCGGAGTTTCGTGGGCAGACAATTCGCGTTGCTAAACTGGATCGAAGCATTCATCGACAGTCACGCAACTTCGAGTTTTCTGTCTACGTAGCCGAAACAGTTGGCGAACGAGAAAGGCTTGCACGTGAGCTGACAACGTCTTTCGGCTCGCGTTTCCTGTTGCTGATTATTCTGCTAATCGCAATTGCATGGTTTGGTACCAGTCGCGCACTCAAGCCGCTGAAGAAGTTTGAGGAGTCGCTTAGCCGCCGATCGCAACACGATCTTCGGCCCATCGACCTGGACGTGCCAACGGAAATCAAGGTGTTGGTCGAGGCGATAAACAGCTTGATGGATCGATTGCAGCGAAGCTTCTCGGAAATCCGGGAGTTTGTTGACGATGCTTCCCATCAACTGAGAACGCCACTCGCGTCGCTGAAGACTCAGCTCGAGCTCGCAACCAATGAACCCGACCCGGAGAAACTGCGCGTCAGTCTTGACGAGCTGCTTGTGGCTACCAGTCGCACAGGGCGACTGGCTGAACAGTTGCTGGTCCATGCCCGTGCGGGCGGGTCGCAGGACTTTGAGGTCCTTGAGCTCGGCCAGCTGGCGGAATCGGTCACTCGTAACTGGGTCGCCCGGGCATTGCAGGCCAAGGTAGACCTCGGGCTCGATCGCTCTCCCGAGACCTTGCTCGTGCGCGGCAATCAGGACCTTTTGGAAGAGCTCTTGAACAACCTCATACAGAATGCAATTCAGTACAGTCCAGAAGGGTCGGTGGTGACGGTCCGTACTTCGCCGGCAGAACTTGCCGCTGCGCTGGAAGTTGTTGACAACGGCCCGGGAATACCGGAGCCGCTTCGCGAAGATGCCCTCCGTCGTTTTCGGCGGCTCGGGCCAAAGGAGCAGAGCGGATGTGGTCTGGGCCTCGCCATAGCAAAGGACATTGCCGAACTTCACGGAGGGTCTTTGCTGCTGTCCGACGCACCCGATGGCGCCGGGTTGGTGGTTAGACTGGAGTTGCCACGAATCGGCGCGGGGACCTAGATCGATTTTGGGGGCGGCACCGGTTTTCGAAGGGCCTCAACAGATTCTTTTCTGTTCCCGCTTCGGAACGAGCCAGGTTGGGAGGGGTGACTGCTTCGAGTCTTCGTGACGGTCACGGGCATCAACCGGCTGTTGGGGCCGTATCCCCGGTGCAGGCTGAGGCTTCCTCGTAATCATGCGCCCTGCCACGCCTTCCTGATCCAGCCTTTTACAGCCTTGTCGACGTCGGCCGGCTTCTCCAGGCGCACGCGGTGACTCACCATCGCATTGAAGCTGCCGGAGGCTTCGAGTCGCTCCGTTGGCGCTTCGCCCTTGAGGTTTAAGCCTAAGTCGACGCGCGTCCTTGTCGACGGCTGCACGATCGCGAACTGTTTGGAGCGACGCAGGCTGACGTAGGCTTTTTTCGGTGCAATCTCGACGCCGCCGCAGGCCTCGGCCGCCTTGATGATCGCGTTGTAGATCGGTTTCAGATCAGCCTTTGGGCCGCTGTACTGCGCGGCAACGAGGTCGGTGTCTGCACTGCCGGCATCACTCTTTAAAGCCTTGTGTGCGACGAGATTCGCAAAGCCGTGCGTCATACCGTGGTCGGTCTTTAGGTGTTTGACAATCAGGCCGTGCTTGTCGAGTTTCGATTTTTTCACGATCGCAAGCCATTGCGGCAGCGTCTTGCCGGTTTTGTCCTGCATGTTCGCGATCATCGTTTCG
>JAAUYH010168074.1_pt1 | contig 11776 bp, 5 predicted proteins | sample 7278061 | NCBI WGS metagenome assembly JAAUYH01 (sample SAMN14350203, study PRJNA611818) | marine sediment metagenome | isolation source: surface marine sediment (0.6m) | place: French Polynesia: Moorea | collected 2018-08 | reverse complement strand
GAGATTGGATATAATGAAGTGGATTTTTCATTGGTGGTAGATCCTTTAATTCATACATAAAGGTTATATCTACCACCTTTTCTGCTTTCATTTATATTTCGGATAGGTCTAGTAGGTGTGTTAGGCGTTTGTTTATCAATATGACAGGAAAAATTCGCACAATAACGCCGTAACGCATCATTATTGTGGGGATTGGTGCGTTACGGCGGATCGGTAAATATTGGGGGTGTTTCAGCAGATTTTAACCGCCTAAAACACCCTACGAGAATTGCGCTGTTAGGGGAGATTGGTGACGCCCATGAGATAGCGATCGCACTCCCTCGCCGCCCCGCGTCCTTCATTGAAAGCCCAGACCACGAGACTTTGCCCGCGACGGCAGTCGCCAGCGGCAAAGACGCCGGGAATTTGGGTGGTGTATTTGCCGTACTCGGCTTTCACATTACTGCGGGCGTCCCGCTCCAGGTTGAGGGAATCGAGCAGGGGTTGTTCGGGACCGAGGAAACCCATCGCCAGCAGCACCAATTGGGTCGGGATGACCTTTTCAGTGCCAGGGACATGTTGGGGAATAAATCGGCCTTGTTCATTGCGCTCCCACTTCACCTGCACCGTGTGCACCGCTTTGACATGGTCAGAGTCATCGCCCACAAACTTGGTGGCGGTGTTGATATAGACCCGGGGGTCATCGCCAAACATGGCGGCGGCTTCCTCTTGGCCGTAGTCCATGCGATAAATCTTGGGCCATTCTGGCCAGGGGTTATTGGCTGCTCGGATTTCCGGCGGCTTGGGCATGATTTCGAGCTGGTTGATGCTGTTGCAGCCGTGGCGCACGGAAGTGCCGACACAGTCAGTGCCAGTGTCGCCGCCGCCGATAATCACCACATCCTTTCCGGCGGCGGAGATGTAATCGTCATTGGGTTGCCCATCGAGAACCGCCTTGGTGTTCTCGGTGAGGAACTCCATCGCAAAGTGAATGCCCTTCAGGTCTCGCCCTTCAATCGGCAAATCGCGCGGTCGGGTGGCGCCGGTGCATAGCACCACCGCGTCGAAATCGTTCAACAGAGTTTCAGCGGAGATATCCTTCCCAATTTCGGTGTTGCAGACAAAGGTCACCCCCTCCGCCTCTAAAACATTGAGACGGCGCATCACCACGGCCTCTTTTTCCAGCTTCATATTGGGGATGCCATACATCAGCAGTCCGCCTGGGCGGTCCGCCCGTTCGTACACCGTGACCCAATGTCCGGCTGAGTTGAGCTGCGCCGCCGCCGCTAGACCCGCTGGCCCTGACCCCACGATAGCGACCTTCTTACCCGTACGCTGGGAGGGGGGAGTCGGGGTAATCCAGCCCTCTTCCCAGCCCCTTTCGGCAATGGAATACTCGATGTTCTTGATGGTGACGGGCGGGTTGGTGATGCCCAGCACGCAGGACCCTTCGCAGGGGGCCGGACACACCCGCCCCGTGAACTCAGGGAAATTGTTGGTTTTGTGTAATCGATCCAGCGCATCTCGCCAGAGACCGCGGTAGATCAGGTCATTCCACTCGGGGATTAGATTATTAATCGGACAGCCGCTGGCCATGCCGCTAATCACCTCGCCCGTGTGGCAGAACGGCGTACCGCAGTCCATACAGCGAGCCCCTTGGTTTCGCAGCCGCTCCTCCGGCATCGGCAGGTGGAACTCATCCCAATTACGGATGCGATCGAGCGGCGACACTTCAGACGGCGCTTCGCGGAGAAATTCGATAAAGCCTGTTGGTTTTCCCATAGCCTGGAGAATTTTGGATTTTGGATTTTAGATTTTGGAGTGAATTGCGTGACTAACTGCCGCCGATGCGGGAGACGTCTCGGGCGTTTTCTTCGAAGGCGGCGGAGAGCGCGTCGTCGCCGCTGAGTCCGTCAGAAATGGCTTTTTGGATATGTTGCAGCACCCGTTTGTAGTCGCGGGGCATGACCTTTACGAACTGGGGCGCCATGGTTTCCCAGTTGGACAGCACCTTGGCGGCTTTTTCGCTCTGGGTGTAGTCGGCGTGGGTCTGAATCATTTCGTGGAGTTCACGAATTTCTTCGGGATCTTCCAAAGTTTCGAGGTCCACCATTTGGGTGTTACAGCGGGTGGCGAAATCGCCCGTTTCATCCAGGATGTAAGCGATGCCGCCGCTCATCCCAGCAGCGAAGTTCCGCCCGGTATGACCCAGCACCACCACTTTGCCGCCGGTCATGTACTCGCAGCCGTGGTCGCCGACGGCTTCCACGACGGCTCTAACACCGGAGTTGCGGACGCAGAACCGTTCTCCCGCTACGCCTCGGATGTAGGCTTCACCGCTAGTCGCTCCATAAAAAGCAACGTTGCCGGTGATGATATTTTCCTCAGCCACAAAGCTAGAGGCTTTGGGGGGGTAAAGGATGATCTTGCCGCCGCTCAATCCCTTGCCCAGATAGTCATTGGCGTCGCCTTCCAGTTCCAGGGTGACGCCCTTGGGGACAAACGCGCCAAAACTTTGACCGGCGCTGCCCTGAAATTTGAGATGGACCGTATCCTCAGGTAGGCCGTCCCAATGGCGCTTGGAGATTTCGTTGCCCAGAATGGTGCCGACCACGCGGTTAATGTTTTTGATCGGCAGGGTGGCGGTTACTTTTTCGCCTTTCTCAATTGCAGGCTTACACAGATCCAGCAGTACCGTCATGTCGAGGGACTTGTCAATGCCGTGGTCCTGCGGGATTTGGCAGTAGCGGCCCACCTCAGGGCCAACCTCCGGCTGGTGAAGAATCGCCGATAGATCAATGTCCTTGGCTTTCCAATGGTCAATGGCTTGCTGCGCTTCCAACACATCGGTGCGGCCGATGAGTTCATTCATGGTGCGGAAGCCTAGCTGGGCCATCAGTTCCCGCGCTTCTTGGGCGATAAATTTCATGAAGTTGACGGTGTGCCCGGGATCTCCTGTAAAGTGCTTACGCAGTTCTGGATTCTGGGTGGCGACACCGACGGGGCAAGTGTTCTTGTGGCAAACCCGCATCATAATGCAGCCCAGGGTCACTAGGGGCGCAGTGGAGAAGCCAAACTCTTCGGCCCCCAGCAGGGCGGCGATTACAATGTCGCGGCCCGTCTTCATCTGGCCGTCGGTTTCAACCACGATGCGCGATCGCAGGTTATTCAGCACCAGCGTCTGGTGCGTCTCCGCCAGACCCAGCTCCCACGGCAGCCCCGCATGTTTGATGGAGGTCTGCGGCGAGGCCCCAGTGCCGCCATCAAAGCCGGAGATCAGCACCACATCCGCATGGGCTTTGGCGACGCCCGCGGCGATCGTGCCGACCCCCACCTCAGACACCAGCTTGACGTTGATCCGCGCCGCCCGATTGGCGTTCTTCAGGTCGTGAATCAATTCCGCCAGGTCTTCAATGGAGTAAATGTCGTGGTGGGGCGGCGGCGAGATCAGGCCCACCCCCGGGGTGGAGTGACGCACTTTAGCGATCCAGGGATACACCTTCAGTCCGGGCAGCTGGCCCCCTTCACCCGGCTTCGCCCCCTGGGCCATTTTGATCTGAATTTCCTTGGCCTGGGACAAATACAGACTGGTGACGCCGAAGCGACCAGAGGCCACTTGCTTAATGGCGCTGTTTTTCGAGTCGCCCTGCTCATTGGTCCAGGTGTAGCGGTCGGGGTCTTCGCCGCCTTCGCCGGTGTTGGACTTACCGCCGATGCGATTCATCGCGATCGCCAACGACTCATGGGCCTCCTTCGAAATCGATCCATAGCTCATGGCACCCGTCTTAAACCGCGTCATGATCGCCTCAATCGGCTCCACTTCCTCCAGCGGAATCGGCTCTCGTTGCTTAAATTGCAGCAGGTCGCGCAGGCGAAAGCGCTGCTGACCCTGCTCATTCACCAGAGCGGCGTACTGTTTGTAAACGTCGTAGTCCCCCTCCCTCGCGGCCTGTTGCAAGAGATGGATGGCCTTGGGACTGAGCAGATGGGCCTCGCCGTCTTTGCGCCACTGGTACTCGCCGCCCACATCCAGGGTAGATCCATTACTCTCATTTCCAGCAAAGGCGTGTTGGTGCCGCAAAATCGCTTCTTGGGCGATCACCGCCAGATCCGCCCCCTGAATGCGGGAGGCGGTCCAGGTGAAATATTGATCGATCACCGTCTGATTCAGACCGATGGCTTCAAAAATCTGCGCCCCGCGGTAGCTTTGAATCGTGGAGACGCCGATCTTCGAGCCGATCTTAATCACCCCTTTGGTCACGGCTTTGATGTAGTTCTTACAGGCCGTAGCGTGATCCACATCCAGCAATAACCCTTGTTGGATCATGGAATCCAACGTCTCGAAGGCCAGGTAAGGATTGATCGCTCCACAGCCATAGCCGATCAGCACTGCAAAGTGATGCACTTCCCGAGGTTCGCCCGATTCCAACACAATGCCGACTCGGGTCCGCGTCCCCGTCCGAATCAGGTGGTGGTGCAGACCCGCCACCGCCAGCAGCGCGGGGATGGGGGCGTGATCCCGGTCCATGCCTCGGTCAGACAGGATGATTAGGTTGGCGTTGGCGGCGATCGCTATATCCGCCTGGGCGAAAATCTCCGACATCGCGGCTTCTAAGCCCTGCGCCCCCGCCTTCGGATCAAACAGAATGGGCAAGGTGACCGAGGCAAAATCTGGATGCTCGCCGTCTTCAGCCACATGCTTCAGTTTCGCCAGATCCCCATTGCTGATAACCGGGGTCTTCAACTTAATCAAGCGGCAGCTTTCCGGCTCCGGCTTAAGCAAATTCCGCTCCGACCCAATGGTGGTTTCGGCGGAGGTAATAATTGCCTCCCGAATGGAGTCGATGGGGGGATTGGTGACTTGGGCGAATAACTGCTGGAAGTAGTCATACAGAAGCTTTGATCGATTCGACAGGACAGACAGCGGCGTATCCGTCCCCATCGCCCCCACTGCTTCCACCCCGTTCTTACCCATTGGCGTCAGCAGTATCCGCAGCTCTTCAAAGGTGTAGCCAAAGACCTTTTGGCGCTGTAGTAGGGGAAGTTCGTCAGCCGAGCCTCCGCCTGATTTCGCCTGGGCGGGAGCGTCCTTCAACTGAGCCAAATCCACCAAATACTGATCCAGCCAATCGCGGTAAGGATGTTCGGTAGCGATCTGACGTTTAATCTCCTCGTCGGCTACGATGCGGCCTTCCTCCATGTTCACCAAGAACATCCGACCGGGCTCCAGGCGTCCCTTAAAGGCCACCCGCTCCGGCTCCACCGGCAGCACCCCTGCTTCTGACGCCATAATCACCAAGTCGTCTTTGGTGACGTAATAGCGGGAGGGACGCAGACCATTGCGGTCCAGCACCGCGCCCATCACGGAGCCGTCGGTGAAAGCGATGGAGGCTGGACCATCCCACGGCTCCATCAAGCAGGAATGGTACTCATAGAACGCCCGTTTCTCCGGGCTCATGGACTCATGGCCAGTCCAGGGCTCGGGAATCATCATCATCACGGCGTGGGGCAGCGAACGCCCCGCCAGGGTCAACAGCTCCAGAGTGTTGTCAAAAATGGTGGAGTCGCTGCCATTGATATTAATTAGAGGACGCGCCCGTTTCAGATCGTCGCCGAACAGATCGGACTCAAACAGCGACTGTCGGGCGTGCATCCAGTTGATATTCCCCCGCAGAGTATTGATTTCGCCATTGTGGGCGATGTAGCGGTAGGGATGGGATCGCTCCCAGCTGGGAAAGGTGTTTGTGCTGAAGCGGGAATGCACAAGCGCCAAGGCGCTTTCCATGTCGGGATCGCTCAGTTCTGGGAAATACCAACCCACCTGCGGCGGCATCAGCATGCCTTTGTACACCAGGGTGCGGCAGGAGATGCTCGAGGGATACCAGTAAGTATTGATCTCCGACACCCGAATCGCCATATGGGCCCGCTTACGAACCACGTAGAGCTTGCGGTCAAAGGCGATGTCATCCGCCAGGTCAGGGGACCGCTGGATAAACACCTGCTCCATGAACGGCTCACTCGCTTTCGCAGTGTCCCCCAAAGACGAATTATCGGTCGGTACATCGCGCCAGCCTAAAACCGTCTGTCCTTCTTCTGCGACAATCTGCTCAAAAATCTGTCGACTCTTTTCCCGGACATCGGGGTCGGGGGAGGAGAAGATCATGCCCACTCCATACTGTCCGACCGGGGGCAGTGAGATATTCTCCGCCGCTGCGACTTTCTGCATAAATTTGTGGGGGATCTGCATCAAAATGCCTGCCCCATCGCCTGTATTCGGTTCTGAACCAACCGCGCCCCGGTGCTCCAGATTCAATAGAATAGTCAGGCCCTGTTCAACAATGCTGTGCGATTGCTCTCCTTTCATATGCACGATGAACCCGACGCCACACGCATCGCGCTCGAAGTGTGGATCATATAGCCCCTGTTTGGGTGGCAGTGTGTTGCTATTCATGAATCAATGACCTGAGAATAGATATAAAAAGGAGCAATCGCCAGAGTGGATATAGATTACCAGCTCTCGCGGGTATGAAATTGTCTAAGAATTGTCTAATGAGAAAACTTTTTGGCGGCAAGTCTTAAGGAAATTGTCATAGTTGATTTCTGATGCATTTTAGCCTCTCAATTGCGCAGAATCAGGGGCTTTCGTAACATTGTCATCTTCAAATTGTCAGGAAACATTGAAGTCTAAAGTTCCCCAAAGTGGGGGGCGACAAACAGATTCCAATAGCGCCTGAACCCTACATTTTAAGAGATGATGACTCGCTACTCCTCTAAGTTATGTGAATAAATTGCGCGATACGTACATACCTGTGAACCTTTGTTTCTCGCTGCTGCTGTTATTCTCGTCTGAGAGAAGAATATTTGTTTAGTTACAGGATTGAAAGTCGTTTGAGACCCTCATTAAGGAGACAATGTCGACGATGGTTTCTCCTCGAAAAGTTTATGACAATCTGCAGCTGCTAGAAAAGGTTGACACAACCCGGAGCGCCCTTTTTCGGCGTCAAGCTCAGGAGGTGTTGGCGGATCCGAATGTCAGTTTGAGTTGGCGACAGGCGATCGCGGATCGGCTTAACCGCGCGAATCATCTGTTGGCGCTACACACGGTAGGCGGAGATGATAGTTATTAAATTGTTGTGGTGTCCACAGGTTTGACCCGCAGGGACTTTATACCCATGCTAGGTGGTAGAGGATTTGTCAGTTCAATCCTGGGTAAACAATGCTTTCGCCAAATTAAATGTCACATGCCTCAATGAAGTTTTATTTCGCTGACAGCATCTTCGATCGTGCCCCAAAAAACCCACCGCCTTAGGGTGAACTTGTAACGCCCACCCCGCCAAAATCAGCCTGGATATCCTCGTAAAAGCGACTAGATAACTAGTCGCTTTTGTGATAGAAATTACTTTAAAAGGGTCGCCCTGAAAATCTATAGTGATGATAATAAGTCACATAAAACTACATATTTTCAGGAATTCTCACCGCTGCAAGGGTTGTTACCGATAGTAGATATACTGAGGTGCAAATAGAGAATGATGTCTTCCCGGTACATGTATAAGCGTGATCAGGTGTTGTGCTTGGCGACGCTGACGACTCGGACGGTCAGTCATTGTCAACCCAAACGCACCCTTACCCCTCCGCCCAAGCTTTGGTCTCTGGTCCAACCGATTCCACCGGAGCGAGTTGGGCTCAATGGCGAATATGACCATCGGGGGCTAGAAAAACGGGCCAAGCGAGCGTTAAGTCAATCCTTCCAACCGACTGAAATCGCTGACCTGGTGCTGAGCCAGCGGGGTAGAGTGCTGGTGCTGCAAGGCAGAGTCGATAATCAATCGCTATTAGATCGCATGCTCAACATCCTTATGCAGGTCAATGGCGTCGATGTTGTGGAAAGTCGATATGTTGCGATCGCTGCCCTTGGATAAGCCGCAAGGTAGGGTTGTAGCGAAAATTTCCCGCTTTAAGTTGATAGACTTTTATCCACAGGGCGATCGCAGATTTACGGATTGCGGTTTGGGGAGTCAAAGCAACGCACGATGGATTTTGAGAATGATCTGTTCATCAGCTATGCCCATATCGATAATGAGCCGCTGACAGAAGGTCAGAAGGGCTGGATTAGTCAATTTCATCGAGACCTGGAAAATCGCTTGGGCCAGTTGTATGGCCAGTCGCCTCGAATCTGGCGGGACGAGAAGCTGCAGGGCAATGATTTGTTTGCAGAGGAGATTGTCAGCCAGTTTCCCAAAGTGGCGCTGCTGGTGTCGGTGCTCTCGCCGCGCTATGTCAAGTCGGAGTGGTGTATTCGGGAACTCAGATCATTCTGCCAAGCGGCGAAGCAAACCGGCGGGGTGCAGGTGGGCGCTAAATCTCGGTTGTTTAAGGTGATCAAAACCCCCATCCCCCGAGAGCAGCATCCAGAGGAGCTACAACCCCTACTGGGTTATGAGTTCTATCGGGAAGACCCGTCTGGGCGCTTCAGAGAATTTAGTCGACTGTTTGGCCCTGACGCTGAGCGTAATTATTGGATCAAGCTGGATGATCTGGCTCAAGATATCTATCGGCTATTGGACAATTTCAACCAGGGGACTGCGAAAGTCAGCCTGCAAAGGGAATCCGCCGCTGGCCCCACGGTTTATCTGGCCGCTGCCACCCATGACTTAACCGAAGCGCGGGACAATATTCGGCGGGAGCTGCAGCAGTACGGCTGTGAGATTCTTCCCGATAGCCCTTTGCCCTACACCCCAGAATTTCAGGCGGCGGTGCAAGAGTCGCTGGCCCACTGTCAGCTATCCATTCATTTAATTGGGGAGCGCTATGGCGCCATTCCAGAAGGGGAAACAGACTCCATCATCGCCCTGCAGCATCAGCTCGCCGTCGCCCGCAGTCAGGCGGAACCGGCCTTTACCCCTGTGGTTTGGACGCCGCCCAGACTGGAGCCGCAGGAATCTCGTCAGGCGGCGTTTGTAAAAACGCTGCAGGATGAGGGGGCGCTGCTGCAGGTGAGTTTAGAGGATTTGAAGGATCTGATTCAGGATAAGCTCAATCCCCAATCCCCGGCCTCTGACTCGGTTGAGGGGGAATCTGACCTGGTGCAGGTCTATTTGATTTGCGATCAGCGGGATCTAACCCACGCCGACAAAACCCTGGAGCAGTTGGAGAATCACCTCTGGGACCAGGGCTTTGAGGTTATCCCAGCTCTCTTCGACGGCGATGAGGCGGCGGTGCGCCAGTACCACCAAACCAGTCTACGCGACTGCGACGCCGCTATTCTTTACTATGGCCAGGGCAGCGAACTGTGGCTGCGGACCCAGTTGGGGGAACTCCGCAAAGCCCCGGGCTATGGCCGCCGGAAACCACTGCGGGCGAAGGCGATCTGTGTGGCGGGGGCCCAGACGGAGCGCAAGGCGCGATTCCGCACCCGCGAGGCGATGGTGATTAAGCAGGTTGAGGGGTTTTCGGCTGAGTTATGGGAGGCGTTTGTCAAGCAGGTAGGTCGGTAATATCGTTCGGTTGAGGATCCCCCTTAATGCCATATCCTGAAAGCCCTCATCCCCCAACCCCTTCTCCCTGGGGAGAAGGGGAGCCGAATTCAAAGTCCCTCTCCCCGAGGGAGAGGGATTTAGGGTGAGGGCTGAATAGCCGATGACTCTAGGCGATAAATTGTCCGGTACTTTCTCAACTAGAAATCACCTAACCACTCAGGGAGGTCTATAGTTAATGGTCGCCGCCAAGACCCGAACCAATCCATTTCCGGGGCTACGCCCCTTTGAACCGGAAGAAAGTCACCTCTTCTTTGGTCGGGAAGGGCAAACCGATGAGATCCTGCGGCTGCGGCGGCGGACTCGGTTTTTGGCGGTGGTGGGCGTCTCCGGCAGCGGCAAGTCTTCCCTGGTGCGGGCGGGACTGTTGCCGTCACTCCACAGCGGCTTTATGGCCCAAGCCGGATCCCACTGGCGTGTCGCCCTGTTTCGCCCCGGCGACAACCCCATCGGCAACTTGGCCAACGCCCTGGCCAATCCGTCAGTTCTAGGCAAGCAGTTCGACACCGCCGCCAGAAATCCCCAAGCCGCAGAATTAGACACCAGTGCTGAACCCTCCACCGCTTTAGCCGCGTCCCTGCTGATCGAAATCACCCTCCGCCGGGGGGCGCTGGGGTTGGTGGAGGCGGTTAAACAGGCCTGGTTGCCTGAGTACGAAAATTTACTGGTGGTGGTGGATCAGTTCGAAGAGCTGTTTCGCTTTAAGCAGAGCATCCACCAGAATACCGCTGGCGATGAAGCCGCCGCCTTCATCAAACTGCTGCTGGCGGCCGCTCGGCGACCGGATACGCCGATTTATATTGTACTAACCATGCGGTCTGACTTTTTGGGGGACTGCACCCAGTTCCGGGATTTGCCGGAAGCTCTAAATGAAAGTCAATACCTGGTGCCGCGGCTGACCCGCGACCAGCGCCGCAGCGCCATCACTGGGCCGGTGGCGGTGGGCGGCGGCCAAATAACGCCCCGTTTGGTCAATCGGCTGCTCAACGATATGGGCGACAACCCCGACCAGTTGCCGATTCTGCAGCACGCCCTGATGCGCACCTGGGACTATTGGGTTAGCCATCCTGAAGGCGGGGAGGCCATTGACATCCGCCACTATGAAGCGATTGGCGGTATGGCTGAGGCCCTATCCCAACATGCCGACGAAATTTATGACCAACTCCCGGATCAGCGCTGTCGAGAGATTGCGGAGAAACTGTTTAAGTGTTTGACGGATAAGGGGCCGGACAACCGCGAAGCGCGGCGGCCCACCCAGCTCGGCGAAGCGGCTGCAGTGGCCACGGCGACGCCCGATGAGGTGATCGCCATTGTGGAGCAGTTTCGGGGAGCCGGTAAGTCGTTTTTGATGCCCCCTGCCGGGGTTGACCTGACTGCGGAAACGGTGCTGGATATTTCCCATGAAAGCTTGATGCGGGTCTGGCGACGGTTGAAAGCCTGGGTGGAGCAGGAAGCCCAATCGGCTCAAATCTATCGCCGATTGGCGGAAACCGTCGCGATGCATCAACAGCGGCAGGCCGGATTTTTACGGGATCCAGAACTGACGATTGGGTTGAATTGGCGGGAGGAGGCCCAACCGAATGCGGCTTGGGCGCAGCGGTACTCCTCTGCGTTTGAGCCCGCGATGCGATTTTTAGAGGCCAGTGCGGAAACCCGCGATGCCGAAGCGGCGAACAAGGAATTTACGCAGCGGCAAGAGGTGAGACGGCTGCGAAGCTTTATCGCCGGATTAACCGTGCTTTCACTGTTAGCGACTGGCTTCGGTGTGTTTGCATTTCACCAACGTCAAGCAGCGCAGAAAGCTCTACAAAGAGCTGAGCAGGGAGAAGCAGACGCCCGCAAGCAGCAGGTCATTGCCCAAACCCTCACGGCTGAAAATTTTCTGGTCTCAAACCGCACGTTTGACGCCCTGCTTGCCAGCGTAACCCTAGGCAAGCAGGTTCAGGAAAACCAAGCCAGTTTAGCCCCCCTTACCCAAATACGCGCTATTGCCACCCTCAGGCAGGCATCTTACAGCGTTAGAGAACGTAATCGATTAGAAGGCCATGGCGATAGTGTCAGGAGCGTGAGTTTCAGCCCGGATGGTGAAACCCTCGCCTCCGCCAGTTATGACCGCACGGTGAAACTGTGGAGCCGGGAGGGAACCTTACTGAAGACCCTGGAAGGCCATGGCTCTAGTGTCAGAAGCGTGAGTTTCAGCCCGGATGGTGAAACCATCGCCTCCGCCAGTGATGACCGCACGGTGAAACTATGGAGCCGGGAGG
>JAAUYH010023980.1_pt1 | contig 11777 bp, 15 predicted proteins | sample 7278061 | NCBI WGS metagenome assembly JAAUYH01 (sample SAMN14350203, study PRJNA611818) | marine sediment metagenome | isolation source: surface marine sediment (0.6m) | place: French Polynesia: Moorea | collected 2018-08 | reverse complement strand
GGTATCGGTCCGGGCTCGGATGCCGTTCGCGGCGTGATGGAACAGAACCTCGTCTTTGACATCATGATGGACGCGCTTGGATGGGGCGCTGAATAGGGCCTGTTGGCGCTTGTTTGATAAGCGCTGCCGATGGAAGTTTTTTGTCCGGTTAGGCAGAAGGAGAGAAGTATAGTGACTCTATACGAGCGACTGATAACGCCGCCGGGCGAAAAATTGGCGCCGGCCCTCCGGGTTGTGACCAACGAAGCGCCACTCGGCGTTGTTCCTCGCTCGTTTGGAATGACCAAACAGCGCTCGTTACGCCTTGATTGGCACTTCGTTGGTCACAACAGCGCTTATCAAACAAGCGCTAACAGGCCCTAGCGCGGCTCGATGCGGCGCATGTGCCGCGACGCAGCGAACCAGGATCCCAACAGGCCGAGCCCGATGCCAACGGCGACGATGATCCCGATTTCCTCGAGGTTCAGGGCGAGCATCGCTGTACCGCCCTGGTAGAGACCCGCAAGCCTCGCGATCGGTGATTCGAGCAGGACCAGGCCGACTTGCACGAGCGCCAGGGCGAGCAGCCCGCCCAGCAGGCCAAACCAGAAGCCGCTCCACAAAAACGGTCGTCTCACGAACGCATTGCTGGCGCCTATGAGCTTGGTAACTTCGATTTCCTCGCGTCGGTTCTCGATATCGAGACGAATCGTATTGCCGATAATCACGATGATCGCGGCACCGAGCAACAAGGCGGCGATCAAGACCGCCTGGCGTACAACGTCGAGAATGGCGTGAAACCGTTGCACCCAGGCCGTATCGCTTTGCACGAATTCGACTTCCGGGAGCGTGGCGATATCGTCCTGCAGTAGTGCGATTGTCTCTGACGTGTTCGCCGCACTCGGCCGCACAACGATGGCGTGCGGCAGCGGGTTCTCGGGCAACTGGTCGAGGGCGCCGCCAAAACCGGATGCCTGCTTGAACTCCTGCAGAGCGTCCTCGGCAGTGACCAGGCGCACAGAATCGATGTCGGCACGCTGCTGCAGCAGGTCCGCCAGCGCTCGCGCTGCATTCTCCGTAACGTCCAACTCGAGGAACACCGAAAAATCCAGCGCGCTGTCCCAGCCGCCGCTGATCGCCCGCGCGTTCTTCACCAGCAGGTTCAACGCGGCAGGCAGCGCCAGCGTCACCGCAATGACGAGGACGATCATCAGGCTGGCGAACGGTTGCCGCACCAGTCGCCCGAGCGCACCAATCGCGCTGCTCGCGTGGCGCGCACCCCAGATACTCACAGGACCCGATTTTCGAACCGGCGCGACAGCATCCGAATGCCGACTCACTGCCACGACGGTTCCTCGTGCAGATCGGATACGCCGGAAGCCGCCAGCTGACCGTTGTCGAGTTCGATCCGTCGACAGCCCAGACGATCGATCAGGTTGATGTCATGACTGGCGACGAGCAGCGTTACGCCTACCTCGTTGAAGCGCCGAAAGATCCGCATTACCTCGAGCGACAGCTCGGGATCCAGGTTGCCGGTCGGTTCGTCCGCGATCAGGAGCTTCGGACGACTGACGATGGCACGCGCGATGCCGACCCGCTGCTGTTCGCCGGCCGACAACGTCTCAGGGTTTTGTTTTTCCTTGTGCAAGAGCCCAACCTGGTCGAGCGCGGCTCTCACTTTCTTGCCGGCGTCGCGGTGACTGACGCCGGCAATAATCAGGGGTAGTGCCACGTTGTCGAAGACCGGCCGGTCATACAGCAGTTTGTGGTCCTGGAACACCATGCCGATTTGTCGGCGATAGGCGGGAATCTTGCGCCGCCGAACCTTGCGGAGGTTGTGGCCATCAACGATGACCTGGCCGCTGGTCGGTCGCTCAATCAGGGCGATGAGGCGCAGCAAGGTGCTCTTGCCGGCACCCGAGTGGCCGGTCACGAAGACCATGTCTCCCTTGTCCACGTGCAAACTCAGCCCGGACAACGCTTCCTGCCCGCCGGGAAATCGCTTGGTGACGTTCTCCAGCTGGATCATTCCGGCCTGCCGCTCGACAGCAGCGCGCCGACAAAATCCTCCGCTGCAAAGGGTTGCAGGTCGTCAATGGATTCGCCGATGCCTATGAAGCGCACCGGAACACCGAGGGTGTTCGCGATCGACAGCAGGATGCCGCCCTTGGCGGTGCCATCGAGCTTGGTGACGGCGATGCCGGTCAGGCCAAGCGCCTCGTGAAATTTCTGCGCCTGCACCAGGGCATTCTGTCCCTGGCTGGCATCGACCACGAGCATGATTTCGTGTGGTGCCGTCTCGTCGCGACGCGCCACGACACGTTTGATCTTGGCCAGCTCGTCCATGAGGCCCTGCTGGTTCTGCAAGCGACCCGCAGTGTCCGCGAGCAACACGTCGACATTGCGAGCACGTGCGGCCTCCCACGCGTCGAATATCACGGCCGCCGGATCGGCACCGGCTTGCTGGGCAATAACCGCAACATCATTGCGCTGTCCCCAGGCCTGCAGCTGTTCGACCGCCGCCGCCCGAAAAGTATCGCCCGCCGCGAGCATGACAGACAGGCCATCGTCCTGGAACTTGCGCGCCAACTTGCCGATGGTTGTCGTTTTACCGGCTCCGTTGACGCCGACCATCAGGATAACGAACGGGCCCTCGGGCTTGTCGATTTGCAGCGGTACGGCGACCGGGTCGAGGATCGATACGAGGGAGCGCTTCAATGCCGTTTCCAGCGCCGCCAGGTCCTTGAGCTCGTTGCGAGCGAGGCTTTTGTGAAGATCCGCGATGATCTTCTCCGTCGTGTCGATACCGACGTCAGCCATGACGAGCAGCGATTCGAGCTCGTCGAGCACGTCTTCGTCGATCTTGCCGCCGGGGACGAGGTTCGCGAGGTCATACGTCAGCCAGCTGTCGCCACGGTTTATCCGGGCGCGCAACCGCTTGATGAAGCCTTGTTTCTCGGCAGGCTTTTCTTTCTTCGCAAACATCGCTATACAACCACGGGCAGGCAAACGCCCGCACGAGAACAGACTATGGCGAAACGCCAGGGCAAAACCAAAAAATCCCGGCCGGGCCGGCTGCGTATTGTAGCGGGAAACTGGCGAAGCCGTCTGTTGGAAATCGCCGACGTCCCGGGCCTGCGGCCAACATCAGAGCGTATTCGAGAGACGCTGTTCAACTGGCTCGCGCCGACCATCGAGGGCGCTCGCTGCCTCGACCTGTTCGCCGGCACGGGCGCGCTGGGCATCGAGGCGTTGTCGCGGGGAGCCGGTTCCGTAACGTTTGTCGATTCGGCGTCGAAGGCCACGGCCGTGCTCGGCAAGAACCTGGCGAAGCTGGAGGCTGAGAACGCCGAGATCGTTACGGCCAACGCGATCGATTTTCTCGCCGCATTCGGCGGCCCGCCGTTTGACATTATCTTCGTCGATCCCCCGTTCGCCGCCGATATGCTCGCCGAAGTTTGTGCCGTGCTGCACGCAGGCCGGACAACAGCACCGGGGACGCTCGTCTATTTTGAAGAGGCCCGGGCACGATCGTTGCCCGAGTTGCCCGCTGATTGGCAGGTATACAGGGAGCGCACGGCCGGGAATGTGCGTTATGCTCTGGTAACAACAACAACCGCCTGAAGCGGAGGAAGAGCCAATGGGCATTGGTGCCATGTATCCCGGATCATTCGACCCGATTACGCTTGGTCATGAAGACCTCGTGAAACGGGCGGTCAGGCTTTACGACAAGGTCGTCGTAGCCGTCGCTGCGAATACCGGTAGCAAGCAAACGATGTTCTCGGTGGACGAGCGGGTGCACCTCGCTCGCACCGCGCTCGACGGCATCGATAAAGTCGAGGTCACGCGCTACAACGGCTTGACCGTGGATTTTGCAAAGGAGCGCGGGCTCGGAGTCATTATCAGGGGCCTGCGCGCCGTGTCCGACTTCGAATACGAATTTCAGCTTGCCAGCATGAACCGGCACCTCACCAAGGACGTCGAAACCGCGTTTCTCACGCCCACCGAGAAGTACAATTTCATTTCCTCGAGCCTGGTTCGCGAAGTCGCGTCACTGGGCGGCGACATCTCGGCGTTTGTCTCGCCGGCGGTGAAGGCCGCATTGCTCGAGCGCACCAACGGCGGCTAACCTACGTCTGGCAGCGCGGGCAATAGTACGTCGCCCTCTGTCCCTGCACGATCGCTTTGACGGGCTGGCCGCACGACCGGCACGGCAGGTCCTCTCTTCCATACACGTCGAGCTCCTGCGCGAAGTACCCGGCTTCGCCGTCACCGCCGACGAAATCCTGCAACGTCGTGCCGCCGGCGCGAATTGCGCGCTGCAGCACCTTGCGAATGGCATCTGCCAGCGATACGTAGCGTGATTCTGAGATGCGCCCGGCGGCGCGCTTCGGATTGACGCGTGCGCCGTACAACGCCTCGCTGGCATAGATGTTGCCGACACCGACGACAACATTGGCATTCATGATGAATTGCTTGACCGAAACTTTGCGGCCGCGAGATTTCGACCGCAGGTACGCGCCGTCGAATGCGTCGCCCAGGGGTTCCGGGCCGAGGTCGCGGAGCAGGGGATGCTCGAGCGGCGCCTCGGACCAGTGCAACGAGCCGAAACGTCGCGGATCGCGGTAACGTAGCGCCTGCCCCGAACCCAGCTGCAGGTCGAAATGATCGTGCACACCGGCCGGCGTGTCGATGTCGACGATGCGCACGCTGCCGGACATGCCGAGATGCACGATGGCGCTACCGGCACCGGTATTGAGCAACAGGTATTTGGCGCGACGCGTAACCGACTCGATGCAAGCACCCGTGAGGCCCGCATCGACGTCCCGGCTTACCGGCCAGCGCAGGCGGCGGTCGCGGACGACCACGTTCTCGACGATCTGGCCAGCAAGGTGCGGCTCGATGCCGCGACGACTGGTTTCGACTTCGGGTAACTCGGGCATGGATTCGAGAGTACAAAAAAAGACCCGCCGGAGGCGGGTCTTTTTGCAACAGTTTGTCGCGTTGGCCTTACTTGATCTTGGCTTCCTTGTAGATCACGTGTTTGCGAACGACCGGATCATACTTCTTGGTCTCAAGTTTCTCCGGGTGCAGCTTCTTGTTCTTGGCCGTCGTGTAGTAGTGGCCGGTGCCGGCCGACGACACGAGCTTGATCTTTTCGCGGTTGGTCTTTGCCATGGTTCAGTCCTCCGGCGCCTAAATGTGCTGGCCCTGTGCACGCAGGTCGGCGACGACCTTCTCGATACCGTGCTTGTCAATGATCCGCATGCCCTTGTGCGAAACCTTCAGGCGCACGTAGCGCTTCTCGGATTCGAGCCAGAAGCGCTTGCTCTGCAGGTTAGGCAGAAAACGGCGGCGGGTCTTGTTGTGTGCGTGAGAAACGTTGTTGCCGCTTTGCGGGCGCTTCCCAGTTACCTGGCAAACCTTAGACATGGTAAATAAGTCTCTGATTTTACTAGTAGTTGCCCGCGACAGGCGGGCAGAGAGCGAGACTTTATACCAGTGCGCGCCGCGCAAGACAAGCGCGTGCGTCAGATCACGCCACGCGAGGCCAGTGAGGTCGCGTGGCCCGCGCCGATGATCAGGTGGTCGAGCAGCCGGATGTCGACGAGTTCGAGGGCGGATTTTATGCGCCGGGTTATGCGCTCATCGGCCTCGCTGGGCTCGGCAACCCCGGATGGATGGTTGTGCGCGAGTATTACCGCAGCGGCATTCACATCCAGGGCCTCTTTGACCACTTCCCTGGGGTAAACGGATGTCCCGTCGATTGTCCCGCGGAACATTTCGTCAAATCGAATGACCCGATGACGGTTGTCGAGGAACAGGCAGCAGAAAAGCTCGTGCTGCAGATGACGCAGTCGCGACATCAGGAACGCTTGTGTGTCCGCCGGGCTGCAAATGGGCTCGCCGGGCGCAGCCGACTCCTCGTAGTAGCGCCGCGCGATCTCGGGCAGCGCCTTGAGTATTTGCAGCCGGGCCGTGCCGATCCCCGCTTCAGCGAGGATCGACCGGGGCTCCGCATGCAGGAGCGGCCGCAGGCCACCGAAGCGGCGCAGCAGCCGCTCTGCCAGTTCATTGGCGCGATCCGAGTTGCTGCCCGCGTGAATGACTGTGGCCACCAATTCAATGTTGGAAGTTCGGCTCATCGACGTCCCTGTACCGAGCAGAAGCGTTCATTGTCCTCGAGCGGCATACGCTTACAAGCAACCAATCTGGCGCCGATGGCCGGTTTCGGTGAGAATCCCTGCCATGAACATCGTCCTCGGCATTACCGGCGGCATCGCCGCGTACAAGGCACCGGAACTCGTCCGGCGGCTCCGCGAGCGCGGTGCCGACGTGCAGATTGTCATGACTCAAGCGGCCGAGGAGTTCGTCACGGCGACCGCGTTGCAAGCGGTATCGGGACACCCGATTCGCTCCAACCTCTGGGACAAGGAAGCCGAAGCCGCAATGAGCCACATCGAGCTGGCGCGCTGGGCCGACATCGTGCTGATCGCGCCGGCTACGGCGGAAATCCTGGCCCGGCTGGCGGGCGGGGGCGCCCCTGACCTATTGACGACCCTCTGCCTGGCGACCCAGGCGCCTATCGCCGTCGCGCCGGCAATGAATCACGTGATGTGGAGCAATCCGGCGGTGCAGTCGAACGTCGCACTGCTCGAGGAGCGCGGCATGCACATGCTGGGCCCGGATTACGGTGACCAGGCCTGCGGCGAGACCGGCGCGGGTCGCATGCTGCAACCTGACGACATCGCGTCGATGGTATTTAGTGCCGAGATCGGCGTCGGCGAGAAACGCGGTCCGCTGCTCGGCACGAGCGTACTCGTCACGGCCGGCCCGACGCGCGAACCGATCGACCCGGTGCGCTACATCACGAACCGCAGCTCCGGGAAAATGGGTTACGCCGTCGCCAGTGCGGCAGCGGCGCAGGGTGCGGACGTGACCCTCGTCAGTGGTCCCGTGGATTTGCCCGATCCGCACGGTATTGACGTCGTGCGCGTGCAAACAGCGCAGCAGATGTACGACGCGACCCACCAGCGCGCGGGCGATACCGATATTTTCATCGCGGCCGCCGCCGTCGCCGATTACCGGCCGGCCAATATTGCCAGCGAAAAGATCAAAAAGAACGACGAGACGATGACTCTCAATCTTGTTCGCGCGCCCGACATCCTTGCGTCAGTTGCCGCGCTCACCGACGGTCCGTTCACGGTCGGCTTCGCCGCCGAAACCGAGAAGGTCCGGGAATACGCCCTGGGTAAGCTCGAGAAGAAGAACCTCGACATGATTATCGCCAACCGCGTCGGCAGTGATCGTGGTTTCGATGTCGACGACAATGCGGTCGACGTGTACTGGCGCGGCGGCGAGCGATCGTTCCCGACCGCGGCAAAGACCGATCTCGCCGCGCAGATCATTGCTCTCGTCGCTGACCGCTACGCCGACGACAAAAAGGACTGAACGTGCGCAACATTGAACTGAAGATCCTCGACCCCCGCATCGGGGACAGCATAGAACTGCCGCACTACGCCACCGGCGGCTCGGCCGGGCTCGACATGCGAGCTTGTATCGACGAGCCGCTCACGGTGGAACCGGGTGAGACCGTCCTGGTGCCGACGGGACTCGCGATCCACATCGGTGATCCGACGCTTGCGGCGGTGCTGTGGCCGCGGTCAGGACTCGGGCACAAGCACGGCCTCGTGCTCGGCAACCTGACGGGCTTGATCGATTCCGACTACCAGGGGCAGGTGTATATCTCGTGCTGGAACCGCGGCTCCAAATCCTACGAGGTGCAGCCCGGCGAACGAATCGCGCAGATGGTGTTCGTACCGGTAGAGCAGGTCCGCTTCGACGTCGTCGACGAATTCCACGAAAGCGATCGCGGTGATGGCGGGTTCGGGTCGTCAGGCACGCACTAGTGCCGTTATTCGATGCCTTTGAGGGTCTTGAAGCGCGTGATGTCGCCGTCGAATCGGGCGATGATCTGTTCTTCGTCCGTGCGGAAACGCTCGAGGTTGGCCTCGTGCTTGTTGATCGTTTCCTTCGTCAGTCGAATGTCTTCGGCGAGATCGCTGTCGATCATCGGCGCTTCGGGGTCATCGCTGTAGGGCTGGTAGCGTGACGCCTCGGTGTGCAGCTTTGCGAGGCGGCGCTCGAGGTTCCTCAGATACAGCTCCGTAACGCGCGACTGCGCCTGGAACAATTCCACGCGGCGATCGCGGTGCATGAGGATTTCGTCAACGGACAAATAGGTCGCCAGTAGCGCCTGGTCCTGGCGGCGGCGCAATTCCTCGGCCACCCGGATCTCGGCGGCAATGCGTTCGGCCTCGATCTGTTCGGGCGTCTTCTTGCCTTCGAGTTCGTCGACCTTGACCGCGTGCTCGTTGAGGACGGTTTTCGGAAGCTCTGCGTACTTCGCGGGAATGCTGTCGCCGAAATGCGTGACGCCGTTCTCGTCCACCCAGCTGTACACCCGGCGTTCCGAATCCGCCGATGCAACATAAGACGTCAGCGCGAGGAGACTAATGACGAGGAGTCGAAATTGCATCTTCAAAATATGCCACGAATTCCCGGTTCTAAAGCGGGACTGGTTCTCGGTTTTCTAGCTTATTACTCTATTCTGTGGGTGTAAATGCCCATAGCAACCATGAATATCAGCAACTTATGAGATTACCCCGTATTGGCGCCGATAGCTTAGAACCGGCTCCAGATACGCTTCGTATTCGCTTGATTCCTCGAGAATACCAATCACGTCATCCAGTTGGACAATGCTGATGACAGGAATTCCCAGTGAGTTTTTCAGTTCCTGCACCGCCGAAAAAGGCCCCTCGCCGCGCTCCTGGCGATCGAGCGAGATGACGAGCCCCACAACCTCGGCGCCTGCCGCCGAGATGATCTGGTAAGCCTCGCGAACCGCGGTTCCTGCCGTTATGACGTCGTCGACGATCAGCACACCGCCCGAGAGCGGTGCACCGACGACACTGCCGCCCTCGCCATGGGCTTTCGCTTCCTTGCGATTGAATGCATAGGGCACGTCGAGATCGTGATGTTCGGCAAGCGATGCCGCCGTCAATGTCGCTAACGGTATGCCCTTGTAAGCAGGGCCGAACAGCATGTCGAAGCGTACGTCGGATTCGGCCACGGCGGTGGCGTAGTAGCGGCCGAGTTTCGCTGCCGCGTATCCCGTATTGAATAAGCCGGCGTTGAAGAAATACGGACTGACTCGTCCGGATTTCAGCGTAAACTCGCCGAAACGCAGTACGCCGAGTTCGAGAGCGAGTTCGATAAATTCCCTTTTGTATGCACGCATGAGCTTGGTCTTGTCCGTCTCTCTAGTAGAATTGCGGCCGGACGGAAGTATGACATGTTTGGGAGTCCGCTTGTTTCGTGTAATCAGCCTCAACGCAAACGGCATACGCGCCGCTGCGCGCAAAGGATTTTTCGACTGGCTCGACGGGCAGGATGCCGATGTCGTCTGTATCCAGGAGACCAAGGCACAGGTGCACCAGCTCGGTGACACGGTGTTCTCGCCACAGGGCTATCACTGCTATTACGAGGATGCCGAAAAGAAAGGGTACAGCGGTGTCGCCGTGTACTCGCGGCACGAACCCAGGCGCGTGATCCGCGGCTACGGTGACGCCGAGTTTGACAACGAGGGCCGCTACCTGGAAGTACAGCTCGAAGGCATCAATGTCGTATCGCTGTACCTGCCATCCGGCTCATCCAGCGAAGAGCGGCAAGAGGCCAAGTACCGCTGCATGGACAGTTTCACCGGGCACCTGAGAAAGCTCCGCCGCCGCCGCTCCCAGACCATCATCTGCGGTGACTGGAACATCGCGCATAAAGAACAGGATCTTCGCAATTGGCGGTCGAACCGAAAAAATTCGGGGTTCCTGCCCGAAGAGCGCGCGTGGATGGACCAGGTTTTCGGCGAATACGGCTTTGTCGACGCGTTTCGGACGCTTCCGCAGGAAGAGCACCAGTACACGTGGTGGTCGAATCGCGGACGCGCCTGGGACAACAACGTCGGTTGGCGCATCGACTATCACGTCGTCACACCGGGTCTCGAAGACAAGGTTGTCAGAACCGAAATCTACCGCGAGGAACGCTTTTCGGACCATGCGCCGCTGATCATGGATTACGATTGGGTGCATGGAGCCTGAACAAAAACGCGACTGGCGCCAGTACCTGCAAAAGAAGGTACTGGTCATCTTCTTTCTCGGCTTTTCCGCCGGCCTGCCATTCGCGCTGGTCTATTCGACGTTAACGGCCTGGCTCGAGACGGCGTCCGTCGAGCGGAGCACGATCAGCACGTTTGCATGGCTGGGATTCGCCTATAGCTTCAAGTTCGTCTGGGCACCGATCATCGACTCGACGCAATTGCCGTTGCTGTCAGGGCTGCTCGGGCGAAGACGTTCATGGATGCTGTTCGCCCAGGTGTGCATCGGGCTGGCGCTGTTCCTGCTGTCGCGCGTCGATCCGGGCCAGAACATCGAGGTCTTCGCGATTGTCGCATTTGCCGTTGCGTTCTCGTCAGCCACGCAGGACATCGTCGTCGACGCGTATCGCATCGAATGCGCCGAAATTCGGATGCAGGGCGTGCTGGCGGCAGCCTACCAGTACGGTTACAGGGTCGCGCTGATCTTCAGCATGGGAGGCGCCCTGATCCTGTCCGACTACGTGTCGTGGGCGCTTACCTACCAGATCATGGCGCTGATGATGATCATTGGGCTGGCGGCGACGCTATGGGCCGACGAACCCGACGAGGTCACCGAGCGTTTTCACGCGCCGGACGGGCCGCTGGCGGACACGGCGGTGGCCTGGTTCCGGCACGCGGTCGCCGATCCCTTCGGTGATTTCGTGCAGCGATTCGGGCGTTTTGCACTCGTCCTGATCGTGTTCATTTCCCTGTATCGCATCAGCGATTACGTCCTCGGAATTCTCGCCAATCCGTTCTATCTCGACCTCGGCTATACCGGCACGCAGATTGGGCTGATCGCCAAGACCTATGGCGCGTGGGTGACGATCATCGGCATCGGTGCCGGCGGCTGGGCCGTGCTCAAGTACGGCGTGGCCCGGTGTCTCGTGACGGCCACGGTCCTGATTGCGTCGACAAACCTGTTCTTCGCGGTAATGGTCCTTGTCGGGCCCGAGCCGTGGATGCTCGCCGTAACGATCACGGCCGATAACATTGCACAGGGCTTCGGCGGCACCGTGTTGATCGCCTACCTGTCGAGCCTGGTCAATCCGTCATTTACCGCGACGCAGTACGCGCTGCTGAGTTCGATCATGTCCCTGTTCCCGAAACTCGTCGCAGGCTACGCCGGCAACGTGCAGGAGTCTGTCGGTTGGCTCGGCTTTTTCCTGTACGCCGCGGCGCTCGGTATCCCTGCGATTCTGCTGGCCGCGTACGTGGCGAAGCGGCACGGGCGCTATGTCGGTAACGGAGACGTGCAATGAAAGAGGTCGAAGTCGGCCGGCTCGAGGACCTCGATGACCCCGGTTGCCGCGAGTTCACGATCGGCGACGGAGACTGGCCGTTCAAGGGCTTCGTCGTGCGCCAGGGCGACGCCGTGTATGCGTATCAGAACTACTGTGTGCATGTCGGGCACCCGCTCAACTGGATGCCGGACGGCTTCCTGACCAAGGATCGCAGCGCGATTATTTGCGCGTCGCACGGCGCGATGTACGAGATCGATACCGGGCTGTGTTTTGCGGGCCCGTGCAAGGGCAAGTCGCTGCGCGAGGTACAGGTCGAGGTACGCGACGGCGTGGTGTACGCAACCGGGCCGGAGTCCCTCTCGTAG
>JAAUYH010139081.1_pt1 | contig 11778 bp, 17 predicted proteins | sample 7278061 | NCBI WGS metagenome assembly JAAUYH01 (sample SAMN14350203, study PRJNA611818) | marine sediment metagenome | isolation source: surface marine sediment (0.6m) | place: French Polynesia: Moorea | collected 2018-08 | reverse complement strand
CAAACAAGAAGTTTGCCGTGGAGGCAATCTCTCTGAAAAAGCGCAAATCATCGTCTAGCTCATGGTTTTCCGATATGGCAAGCAGCGTTATATCCTCTGCAGCGCCTCGCTACTTGTTGCTGCTCGACCTAAATGGAACACTTTTACTTCGGTCTGATAAACGTATCAGGGGAATACGTTCGGCTGGCAAAGTTGGTCGAAAGCATTTGTATGGACGCCTCGGAACCCGCTCACTTGTACGGCAACTAAGTGAATCTGGTTATTTCACTTTGTGTGTTTACACAAGTATGAAACGCGTCAACGCCTCAGGTAGTCTGAAAGCGATTCTTGGTGATGACTCTTCGCTCGTTCCATATCTTCTCGACCGCCATTATTGTCGAGTCGACCCTCAAGGTGCCAATGTATGCTCGCGGTTGTGTTCTCTCGGCATTGTTTCTTCTAACTAACTAATGTTGCTCGATTTAGAAATGGGATACTATGCGTGACATGGACAAAGTATGGAGACTTTTTCCTCAATTCGGACCTACCTCTACGATTCTAATTGTAAGTCTGCTTTCTCATTTCTGCATTCTACTGCTAATGACTCACCCACCGTCTTGTTCGTACTATTCGTTTGAGTTTTGCAGGATAACGAAGTGCGAAAATTTCGAGGTACGCAACACGATTCTAATGTTTCCGAATCGATTTCAACTTGCGAATCTTTCTGACACAAGTTCTAACCTTTCTTAGAGGTGCGGGAAAACGGCATTGAGATTCCTGAATTTTCGCCAGCCGAGATATTGAATGGTTCAAGTTTGGTGATAGATACTGTGTGCACATATTTACTGAATCTTGGTCAGGCGGCTCCGGCAGATGTACGCGATTACATCCGGCAATATCCGTTTTCGCTACCACAACCTATTCCTGCTAGCTCTGCTGCCTCTGCTGCAGCTGCAGCACAGAGTGAGGCGAATAACGAAATAGATAATGATCCTGCTCAAGATGTACAAAAGTCGATGGGGAGTAGAATTGCAACCGTGCCAAGAGCGGCAGTAGAGCAACCGACGAGTGCGACGCCAACTGGTTCAATTCCAATTCGAACACGACTATGTGTGGTTACCGTTGAGGAGAAAGTGGTTGTGTTACGAGACTCTGATGGTCGATTGTTGGTAACAGCAGAAGTTGACGAGTCTAAGCGGTCAATAGGGAGCAGTATAGAGTTTGGCGAATTGAGACGAGTGATTCAAGTTTCGCAAGTTGATAGTTAATAATGTTGTCGACTTCTTTAGACAACAATGACTTGTGGAGGAGGACAACAAGGTGGTAACAGAAAGCACGGGCGTTTCCGAAACCTCGCCAGGGGAAAGGAGAACAACCAGTGTATCGCATCGCATTGCATGAGCCAAACTATTTTACATTAGAAAGAGCTCACAAGAAGGAAAGCAACGCAAAGAAAAAACGATCGCTAATTTGGGAGGACAGAGAGAGCGAGCTGGCACACGAACGTGCACACTCTAAAAACCAACAGGGATTCACCAGTAAACGCAATAATTGAGAATTGGCCGATCCACTAGGCAAAGCTATTTGTGTTGTGGAGCCGCTATCTGGGCGTGTTGTCCAGGTGCGCCAGGCGGTGCATGTTGCATGAGGTGTTGCTGTTGATGGTGACCACCGGGTTGCTGGCGACGGTACGCGAGTTGGGTCCTGCAGAGATGAACAAATTCGGCGCGTGTTATGTGACCGCTTTCATCGCGGTCGGCAGTCTCAAAGTACTTGAGCATATCTTTGTACTCCAATACGACACCAAACGCACGAAGCGCAACAATAAATCCACGCACGTCGATGTGTTCCTTATGACCAGTGTCTGCATGCGTGAATGCCGCGTGCGCTGTAGCTTCGACATCTACATTACCACCAGGCGGAATTCCACCAACTGGCATCCCCATAGGAGCGCTCTGTTGCGGTTGAGGTTGCTGGCCGTACATGACGCCCGGAGGCATTTGACCACCTTGAGGCGGTGGAGGATAGGCATAATGCGGCCCAGGCGGTGCACCATACTGTTGCTGCATTCCTGGAGCACCGCCAGTAGCCGGATCGTACCCTGGAGGCGGACCGAAACCTTGCGGTGGCGGCGCATACGCATAACCGGGTGGTGGGGCTCCATACTATAACACTTATGTTAGCGATAAAAGCGAGACAGGTGAGGGAATGGGAAATGAACATACCGCTGGAGGCGGAGCGGGGTAATACGCTTGTGGTGGTGGTTGCTGTTGCCAATGTGGCTGCTGAGGCGCACCAAAGCCTTGGGGTGGGGGCGCGAAACCGGCGGGTGCTCCGTAAGCACCAGGCGGAGGTGCTCCATACTAGTACCAAGTTAGTAAGAATGAAAGACAACTCGAGGCGAAACGTTGGACAGGGTTAACGTACACCACCGTAGGGAGGGGCACCTTGAGCGTAGTTGGCGAAGGCAGCAGGGTCCGGGGGTGGTTGCCCGTAAGGCGGATAAGAAGCTTGGCCACCAGGGTAAGGAGCTTGCGGTGGGCCAGAGTAGCTTCCCGACGAGTTGGAATATGGGGGAGCGGTTGCACCCGGACCAGCACCTTGACCGGGAGGCGAAGCGCCACCTACACCGCCATTAGCGCCCGGAGGGTGTTGGGTCATTGAGAGCGCGTGGATAGACGAAGAAGCGTAGAACAAGAAAGGAGAGACACAAAAGAATTGGCACAGCAAAAGCAAGTAGAAAACCAAGTGCGTTAGAGCCGACGTGCACGCACAATGCGACAAAAATGTAGGTCGGAAGAATAAACTATCTGAAAAGACAATACAAGTCAATCATTTGGGACTTTCCAATTACACGTGTAGTAAGTAAGTAAAACTATTGTTACATGTCCACATTAATGATTGGTTATAGAGTGCCCACATAAATTATGATGTTGTCATGAAAAGTGTACATGTTGTCCATGTTCATTTTTTTGTTGACGTTATGTAGTCGTGCTTAATAAAACTGCACTATTTTGCATCGCCTTTTGTAACGCTGTTCAAGCCAACGTGTCTCCAACAAAAGCAATGTTTCATATCTCAGATATTTTACTATGAATGCTAATTCACTTGATTAAGTCGAATGGCAACATACAAGCTGTGCACTGCATTACTTTTGACAGTTAGGCGTTATGCTTTTTCGACCTCCCATCCCCTGTGCTCAGAACACTGTCAACCACATCCTGTTCTTGTTGCTGTATAGACTAATAGATTGAAATAGTGAGTGGAGGATGTCTTGTTCGTTTCACCTTAAAAAACTCTTAGTTCTTCATTTTCGCGAGTTTTTGACTCGATGTAGAAAAGTAGAACTATCGTCCAAAAGAGCTGAAACACTCAAGTATGTAGGAAACTAAAATGGCATGGAATCCAGACATTTCGACGGGTGAGCCTAATACTACGCAGCACTTGCAAACAGAGTGCGAATAACCATAAGAGACAGCACATCCAGTGAGTAAACTACAGCATCGCTGATGAAATAGGGTGACCGTAACGATATTCAGCTCTAGCAATATTTCACGAGATGTATACTGATCTTTTCCTGCTAAAACTGCTACCAAAGTACATTCACGTTTTCAGAAACGAAACACAATATCAGCTCTACCAAAACTCTCCTCGTAAATGAAGTGAAATGGAGGAAAATCAGGCAACGAGATAGCTTGCTGTATGTAATGATTCATTACACCATGAGTAGGAAGTATCGTAGAACCAGGGACTCATTTGAAGCCTCATTGTGCGCAATAAGCTAATAAATCGCTAGTGATGACTAAGAACACAATATACAATGATATGGCTCAATTTAATACAGGAGGCTGGTAGTATTACTACAGGTGATGTAATTGAAGCAAATCAGAGTATTTTGCAAATGCAGAGTATTAAAAAAAGATTTGTATTGGTAAAGATAGCGAGTTGTCAAGTTTCATTGTACGGTAGTCCTCTATGACTTTCAAAGGTCGACGATTCCATTATGTATTATCCTTACTACAGGGGGTCCTCGCTTTAAGTCCGCTCCCGACAGGCAGGCTTAATTCGGGACCAGACGTAATCTGGATCATGCAGACAACACGTATAAAGCTTAATGACTAGTGGAATAATGCGGATATAAATATTCTGCATGATAAAATTAATTTAAAAAATATATATGCAAGGGTAATGTAATATGAATTAAAGTGTGAAAAAGCGTGGTTCCAATTGTGAAAACTCGACTGGAAAATAACGTAAAAGAACTAATTGAAAATCATTTCAGCATCGGACAGTTATGTTGCGACAATTTGGCTGAGAAAATTTGATTCCACAATTCGAATTCTCGTTGAAACTAAGGCAAAAAGGGTAAACAGGGTAAAAATTGTAGTTTGTTGTATTATCATATCCAACCGCAATAAATGTGGTTTAATTGGTGGTTGAACAATTTTGTTGTTTGATATGAAAATTATGGAGAGAAAAAAGTGTAAATTGAGGAAGTGAGATTTTTGTTTTCGAAGTCCATACGATTTTTTGTGATTGGGAGATATATATTTAAAATAAAATTAATTTACCATTGTTTCCGAGTGAAACGAAATGTAAAAATTATAATCTAATATTATTGGTTTATGTGTTCCTTCTATACTACATAATGTGTTTATAAGGTTTATTTATTATGTTTTAATCAAATATCATATATTGTTATTATATAAAAACACTAGTATAAAAGTATAGAAAACACTGCAAGTAGAGTAGTAAACAATGCCACGCCCGACGTTAGCAGAAAAGATTCTAAACTCATTCTAACACCAGAGCAAAAGAAGGAAGCGTCGCGAGGAAGGCGCCTTCAACGCTCATCGAAGTGTGGCACTTCGAAAGCCGGATTTGAACGGCTTCTCCGTGAAATATGTGGAAAAGTGAAGAAAGGATTCCGCTGGAGCACAAAATCTATGGCAGCTTTACATTACGGTAGCGGAGACTACCTTCACAAATTATTCGAAAAATGTAATGCTGTTGCCGAGCATTGTGATGGGAGAACCATGAAGCCGAAAGATTTAGACATACGAACCCAGGTTATGCTACTTAGAGAATCTGATGCATGAGAGATTTTAAGTAATAACTTTGTTGATCAGAAACTAAAGTCAAAGTTAAAGTCAGAACTACACAGATTAGATTGTCGGAGTGAAGCTATAGTAGAAAGTCAATTATCTGCAGGACTGCCGCTATTTTCTACGGTATGACAAATAGAAAAGCTTAACAGACTACTTCATGGACCGGAGACTGCCGAAATATACGAATCGGAAGGATATCAGCACATTGATATTAGAGTTTTGCGCTGCAAGCTCACTGAGAGTTTGCTGAAACTGGAGGAATGTGGAAAATCATTGAGCAATGATGAATGAGATTGCGTGGATGACTGGATATAACAAAATCATCTCGTACATTTAGACTACAATATGGGTAATATTATACTGTACCATCAACGTCTCAGACGAGAGCCAAAGCGTGCTGCCAGCATTGAGGATACTAATACAGACCAAGAAGTAAAAATCAGTTTTTTTGATTTCAGAAGTGCAACTTTTTTGCACCCGGCTGTTGATCTAGCTTTGTACAGCGGTGGAGCGAATAAGCCTATGTTTTCTACTGTCATCGAAAAGTGAAACTCGATTAATTTCGCTTCCTTTCTAAGTCTCGAAAAGTCGGAGAAAGCAACGCCAGGGAACTTTACAAGGAGATTTTTCGCACTAACTTCATGGAAGTTTTGGAAACGATCTAGGGATTGCCAATTTGTATTATTGCCATACAACAATCGAGCTGGTAACGGTGGTGATTCGACTTGGACACTTTCGATAGGTGCATGTACAATACATGCTTTTAAAAATCGGCGATAACAATGACAATGTGATTCTGGTCCATTCTAATAGAAGTTATCAAGTAACACAAACGTGTGGGGAAATTGAAAGAAATGATATCCAAAGTTTGAGAACTCGGGGGTAATTACTTAATTTTCGGAAATTCATTTACGAATTATTCAGCTCCTGCATTCCATACAATAGGCACAATGATTGGTTCGGATTTCATTTCCAAAATAGATACGGATTGTCCCGCTAAAATCATTAGAACGAGAGACAAGAAGAAGTACGATGAGATTTAGGAACAATGTCAAAGCCAATAATATTGTTACCTAGTACTTCTAAAATGCTTTTTTAGACGCTCGATGGATTGGGAGTGACAGAAATACGTATGTACGAAACTAATACAAATTTTTTGGTCCGTTTAAGAATAGAAAACGTAGAGGGTAGATCTGAGTTGACTGAAGCAAATTCTTACATTTCTCCTGAATTTAGATCATCTTTCGATTATGCATCTCTTTGCCAACTTTGAATCAGTTATCTGCTTCACTAAATGGAGAGAAGGTATAGTAGAGATCATTTTCTCGACTCCAGAGACCTTAAGAAACAATTTATACTCCACGTATGACGAACATGGGCGGATAGAGAAATGAATGTCCTATTGGGAAGAGTTTTGAAGCAAAATCAATAAGATAGATTTCTCAAAGAATTTTTTGTCAAAAAATCGGCATCCAATTTAATAGTACTGAATGGAGAGCAACGCTAGCTCAGAGAAATGAGTTGAAACACTTATCTAGGCGTCAAAGTGGGCAGGAGCCGTTGAATGTAGATGGCAGATCGCGTGCTCGCGTGGGTTAGGGAATCTCTACCAAGGAACAGGTCCGCAAACAACGAAAGAGAACTCCGAAGACAAGTCGAGAGTAACGTTCGTGGTTAAGCAGTCGAAGACTAAGGTCTTGGTTTAGTTTATCGAAAACCAAGCACTAAATAATAGTAGTTCAGTGAGCAAAAAAGCTAACTACTGGTACCCATCTAGCAATAAATAGGTTAGCCAACTAATAAATAATGGAACTGTGCCAAACATAGTGTTATATCCCCCTAAACCTGCGAAGATGTGTGTGAACTCTACAGTTTTTGCGTTACATAACTCTTGATCCAACCCGTACGCTTCTGTCACTTTTCGCAATTCATCAATTAAGTACTCTAGCGTCATCGCACCCGCAAGGTCAGACAGTACTTTATTCTCTTACTTGCTTGCAATAATTCTTCTCCAGAGCATCGCTGGTATAGTCCATCTTAATTTTTCTAGTAGTAACGTATTCGCAAAGGCCTGCCATAGCTAGGAAGTTCACTTTTCTCGACTAGAAGAGCTTTTCGAAGTTTGTATGATTTGTGTTACTCTCTCCTTGTCCCAGAGCGGGGGTACGGTTGCGGTACTGCGATGATAACACCGAGGCAGAGGTCGTCTGGGTGTCCATACGTCCCTCTGCGGAATGCGTCATACTGTTCGCGTGGCGAGGCCGCATTGTACTCTCATCTTCCTCCTGATGTGGCGTTTGTGCGTCCATAATTTGACGCGTTCGGTAGTGCGTCATACCTGTAGGAACCATTTAGTGGCTTGTGCAATTCTAGGCCTTATGTTGGTCTATCGAAAAAGGCGTCGCCTTTGTTTTCCCTTGCGAGGTCCTCCACGTTGCTTTCAGACTCGAAATGTGTTTTGTAGAAAGGTACTGATGTTCGTGTGGAGTGAAACGCGTAGGAATCATACAAGAGAACAAGCGATGAGTCGTCAATCTTGTTCGTGCCGTCGTCATGTCTTGTGTGGAAAGCTCGACCCTCCTCTTCGTGGTTTTCATGAGGGTCCTCTGCGTAAGGTACAGCTTTTCTCGAGCCTCTACTGTGGCGTGCAATATCAGCTCTTCGGCCTTGTTGTGGACCGGGCGCGTAGCATATCACCTACCATCACGGAGTTCCTAGATGAATTCTTCCTGCTATGTGTTACATTCTATTATCCATGAATCATAGATTCTATTGCAGAGTCAGGGGTATGATTTGCGCTTTGATGTTTTATGAACCACTACAATCTAGAAAAAAACTATAAGAAGAAATTTAAATCACAGTTTTGAATGTCACTTGTCCAACAGAAGTATCAACTGCACTAAAGTATGCACGAACTTCGCTTCGTATAATTGTTCAAGATAGAGCATTGTCAGATAAAAATTTCGAAGTATAGTGGGGACAGACTGCCAACTATCTGAAGTACACGAAGTCCTGCAATTCTCTCCAACTTTTTAGAAGTGGCAGCATGATTATTATTGGAGGAATTCTGCCGCGTTCCTTTCGAAAATTTTCTTGTTCTACTTTTTCTATCTAATCTCTCGGACCCTGTCTCAGAAAGGCAAAATTTTTCTTTCTACATAAATCGCTCAGTCCATTCCGCTTGAAATATGGTTTGTTTTAAAAATTGAAGGTTGCATAGCATCCTTTTTCCTTTAATTCAATTTATTCTATTTTTCTCTGTCATGCCTATGAACATTAAAATTACGGAGTCTTCGGTTCATGATAGGCCATACATTATCAATCGGCTTTTGGGTCAGGTCTCCGAACTTAACACGGAAGCACATAGCAACATTTTGATTCTAGAAACGCGGGATTTTGTTTAGCATGAGGACACGAGCATCCGTCATGCAGGTACAGTAATTCATTGCTTTCAGAGTAATGCGTATTTTTTGAAAAGCAGAACATACCGATTCAACGTTCCTAGATACTTTTCTGAGTTCTGCATTCTATCAATTCAAACTAGAGGAGTCCGTCCTCGTGCAGTAAATGGTCTCCATTCAGGCAACGATACAAAACAGACTTGAATGTAAGAACTATATTGCGCGTTTTTTTGTTGTGTACTCAGCTTATTCCATACTTTCGTTTGGTTCTGTATGAGTCAAAGAGCGAATGAAAATTCATTAGTAAACGCTACATTATTCATTGATACAAAGTCCAACGCTGACGCATTACGCACCAATTCAGCCGAGGAGACATTTGCCTTGCACTCAGATACGGTTTAGTAGCATCTACTTTACTTCGCATTACAATCTTATGAAAGTACCATTGCATAGTACGTTTTGATAATTGTAAGCTATTAAGTGGATTGAAAGGTGCTGCTATGACGAACAATGGTGCCCTATTGTTGTCTCATACAACATAGTCTCCAAGTTTTTGTTTTCTCCATTGTTTTACGATATTATCTGTGTTTGACATTATTTCCTGCACCGACTAATACTTTCGAAGTTATTTTTTATAGACTGTAAAAGTTTTGTGTCGTACCAGCATTAGCCATGCCAAAATTCTTCTTTTTCAGTTTTGGGGATAAATTTTTTTACTCAAATATTCTTGCCATGAACTCTTGTTCTTCTTGATCCCTCTAAATTTTGATTTTTCTAACTTCTTCGCTTGCCTTATGGCAATAGAAATTTCGTTTGAATTCAAAGGTTCTAAATTTTTGTTGCTCTGCAGTACATATACCGGTACCCTACCTAGATAATATAATAATTTTGTTTCAAGGTGCATTCTCACCACAAAATTTCAAACAATAAATCAAAAATTTCAACTTTGAAGTCGATAGGATGGAGTAAAAAGGTCAACCGTAAACAGTCTTCATCGGCTAGCAAAAAAATTTCTCGTCTCGACAAAAACGCAGAACTGAAGGTGTGCTGGATGTTAGATTACTCGGTCCACAGAAAAAATTAGGTCGTTTTAGACAGTAATTTGGGCAATAATAGTTTCAGAAGTTTAAGAAAAAACGTAAAAACATAAGAAAACAGCAGCACTTCCAATCAAACTTCCATTTCAGTTGATTTTTCATCACGAAAACACGAGTAAAGGAACAGCGGTCCCAGCTATCGGGTTAGATCGATGTATACAATGCACTAAAGATGTATCTACCTTTCTGGATTTTGATCATAGCTAGGATAATTTTTCTGAGAGTAACAACGTTTGTTTCTCTTTGGTCTCCCTATTCTGTTTTGCAAATCAAAACCTTCAGATATAAATATTTTCAGCAGGATTTTGAAGTGGATAGTACATCTTGAAATAAGAGCATTCTACTATTTTGGGAGTTGACAGTTCGTAAGTGCATAAATTCTCCCTTTCTGTTGCCGCCTTCACCATAAGGGAACCAGAAGCTAAGAAGAGTGTGGGGTAGCGTAACGGTTCGTGCATGATCAGTTATCGGATTTAATGGGTGAATTCGGTATTAATGATTTAGTAGAGTTCATTTCCCTCTATCTTTTACTATTCCCATTCTAGAAGTGAAAGAATTCGTGCCAAAGGTAAACGACTATTGCGTAATTCGTTTTCTCTACGATTCAGGACAGGGTATTCAGTTGAAAGGCGACAAAGAAGGCTAACCTAGAGTGAGTGACATGCGCTCTTAGAAAAATTCCATATCACACGGGGTTTGGTCAGGAGAAAACTGCGAGGATGGATAAAGCATCAGGCATTATTTCACGTGACCGTACTAAAGAAAGAGAAATTTAGTAGGCGGACAACTATGGTAACTTCTAATCTCATTATGCTATAGTATGGCAAATACCGCTATACATACATAGACATATGGTTCCTAAATTTGAAATTTCATAAAATTTGGCTCATAAGGCTTAGTTTGCGCTCATTTGCTCCTGTCCGGCAGTGAGCACCTTTTCTACGGTGAGGAAAATTGCACCTGCGATCGTGAAGCATCTAACGCGACAAAACAATTCCACGCAAAATGTCAACATGATGAAGAGGATACATAAGAGAATGCGTCGCGAGACGATGCAGTATTCAGGAAGCTAGCAGATGACATCCTTTTTCGAGTTGTGACTCATTTGAGCGTGCAGGACACAAACAACACGCGTGAAGTGGATAGGCATGATAAAAACTGATTGAAAAGATCGGGCTCGTATTGTGGGTTCCACGCTGTAATGTAATCGTACTCCGTACCTCTTCATGTCAAACCGCGTTTTCTGCTAGTGCAAACCGCACAAGACATGCATCAGAGCTCTTTGTCATAGAATGACAGAGATAAGGGACATTGAACTTTGCCACTTGACGCGTGAACTCTTTGCACTCTTAAGGTCGCACAATTACGTATGTGTAACCTACAAGTGTAACGTTTAAGAACCGTTGAAAATCCGTCCTTTGTGAAAGTCTTGTGCTCATCCTTCCGCGTTAGAGCTTTGATCTTCGTAGAAAACTTTATTGACGCCAAATTTGGTGGTGGGAAAGGCCAACTTCATCGGCAAAATCGCATGGTTTCAAGTGAGCGCTGCATAGGGAAGATGAAAATCACATGTTTCCAGCAATGCGAGACGTTCCTTGCCGCACAACCCTGATGGAATTCCTCTAATGCACTGTTCATTCAATTCTGGTACCTCGATATAATTTTCTCAGTCCTCGTAAACAAGCGCAAGGTCGTAGAGTGAATTTGAGATGTAGCTATATATACTTCGTTTTTTTCGTGCGGAGCTTGTCTCATTTCTAAACTCTCTTAACGAGCTTTCAACGCATTGACCCGTTTCCGTAGGATTCGGTAGACATTGCCCACCTTGAACAATGATAATGCGATATCTGAATTGGCTCTATGCCATGAATATTTAGATAAATTTTAAGGCACTGCTAGTTAAATTTAGCTGCTTCTTCGTAGTTTTCTTGAACCTTGTATTGGCATGCAACGTCGTAAGGCGAATCTGCGGCATTGTAGTAAGCATAGATTGTTTCAGTTTTAGACTTTTTTCATGCATATCTAAAGGATCGACGCATTGCCTCCTATCTTAGCAGACAACGATTTTCTTCTTTCACATGTATCATACAATTCGGTGGAAATTTCATGTAAACAGATGTTTCGTATATATGAATAAGATAGTGTGGATCGTTAATCAGATTACTGTCCGACTTCATCGATCTCGTGCGATTT